>Ga0209530_1000084_pt1 | contig 77149 bp, 57 predicted proteins | sample BlaSpr_A8_Ref_O1_FD_187987 | JGI IMG/M metagenome (GOLD analysis project Ga0209530, IMG submission 187987) | Forest soil microbial communities from Thunder Bay, Ontario, Canada - Black Spruce, Ontario site 2_A8_Ref_O1 (SPAdes) (version 2) | ecosystem: Environmental > Terrestrial > Soil > Boreal...
CATCCACAAAAAAACCGCCAGCATCTGCGGCCTGCCCGCCGAAAGCGAGAAATAGGAAAGCATTGCCAGACCGAACGCCCCGCCCAGGGCCAGTCCGGAGAATGCTGTTGAAACCAGAATGCGTGAAAATAACTCCAGCTGCCCGCGCCTGGTGCGCAGCACATTCACGAAAAGCCGCCAGCGCAGCCAAATAATTGCTGAGAGTTGCGCGCGCCGGTGCATCGTAGCGGTCGTTCCATTCATCGCGATGCTAGAACCCCTATTCGAGCCATGACAATTCCGGCTCGCTGCGCTGCTCTCCGCCCACGGTGCGCAGAAAAATCTCCTCCAGCGTCAACTTCTCGCCCGTTACCAGAGCCGCGCTCTCGCCGCCTCCAGCGGGTGCTTGCGCCTCCACTCCCGCACGCAGCTGCTCCAGCGACCCGTGCGCCACCAGCCTTCCTTTATGAATAATGGCAACGTGGCTGCACAGCCGCTCCACAATTTCCAGCACATGCGACGTAAGAAAAATAGTCGCCCCGCGCGCAATCATGCGTTGCAGCATGGCCTTCAACGTCCCGGCGGCGATCGCGTCCACCCCTTCGAAGGGCTCGTCCAAAAACAACACCTTCGGCCCATGAATTACCGCCGCGGCCATGGCCAGTTTTTTCTGCATGCCGTGCGAATAATCCGTGACCAGCTTCTTTGTCTGATCGGCGAGTTGCATAAAATCGAGCAACTCAACAGTACGTTTGGCCGCAGTCGCGCGATCGAGCCCATACATGCGCCCGGCGAAATTCAGGAACTCCGACCCGGTAAGCCTCCCGAACAATGCCATGCCTTCCGGCACAACACCGATTTGCCGCTTCACGTCCACGGAGTTCTTCTCTAAGTCGAGTCCAAGGATTTCAATCCGCCCCGCGCTCGGGGCAAGTAGGCCGGTAAGCATCTTTATGGTGGTGGATTTGCCCGCGCCGTTAGGCCCTAGAAATCCAAAGAACTGCCCGGGAGAGACCTGCAGGTTTACGCTATCGACCGCCAGCAACTCGCCAAATCGACGGCTAAGCCCCTGAGTCGAAATCGTAGGTGCGGCTTCCATGAGACTCAAAATCTAGCACACGCGTGCTCTCAGTGGGGACACCCGTCGTGTTATGCAAAAACGCCCCAGCTCGCGGCCAGGGCGCTCCTGTTTGGCAGAACTGCACCGCATTAGAACAAGTTCCACAGGAATTGGTTGTATACGTCGTGGTGATATTGCACCTCGGGTGCCTTCACAAACGTTCCCAGCAGCCGGGGACAGCGATCCGCCGCCGCTTGCTTCAGATCGGCGTACCGCCCTTTAACGTCCTCGCCAAGAATCTTCGTGGTCCACGCCGATCCGCGGAAATTCTCCAGCGCCGTATAAATGTTGTCGGGCAAATAGCGCTCTGCCTGGCGCAAATTTTTGATCCGCGAAGTCTCGCCATCCAGCCCGCTCTTGAAGATCGAATAGAGCACCAGATAAGGATTCGCATCCGGAGCTACCGACCGTACCTCCACGCGCATGCTCTTTTCGTTTCCAATCGGAATGCGGATCATCGATCCCCGATCCACTGCCGACGCTTTGATCTGGTTCGGCGCTTCAAAGTGCGGATCGAGCCGCCGGTAAGCATTCACGCTGGCATTCAGCAGCAGGCAAATATCGTTGCCATGCGTCAGAATACGATCCACGAAACTCCATCCCGTCTTACTCAGTTTTTCTTCGCCCTTTGCGTCCCAAAACAGATTCTTGCCGTTTTCACTCACGGAAACATTCGTATGCATCCCGCTGCCGTTCACGCCGACCACCGGCTTAGGCAGAAAAGACGCGGTTAATCCCATGTTCGTCGCAACCTGCCGGCAGATCAATTTATAGAGCTGGATCTGGTCAGCCGCCGCAACCACTTCTCCGTACCCGTAATTGATTTCAAATTGTGAGGGCGCAACTTCCGGATGGTCCTTCTCGTTCTGGAACCCCATCGACCGCTGCACTTCCGCCGTAGTATCGATAAACGTGCGCAGCGGATCGCCTGGCAGCGAGTGATAATACCCACCTGTATTCACGTATTCGAACTTGCCGGTTTCGTGGTATGTTCGCTCCGCGTCCGCGCCCTGAAACAGAAATCCTTCAATCTCATTGGCCGCATTCAAGGTGTAGTGCTTTTTCTTATAAAGATCTCCGGCAAAACTTTTCAGCACGCCGCGAATATCAGCCGAATAAGGCGTCCCTCCCTTGTCGATCACCTCGCCAAAAACCAGCACCTTGCCGGAGCCAAACACATCCGCTGGCGCCCAGTAAAACGCCGACCAGTCAATACCCAGCCGCAAATCGCTCTCTCGCTGAGCCGTAAAGCCCCGAATTGACGACCCATCGAAAGTCAAATTGTCCCAACTGTTGATCAAAAACTTCTTGTCGTAATCCAGCATGTGCAACCGGCCTTCAAGATCGCTGAACAACACGGTCACAGCTTTGATCCGCTTCTCGTCCGTCAAATACTTCAGCCGGTTTTCCTGGATCTTGTCCACGGCGACCCGATTGCGCCGTTGTTCCTTCGCCTCCAGGTTCAGTTCTTCGAGTTCGTCGTAGGTAAGTGCCAGAAAATTCCGCAGTTCAGTGGGCATGGATGTTCTTCATTCTCCTGATTTGTTTTTCGTCTGTAATTCTTCGCGAAGCAACGTCACCGGTTTGTGGAGTATTCGAAACGGCTGGAAGTGTACCGGAAAGAATAACGCGAGTGGAAGGTCCCGACAAATCGAAAAAGCTGATGCAAGGCAGAAAAGAGATGTATCGGACGCGGCGGTCTGCATCAATTTAAATTTGCTTTGATTAAAGATACGGCCTCACGCCTTGCGGAGAAACCGGCTCTGCATCCCGATTTTGAGTAGCGCAGCGTTCACCGCTTGCGATAAATCGGCGGTTTCAACGGCGGCTTCAGCCGGTGAAGCAGCGTCCGTCAAAAATAGGTTTTTTCGCAACCTCTTCAGAGCTGCCATGGAGTCTAGCCCTACTGAATCTCCAGCGATACGACGTTCCCCTCGCGCGCAGAAGTTTCCCGATAGTTCAGCGCAACTTTCTGTTTATTCCATCCGCAGGAGAACTCGTTGGCCCCAATCAGGACCACGTGATTCCGGTCCGCTACCGTCATGGTGAAAGTGGTCGATCCGGAAACAACCGTCAGCGACGCCGATGGCGGCTTTGAGCAGTCCGCAATCGTTAGCGTACCGCTAAGAAATTTAACTGGACCGGAAGGCGCCGCAGCCGGCACGCTTCGCTCTTCCTTGCCTTCGGGCGGAGTGCTTCGGTCGACAATTGGATTCCCATTGCTTTCACTTGGCTGGTTGATGAGCGCCTGGAATTGCACGGCTTGCCCTAACATCTCGGCTGCGTGCGAAGCAACTGCCGGATCGGCTGAATTCCGAAGCGCTTGCAGCAACGCGATGGCATGATCTGGCTGCCGGTTCGCTAGATAAAGATTCGCCAGATTCAGCCGGTAGTGTTCATTCTGCGGATTGATGGTGATTGCCTTTCTCATCGTGATGAGAGCCGTCGCTGGATCGCCGCTAGTGCTTTGCGCAAAGGCCAAAAGCGCATAAGAGTCCGCGAAATTCGGATCGAGACTGAGGGAAGACTCCAGCTCGCGGATCATGGCCGATTGATTTCCCCCACCCATTCCGCCCTCCCGGTACATCAGCAACGCGTTGTAGTAGTGAACCCGCGGATCGCTTGTGTCCAGCTGTGAGGCCCGCCTGAAATATTCCGCCGCCTTCGTGAAATCCTGTTTCTGCAAATAGGCGTATCCGAGCCCGCGGTATGCCGCCGAATTATTGGGATCGGTCTTGAGAATCTCCTGAAACTCACCGATGGCGCGTTCCTGATAATCCCGCGAATGCAGGTGAACATCGGCCAGCACAGCATTGGCGGCTACTTCGCTGAGCGCTAAAGCCGTATAGCTTCCGGGCGCGAGGTTGGCGGGAGCCGGAATCGGATAATACCGATATTGGCGGCTGACCACATAATTCCGCAGAACCTTGTCGAACTGCGAAGCGCTCATCCCGAAGGCCTGCTGAATGGCATCCTCAACTTCCAGATGCTTGTTTTCTCGCAAATCAAAATACGTACCCACCTGGAGCATGAGCCGGTTGTCGAAAATGTAATGGACGACGATACTCGACTCCGCATAGAACGTCGTCCGGTGATCGCCGTTCTCGTTATAGATTTTGGAATTCTGCTGCACCCGGAAAAGATCGGCAACCTTCATCATTCCTACCTGCTGCAGGATCGTATATTCGTCAGCCGGAATCTTTCCCACTCGCGCTTCTTTGCCGTCCACTTCAATACTGGAAAAATACTCCGCGAAGCCCTCCTGCAACCAGGGTGCGAATTCACCTTGCAGGTTTCCATTCATCAATTGATGGGCGTATTCATGGAACACAACAGTCCAGGGATTCTCCGTCGCCATGTCCAACAGGATGAAGCTCCGGTCGCTGCCTTGCTGGAATAATCCCGCCGCTTCAATCGGCTTCCCATTGAACAGCGGGGCAAACTGCCGCCATTCCTTAGCGTTGCGGAAAGCCACGATTTGCAGGGGTACCGGCAGATTGACTTTCGAATTAGTCATCAATGCGCCAAAAACCGCTCGCATCTGCTCGAAACGCATGGCCACTTCGCGTCCCCGTTTTTCTCCTGCGTCGGTTACCACGGAGAAATTCGGCGAACGCACTTCCACCCATTGTGGTTCGCCGGCGAAAAGAGGAGTTAGGTTTGGAAGAGCGATAATCGACGTGACCGTCGCGATGAAAAGAATAGTACGTGACCAGCTAAACCGGAGACTCATGGCAACTCCAAATTCCAGCCGCCGCACATCTTACACTACCGCCGGTTTAAGTCAGTTCACTCCCAGCCCGCGTCCCGGCATCAACCGGATAATCACGCCCAGAGCCGTCATCACCGCGAGATAGTAAACCATCGTAGGCCGGCTGGGTTGTGCAGGAAAATGCCCTCCGAAAAATACTTGGTAGCCCGCTCCCAGCGCCACCAGCAGGAACATGTTTTCACCAAGCGCAAGCCATAAACCCAAAGATGCGGCCAGCAGAATCGCGCGCTCAGCTTTACTCAATGCCAGCACGGCCTGCCCGCCATCGAGCACCCATACCGGAATCAGATTCAGAAGATTCAGCACCGCTCCTACCCGAGCCAGCGCGCCCCACAAGGGATTTCCCGTTTGCCACCACAACGCCGCGCACAACAACGCCACAAAAAAACCCGCCAGCGGCCCGGCCAGGCTAACCGCGGCCCGCGTCTCAATCGGTACGCCCATCGCCTGCCAGCGCACGAACGCACCTAGCCCAGGCAGAAATACCGGCATTTCAGCCGGCAATCCACGGCGCTTGATGTCGATAAAATGTCCCATCTCATGCAGCAGAATCAGCACCGCAAAGCCGATGCCGAACTTCATCCCAAACGCCGCCCAATAAATTCCCATGAACGCGACGAAGCTCAACAGGAATTTAAATTTCAACAAGAACAGCAGAACGGTCTTTGCCTTGGCCAGCAAAATCGCGACCGTGCCCACCGGCCCCAGCCGTTTGGCCCACTTATTTTCTTTCGACTCCGGATTAGGGGAAGGCACTATCTTTTGATATTACGCTCGGTTGGTCTTGGATGGCGCAGGCGGTTTACCGCTGCGATAAGCGTCACGATGCAAAATCGGGCGGCTTCACTCGCCCTGTTCTACGGCTGGGCGTAATATCCGGTGCGCGCGCGGCTCTTCGCTCCCGGTTTCTCCACTTTCACATCGATCGCGTGATACTCATTGGGATGATCGGCCCGCGCGGATTCGAACGAGAGCACATAAAAAGCTTCCGCATCCGCAACGCACTCGGCGATCTCATGGGTAAGATCGTTGCTCGAGTTGAGTACCCGTCCGCCGCTCTGCACCGCAAGCACCTGCAAGCTTAAATTGGCGGCCTGCGACCGGTCCGGTTTGGTTACGCCCTTCAGGAACTCTTCATAGTAGGAAATCCGCACCCCAGCTGCATCCGCCAACCCGAGAGGGTCCACGCTATAAAGCGTGACGTCAGCCAATCGCAGTTGCGTCGAAAAATCCACAATCGAAGTAAAGAAGTTCTCCTGGTCCTTACGCGTTGGTTCAATCCCAGGTCCGGTCAGCAACGGCCATCCCGGACTGAACCAGACCATCAACTTTCTGCCCGGCCGTGTCTTCTCGTAAGCCACCAACTGAGTCAGAGTCTTGAGCGACAGGCCATAGCGGTCGCCCGCCCCATAAATCCCCTGCGACCGGTTGATCGTACGAATCCCGGTCTCATACTTGTCATACAAGTCAGCCAAAGCGGTGCCGTCGCGCGAGAAACCGTTCTGCATCTCCGCTCCCCGATCCGTAAAAAAGACCAGCGATGTCGGCTCCGCCAGCTTGCCGCCATTCTGCAACAGGAACTTCTTCAGTTCATTTCGCTCGTAGCTCACCGTCTGGAACCCGGTGTTGACCGCGTCAACCACTAGCACAACTTCTACCGTCGGCCCGCCCGCGTCATTTGTGTCCACCGCATGGAACGAGAGAATATCTTGTGGCCGTTTATCGTCCAGAACCGTGAAGCTTTCCTTCTGGAGTCCGCGAATCGGCGCTCCAGATTTATCCGTCACCTGCACGTTGATTTCGATCAATCGATTAGGCGTCGGCGGAGTCTTGGGCGGTTCGGCGGAACGGGGTTGAAGCTGCGGTTGGGGTGGCGGCTGTTGTTGAGAGTTTTGACCGCTCGATGGTTGGTTCTGCCCGAATGCGGCAGAGAGAGGTACAAGCAAGGCCAGCAACAGCCACAGCCGATGACTCACGCTGACTTACCTCAGGTCAAAATTTTTTCTGCAAAGTTTTAAAGCTGTAGCTCGAAAAATACTCCAACAATCTTGTCTTGTCGACTTTACTGCCGATGCGTGGAAGCCCCCGCCGCAATCTCCCGCAGCGCGCTCACAAACTCGGCCGCGGCGTCGGGATCGGCCAACGCCTCCAGCCGTACCGTGGCGGAAAATTGAGGCGATTCCGGACGGAAACGCACCTGCAAAAACTCCTGCCTCCGCGCCGACATCAACGCATTCAATTCCGCTGAAGGATCCTGCTTCCAGTGCGTCCGCGTGGTAAGAATCACCGGACCCGGTTCGTAAACGTCCCACTGCCGGTCGTCATGCTTGCGTGATGAGATGCCGCGGTTATGCGCGCTCCAGCGATGCCGCACAACCTCCAGATAAAAGCTGGGAGAGCCACCCAGGTCGGCCTCAAACGTCAGCGTCTCATCTTGTTTGCGCCAGCAACTCATCGCCCAGCGAATCGGCAGCGGCCGCGGACGGAACCTCATAATCACGCTGGCATTTTCAAACCAATGGGAAGGGAAGTGCAGCCGGGCTTGCAGCCGCGAAGTGCCCAGCCAATGCGATTCCAGAATGCGGCCCTTGCCCGCGCACGCGGTCTGCACCCAGCGCAACGCCGCCATACCTTTTTTCCGATTGTAATGAGCAAACACCAGGAACCACAGCCCAAGAGCGGCAACCGAGGCGACAACGTCAATCAGCAGAAGGCGGCCCACTACGCTTCCTCTGATGCAAATGGTACGTCCTTGGTTGCGGAAGACGCAAGTGGTCAATTGCCCCCCAAACCGCACGCAAGTGCGGCCGGTCCGGCGATCTGTGGAAAAGCCGGAGTCAACCCCCTGAAAATTCGAATGCGGGCTCCGGCACATAATTTCTCCGACCGCTACAATGGCCCGTGGCCTTCACCGTTCGCGATTTCCAGAACGAAGATTTCGACACCCTCTGGCGCATTGACCAGACTTGTTTTCCTTCTGGAATTTCCTATTCTCGCGCGGAACTGCGCTTCTACATGCGCCGCCCCACAGCCTTCACCCTGGTCGCGGTTCCGTCGAGCCCAGAGCCTGGGAAAGGCAAAAGCCGGAAGCCCGAAATGGTCACGCCCAGTGACATCGCTATCGCAGGCTTCATAGTGGCCGAGTCCGCACACCATGGGCGCGGCCACATTATCACCATCGACGTAATCGCCCCCGCCCGCCGCTTCGGCGTCGGATCGCTCCTGCTCGAAGCCGCCGAAGATCGCCTCCGCGCCGCCTCCTGCCGCGTCGTCGAACTCGAAACCGCCGTCGACAACATCTCTGCCCTGGCCTTCTACAAACGCCACGTCTACAGTGTTACCAAAACCTTCCCCCGCTACTACTCGAACGGCCTCGACGCCCTGGTCCTCGAGAAAAGTCTGTGAGCGGAATCGACACTCCTTGTTATTCCGATCCCTTGTCATTCCACCACCCCCTTTTTGTCATTCCGACCCGAACGCTCCCTTCCGGAAAGGAAGGAATGTGGAGGGAGGAATCTGCGGTTGGTTGCACCCGAACACCCTCACCAATTACCTTGCGAAGATCAAGATTATGACAATGAAGATGATCAAAGCCGCCATCCAGGGCGAACGCGGATCCTTCAGCCACGAAGCCGCCGAACAAATGCTCCCTCGCTGCCAGGTGATTTCCTGCGCCCGCTCGGCTGAAGTATTCGATCGCGTGGAAAACGGCTCGGCCAACGCCGCCGTCATTCCCATCGAAAACTCACTGGCCGGTACGGTCGCCGAACACGCCGATCTTCTCGTTGCCCGCGGCGTCTTCATTCAAGCTGAGTTCCGCCTGCGCATCGTTCACAACCTGATCGCCGCTACCGGAACCAGTCTGAAAGCCATTCGCCGCGCCTTCTCCCACCCCGTGGCCCTCGATCAGTGCCGCGACTTCTTCCGCCATCACCCCCAAATCGAGCCCATTCCTTTTTATGACACCGCCGGTAGCGTGAAGCACGTGATCGCCGAAAACTTACCCGATGCCGCCGGCATCGCCGGACGCCACGCCGCCCGCGAGTACTCCGGCAAAATTCTTCAGGCTGGCATCGAAGATGACAAACGCAACTTCACGCGATTTTTGCTGATTCGAAAATTACCGGCAAACAAAATAAAAGCCGGGAAGGGAAACGACGTCTCGTCTTCCCAGTACCAGCACCTGATCCCGCCCGGAGCCAACAAGACCTCGATCGCCTTCAAGCTGAAAAACCAGCCCGGCGCGCTCTTCAAATCGCTTAGCGTCTTCGCCCTGCGCGACATCAGCCTAAGCAAAATCGAATCCCGCCCCCTGCGCGGACGCCCCTGGGAATACGTCTTCTACGTCGACTTCCTTCGCGGCGATGACGAACCCGCGCGCAACGCCCTGCGCCATCTCGCCGAGGTCGCAGAATTCGTGAAGGTGCTGGGAATCTATCCGGCAGTGTGAACGTCATGTGGGAGAGCCGTTCCCGGCTGTCCGGCCGGGCGAAGTTCAACTTTCGGCCGCAATTCAATGAGAACTTAGGCTCTATATATGGCGTAGTCCGTTCTATCTAACCCCAAAAATCCCGAAAAACACATTGACTTGCTGGGCTTTCCGTATAAAAATGCCGAAACTCCCCCTGATAACCCCCAATTAAGAAAACAATTCAAGGAGACCTCGTTCAATGTTGGCAAAACATTTCGTTATCTTGGGAACTCTCGCTCTGGCGGTTTCACCCCTATCTGCGCAACAGGTAAATTCGCCCGCCGAGGCCATACAGTCAATTACAAGCGCTCCGATGCGCCGGGCTACAAAAACCCCACTCGTCAAGGGCAGTGCAGATAGCTACAACTGGGGCGGCTATGCCGTCACCGGAACGGACTTTACCAAGGCGGAGGGAACTTGGACTGTACCTACCGTAAATTGCACCAAGAGTCCGAACGCTTGGGTATCCATCTGGGTTGGCATCGACGGCTACAACAGCAGCACAGTGGAGCAGGCCGGCACTCTGACCTGGTGCAATAGAACCACGCCTGAATATTACACCTGGTATGAGTTGTATCCTGCCGCCACTACCTATATCTCAACGGTTCCCTCGGCTCCCGGCAACAAGATGTTCGCCGAGATCTCTTATAACGGGTCGGAATTCAAGCTGCAGATAAAGAACCAAACTACCGATAAGAGCTACAGCATCAGCAAAGCTGTAGCCAGCGCGGAGCGCACTTCGGCGGAGTGGATTGTGGAAGCGCCGGAAACAATTACTGGAATCACCAACCTGGCTGACTTCACCAAGGCGTCATTTAGTGCCGCATCCGCGACCAACAGCGCAACCAGCGGTCCCATTAGCGCTTTCGGCTCCGATGTCGAGCAAATCACTCAGGTCGATGACACCGACTACACCGAGTCGACTTCGTCGGCTTTGTCGAGCTCCGGCGAGAATTTCACAACAACCTGGGTCGAGTACAACTAGCCTGCAGCTTCCGGCAAACCGCTTTAGGCACGATGCCAGCCCTTCGGGGCTGGCATTTTTTGCCTCATATAAAACCGCTCATGTAAACGGCCTACAAAAACGGTTGCCATATAAACCGTTGTCATTCCAAAACCTTTCGTGACTTTGTGAATCTCCCTCTCAGAATGATTTTCGGGTCGGATGGCCGAGCTTTTTGATATTGCCGGCATCGGCAACACAAAGGGTGCCCCATCCTTCGCGTCTTTTGCGAAGGGTGGGAAATGAGAATGCCAGCGCAAGTAAGTTTTTAAAGCCGATGGGGATTTCGGCCTATCGACAGGCGGTGGAGCTGCACGTTTCTCCTCCCACTGTGAATGACATTGTACGGGAGAAGCGTGGGATAACCCCCGAGATGGCTGCTCGCTCGACGAAGTACTTCGGAACCTCCGACCACTTCTGGTTAGATTTGGCGGGTGGCCTAGGCTTTTGACCCCGGCGCTAGCACCAAGACAACGGCTGCCCCATCCTTCGCGCCTTTTGTGAAGGGTGGGAGACGGTAATGCCTGCACAAAAAGGATTTCCTCAAACGACTCGATCAAGCGAACTTCGAGTTTTTTTCCACGCCCCACTGTGACATCCAACCTTGCCCTCGCCTGCAAATCGCGCGATCATGGCCGAAGAGGACGCACTGCCCAGAGCGGCATCGTGCCGCCTTTAAGTCCATTGTTCTCTGGATTTTGATATCTGAGCTCTTTGACCTCAAGACCTTGCCAAGGCGCCCCCGCAAAACCCGCGCCCCGCAAGACTTTCAGAAAAAGAGGGGGGGTGGGGGTACCCCAGATTTTCCGTCATCCCTTCGCGTGCTGAGCGTGCTCGCCAAAATTTATTTTGGGCGGAAATTCACAGAGCCACGAAGGATCGGCGCGGCGATCAAAGCAGATTCCTCGACGCCAGAAACCAGGCACTCGGAATGACAAGGCCGTCCGGTTTGGAGGCAAAAGAAAAATGCCAGTCCCGGAGGGACTGGCATTCATGCGGCACGATTTTAGCTTACGCTTGCGCGAACGCTTTATCGTGCAGTTCCGGCGTTGGCGCCAGCAGCTTGGCGGCGGCGGATTCCGCAACTTCCGGCAGCGAGACGCGCAACGCTTCTTCGATTGTCTTCACATAATGAACAGTGAGGTTGCCGAGTTGTTCTTTGGTCAAGTCTTCCTCAACGTTCATTTTGTTCTCCGCGGGCAGAATCACGTCAGTGACTCCGGCTCGTTTGGCGGCGAGCACTTTTTCTTTAATGCCGCCGACGGGGAGCACGTTGCCACTGAGGGTGATTTCGCCCGTCATCGCCAGCAGCGGACGGATGCGATGTCCGGTGAGCAGCGAGACCAGGGTGGTTGCCATGGTCACGCCCGCCGATGGACCATCTTTCGGGATCGCTCCTGCCGGCACGTGCATGTGAATGTCGTGATCGGCAAAGAAGTTCTCCTGGATGCCCAGCTGCGCGGCGTTCGAGCGCACCCATGTGAGGGCGGCTTGCATGGATTCCTGCATCACCTGGCCGATTTGACCGGTCATGGTGAATCCACCTTTGCCCTTCATGGCATTGGCTTCGACGAAGAGCACGTCGCCGCCCGAAGGAGTCCAAGCCAAACCCACGGCCACTCCGGGACGTTCGGTGCGTTCTTCAATCTCGCCTTCGCTGCGGATTTTGATTCCGCCCAGAAATTCCTGAACGATTTCCTGGGTGACCACGAGCTTCTCGGTCTTGCCTTCGGCCAAGCGCCGCGCTTGTTTGCGGCAAATAGTTCCGATGGTGCGTTCCAGGCTTCGAACACCGGCTTCGCGCGTGTAGTGACGAATCACATAGCGCAAAGCTTCGTCGGGAAATTCGATCTGTTCGGCTGTGATTCCGTTCTCTTCCACTTGCCGCGGAACTAAATAGCGACGAGCGATGTGCAGTTTCTCTTCCTCGCTGTAGCCTTGCAGTTCGATGATCTCCATACGATCGCGCAGCGGCTCGGCGATGGGGTCGAGCATGTTGGCGGTGGTGATGAAGAGCACCTTCGACAAGTCAAAGGTGACGTCGAGATAGTTGTCGCGGAACGTGGCGTTCTGTTCGGGATCGAGCGCTTCGAGCAGAGCGGAAGCGGGATCGCCGCGGAAGTCGCGTCCGACTTTATCGATCTCGTCGAGCATGAAGACGGGATCTTTGGTCTCGGCGCGGCGAATGCCCTGGATGATTTGTCCGGGCAACGCGCCGATGTAAGTACGGCGATGGCCGCGGATCTCCGCTTCATCGTGCACGCCGCCGAGCGACAGACGAACAAACTTGCGTCCGAGCGCACGCGCAATCGACTTGCCCAGCGAGGTCTTGCCGACGCCGGGAGGCCCGACAAAGCACAGGATTGGACCTTTCATGTTCGGCTTCAATCGGCGAACCGAGAGATAGTCGAGAATGCGGTCTTTTACTTTTTCCAGGTCATAGTGATCGGTATCCAGAATCTCTTTGGCTTTCAGGATCTCGATCTCCTGACCGGAAGTTTTGTTCCATGGCAGAACGGCCAGCCACTCGACGTAATTACGCGTGAGTGAATAGTCGGCGGCCATGGGAGACATGCGCGAGAGGCGTCCCAATTCCTTGAGAGCTTCTTTCTTTACATCATCGGGCATGCCGGCTTCGTCGATTTTCTTTTTCAGGTCTTCGACGTCGCGCTGGCCTTCATCCTGCTCGCCCAGTTCTTTCTGAATGGCCTTCATCTGCTCGCGCAGATAGTATTCGCGCTGGGTTTGCTGCACCCGGTCCTGCACTTCGCTTTGAATCTTGTTGCGCAGCTGCTGGACTTCGAGTTCTTTGGCGAGATGCTGGTTGATTTTTTCGAGGCGCACGCGGATGTCGAGCGTCTCGAGCGTGTCCTGCTTGTCGGGCGTGGAAAGCGACGGCAAAGAGGATGCGATGAAATCGACCAGGCGTCCCGGCTCATCGATGTTTAGAGCGACCGTGGAAAGCTCGTCTGAAAGCGTGGGCGAACCGGCGACGATCTGTTGAAAGAGCGTAAGCACGTTGCGCTGTAAAGCTTCGATCTCAGAGCTATCCGGCGGAGCGGCTTCCGGAATCGGAGCAACTTTGGCGCGCATGAAAGGCGCGAGCTGGGTGAACTCGGTGAGGCGTACCCGCTCCAGGCCCTCGGCGAACACGAACAGGCTCTGGTTGGGCATTTTTACGACTTTATGAACGATGGCTGAAGTGCCCACCATATAAAGGTCGCTGGGTTGAGGGCTATCGACGCGAGCTTCGCGCTGCGCGACGACGACGATGGTCTTATCCTCTCCAAGCGAGTTGATAAGCTGAACGGAACTTTCCCTACCCACGGTAAGGGGCAGGACGGCGTGCGGGAATAAAACTGTGTCCCGCACAGGAAGCACAGGCAATGCCCGTACATCGTTGGTTTCGCGATGCTTAGGAAGTGGCTCGGAAAGCGGTTGCTGGCTCATTGGCTCTCCTTGAGTGTAACTCACTCAAGCTTAGATGTTGCTGGTGTAGAAAGGTTTCACCCGATCCGTTGCACTGGAGCTTTTGGCATTCTATCGGCAATCTCGCGCGGGGGACATGATGCCCAAGGTACCGGGGCTAATGCGGAGGGACCAAATCAGATCGACAGCTCGAACTCACAAATAGGGACGTGGCTGTTGGCAGGTTCGCGACGAATAGTCGATTCCGGGGGGAAATCTGAATGTAAATAGTTGGCCGAACGGCGTGTTGATTGTGCAGCCGTTCGGCCCTAACCGCGGAGTTTGGGGTTGGTTCTTAGTTTGACTCGACAAAACTGATATGGGGCGGCGTTCCCCCATAGGCAGTGCACTTCTTCAAATTCAAATTGTTGGTCTCTCCGGTCGTACCGGAATCCGACACACATGTTGGTGCAGCTGTGGTCCCATCGGTCACCGCGATTTTTACGGTGATGGACGAGCCTTTGTTGAAGGCCGCGCTCGATCCGCTGCCGTCGCCGATGATATTGAACTCGGATTCTTGCCAGGCGCTGGCGAGATCCACGACGCTATCTTTGCCGGTAGTGCTGTAGGCTTCGGTGCCGGCTGTAAAAACCAGCGTATCTTTGCCCTTGGCCACGGCCTTGCCGGAGACTTTCAGAGTCGCGAGAGTGCTAATTGCTTCCTCAGGTACGGTTACGCCGGCGCTATTTTTATAGCAATCAGGGCTATAGGTGAACCAACCGCTGGGGCAGGTGCCATAGTTAATCAACCAATATTGCATGAACGCTTCGTTGTATCCGGAGGAATACACGAATTGTTCCCAACTCTGGCAGTTGGCGTGGCCGTTACATACGGCGGTGGTCATGAAGTTCGAATTGAGCTGTAGCGAATAATCGTTCGCTCCCAATAGCCCCTTTTCGCTGGTCACGCCCGTAACCTTGGGGAATGATCCGATCGATTGGGTCATGAGCCCCGAAACCTCAACGGCGTAATCATCACCATTGCCGACCGTATTACCGACCGCACCGCGCCGCGGGAGGAAGGGAACATTGGGTGCTTCGATGCATTCGACCTTCAACCATTCGGTGCTGGGATAGGAGGCATAGAAGCATCCTTCGTCCGGCACGTCGGTGTGCACAATGTTCTCGCGCCAGGTTTCTTGCGCTTGGGCTTCGGCAGAGTCGTCAGCTTGCGCATACACGACCGGAAGGGAGACTGCACTGCCAAGAATTGCTACAGCCGTGATGCGGATCAACGTACGCGCGCCAAATTTGACCATTTGCAGGATTCCTCCGGGAACCTTCTTTATTTGCTGCCAAAAAACAGCGGCAAGTGTATACGCAAATTTCGCTTTGTCAATTGGTGAAAAGTTTAGGTGGGGATGCAGTTTGACCGGAAGAGTGGCGTGCGCGTGGGAGATCCCTCAGCCCGCTGGCGAAAACGCGGGCTTTCGGGATGACTCCGAAAAAGTAAAGCGCAAGACTTTTCAAACTGCACCACTACCAAAGTGTTGCGGGTAAGTCAGTTCTAAGTGCGATTGGCAAAAATCTGGAACCACCAAGGCCACGAAGCACCACGAAGGCGATCGATGCGCGGACGTTTCTTCGCGTATCTTCATGGCCTTTGTGGTCCACGGTTTCGAAACCCCACCCCAATAGGGTTTTCAGTTGACACGGATATGAAATATGTTTGGTTCCGGGCTGCGGGCCGAGTCGAGTTAGACTCAATACGATCGGATGTGGCCGATTCGCTATGCTAGTGCGCGTTCTATTTTTTGGCATGCTGAAGGAGGTTGTGGGCAAGCCGAGCAGTACCCTTGATCTAGCCGATGGCGCGACGGTCCGGGATTTACTGGGCTCTTGTGCAATGGAATTTCCCCGGCTGAAATCCTCGATTGCCTCGCTGGCTGTGGCTGTCAATCAGGAATATGCAAGCCTGGCGTGGGTTTTGAAGTCCGATGACGAAGTCGCGCTGCTGCCGCCGGTGAGTGGAGGATCGCAAGCGGAAGAACCAGACGAGAAAAAATTGAAAGTAACGATTGTCCGCAGCGCGATCGATACGGAAGTAATTTTGAGCAGCATGAAGCGCGGCGAGGATGGGGCTGCGGTCGTGTTCGAGGGAGTTGTCCGCAACCAGACCCGTGGCCGCAAGACGCTCTATCTGGATTACGAAGCTTACGAAGCCATGGCGCTGCGGCAGATGAAGGGTCTGGCCGAGCAGGCGCTGGGCCAGTTCCAGATCAGAGAGGTCGCTCTGGTTCACAGACTGGGGCGGCTCCAGATTGGAGAGACCAGCGTGCTGATCGTGGTGGTCTCCGCGCATCGGGCCGCGGCCTTTGACGCCTGTCGCTGGCTCATCGATACCCTCAAGCGTACCGTGCCGATCTGGAAGAAGGAGTATTTCGAGGATGGCGCCGTGTGGGCCGATGGCGAACCGTTTCCTTCCGAACTGAAGCGGTAAAATCCCGCCTGACTAAAATCCGCCCCTCAGGCAGCCCGGCATAGGAGGCCGCATCTAAGTGAACGGCTTAGGGCAGGCACGGGTGAGTCGAGTACCTGCCTTGCGGGGGAGCCGATGATCGCTTCTTCGCCACGTTTACTGCGCCGGGTATACTTCTTCTTCGAATGAGAAAAGCTGCACTCTTGATCCTGCTGCTGGCTTGGTGTGCCGAGTCGCACGCGCAACAACCGCCGGCTAAAAACCAGCCGCAGGCTGAACCCCCTCCTTCTTCTACGCTCAAAGTGGATGTGAAGCTGGTGAACGTCTATGTCACCGTGACCAACGCAAACGGAGGTCCGGTGGCTGGCCTTAAGAAGGAGAACTTTACCCTGAAAGAAGATGGCAAGGATCAGACGATCTCTGTCTTCGATAAAGAATCGGCGGTGCCACTCTCGATCGCGCTGGCCATCGATACCAGCCTGAGCACGCGCCGCGATTTGCCGCTGGAGCAGGCCTCCGCCAAGCGCTTTGCCCGGGCCATTCTGCGTCCGGTTGACTCGCTCTCCGTTTTCGGGTTCAACGAGACCGTGTTGCAATCCACCTCTTATACCTCCGACTTGAAGCGCATTGACGATGGCATTGAACACATCCGTCTGGGAGCGGCTACCGCGATGTTCGACGCCATCTATCTGGCTTCGCGCTCGCTCGACCATCGCCAGGGAAGAAAGGTGCTGGTGCTGATCACCGATGGCGGCGACACGGTCAGCAAAATGAACTACCAGCAGTCGCTGCGCGCCGCCGAAGAAGCGGAATGCATTGTCTACAGCATTATCGTGGTGCCGATTGAAGCCAGTGCCGGGCGCGAAACCGGCGGGGAGCACGCCCTGATCCAGCTTTCCGACGACACCGGCGGCAAATACTATTACGCGACCTCAGTATCGCAGCTCGACGATGCTTTCCGGCAAATCAGCGACGAACTACGCACCCAATACCTGCTGGCCTACTATCCCTCTCAAAGGCTCTCGAACTCGCAGTTCCGCCGGATTCAGGTAAACGTGTCCGGCCCCGCGGATGCTCCTACTTACCACGTGCGGCATCGGGCGGGATATTACACCTCGAAGTCTGATTTCTAGCTACCTATCAAGATCATCCACTAGGAAAATCAAGACCGAGTCCGTCGCGAAGCAAAAACGGCGTGCTGTTATATGTGTTTTGTTATATTGAAAATACGTTTTGTCATATTTTAACCCCTCCTGTCGCCGAAATTTTTCCTCTTTCGGTTTTTCGCGCCGAAACATAACATGCTGATTTGTAAAGATTTTATGAACATCCCGTGTCTCCTAGGGTGTTTTCCGTAGGCTGGCTCGTAAATTGCTGTAAAGTGCCAAAGCGTGTTCCGGGTCTTGGACTTGCAGTCTTATCGCGGGGCGGTACTGGGTCTCCCGCCTAATCCAGATACGAGCATACTTCACACAACGAAGAATTCCGAAAAGGAAGGCTCCCGATGTCGAACCTGAACTCCTCCTGCCCCCGTTCACGATTTACAGTGCTGACCTTGATTGCTGTTTTCGCCCTGCTTTGCTCATCGCTGGTGGTTGCCCAGACATCGGTTTCTACCGGTAGCATTGCAGGCAACGTCACAGACGCGAGTGGTGCGGTTCTGCCTAACGCGAAAGTCACGGTCACCGGACCGACGGGGCAGACACTTCAGGCCAAGTCGAACTCGTCCGGTGAATACTCTTTCGGGGGGCTTATTCCCGGATCATATTCCGTGCGGGTGGAGGCCAAGGGCTTCAAGACCTCTCAGATGGCGCTGGAGGTGAAGGTCGACAATAGCGCGAACGGTAGCGTGAAGCTGGAAATTGGCCAAGAGAGCACGGTTGTCGAGGTTCAGGCGAGCGAGCTTCAGGTCAATACCGAACAGGCCACGGTACAAGGAGTTCTGACGGCCACGCAGATCGAAAACCTGCCGGTCAATGGCAGGAACTTTCTCGATCTCGCCCAGCTCGAGCCTGGAGTTCAGATTCAGGACGGTCAGAACTTTGATCCCACCAAAGCGGGATTCTCCTCGATTTCGTTCGGTGGACGTTTCGGGCGTACGGCCCGTATCGAGGTGGATGGCGTTGACGTATCAGACGAAACTGTAGGAACCACCACGACTGATATTCCGGCCAGCGCCATTCAGGAATTCCAGGTCAGCCAGTCAAGTCTGGACATGTCTAGCGAGCTGACGTCATCCGGTTCTGTGAACGTGACTACAAAATCAGGAAGCAACGCGGTGCATGGCGAGGCTTTCGGCGCATTTCGGGACAGCGCCTTCTCCTCGCAGTTGCCTACGCCTCCCGGATTCAAATCGCCCTATCAGCGTAGCCAGTACGGCGGAGATGTGGGCGGGCCGATCATCAAGGATAAATTTTTCTTCTTTGCGGATGGCGAGCGCACCATTCAGCAGACCCAGGTTCCGGTGCCAGTCTCGGCTCCCTTTACCCAATATTCCGGAACCTTCGCCGATCCCTTCCACGAAGGCAACTTGCTCGGCCGTCTTGATTACCAGCTCACCAAGAGCGCACGCCTCTTTGCGCGCTACTCCTACTTCAAGAACGATCTGGGCGCAACCTTCGGTTACGGTTATTCGCTGTATGACAACGTCGACGTAACCCGCAACGAAATGGTCGGCCTGGACTTCAATACTGGCAGCTTCAGCCATTCCATCCGTTTCTCCTACCTGAAGTTCCAGAATCAGATCGTGGACGCGACCTCGACTGACAGCTCGCTGCCCTTTTACAACCTGCATGCGGAGCTTTTTGCCTCAAGTCTGGTTGCCGGTCCAAATCTATTGGCCCCGCAGAGCACTCCGCAGAGCGATCACCAACTAAAGTATGACGGCAGCAAGGTGTTGGGTTCGCACTCGATCCGATTCGGAATTGCCTACAACCATCTGCGGGGCGGCGGTTTCGCATCGTTCTTCAAGAATGGCCCGCAAATCGGGTCGGCAGTTTCAACCGCTGAAGAGATGGCGGCAGCGAGTGGTCCTTTCGCGGGCGGAGCTTCCAATCCCTTCAATTATCCTGCGGATTTTGCCACGGTAGCCAATGGGCTGGGTTACTCCTTCACCGATCCTTCCTTGGGTTTTCCGGCGGGTGGACTTGGACCGGATAACCGCATCCTGCTCTATCTGGGCGATTCGTGGAGGATGAAGAGCAATTTCACCCTGACCTATGGTTTGCGCTACGACCGCGATACTGGCCGTACAGACAACCAATTTCCTGCGATTCCCGAGCTGAGTGCCTTAATACCGGGTTTGGGCAACCAAGTCAATCAGCCCAATCTAAACTTCGCTCCGCAGATTGGATTTGCCTGGGATCCGCTCAAGAATGGCAAGACCTCGATTCGCGGCGGAATCGGCTTGTTCTTTGAGAACGCGATCTGGAACAACGTGCTCTTTGACGGTCCGGAGCGCGAAAAAACAGGCGCGTTCCTCCAGTATACGGCGCCTTGCGCGGCACCCGGATCGCCGAATGCCTTGCCAACGGGCACAGGATTTATCAACCAGCCCGGAAGCGCGTCAGCTATTGGGGTCTGCGGTGCTGCAGGAGCAACCAGTTATCCACTCATCGGTAACGCTGTCGGACCGCTCATTGCCTTGCAGCAGGCCTACGCGGCGGGAACTCCGTTCAGCATCACCGCGCCTAACCCGGCTTATGTGGGACAGTACCTGACGGGTTGCAGCGACGGTAGTAATTGTTTCTTCGGATCCCAGGGCGATATGTTCAACCCTAACTACAAGCCGCCACGATCGATCCAGATGAACATCGGCATTCAGCGCGAACTTCACAAAGGCATGGTGCTGAGCGTCGATTACATTCGCAACGTCCAGACGCATTACCTGCTGGGCGTCGATCAGAATCATACTGGCGATATTCGCTACTTCAGTAAGGCCGGTGCGCAGGCGGCGATCAATACGGTCATCGCCAACTGCGGCGGCGGGGTTACGACGGTTCAAGGCACTTTATCTCCATGCGCGACCGATCCTTCTACCGGCACCAACGATAACGGAACCTACGGGACAGTCAACAACCCCTTGCGTCCCGCAAGCATGTCTGATTATGCCGGCTTTGGCTTGGGTTCGACCGCTGACTTGGGAGGTAACAGTTGCCTAGCCGCAGTGGGTCACCCCTGCGCGTTCGGCGGGATCAATCCCTTGGCTCCCCAGCTCGATTTCCTCTCGCCGGTGGGCCGCTCCGTTTACAACGGCTTGCAAATGAAGCTGGCGGAAAACGTAACTGACCCGTTCCCCGGTGCCAGGGCTCTGAACTTCCAGATATCCTACGCGCTCTCGAAGTTTGAGAATACTGGTGGTGCGGTCCAGGCGGATTCTCCGGTAACGGCTGCGAGCGGTGACCAGGATTTTATTATCAACGCCCTGGACAATAACAACGTCAACCAATACTTCGGACCCTCCACCCTTGACCGAACCCATCAGCTCTCCTTTGGCGGGTTCTTGAGCTTGCGCGGCGGCTTTCAGTGGGGAGTGATTGCGCACTTTGATAGTCCGTTCCCCAATACTGCGACCGTGCCTAATACAGGTACTGGAGCAGGCGAAATATTCCGGACGGACTTCGAAGGCAGCGGCGTCACGCAGGATCCATTGCCCGGAACCAAGGTCGGCACCTTCGACCGCGGCCTCAACGCCAGCAATATCAACCAGGCCATTGGCAACTTCAATGCTCTGGTTGCAGCGGGGACGCCAACTCCCGCGGGCAATGTGCTGATCCAGAACGGGCTGATGACGCAGGCGCAGTTGTTTGCTCTGGGTGGCACCTACAATGGCGGGGTTCCTCTGCCGCTTGCGCCGCCAGACCAAGTCAACATGTCGTGGCTGCGTACCTTCGACAGCAGCATCACTTGGAACTATAGAATCAAGGAGAGGTTCACAATCTCGCCCTCGGTGAGTGCGTTTAACATCTTCAATTTCGTGAATTTCGACTTGCCGACGAGTGAAATGTCAGGCCTGCTTACCGGTCAGCCCGGAAGCATCAACGGCACCAATTATCTGAACCATTTCACAAACCGCGTAGGCGCGGGCACCGGCGTCTACACGCTGGGTTCGCCAAGGCAAATTGAATTCGGCTTGAAGTTAGTCTTCTAGCCGACTTACTACGAACAAGCACCAGCGCGAGTCGGCGCTGGTGCTTTTTTTTGAACTGCATGTTATTGGGGAAGCGGTCTGCCGCAGAGCCCCCGCCCCCTCAGGGCTGGATCTGGCTGCGCAGGTGCTTCGAAAGTTTTTCGATCTGCTTCAGCTTTTCGACTGTGTCCCTGGGGAGCAGACCCTTCTGAATACTGGAGACATCCACCGGGATGGTTTGCGCGATCTTGGCTAGTTCGTCAGCGTCGTGGCTGAGCTTGGCAAAATCGATGCGAGATTGCGCCGAGGCTGGAGGCGGTGTGTCCTTATCTGCCTGCTGTTCGGCCTGATCAGCTTGTTGCAGTCCTGGTGGTCGTGGGTGCACTTGTGCTAGAGCCGGACATGCTGCTGACAATACCACGAGAAGAGTGAGAGCAAGGAGTTTCACGGCGGTCCTCCTCAGTACACGGAACAGTCACAGCAATTTTATGCCCGGAGGTTGGCTTTTTCCCGCAGCGGCTGGCATTGGCTATTCCGGTCTCTCCTACCTTCCGTGCGCGAACATCTTTGCCTTCCAGCAAGCCATCTGCGAAACTGACGTATCCCGGATAGCACTGGCAACTGCGAGCTGAGAACCTAGGACCGGGAGCCAAGAACAGAGAACTGACCCATGGGCCGTATCCACGTACTTTCCGAGCAAGTCGCCAACAAGATCGCCGCCGGCGAAGTAGTGGAGCGTCCCGCATCGGTGGTGAAGGAGTTGCTTGAGAATGCGCTGGACGCGGGCGCGACACGGATCAAGATCACCATTGAGGCGGGCGGGAAAAAATTAATCCAGATTACCGACAACGGATGCGGCATGGTTCGCGACGACGCCATGCTGGCCTTCGAGCGTCACGCGACCTCGAAGATGAAGGACGCGGAAGATCTGTTAAGCATCGCTACGCTGGGATTTCGCGGGGAGGCGTTGCCCTCGATTGCTTCCGTGTCGCGATTGCGCTTGGAAACCTGTGCCGCCGAGTCAGGCACTCCGGTAGCGGGCACAATCATCGAGGTTAACGGCGGCAAAATGGCGCGCGTGGAAGAAGCCGGGCTGCCGGAGGGAACATCGATCACGGTGCGTGATCTCTTCTTTAATACTCCCGCGCGAAAGAAGTTCCTAAAGGCTGAGTCGACCGAGCTCTCGCACATTGCTTCGCTGGTCACGCACTATGCGCTGGCCCATCCGGAGAAGCATTTTGAATTGCATTCCATGGCCAATGCCATGCTCGTGGCCCCGCCGGTGGCGGGATACAGCGAGCGCGTGTACCAGGTTTTCGGAAAAGAAACTCTGGATCAGCTGATTGCGGTCGCGGCAACCCAGTCGCTGGAGCATGTGGGATTGCCCCAACCTCCTCCGTGGCGGCGCGAAGCGGCGGAAGATTCGCCCCCGATAGACCCTGGCCAGATGCGCCTGCACGGCTTTGTTTCAAAACCTGAAATTCAAAAGCTCAATCGCAATTCGATTTATGTCTTCGTCAATGGACGGCTCATCCGCGACCGGTTGGTGCAGCATGCATTGACGGAAGCGTATCGAAACATTATCCCTCCCACCGTATTTCCCGTGGTGCTACTGTTCCTGGAAATGCCGCCCAGCGAAGTGGATGTAAATGTGCACCCGTCAAAAACCGAAGTCCGCTTCCGGCAATCGAGTGTGATGCACGACTTTGTCCGCGACACGGTACGCGCCGCGCTGATGAAGGCGCGTCCGGTACCGCAGTTCACCACCGAGATTCGCGCCCACGCCACCGCCAGTTCGGGATTGACGCCGGGGGCGCGGGAGTGGGAACCGCCCTCGGATATGGCATCGGCTTCCGCCCAACCCGGTTCGATGCCCGCCAACGGCGGTGGTTTCGCCTTGCATGCTCTAGTGCCTCCGCCGGCTTCCGCGCGGTTTCAATTTGAAGGTGGAATCGCCGTGGAAGCGAATGCGGCGATCCCGGTGGCCCGCGGGCTGGAAACGCGAGTATTTGAGACTCAAATGTCCCGGGCTCCGATGCTCGAGACTGGAACATCCCAGAGAAGGGAAGTGGAACCCGTTCCCGACAACGGCTGCGCTCCTCCGCTCGATCTGCGAGAAGACGCTCACGAAGAAGAGCCGACGCTGGCCGCGCTCTCTACTTTGCGGCCGCTCGGTCAGATTCGCAATTCGTTTATTCTTGCGGTGAATGAAGATGGATTGTGGATTATCGACCAGCACGTGGCCCACGAGCGCGTGTTATTTGAGAGGGTGCTGAAACAACGCGCGGTGCAGAAAGTTGAAAGCCAGCGGCTGTTGATGCCGATCGTGCTCGAACTCACCCCCGCCCAGCAAGCCGTCTTCGCGGAAATCGCCGATGAGCTACATTACAACGGCTTCGAAGCCGAACCCTTCGGGGCGCGCAGCGTGGCGGTTAAGGTTTCGCCCGCGGGAGTGGATGGGGCAGCGGTGGAAAAAATGCTGCACGAACTGCTCGACCAGATTTCGCGGGAAGAACAGTCCCTGAACCTGGAGAAGATTCGCAGCCGCATTGCCGCCTCGATCGCATGCCACGCCGCCATCAAGGTCAACATGCTGCTTGAGCAAAATAAGATGGAATGGCTGCTCGCCGAACTCGCGAAAACCGATCATCCCATGTCATGTCCGCATGGCAGGCCGGTCGTCCTGCGGTATTCTGTAAAGGATATTCAGAAAGCGTTTAAGAGAATCTAGAAGAAGAAATTGATGATTGTAAATTGATGATTGTTGATTAAGAGCCAGTGCCCCAGGGTTTTCAATCATCAATCAAAAATCATCAATCAAAAATCCCTATCCCCCATGACCGAACAAGACCTGCAACAACTGCGGCACGAGAAATGGCGGCTGGATGGCAAGCCCATCCGGACCATCGAAGCGGCGCGCGCCTTCGTTGAAGGCGTGGGATTTTGCCTGATGTATCCCGTGCGCCCCTCGATGCCGGTGCCAACATTTATCGGCGCGTTCGTCGGCTCCGACAACCGCCTTCCCACCTGGCAGCATGCCTATTCCGACCCCCGTGCGTCCCAGGCCATGGAACTCATGGTGCGGCTGTTGCGCGAGCGCTCCGCGTATGAGGCGAACATTTTTGAGGAGAACAATCCCTTTCTCGTCGCCGCCTCGGCGTTTCCTTTTTTTTATGCCCTGGTGGGCGAGCGCAATCCCAAGCTTGCGCCCAAGCAAGGGCCGCGATCTCCGTATTCGCCGCTGGCCTGCGATGCCTTCGATCTGATCCGCCGCAAGGGACCCATCTCAAAACTGAATTTGCAGGAAGCGCTCGGCGGCAGCGTTTCCTTGCCCGCGCTCGACAAAGCTCTCGGTGAATTGCTGGCCAAGCTGCGCATCACGCGGGTCGATTACAAAGAAAAGGAAGGCTCTTACTGGGATGAACTCAACCGGTGGTCGCCGGAGGCAGTGCGCGAAGGCGTCAACCTGTCGGTACAGCAGGCGCTCTCAGCGCTGCTCACGAAGTATCTGGACTGCGTGGTAGCGGCTGAGCAAACCGAGCTGGAATCCTTCTTCGGCAAGTTCATTGCCCGCTCGCGAGTAAAAGAATCAGTGAACGCTCTGCTGGCGGCTCGTGAGCTGAGTTTCGTTCACGTCAATGGAAAGTCGATGTTGCAGATAACGCCGGAGAAGGAAGCTGCGGTTGCCGCTGCCAAGCCTGCATTTGCCAGGCCACACCGTGCTGCCAGGTAAGCCGCTCGTCTCTTCGCAATCGCGTGTACAATCGACTCGCGAAATGACCGACGACCCGAATCCCGACCACTCTCCACGCAAACTCATCATTGCCATCGATGGCCCGGCCGGCGCGGGCAAGAGCACGATCGCCTCCCGGCTGGCGCGCAAACTGGGCTATATAAATCTGGAGAGCGGCGCTATGTACCGGGCGCTGGCGCTGCAAGCTATCGATAAGGACGTATCTTTCGACGATGAAGCCACCCTGCTGCGTCTGGCGCAGGATTCGCGCATACAGCTCCAGGCCACAAGAGACGGGAACCGCACGCTGCTTGACGGGCGGGACATTTCGGCGCGGATTCGCGAACGCGATGTGACCGAAGCGGCGTCGCGGGTGTCGGTGCATCCCGGGGTACGGGCCTGGATGGTAGCGCGGCAGCGCGAGATGGGCGCGGGCGGCGGCGTGGTGATGGAAGGCCGCGATATTGGAACCAAGGTTTTTCCCGATGCCGACTTAAAGATCTTTCTTGACGCCGACCCGGTGATCCGCGAGCAGCGCCGCATGGAGCAACAAAGGATTAAAGGAGAAGTGGCTGCGAGCGTGGCAGCAGACCTGCGCGAGCGCGATCATCGCGACCGCACGCGTGCGGCATCCCCGCTGGTAGCGGCGGAAGATGCGGTGGTGATCGATTCGACGTCGCTCAGCGAAGCGGAAGTTCTGGCCAAGGTGGAAGAGCTGGCCAACAGCAAATTGAAAGAGGATTAAGCGAACTTCAATCCGCCCCGCGCTTGTTTCTGATCAGTTGTCCGTTGGTTCCACGTTGGCTTTCGGCGCGGGCAAAGCCTTGGCAGGTTTTGACGGCGGCGCTGGGGGCACAGGCGCCTCGGCAGCCATGGCGGAAGCCTTGCGAATCTCGATGCCATCGTGCTCGTTGTTGATCACGATGTGAGAAGCCCCGTTTCCGACCGTTCCGCTGGCCGTAGCCTCGTGATCGCCGTTCTCGACCTTCAACTCCGGAAAATCGGACTCGATTTCGCCATCGCGAGTGCGCGCATCGAGGCGGAAGCCGGCCTTCTCCGGCACGCTCAACTGCACACTACCGTTCCGGCTTTCGATCTGTACGTTGCCGAGTGAACGCATCGCCAGCTCAATTCCACCGTTTTCATTCTGCAGCCGCACATCACCGGAGACGCCCTCCAGGCGAATTTCCTTGGAGCGCGTGGTCAGGCGCACCGGCCCGGTAATCTTATCCGCGTGCAGATCATCCGAGTCGAGATCCAGTTCACCCGCAATGCTGGAGAACTCCATGTCCGTGCGGGAAGACTTGAAGGCCACGTTCTTGCTGATGCGGGCCAGTTTCACGCTCTCTTCAAACTCGCCATCCAGTTGCACCGAGCCCTTCAGGTCGACGATAGAAACTTCATCCAAGCGCCCGTCGATGTGAACGTCTCCGGTCACCTGCTCGACTTTTGCGGAACCCTTTGCCACATTCAGCTTTACGTTTCCGTTGATGTCCTCCACAGAAACGTCGCCGTGTTGGGCGGCTATCTCCACTTCTCCATCGCGGCCAGTCACGGAAACGTCGCCCTTGCGGGCCGCGATATTCAGGGCCATCTTTCGAGGAATGGAAATATCCAGATCGCTCTGCACCGGATGCTTTCCGTTCTGCGCATGCGCATCGATCAGCAGGGTGTTGCCTGAGACCGTGATCACCGGATTGGTCTGCTGGTTATATTTGTCCGCGTCACTCTGGTTGTCCGCGCCCACCCGCTTGCGAAACATTACAGTGATCTTATTGTCCGTCGCGGTGCTTACATGTACGGCGCCCTCATCGTCGTTCACCCGCACATTGGTTGCGCCGGCAGGAATCTGCTGCTCGACCTGGCCGTCAAAGTTATAGGTTTCCCCGAAAAGATTATCCAGATCGTTATCGTCGATTCCCATGTTGTCGCGAATCTCGTTCCAGTTGAATCGCGAAGCCTGGGTTGCGATCAGCCCGCATCCCACGATCAGGATGATCAGCAATACTCCGCCGGCTCCAATTCCGCGCGACGGCAATCCCTCGCGCTGTGCCTGCTGGTACTCGAGAATCTTGATCACTCCCCACAGGATCAGCAGCAGCGGCCAGTAGTGGGCAAACAAGTATCCCAGCCGCCCCCAAGACAGCATGTGTAGGTTGCCCAGAAGGAAAACCACGCCCAGGACAATCAGCACGAACGGTCCGGCAAACGACCGCCGGTAGCGCCGCGGCGGAATCGGCGGCGGTACCGGAGTTTGCAGCGGGCTAGCCACGGCTCACCTCGCCGGAAGAAGAAGTTGTTCCCGGATCCGGTGGAGTTGGAGGGATCGGGGGCACGGGGGGAACCGGGGGCGTCCCGGCAGTCGGCGGGGAGAACCGGTCAATATGTCCGACCGTCGACGCGTTGCTCTGCAGCAGCTTCACAATGCCAACTACCAGCAGGATCGCCGGCCAGGTGCGGTCGAAGCTCGCGACATCCAGGCTTTGCAGCAGGAACAAAGTTCCAATGGTTACGAGTAAAGACGGGCCCATGATTTTGCGCATTCTACAGCGGTCGCAAAAGCAATTCATGCCTGTGGCTTTGCGTACGCGGCAGGTTGGACAGGTGCAGCCCGGCGGATGAGCTCCAATCATCATCCACTGCCGGGCAAACATCCAAACCCCCAGGCCGATCAGAATGAGCGGCCACAGGCGATCCATGCCGAACTCCCAGATGTTCATGGTGTGCAGCAGGAACAGAACGCCCAGCCCAATCAGAATGATCGCAACGCCGGGAACGTTCTTCGGCTCGCTTTTTTCGCCAAAGCTGAACGATTGCGCCAAGCCGAACGGATCCGGTGGAGGCTGATTGGCCTGAATCGCGTGCGCTGTACGCACCGCGTCAATGATCTGGTAAACGTAGAAGAACGCGATGCCGATGCCAAACAACGCATCCCAGCTTCCCGCGTGATCGGAACCGAAAACCAGCAATCCGAAAATGACCAGATGCGCTAATCCTTTGGCATATTGCGAGCAGTAAACTGCTCCCACGCCGAAGGGAAAAAATCCCGCCAGAATTCCGGCGACCACAGGGTTCGGTCCGGAGCCAGGTCCGGGTGGAACCTTCCCCCCCAGCCCCTGATCCGTGAACTGCTGATAGCCAGTTTGCGGAGGCACCGGTACCGTTGCCGGAGCAGCGCCTTCCATTCGTGCCGCCAGACAACTCTCGCAGTAAACCACTCCGCGAACATCGCGGGTGCACTGGCCGCAAAGCGGCTTGCCGCAACTGCGGCAAAACGCTACTGCCGCTGTATCGTCGTGGGTGGCGCAGTTCATACGAGCCTCCTGTACGTGCTCACCGACACTACAGACGGATCGTTAGTAGCTACATCCTCGACAACCTGAGGTTCGATAAATCCATCCCGTAAATCCGGACTCATCCCAGCATCGGCGAGGAAATTCTCGCTTTCCCTCTGGCTGTAATTGCGCTCCTGCTTTTGCTCGGGCTGTTGCGTCGTATCGTCCTTGTGATCTTTCTTTTCCGGCGTGGCTTCTTTCGCGGGCGCGACCGCGGGCGCAACGTCGCGCTTCAGCTCGCGCACCCTCGATTCCACCTCATACACGAACCGGATGTTATCGTAATACCTCACCACGCGGGCCTGCGCATTGTAATACGTGTGCCGTATTGCAGTGGGACGCAAACTCACTGAGCGAAGATCGGCGGGCTTTACGCCTATTGCGCTCAACGCCACCGACAGAGCAAAGAATGCCATGCCAAACGACATGGCGAACCTCGGCTGCCGCACTGCCTCCCAAATGGGCTGCATTGCCCCTGACGCCCACGCCTGCGCTTTCTGTAGCCAGGTAACCCGCGGTCGCGAAGCGATCAGGTTGACCCATAGGCGTTGGCTGTCAACCCCAGTCGTGGATGCCAGAATATTCGTCACCAGCCTGGCTGGAGGCTCCACCTCCGTGAGACCTTTCAGCCAGTCGCGGCCAGCCTTAGCTTCGCTGAATAGTGGCCCGCATGACGCACAACTTCGCGTGTGAGCCTGGAAGCGTTCGAGCCCGGCGCCCGTCAGAGCGCCATCGAGCGCGTCCGTGAGCAGGCCGTCAAACTCGGCGCACTGCATTCCGTTATTTGTCGGCTCCGGCATCACATCACCTGCCTATAGGTACGTTGTAGAAGGCGCGCAAGTTCCGCCCGCCCGCGATTTATTCGACTTTTCACAGTCCCCTCCGGAACCCTCAAAACATTGGCAATTTCTCTATAGTCCATATCCTGTAAATCCCTTAGAATCACAGCTTCACGCAGCTCTGGTGAAAGCTTTCCCAGAGCTGCGTGCACGGTTTCACCCACCTCCCGGCTGCGTACGCGCGCATCCGGAGGCGCAGATTGGTCCTGAATTTGCTCACTGAGCGGCTGCGCGTCCTCGTGGGCCGAGGGAGCTGCGTCCAGGGAGTCGGTAATTCGATCATTCTTGGTCTTGCGGAAGTGATCCACCAACAGATTGCGCGTGATGGTCGTAACCCAGGTTACGAACGCACCCTTTGAGCTGTCATAGCTCCCCAGAGTGCGATACATCTTGATAAAAACTTCCTGCGCCAGATCCTGAGCATCGTCGGAAGATCCGGCAAACCGGTAGCAAATGTTATAGATCCGCCGGTGATAGGTCTGGACGATCTCCTCCCAGGCAGCCGCGTCCCCCGCTACGCAGCGGCGCACCAGCATCGCGACTACCTGGATATCTTCCATTCAAGATCCAAATACAATTGTCATTCCGACCGAAGCTTCACCTTCCGTCAGGACGGAGAAGCGCAGGGCCGGCTTTCTCCACGCTGCCCGTCCCACACAAGACAGTACGCGGATGTACACCCGCCAGTTCGCCATATCCCAGCAAAACAATAGGTTATTCGAAACTGGGATTGTAGCAGTGGCAGATTCGGCGCACCCCAGTGCGCGATCTATTTATGGCAAGAGGGGTTCCGGGGCTATTTCCCCGCGGCCAAAGGGGGAGCCGGATAGTCAGGCAGCTTGTCCTTGTTGGCCGTCACTCGCTTAATTTCAAGCTCGTCAAAAAGGATGGACGGCGCGACAATGCTATGTGGAATGTTTAGGGGCTGATTTTCTACATAGAAGTCATTCCCGGCGGCGATGAGGTCGTTGCGCAGCGCGCGCGTGTCAAGATCGCCGAAGCTGCCACCCCGCGCCAACTCCTCATGCCCGTCCTTTACCCAAACTTTGTAGAGCAGTCGTGGGGTGCGCTTGGGGCCGAAGGTTTCGGCATAATAGCCATACGGAAGATCGCGTTGCTCACACAGTTCGATCAGTTTTTTCTTGAGGTCGGCTGGGGTGGAGGTTTGTGAAGCGGTAATAATCAGGTTGCCGAGGCTTGGTCCAGGAGGACTCGTAGGAATTTTGGCGCGGCCGTGACCATTGGAGGAAGGAAAATCGCGGATGGGTTCGCGGCCCACGAGATAGTTCACCAGCTTTCCGTTCTCAATGACGGGAACGCGTTGCGCCTTTATGCCCTCGTCATCGATACCATAGTTGCCCAGCAAGGGTTGCCCCTGGAAAGTAGCGACGGTCGGGTCATCCACAACTGATAGAAAATCCGGCAAGACCCGAGTCTTGTAACTCGAGCCGAAATCTCCTGTCGTCCGGCCAGTTTTACCGAGCTCGGGCCTTCGGCCAAGGATGTGCTCGCCCACCACTTCGGAGAAGACAGTCGATGCGGCATCCGCGGAAAACAGCACCGGTCCGCGGTATTCTTCGTCGACGAGGGGCGCGTCGCGCAAGAGTTTCAGTGTACCCTCCAGCGTGGCGGCTTCGTCGCGAAAGTCAGCCGCAGAAGGTAGTTCCTTGATACTGTTTACAGTGAAGGCGTGGCCCCGTTCCAGCTTCATTCCATCCGTCGCCTGCGTGCCCTCCGCAATGGTCATCTCATAAAGGCTGTAACCGTCGCGGATGACTGTGCCCTCGGAATTCACCAGATAACGGTTCACTGCCTGGAATTTCAGAGTTGCCTCCGCAGTTTGCAATAAAGGATCGCCTTTGTAGACGGAGGATCCTTCTTCTAGCATGGAAAGCCACGGCTTCGGATCGAAATCCAGCTTTATCTGCGAACCGATATATTTCGTGGGTTCGGCGTGAGCGAAGTCATCTACAGGCTCGTCGGGAGTAGTCAATTGTTTCAGCTGGGCCTGCTTGGCTGTGAGGTCCTGAGCCGCAGCCTTATAGGCGCGGTCTGTCGCCTCCCATATCTGATGCCGCATCGCGAGCACATCATTATCCAAAGGCGCCACGCTGATCGCGCCCTCAGCCTGAGTATCGCGATAACTGTCTTGCTTATAATCTCCGATGCGAACCACGACCCGCAGGAAGCGGAAGCGGTTGCGCATACGGCTGCGCAGAGAGCCATAGGCCGCCTCGGCATCGTATTCATCCACATCGAAGATGCGATATTCAATGTAGTAAGGCGCGGCGACCTGATCCAATTTAAGCGACTCCTTCGAGCGCTTCAGTTCGACGCTCATCGCGTGCAGAACAGGATCGTCCGATTCCGCTGAGTCTTTCTGCTCTGCGCAAACGGAAGATGCTTCGAGCGCGAGAAGCACTCCGAGAACGAAGGTGAGCCACGCCGTCTTTCGAATGATCTGCCGCATCATAGCTGCCCTCCAGACTTAGCCGCTGGGGCGGATTCCTCGAACCCAGGTGGAGGGAGAATCGGAGGCCGGTTCAGAGAGTGCGCTCGCTTCTGGACTTCAATGTCTGAGAAAAGCATCGCCGGAGCTGCCGCCGAAACCGGCACGGAGCCGGATTCCGCTCCACACATTCCGTTGAATACGGCGATCTTATCGCCCGTAAGTAGAATACGTTCCATTGCGGCGAGCGGAGTCCCCACAATATCCACTCCGCGCACCAATTCGTCGGGCCGCTCATCTGGATACACGCGCCAAACCATGACTGGCAAGACTTGGAAGGCCTGGGTCTGGCTCCGTTGCGTCAGCGTGAAACCCCCTTGGATATCTTCAAAATAAAGTCCGTAAGGTTTGCCCTGCTTCTTTATCTCATCCTTAAGCTTCTGGCGCAGCTCCGAATCTTTTACAGTTTTGGTTGAAGTGACAATCAAATTCCCCTGCCGCCCAGTGGACATTAGCCCGGGCTGAGAGCGCCCGTGCCCGTTGGACTTGTCGAAGTCCTTGATCGGGGTTCGGGACATCAGAAAATTCTTCAGGACGCCATTCTGAATTACATCCACTCTGGCCGCTGGCATGCCCTCGTTGTCGTATTCATACCATCCACTGAGGAGAACGCCATCGAGCGCGTGGCGCGTGGGATCGTCAGAGACGCTAAGGAATTCAGGCAGGATCGGTTGGTTTACTTTTTTCGTGAACGTCTGTCCTTCTTTTTCTCCGCGCTGGCGATGTCCCTCAAGCCGATGGCCAAGTACCTCGTGAAAAAAGACGGCAGTAGAGCGTCCGGAGAGCAATGCCGGCCCGTCAAAAGGTTCGGCGACGGGAGCGGCACGAAGCGCCTTAAGGTCGCTGGCCATTTTTTCCGCGCGTGCTGCGACCTCGGCTTGCGGAGGCAACTGTTCGAGCGTCTCAGCCTGGAAGGTCTCGACTCGCATCAATTCCATCCCATCGTCGGCGCGAGTCTCCGCGCTGATGCTTATCCGCACCGTCGCGCCCGGCATTACCACGCGCGTGCCCTCGCTTGAAATGTAGCGGCTCTGGGTGCGCTCGATCGTCGCCAACACCACTGAGTTATAGACGTAGGGATACTTGCGAAAATAGGAAGAGTACTGGCGCGCAAGAGCTTCCAGCTTCTGCTGGTCGGGCACAGGGGCGATATTGCTGTAGTTCAAATGGGTCTGGGTGGATTCCTGCGAGAAGTCGGGGGAACTGTCCTCTTCCTGCGCCTGAACCTGGGTGCCAGTCTTGGCAGTGGCATAGGCGCGCGAGCTCTTGCGGTACTCCTCGCAAGTAATCCGCCACAACTCTCGCGCAATCGCGTCGGGGTCATCCTCTAAAGGCAGAACCCCGGAGGAGATCGCCGAAGCGCGGTTTTCTCCGTGAGTATTATCGAGCGCCGGAGCGCCGACGCGGAGGATCACATCGGCCGATCGTCTTCGGCCGGAGGACGCACTCACCACGCTTCCTTCGCTGGCCACGGCAAACGTCAAACTCTTATCCTGAACCGAATAGCTGAGAAAATAAGGTGCAGGATCAAGCTTTCCCAGGTTGTCGTGAGCCCGCTGCAACTCCTGTTGCATGGTGGAGAGCAAGACGTCATCCTTGGGCGCAGATGCAGAAGACCCTGAACCCAGGCCGGCAACCCAAATCGAAAACGTTAATCCGAGTAGACCATTGCGAAATAGATTCTTCATTGCAACTACGACCCTTTCGCTTGCTCGGAAAACAGCTTAACAGATGGCAGGCGCGCTCCAGTTATCACTTGCCAGCCAATTTCTCTTCTATGCTTCCTGTCCGGCGGTGTCCTTTGACACAGCTCAAGGTTAGGAAGAGCCATTGCAGAAGCGGGGAAAAGTCAAATAATTTCCCGGATGCAAGTACCGGGTTGCTCATTGACTTCGCCTTCGCATCGCCCCTAACATGGCAGCGCGAAGTCCCACCATTGCCAAACATGCTCGGCCAAACCATTTCGCATTACCGCATTATCGAGAAGCTCGGCGGCGGAGGCATGGGGGTGGTTTACAAGGCCGAAGACATTAAGCTTGATCGCTTCGTGGCCCTCAAGTTCTTACCCGAAAATGTGGCCAAAGATCCTCAGGCGCTCAGCCGCTTCCAGCGCGAAGCCAAGGCCGCTTCGGCGTTGAACCATCCCAATATCTGTACTGTTCACGAAATCGACGAGCAGAACGGCCAGACCTTTATTGTGATGGAATTTCTCGACGGCGCTACCCTGAAGCACCTGATCGGTAATCGTCCTATGGAGTTGGATCGGGTTCTTGACATCGGCATCGAAGTGGCCGACGCGCTCGATGCCGCTCATGCCAAAGGCATCGTTCATCGCGACATTAAACCGGCCAACATTTTCGTCACCCAACGAGGGCACGCCAAAATTCTCGACTTCGGCTTGGCCAAAGTGACGCTGAAACCTGAAGTCGTCGCGGCCGAAGCCACTGCCACGGTTGTTAACGACGAGCATCTCACTAGTCCCGGAAGCACCCTGGGTACCGTCGCTTACATGTCGCCCGAACAGGTGTTAGGAAAGGAACTCGACGCCCGCAGCGATCTTTTCTCTTTTGGCGTCGTACTCTACGAAATGGCCACCGGCACTCTGCCGTTTCGTGGTGAAACCGCCGGAGTAATTTTCGATTCCATTCTGCACAAGCAGCCCTCCGCAGCATTGCGCCTGAATCCCGATCTCCCGTTAAAGCTGGAGGACGTAATTTCGAAGTCTCTGGAAAAAGATCGCGAGGTCCGCTACCAGTCCGCGACCGAATTAAAAGCCGACCTGAAACGATTGAAGCGCGACACTGAATCGCAGCGCCTGCCGCTCGCCGCCGAAGCGCAACCAGCGAAGGTAAGCGGCAAGCTCAAGCCTGGGATCTTCGCCGTAATAGTCTTGCTGATCTTAGGCTCATCCGTACTTGCGTGGCGCATTTATAGTTCCCGCGCTCGCGCATCGCAAACAGCCCTCCTGACCGCGAAGCCAGCGGTGGAAACGATGGCCGTCCTCCCCTTCCACGACATCTCCGCTGCTACCACCGACAATTGGGGCATCGGCATCACCGACGCTATCATTAGCCGGTTGGCTTCATTGCAGAACCTTGCGGTCAGGCCTACAACATCTGTTCTGAAATATTCAAAAGAAGCGCCCGAGCCGGCGGAAGTAGCCAAGGCATTGAACGTGAAAAGCGTTCTTGAAGGCACTTATCAACGTTCTTCCGATGTGATTCGCGTGACCGTGCAGCTGATCGATGCTTCTACCGGCAACACAAAATGGTCGCAACGCTACGATCTGCGCAGCGCAGATTTGCTAACTTTTGAAGACGAGGTTGCCGCAAAAGTTGTCGATGGTTTACAGATTGAAATCTCGCCCAGCGAACAAAGGTCAATCGAACAGCCGGTAACCACCAGCGTTGACGCCTACAATGATTACCTTCAGGCTCGGGTGTCCCTGACCGAATATTTTGTGCATTCCCAGCTCGAGAGTCTGGAAAACGGCGAGCGCCTGCTTCTGCACGCGATTTCGCTGGATAACAACTTCGCAGATGCTTACGCGCTGCTGGCGGAACTTTACTCCCTGCAAACCGCCAACTTTTTTCGCGATGCCGCGACGAATCTGAAACGTGGCGAAGTAGCGGCACAGAATGCACTCAGGATTAATCCACAATCTTCCGAGGGATTCATTGCGCTGGGCGGTATTTATGGCGAGGAGGGAAGGGAGCAAGAGGCAATCCGGACGATGAGGCGGGCGGTTGCCATAGCCCCGAATAATGAAACTGCCTGGCAGATGTTAGGTTATTCCTATTACTATGCCGGATTGAATGACCTAGCCGAGCAAGCGTACCGGCATCTTACGGAAATGAACCCCGCCGTCCCTCAGCCGCACTGGATGCACGCCCGCATGCTTCTCTATATGGGTAGAGAAGCCGATGCGGAAAAGGAAATGCGGGATTTGGTCGCCAATCATCCTGACCAGTTCAAGGCCTTGGCATACCTTGGCGGCATCCTCTACTACGAAGGCCAACTAGATGAGGCCAAAACCTATCTAGATCGCGGGGTTCAACTCGCAGGCAGCTCCAGTGATAACTCTCCTCGAATGCTGGCGGCATTCTGGTACGCGTCGCAGGGACAGCGGGAAAAAATCGACCCAAGATTATTCAGCTACAAATCGGATGAAGTGATTGACGGAGATGCCGCGTACTGGTTGGCAGGAATCCACGCGCTGCTGGGCGACCGCCAAGCCGCGCTCCTGTGGCTGAAGCGCACAGTCGAATTGGGAGATATGAACTATCCCTGGTTCGCGCGCGATAAGAATCTCGACAGCCTCCGCTCCGATCCTGAGTATCAGACGATTATGGCCGGCATTCGCCTACGCTGGGAAAGCTACAAGAAGGAGTTCGACTCCGCCTCCAATTAAAGGCGATCATATATTCTGCCCGGACTAGTGTCCGCCCGAGGCGACAAATCCATTCGAGGAACCTGCATAAAGAATAGCCTTCCCATCTGAGCAAGGCGTACGACTTTGGCACTAGCGTCTGGCTGTGGAGCAATTAATCCAAGCCTCGGGCACAAATTTCGCTCAAATCTTTCCGGCAACGCTTTACTTCATCCTGACAACCAAAGCTGCACGATAAGCCTTACCGCTGTTTCGTAGGCGGCCTTCCATGCTGTGCCCCAGCGATAGAAAACGCTCTCGGATCAATTCAACTCTGCAAGCAGCTTTGCTTCTCCTGGTTCCGCTGCTGTATGCCAATTCACAAATGGCCGCTAATTCACAGATGGCCAGTTCGCAGATAAGAAGGTCCGAGGATTCTTCTTCCGCTACTCCGGTGAATGCGTTCGAACCCGAACGGCTGAACACTGCATTTCAAGTTACCCAGGGCGATCGGCAGCGATGCTTGCTGGAAAGCTCTTTTTTCTCGGTTTCGAAGTTTGATCTGGAAGCGCCTCGCGCGGCGCGTCATGAATATGACAAGGGCGTGCAATTACTCGCGCAAGCCAATTTCGACAGAGCCGTGGAGTTCCTTAAACACGCGATTTTCATCGATCCTAAATATGTTGCCGCACACAACGCCTTGGGTGCGGCCTACCTTAACCTGAACCGGAACGACGAAGCGGAGAACGAATTCTCCAAATCCGTTTCTTTGGATAATCACTTGCCTTATTTCTATCTCAACCTCGGCTGGGCGCAGCTGGCGCGGAAAGATTTCTCTTCAGCAGAGCAATCTATACAAAGGGCTGCGTCACTCGCACCAGTCGATCTGTATGTTCTGAGTGCGTTGACGTATGCACAACTACTGAGTCACGACTATCAGGCGGCCATTGCTACCGCTCGCCGCGTGCACAAAAGCAAGCACGAAGCTGCCGCCGTGGTGCACTACTTCGCCGCCGCAGCCTGGCAGGCCCAGAACAATCTTCTGGAAACTCGAAATGAATTACAGACTTTCATCAACGAAGCTCCACAATCGCCCTTCGCTGATATCGCCCGGCAGATTATCGACCAGACAAAAATCCCGCAGCGTGACCCTTCACCACCCAGAGCTACTTATTCAACGACAATTACATACCGGCCCGTACGGCCCGATGCCATAACCGGCAACGATTCCTCAGCAACCAGAAAAACTTTGCAGCAGCAGCTGTCCGAGGTCGGATCGGAACCAGAGTCCGTCTGTGAATCATGTCCTGGCGCCACTGAACCCGGGCCCTACGTTGCAACGGCTACGCCAGGCAGCACAGTCGCGCCGCCATCCGACCCGTCCTCAGACAATTCCGAATATGCATTGCATAGCATCGTCAATGAAGTCCCGGTTTTTTTCTCCGCCACCGATCATGGAAAATCGGTAAGCGACCTAACTCTTCAGGATGTCACCATCCGCGATGCGGGAAAGGCGCCGGAAACTATCACCAATTTCCGCAATGAACATCAGTTGCCGTTGCGCTTGGGCATGGTCATTGATACCAGTAACTCGATTACTAACGAGTTTGGGTTCGAGCAGAAGGCGGCGGAATCTTTTCTCAAGAAATGCTTGACCGACAACAGGGACCAGGCTTTTCTTGTCGGCTTTACCTCCACTGTCGTCCTGGTGAAGGATTTCACCGGAGAGAGCGCTGTCATCTCCCAGGGTATCGATCAACTGGCTCCCGGCGGCGGAACTGCCCTATGGGATGCGGTAAAGTTTGCTGCCGACAAACTCGGCGGTCTTGCGGAAGAAGAGCCTGTGGCAAAGGTTGTGTTGGTGATCAGCGACGGCGACGACAACTCCAGCAGCACGACCTTAAAGGAAGCCATCGACAGCGCGGAACATCAGCAAGTTACTATTTTCACGGTAAGCACGCGGGACCTGTCATGGCCCAACTTACCAGTTCAGCCTACCGACCGTGCCATGAGGACCCTGGCTGAGCGCACCGGCGGTGCGGTATTTTTCCCCGACTCCATTGGAGATCTCAATCATCGCCTTTCAGATGTGCAACAAGTCATCCGCAGCCGCTATCTCATTTCCTACAAGCCCGCCGAATTTCACGCCGACGGCGCCTACCGCCCCATCACCCTGCGGGCGCGAAAATCAGGGCACAAACTCCGCATCTACTCCCGCCGCGGATATTATGCCCCCACGCCCTCCCGCCCGGAACAAGCACAATCCTATTCGCCGAATGAGTAACGGCCTGCCTTTAGCTTGGAACATAACGACCGGGCATCTTTCCAGAGTCTGTTTCGCGATCAGAGATTACTTCTGGCTCAGAAGATAAAGATCGGCGTTGCCGCCAGGCCGCGCATACACCACCATGGAAAGGTCTTTAGAAAAATCATATGCATTCCCCGAGTAACCCTGGCGGAATGCAAACGGAAGCTTCACCGCCGCTTCTACCGGCCCCACAAGCTTTCCGTCACGCCACGGCTGGCGATAGATCGTTGTTGCCCCATGCGATGAGCCTACGTAAAGGACCGCCTTTCCGTCCGAGGCAAAACGTACGACCAGAGTACTGGCCTCCGGCAGCAGAGAAGTACATTTGCCATCAGCCAATGAGTATTCACTGATGCCCTGCGTTTGCGATCCTGAGTTCAAAGAGGTAAGCAGATACTTGCCATCGGGCGATGTATCCCAGACTGCGCCGCAATTATCCATTACTTTATCGAGGCTCGATCCGTCCGTCCTTACCTTCCAAGTCGAGATCTTCGCTAAATCGGTCTCCTGACCACCCAGGTAAAAGAAATTAGGATCCGGACTCGGCGACCCATAGCCTCCCGAAGCTCCTGACCACGGTATTTGTCGAAGGCCAGTGCCGTCGGTTTTAACAATGTAGATCTTTGTTTTGCCTCCCTCCTTGTCGGCAAACACTAGATGGGAGCCGTCGCCTGTAAACGCCACGGTGATCAGTTCTAGTCCGGAGGTGATTTTAGTGCGATTGCTGCCATCAATATCCGAAAACCAGAGGTCACCCTGCTGCGCATTTCCCGATAGGGTGATGTACATGAGATGGCGCCCATCCCAGGTGAGAGCCGGTTGCGTGGCCTCTTCCTGAATCAAATCGATGGACTGCTTTGTCTTCAGGTTGTACGCCGTGAGGAAACCCGACCGCCTTCCATTCACGAAATAAATGCCCTTGGCTGCGGGGCTGGGCATGGGCGAAAGATCGGGACCGGCGCCAAAAGTAATTTGCGCCAGGGCCCCGTCGCTCAGCCGGTATTCCCAGATGTTGGTGACGCCATTGACCGTCCGGCTGCAAAGGAGCGTTCGACCCGCATCGTGCCAGACGACGCCGGTCGGGCTCCCGCTAATTTCGCCGATTTTCTGGGAGGCATGACTAGCCACGTTAACCCGGTAAAGCTGTAGGCTGGTCGATCCTAATACCGTGTCATTTCCCGTGAGTACCAGCAGATCCTTGCCGTCGGGGAATGGCAGGATTCTTGTCGCGCTTAACCCTTCGGGAGCCTGAAAAATCGTCTCCTCAGCCTGGCCCGCGTTGGTTTTATGAAATACTCCACCCTGGTGGCCTCCTCTGATGAAGTAGAAGGAGTTTCCGTCCGGCGACGGAGCCATTCCGAAGCCGGAAACCGTTTCCGTGGACGCGCCGCCCAGGGTTGGCACACTCCGAACTTCTCGCCCACTGAAGTCGTCGGCGTAATAGATTTGCGTTCCATCCGCCGAAAATCCGTCGACAGTTTTGTCGATCGAGTCGGTGGTCAATTGCAATGGTTCCCCGCCGGAAGCCAGCATCACGAAAACCTGGTCGAAGCCTGCCACCGGCGAAGTAAATGCCACGGTGTGCCCGTCCGGGGAGACTACCGACCGGTTCATCGGTTTGTTCCAGTGGCTGATCTGCGTCACTTTGGTTGGGCCGCCGGATGAGGATGAACCGTGAAAGTAATAAGCGGCCAGCCCACCCAGCACGATCACAACTGCGGCTAGGGCCGCCATCACATACCCCTTGCGAGAAGGTTTCGCTGTCTCGACCGCCGCTACCGACACGCCACTCGCCGATCGCGGGCCAGCCACATCGAGCGCGCTGGCAGAGGCCGGGCGCGAACCTCCCGATCCCGAATCGCGCTTCGAGCGTTTCAGGTCGCCCCGCAATTCGGCGCTCGATTGATACCGAAGCTCGGGATCTTTCTCGAGGGCCTTGTTGATGATGCGATCCAGTTCCGGAGGAAGCTCGGGATTCAAACGCAGAGGCGACACCGGCGCCTTATGTAGAATCGCGTCAAAAATAAGCGCTGAAGTCCCGCCAGAAAATGCCGGGCGCGCCGTCACCATCTCATACAAAACCAGGCCAAACGAGAACAGGTCGGTCCGCGCGTCCAAGACTTCTCCGCGCGCCTGCTCCGGCGACATATAAGCAACCGTTCCCAGCGCACTGCCTGGGCTGGTGAGATGTTCCTCCATTTCCAATGTCGGAGAACTCATGCCGCCGCTCTCGGTTTTGGCGGTAACTTTGGCCAGTCCGAAATCGAGAATTTTCGCCTGACCGCGCGGCGTCACAAAGATGTTGGCCGGCTTGATATCTCGATGAACAATTCCTTTCGCATGTGCCGCGTCGAGCGCGTCGGCGATCTGGATGCTTAGGTCGATCACCGTATCGATCTCCAGCGGCTTCGCCGCAATCTTGTGCTTCAGCGTCGTGCCTTCCAGATACTCCATGGCAATGAACGCCTGCCCGCTCTGCTCGTCAATCTCGTAAATCGTGCAGATATTCGGATGATTGAGCGCCGATGCGGACTTGGCTTCGCGCTGGAAACGCGCCAGTGCCTGCGGATCTTTCGCCACATCGTCGGGAAGAAACTTAAGGGCAACGAAACGGCCAAGTTTCAAATCCTCAGCCTTGTAAACCACACCCATCCCCCCGCCGCCAAGCTTCTCGATGATGCGGTAATGCGAGATGGTTTGGTCAATCATATTTAGCCGGTGATAAAAGGATTGCTACTTTTGCGGTCGCTTCATCTTACGGAGACGCGAGAGGGCAGTCAACGAATGGCTGTTCTGGGCAAACGCGCCCTCAGCGGCTGAAGCCGCTATTGGAAGGAGGGGGATTTATCACAGCGCTGAACCGCTGCGCCACCTAACGTCAATATCGGGATCGAGCTTTCCGCTGCCTTCTCAGAGGTGCCGTAGCCACCCCTACTCGCTGGTAAAGTAATCCACAGTCACCGGATTCTCAAATAGAGAGTAGTCGCGCGTCACCACAGTAATCCCGCTATCGGTGACGAAGTAGCGCGAGCGGTCAGCTTCAGTGTCATAGCCAATCGTCGTGCCTTCCGGGAGGTGCACATTGCGGTCGATGATGCAGCGCCGAATGCGGCAGTGGCGGCCGACGGAGACATGGGAGAAGAGAATGCAGGAATCGACTTCAGAATAAGAATTCACGCGCACGTCGGGCGAAATCACGGAACCCTTTACCGTTCCGCCGGAAACGATGCAGCCGTTCGAAACGATCGAGTCGAGCGCTGTGCCCATGCGATCTTTTTCCGCGAAGACAAATTTTGCCGGCGGATATTGCCGCTGATGCGTGCGGATGGGCCACGCCTGGTCGTAGAGATTGAAGATCGGCGAGACGGAAACGATATCCATGTTGGCTTCGTAGTAGGCCTCGAGCGTGCCCACGTCGCGCCAGTAAAGCGCTTCCTTTTTATTCTCGTCGATAAAGTCGTAAGCGAAGACGCGGTAGTCATCGACCATTTTCGGCAGGATGTCTTTACCGAAGTCGTGGGAAGATGAGTGATCCTCCGCGTCTTTCAGCAGAACCGGGATGAGAACGTCGGCATTAAAAAGATAGACGCCCATCGATCCAGCGACTTTCTCAGGATTCCTCGGCGAGCGCAGCTTGGTTTCGTTAGGCTTCTCTTCAAAGCCGTTGATGCGGCCGTCTTTGTCGACATCGACTACGCCAAAGCGGGAGGTCTCGGCGAGATCGATCTGGATGGTGGCGAGAGTAATATCGGCGGAGCAATCCTGGTGCTGCTTCAACATCTTTCCGTAATTCATTTTGTAGATGTGATCGCCGGAAAGAATGAGCACGTACTTAGGCTGTTCGGAGCCGATGGAATAGATATTCTGATAGACCGCGTCGGCCGTGCCCTGGTACCACTGGTCGCTGACGCGCTTCATGGGCGGAAGCACTTCCACGAATTCTCCCACTTCGCGGCCCAGCACGTTCCAACCTTCGCGGATGTGGCGGTTCAGCGACAGGGCTTTGTACTGGGTGAGAATGTACACGCGCCGCAGGTCGGAGTTGAGGCAGTTGGAAAGAGTAATGTCGATGATGCGATACATGCCGCCGAAAGTGACGGCAGGTTTGGCGCGGTCGCGTGTGAGCGGGTAAAGGCGCTCTCCTGCGCCGCCGGCAAGAAGTACCCCGAGAGTGTCTTTCATCGCACTATCTCTGGCTTCTCTTGCGAATCTCCGAAAGAAAAGCTCAGACTGTCTTCAATCCAAGAACCAGGAAGCAATGAGATGGTAGCACAGCGCGGAAAGTTGCCGGGAGCGCCAGCAGAAGTTCTTATGATGGTTCGGCGTGAGGTTACGTTATGGAAATTCCATGAGATCCCGAGGATCAGAGGGAGGCACAAAAGCTAAAGTTTAAGTCCGGCTAGCGGATTAGTGCACGTTAGCTTCTCGCAGGGGAAGCAGAACTTAGACTTCGATGGTGCCATGAGAATACAATCGTGCGTCGCCCGCGATCTTCACTCGATCGCCACCGATACTGCACTGCACGCGTCCACCGCGGGCACTGAGCTGTTGCGCACGCAATGTCTCTTTACCCAGCCGTGGCGCCCAATAGGGAGCCAGTGTGCAGTGGATCGAGCCGGTTGCCGGATCCTCATTGATGCCGATCGACGGCGCAAAAAACCGGCAGACGTAATCCACATCACCCTCGCCGGGAGCGGTCACGATGGCTCCGCTGATCCCGATGTCCAGTTCGGCCAGCGCGGCAAAATCGGGCGAGAGCGTTCGCACCTGCTCCGCCTGATCGACCACCACCAGGTAATCGCGCGATTTGGTTACCAGCGCTGCTTTCAAACCCAGGGCTGGCAGGAGGCCGACTGGCGTCTCACACGGTTGGGCGGGCATGGCGGGAAAGTCCATTTCAAAGCTGTCTCCGTTGCCGCCTTGATTCTGGGCGACGGTCAATACGCCGCTACGTGTGTGGAAGCGAATCGGCCACACGTTGTGCTTTCGCAGCGCGAGCACGTAGGCGGATGCCAGGGTGGCATGTCCGCAGAGGTCGTCCTCTAATTTGGGTGTGAACCAGCGCAAGTCGAAATCGCCATCCGCGCGAGGGACAACAAACGCGGTATTGCTGTGCCTGTTCTCGACCGCAATTTTCTGAAGGACGCTACCAGCGAGAAACGTGGAAAGAATGCAGACCCCCGCCGGGTTCCCCGCAAAGATCTCACTCGTGAATACATCAACGTGGTAATAGGGAATTGCCATCTTATGTTCCTGTAAGCCGCGGCAGCTTAATCTCGATTTTTAGGCTTCGACCACAAAGGGCACGAAGGAGCACAAGGAAATCCACCAAAGATTCGCCGGATTGATCTGGCTGGAATTGATCTTTAATGATTGTGGCTATCACGATCAATCGCCAGCAGTTTGTTGGCGGTAGATTTGGATCTGTTGTTTGACTGCGTTCAGGGCACCGAAGCCCCAGAGATTGGATGGTTCGATATCGTCGTCGGTGTTGGCGTTCCAGCCTTCGTCGGGCGGGACGAATTCGTTGAACTGATGGATGATCAGAAAAGTGGGGTCGAGCTGGCCAGCGTAGCCCATGAAGGAGTCGAAGGTGGCGTAGGTGCGATCTTTTTCGTAGCGCAGGGCGTCGTCGGGGCAATAAGGAGGAGCGTTTGAATCGGGGCATCCCCAGCCATTTTGACCGGCTGTGGCGATGGAGGCGGTGAAGTTCTCCACGCGCGAACCAGATTGATTATAGGAAGGATAGTAAGGGCAGAACGGGGCGACGGTACAGGTGGAGTTGAGCCGGTCGACCCAGCTCCAGAAGCCGTATACGGGCTTGATCTCAACGGGTGCGTCAGGGGTCCCCTGTTTCAGCCACAAGCCGGGTTGGCTGTCGAGGTATCCGGCCATCTCTTTGAAAGAATATTTAGCGGCAATATCGGGATGACTTTCCAGAAACCGCCTGATCTTCAACCAAAGGGGATCATCGGCCAGAGTTGGGTCCTGCGCCGCGCCGATAAAAATCAGCATGAGCGGCTTGCCTTCGTAGATCACTTGCCGATCGGGGAACTGGCACATCAGCGATCCAAAGAACTCGATTTCTTTTTGCAGCGAGTTCTCGCCGTCGATATCCGGGTAGAGCACCGTGGGATCGGCGCCGCCGAGCAGAGGAATGAGCTTGAGTGGCGTGCCCAATTGAGTCCAGGCGGGATACAGATTGCCGGTGTTATTGCGAATGATCTGGTTGGAAGTACGGAAGGCGGCAGTGCAGTAATGTAGGTATTTTTTGATAAACCACTGGCTGTTGAAGATGCAACTCACATTGTTGGTGAGATCGCTGATGGCGGCGTCGACACCCATCTGTTCCATCCAGGCGACGTGCTGCCGAATGACCTGAGGATCGGCGCTGTCATAGCCGCCGCCCACGCTTTGCATATCCGGGGATTGGAGCACTGGCTTGGCGGCAGTGCCTTGAAAAGTAACGGCCCGCGGTCCGAACCAGGCCTCATATTCCAGGGCAACGATATGGCTCTGAGCGTCGACGATCAGGGGTCCGGTGGGAGGAGAAGCAAATGCGGCCGCCGTCGCCAGAAAGGTTACGAAAACGACGGTCACGAAAAAGAAGTTCGTCAAAACCCGCTCGGCTATTTTTTTGGACGGCGGTTTTAATTGCAAGGCATGAGCCCGGTTCGTCATGGCCGTTAAAAACCCTTGCCGAAGGCGTAAGTTTCAAGCTTCTTTGAAAGGCAGCTATTTTTCTTCTTCGATCTTGATGCGGAGTGATTTGAGGAATTTTACGTCCTGATCGTTTACCTTGAATTCGGGGTTGGTGGAAAGCGTCGTGACCAGGGACGCCTTGTCGGGCGATTTTTCACCCTGCTTGCTGACGCCGATCGTGGCTTCCAGGACCAGGAATATGTCATAACCACCCTCTTTAATACGGGAGACGACTTCGGCGATCTGTTCGGAATCCGATAGCGATTCGTTGATGGCTTCGCCGAGTTCTTTCATAAGGTCTTTCAGTTGTTGATCCAAGTGATCCCCCGATCCTTCCCAGCCTACCGCGAATAGTACAGCGCCTTGCTCAACCGCCGATTGATTAGATGCTCGGGATGATCGAACGGTTTTGAGCATCCGCACGTTTGCGCCATTGTATCGCCACGGGCTGCTAAAATCGAGCCTGTGAGTAAGGTTTCTACGGCACGAAAGTTGGGCGTGGTGGCGCGGGTGGCCACGGACCAGGCCAAGCGCAGCCGGACGTTGCGAGCCGCAACGCAGGCGGCTTCGACCACGGGTCGCGCCTTTGGCCGCGTAGCTCATCAGCTATGGCTCGAGGTTACAGGGGTGGTTTTCCTGCTGATGGCATTGAGCTTTGCAGGAGGGGCGGTGCGGGAGTTCAGCAAATATCATACGGGGCAGGCGGGGTTTAGGAATGTGCTATTGGCGGGGGGAGTTGCGTTGCTGTTTGGGTGGTTTGGAGTGAGTTCGTTTTTGAGGGTGAAGAAGAAATAGTAAATAGCAAGGATGGTACCGAACAAGCAAAAGCGTGTTCCTCACCGGCGCTGAAGCTAGTTCGGCATGATAGATATTTTTTCGGCGATTGTTGAACCATCATCTATGGCGGATCGAGTCAGAGCTGCGGAGGGGGGCGGCGGCGTGGAGGTGGAGACGTCTTCGCACATTCCTGTGAATCCGCTTTATACGGCGGCGGATTTGAAGGGGACGGATTACGAGGGTGAGATTGGGTATCCCGGGGAGTATCCGTTTACGCGGGGTGTGCAGGCGACGATGTACCGTGGGCGCTTGTGGACCATGCGTCAGTATGCCGGCATGGGGGACGCCGAGGAGTCAAACAAGCGCTACAAATATTTGCTGGCAAATGGCACGACCGGGCTTTCGGTGGCGTTCGATTTGCCCACCCAGATTGGCATGGATTCCGATCATGCGCTGGCAGCGGGCGAAGTGGGCAAGGTTGGCGTGGCGATTGATTCCATCGAAGATATGGAACGATTGTTTGCTGGAATCGATCTGACGAAGATTTCAACATCGATGACCATCAATGCTACGGGGTCGATCTTGCTCGCGTTGTATGTGGCCGTGGCACGGCGGCGTAGCGAGGACATTCGCAAGCTTTCCGGCACGGTGCAGAACGATGTGCTCAAGGAATATATTTCGCGCGGTACATATATTTATCCGCCGCAGCAAGCGCTGCGAGTGATCACGGATATGTTTGCCTGGGCACAGGAGAATGTACCGGAGTGGAACACGATTTCGATCTCGGGCTACCACATGCGGGAAGCGGGATCGACGGCGGTGCAGGAAGTAGCGTTCACGCTGGGCAACGGTATGGCCTACGTGGATGCTGCGATCAGGGCGGGACTGGACGTGGACAAGTTCGCGCCGCGGCTATCGTTCTTCTTTAATGCGCATAACAATTTTTTAGAGGAAGTCGCTAAGTTCCGCGCAGCGCGCCGGATGTGGGCGCGGATTATGCGGGAACATTTCAAGGCGAGAAATCCCAAGTCATGGATGTTGAGGTTTCATACCCAGACCGCGGGATCGACCCTAACGGCGCAGCAGCCGGAAAATAATATTGTGCGCACGGCGATTCAGGCGCTGGCGGCAGTGCTCGGCGGGACGCAGTCGCTGCATACGAATTCCTACGACGAAGCGCTGGCGCTGCCAACCGAGCAGGCGGCGCGCATCGCTTTGCGCACGCAGCAAGTGATTGCCTATGAATCGGGAGCGGCGCAGACCATCGACCCCCTGGCGGGGTCCTATTACATTGAGGCGTTGACCAACGAGATCGAAAAGCGGGCCGCGGAATATCTAGGCAAGATTGAAGTGATGGGCGGAATGCTGCGGGCTATTGAACGCGGGTTTGTGCAGCAGGAGATTCAGAATGCAGCGTATGAATATCAGCAGGCAGTTGATCGTGAAGAGGCGATTGTTGTGGGTGTGAACCGCTTTGAGATTGAAGAAGAGAAGCCGATTCCGATCCAGAAGATCGATCCGGCATTAGAGCCGAAACAGATTGAACGGCTGCGGGCGTTGCGGGCACGGCGCGATGCAAGGCCGTGGAAAGATGCTTTGAATCAGGTAGAGGAAGCGGCACGATCGGGTGCGAATGTTATGCCGCGAATCCTGGCCGCAGTCGAAGCCTATGCGACCGTGGGTGAAATCGCGGACGCGATGCGGCGGGTGTTCGGAGAGTATCGCGAAGCGGTGGTGGTATGAGGAACTCTTCTTAGGTTCGATCCTCGACCTAACCCGCCTTACGCGATTCTCTTTTGCGGTGGCATGTTATCCGGATGTCCGTATTCATTGTGGGTGTGCGTAGGGCGCTCGGGATGATCGGCGGCATCTTCCACACCTTCTACGGCAGCGCTTTCGAAGGCCTGATCGGTATCCGCTAATTCCTCTACGCTCTCTTCGTCGACGTCTTCAACTTCCGAGAGACCCTGGGCACTGCCCGATTGTCCTGCGCTTCGCGGCCCCACTTGCGCCGGGTCATCGCCAAGTTCGTCGAGCTGAACCCGCTCCCCGGTCTCAAGTTCGGGACTTCTTTCTAGCGATGTGTCTTTCGGATTATCAGGCATGCGGCCACACGTTCCTTTTTATTGTTCAAGGCTAAGTTCTAGGGATTAGAGACGGATCGCGCGCAGGATGTTGCCGTTAGTCGGAAGTTTTGTAATCGCAGGCAGTGCGGCAGGGTTCGCAGTACATAAGGCCGTCTTCGCAGACGCGCACGTTGTCGGTGGTCTGGCACAGGCAGCAGAACTTGTCGCACTGGCAGTTGCCCTCCGCCAACTCGCATTGAGCGCACAGAAACTTTGTCGAGCCATAACGGTTGGACATAGTAATAAAGGTAGCGCGGAGCATCCCGCCTGGGAAACGTGCCGTTGGTAACGTGCGACGTAATTGATTTGTGATTGTTGATTGATGACTAAATCCCTCGCAGTGAACTTCACCCTTGGCCTTTAATCATCAATCAATAATCATCAATCAACAATTGCTTTCCCCATCTGTGCCATATAATTCTCGGCAATGACCTTCCAACAGTTGCTGGATGGAGCGGAAGTTCTCGCGCAGAGCGGGGATCCGGGCGTGAGCGGCGTGGAATACGACTCGCGACTGGTGAAGCCGGGGTGCGTCTTTGTGGCCATGCGCGGAGAATCCAGCGACGGAAACCGCTTCATCGATCAAGCGATTCGGGCGGGAGCGGTAGCGGTGGTAACGGACTCGGCAACGCAGAAGCCGCGGCCCAATGTGGGATGGGCGCTGGTGCCGCATGGACGGCGCGCGCTGGCCCGGGTAAGCGCGAACTTTTATAAGAAGCCGGCGGAGCGGCTTGCGATTACAGGAATTACTGGGACCAACGGGAAGAGTACGACAGCGTTTCTGGTGGAGTCGATTCTGACAGCGGCGGGGCGAAAGAGCGCGCTGATTGGAACCATTGAATATCGCGTGGCAGGCAAGATTTTGCCGGCGCCGCATACCACGCCGGAGGCGCTGGAGCTGAGTCGGATTTTCAGCGAAGCCTTGAGGCAGGGCGCAACGGAAGCGGTGATGGAAGTTTCATCTCATGCGCTGGCCCAGGAACGGGTGTATGGCGTTCCGTTCGATGTGGCGGTGTTTACCAATCTGACCCGTGATCATCTGGATTATCACCAGACCATGGAAGAATATTTTGCCGCGAAGCACACGCTGTTTGAAGGTTGCGGCACGGATGCGCCGCGCGCGGTGGTGACGAATGGGGATGATGAATATGGAATGAAGCTGGCGGAGTTCGGACGGAAACACAGCTCCGAGGTGTTGAAGTATGGATGGGAGCGCGGCGATCTGCATGCGGAAAAAGTGGAGATTACAACGCACGGAACGAGATTTGATCTGGCGTTGCCGGATAAAAAGATTGCGATTTTTTCTCCGCTGATCGGGCGGGTGAATGTCTACAACATTCTGGCGGCGGCGGGAGCCTGTTATGCGCGAGGATGCACGGCCGAGACCATCGCGGCGGGCATCGATAAGCTGGCAGCCGTGCCGGGAAGGTTTGAACGGGTCCAGTGCGCGCAGCCGTTTACGGTGGTGGTGGATTACGCTCATACCGACGATGCGTTGCGGAATTTGACCGCTCTGGCGCGGGAGTTGGTAGCGGCCGGGAAGGCAAGAGTGTTGACAGTTTTCGGTTGCGGAGGCGACCGGGACCGGAAGAAGCGTCCGCTAATGGGCGAAGCCGCGGGGCGAGGGAGCGATTTTGTGGTGTTGACGTCGGACAATCCTCGAAGCGAGGATCCGGTGTCAATTATCAATGACGCGGTTGTGGGATTGCAGAAGACTGGAGTGAGATACAGCATTGAGGTCGACCGACGGAAGGCGATCGCGCTGGCGATTGGCGAGGCGCGGTCGGGAGATATTGTGCTGATTGCGGGCAAGGGGCATGAAAAAGTACAAGTCACGCGCGAGGGCGAGATGCCTTTTGATGATGTGGAAGTGGCGCGTGAAGCGCTGCGGGACGCGGGATTCGAGTGTGCGGCGGCGCGGTCGGGAGCAAGGGCGTGAAACTGACGCTGGGTAAGATCGCGGAGTTTATTTCGGCGAAAGGAGAGTTTGAAAGGGAGAGTATCGCGTCCGGCTATTCGATTGATTCTCGAACGGTCGGCGGTGGCCAGCTTTTCTTTGCCGTGAAGGGCGAGCGACTGGACGGGCACGACTATGCAGAACAGGCGCTGGAAAAGGGCGCGGCTGCGGCAGTTGTTCGCAGGGATCAGTTGGGCAGGTTTCCTGGCCATGCGCGTTTGTTGGCCGTGGACGACACGCTGACCGCGCTACAGACTTTGGCAACGGCTGTGCGCAGAGTTTGGGGCAAGCCGTTGATTGCCGTGACCGGCTCAGCGGGAAAGACGACCACGAAGGAAGCGATCGCACATGTGCTGGGCGGGCGATTTCACGTTTTGAAGTCGGAGGGGAATTTCAATAATCATTTTGGCTTGCCGCTGATGTTGTTGAAGCTGGAACCCGAGCACGACGTTGCCGTGATCGAGATGGGGATGTCGCATGCCGGGGAAATTCGCGCGCTCGCGCACATCGCGCAGCCCGAAATTGGCGTGGTGACCAATGTGGCGGCGGTGCATCTGGAGTTCTTTGATTCTCTGGCGGGCATTGCCCGGGCGAAATATGAGCTGATTGAATCGCTGCCGGCGGGCGGAACTGCGGTGTTGAACGCCGACGATGAATATGTTTCGCAGTTCGGGCGGGGATTCAAGGGAAAGGTTGTGATGTATGGCACCCGGGCGACGGCGGACGTGCGCGCGGAGAGTATCAGGGCGAGGGGTACGGAGGGGGTTGAGTTCGGTATTGTAATCGGCAATGAGCGAGAACATGCCACGCTTCCCCTGGTCGGCGAACACAACGTTTTGAATGCGCTGGCGGCGGTTGCGGTCGGAGTGGAACGCGGGATGAGGCCGGCGGAGGCGGTGGACGCGCTGGCGACCCTGCAGCCGGCGGAAAAACGCGGGCAGGTTCTCCAAGTGGGTAACATCACGGTCATTAACGATTGTTACAATTCGAATCCGAAGGCGCTGGAGGCCATGGTGGATGCGCTGAGCGCGATGCCGGGCAAGCGCCGGATCGTGGTGGCCGGAGAAATGCTGGAACTTGGTCCTGCGGGCAAAGAGATGCATGCGAAGGCTGGGCGGCATCTTGCCGATAAGAAAATAGATTTCTTACTTGGCGTGCGCGGGTTGGCGCAGGCGATGGTGGATGCCGCGAAGGATAACGGAGTTCGTGCCGAGTTTGCTGCGTCGTCCGAAGAAGCGGGCGAATGGCTGGCCCGCGAGGCGCGGGACGGCGACGTGGTTTTGTTGAAGGCTTCACGCGGAGTGAAGCTGGAAAAGGCGCTCGACGCGTGGATGGCGCGGCGCAACGGCAACAATTAAGTTAACGCGGGACGGAGGCTGATTGCTCTATTGGCTGTTGTTCGTGAAGCTGCAGCATTATTTTCCGCCATTCCGCATCTTCCGCTATTTGACCTTCCGCACTGCGTTTGCCAGCCTTACCGCGCTGTTCACGGCGCTCATCGTGGGTCCGCTGGTAATCAAACGGCTGCGCGAATTCCAGATTGGGCAATACATTCGGGAAGAAGGCCCGAAAGCACATCAGAAAAAAGCGGGCACGCCAACTATGGGCGGGCTGCTGATCGCGATCGCCGTGGTGGTGCCTACCTTGTTGTGGGCAGACCTAAGCAACCGCTTTGTGTGGATCGCGGTCTTCGCCACCTGCGCCTTTGCGGCGATCGGATTTACCGACGATTACACCAAAGTGGCGCACAAGAGGAATCTGGGACTTACCGGACGGGCGAAGTTGGGCCTTCAGATCGCGACCAGTATTGTGATCGCGGTGATGCTGATAGCGATGCAGAATTACGGGATGTACTCGACCAGGCTCATCGTGCCGTTCATCAAGCAATTTAATCCTGACCTGGTGGTGCAGAATCTGGAGCGCTTCCCGCATCTCTGGCCGTTGGCGTTTCTGCCTTTCATGGCATTCGTGGCGTTTGTGATTGTGGGGTCCAGCAATGCGGTGAACCTTACGGACGGGTTGGATGGCTTGGCGATTGGGTGTACGGTGATTGCGGCCGGCGCTCTGACTGTCTTGACTTATGTAAGCGGGCACGCGACATTCGCCACTTATCTGGAAATTCCGAAGATGCCGCAGGTGGGCGAACTTACAATTTTCTGCGGAGCGATGGTGGGATCATCGATTGGTTTTCTGTGGTACAACGCGCATCCGGCAGAAGTGTTTATGGGAGACGTGGGTTCACTCGCCCTGGGCGGCGCCATCGGCACGGTCGCGGTGATGATCAAACAGGAGCTGCTGCTGCCGTTTATTGGCGGCGTGTTTGTGATCGAGGCCTTGTCGGTGATCCTGCAGGTGGGGTCCTACAAGCTGCGCAAGAAAAGAATCTTCAAAATGGCGCCGCTGCATCATCACTTCGAGTTGATGGGCTGGTCGGAATCGAAGATCATTGTGAGGTTCTGGATCGCGTCGTTGGTGTTCGCATTGTTTGCCCTGACTACGTTGAAACTGCGATAAGAGCGATCAGAAGAATTGCTGATCGATCATTTCTGATTGTTGATTAAAAGCATTCGAGAGAGATTTCCGATCAAAGGTAATCAACAATCATCAATGGATAGCAATGGAACTCAAAGACAAACGCGTACTGGTAGTCGGCCTGGGTAAGTCCGGGGTCGCGTCCGCGCTGTTTTTAAAGGCGCAGGGCGCGCGCGTCACCGTTTCCGATGCTAAGAGTCCGGAGGATTTGAGCGATCAGATTCCGGTGTTGCTCGACCAGGGAATCACGGTTGAGACCGGCGGGCATGGGGAGCGCACGTTCCGTGAGCAGGATTTGATTGTGGTGAGCCCCGGCGTTCCGGTGGACGCGCCATTGCTGGTGCAGGCACGCGCTCTGGGCGAATCGGTGATTGGAGAAATTGAACTGGCAGCGCAGTTTTTGCCGGGAACCATCGTGGCCATTACTGGATCGAACGGCAAGACGACGACTACGACTTTGGCAGGAGAAATTTTGACAGCCTCAGGATTTTCGGCGCTGGTGGGCGGAAATATCGGCACTCCGGCGATTTCATTTGCCGACCGCGCAACCCGCGACACTGTCATCGTGCTGGAGGTTTCAAGCTTTCAACTGGAGACCATCGACAAGTTTCGTCCCAGGGTCGCGGTCGTACTCAATGTAACGCCCGATCATCTGGACCGGCACCGCACGGTCGAGGCCTATGTGGATGCGAAGGCGCGCATCTTCGAGAATCAGCGTGGAGACGATTTCGCCGTTTTGAATGCCGACGATTCGACTTGCGTTGCCATGGCAGCGAGGACGCGGGCGCAGGTGTTTTGGTTTAGCCGGCAAAAAGAAGTGGAGCGAGGGGCGTGGGTTCGGGACGGAAATATTCTGTTTCGGGAGAAAGCGCAGCAGCGCGAGATCATGCAGGTCTCAGAGATTCCGCTGAAGGGCGCACACAATGTGGAGAACGTGCTGGCGGCGGTGTGCGCAGGATCGTTGATGGGATGCGCGCCGGAGAAAATTCGCAAGGCAGTGACCAGCTTCAGGGCGGTGGAACATCGGCTCGAATATGTGGCTACCATTCGCGGGGTGGATTATTACAACGATTCCAAGGCCACGAATGTGGACGCGACCATCAAGGCGATTGAATCATTTTCTGCGAATGTTCATGTGATTCTCGGTGGGAAAGATAAGGGAAGCGACTACTCGGTGCTGAACGATTTGCTGCGGCAGAGAGTGAAGCGCGTATACACGATCGGCGCTGCGGCGGGGAAGATCGAGTCGCAGATTAAAGGGGTTGAAGTCGTGCACGCAGAGACGTTGGAGAATGCTTTACGAAAGGCAGATGCCGCGGCAGAGGCTGGGGATGTGGTCTTGCTGGCGCCGGCGTGCTCCAGTTTCGACCAGTTCAAGAGCTATGAACATCGTGGGCAGGTGTTCAAGGAGATTGTGCGGGGACTGGGATAAGGACTCCTACAGCTCATGGGGGGGATTGAGGCAGCGGTGCAAGAGATCCTTCGACTCCGCAAATGCTTCGCATCCGCGAAGCATTCACTCCGTTCAGGATGACAAGACCGTCGGAACCAAATCAAGCAACAATCAATAATCAACAATCAGCAATTCATTCTCCGCGCCGCGGCTCCTCCGTGGTGAAATGAAATCCCATGGCGAAGCGGGTAAGTGTAGATCGCTGGTTGTTTGCCGTTACCATGCTGCTGGTGTTTGTGGGGCTGGTGATGGTGTTTTCGGCGTCGGCGGTGATGGCGCGGGAGCGGTTTGGCTCCCCGTATGCGTTTTTGTCGAAGCAATTAATTTGGGCGTCGGCGGGGATTATTGCGATGGTGGCTGCCATGCGCGTGGATTACCGCCGGTATAAGAATCCCGCAATTGTTTTTTCGCTGCTGGGCATCACGACGCTGTTGCTGATTTCGGTTTTCTTTCTCGATCGCTCGCACAATACACATCGCTGGTTCAAGCTGGGCGGATTTTCGTTTCAGCCCTCAGAATTGGCGAAGCCGGTGTTGATTTTATTTCTCGCCTACTTTCTTGAAGGCCGCACCAAAACCATGGACGACTGGCGCAATACATTGTTGCCCGCCGTGGCTCCGGTGCTCGTGCTGTTGGGATTGATCGTATTACAGCCGGACCTGGGGACGGGAATTGCCTGCGCCAGCATCGCCGCCTGCATCCTTTATGTGGCGGGCATGCGGCTCAGGTACTTTGCCTACGCATTTGGGGCATCGCTGCTGCCGCTTTATTTTTTGATTTTTCATGTTGCCTTCCGGCGCGACCGCATTCTGGCCTTCATGAATCCCTATGCCGAGCGGCAGAAGGCCGGATTCCATCTGATTCAATCCTTGATTGCCGTGGGTACGGGAGGAATCACCGGTACAGGGCTGATGGAGGGGAAACAGAAATTGTTTTACCTGCCGGAACCGCATACGGATTTTATTTTCGCGGTGACGGCGGAGGAGTTGGGGCTGCTGGGGGCGATGTTTGTAGTGACGCTGTTTGCGATTTTTTTATGGCGTGGGATGCGTGCGTCGTGGCGGACGGAAGATGTTTTCGGACGATACCTGGCGGTGGGAATTACGAGCATGGTGGTATTGCAGGCATTCATCAACATGAGCGTGGTGCTTGGGCTAATGCCGACCAAAGGAATTCCGCTGCCCCTGGTGTCCTATGGCGGGTCGTCCATATTTGTGACGCTGGCGTGCGTAGGTGTGCTGCTGAATATTACCAAGCAGGCGGAATAAGGGACGGCGCGTTCGTCTATTCGTTCGGAAAGAGGGAAGGCGAAGAGGGCGTATGAAACTTTTATTTGCCGGATTGCTGCTGTGTTGTGGTCTGCTGACTACCGCATTTGGTCAGAGCGCGAACCCCTCTCAGCAGATCAAATTGCCTCCGCAAGTGCCCATGTATTCTCCCGCCGATCTGGCGGCAAAAGTGCCTGCTGCTAAGGCATCGGATGTTAAGTCGATGAATGCAATTCTGGCAGCGATCTACGACGTGATCTCTGGTCCGGCTGGAGACCGCGATTGGAATCGCTTCCGTTCATTATTTCTTCCGCAGGCACGTTTTACGCAAGTGAGCACCGCGCCCGACGGCTCAAAGATGGTCCTGGCGTGGAATGTCGACGAATTTGTGCGCGATGCGGGCGAAGTTTTTTCCAAAGAGGCATTCTACGAGAAAGCCATCGTGAACCGGCCCATGAGTTTTGGAAACGTAACCCAGGTGTTCAGCAGCTACGAATCCCGGCGCAGTCCGGCCGCCAAACCGTTTCAGAGGGGCATCAACAGCATTCAGTTATTAAACGACGGCAAGCGCTGGTGGGTGCTTTCGATTTTGTGGGATGAGGAGCGGGCAGGGAATCCTCTTCCGGCAGACTTTGTGAAGAAGTGACTTGTTGATGGGTGACCGATGGCGCCCGTTCGAAACGCTATTATTCAGCCCGGAAGCTTTTCAATCAACAGTGATCAATCATTAATCAGCAATTCCTTTATAGTCAGCACATGCGGGCCATTCTGGCGGGCGGCGGTACGGGCGGGCACGTAATTCCGGCGCTGGCTATCGCCAACGAACTCAAGAAAAACTATGCGGCCGAGGTGCTGTTCATCGGTACGGCGCGCGGCATGGAGAACCGCATGGTGCCGGCAGCGGGGTATCCGCTGCAACTGGTGCGGGTGGGGGCGCTGAAGAATGTCAGTTTGATGACTCGCGCGAAGACGGCATTGGATCTGCCGCGCGCGGTGTGGGATGCGAGCCGGATGCTGAATGAGTTTGCGCCAGACGTGGTGATTGGCGTGGGTGGATATGCTTCTGGGCCGGCAATGCTGGCGGCGGTGGTGAAGCATATTCCCACGCTGGCGTTTGAGCCGAACGTGGTACCGGGATTTGCCAACCGCATGGTGGCGCGGTTCGTTTCCGGAGCGGCGGTGCATTTTGAAGAAACGGCGAAGTATTTTCGCCGGGCCGAGGTCACCGGCGTTCCCGTGCGGCAGGCATTTTTTGAAATTCCGCCGAAGCAGGGAGGGATATCGACTCTGCTCGTTTTCGGCGGCAGCCAGGGAGCCCACGCCATCAATGAAGCGATGATCCGGTGCTTGTCGGAGTTGCAGAGGCAGGCAGCCGGAATCCACATCATTCACCAGACCGGCGAACGCGATTATGATCGGGTTTGTAGCGCATACCAATCCTTGGCGAATCAATCTTTCCAGTCGGCGGAGGTGTCTAAGTTTATTGAAGACATGCCGTCGGCGTTTGCGCGGGCCGATCTGGTGGTATGCCGCTCGGGGGCGAGTACGGTAGCGGAAATTACGGCGGCGGGAAAGCCTACAATTTTTGTACCATTTCCGCGGGCAGCCGACGACCATCAGCGGGTCAATGCCGAGGCGCTGGCGCGGTCGGGAGCGGCGGTGGTTGTGGAGGAGTCAAAGCTCGATGAAGTTTGGTTGGCGGAGACAATTGCGGCCTTGCTCGCCGATCCGCTGCGTCTACGGCAGATGAGCGAAGCGGCGCGGAGCCTGGCGCATCCTCACGCGGCCCGGGATATTGCGGCCATAGCGGCACGACTCGCGGGGATTGACGGCGAGGATACGTAGGAGCTTTTGTGCAGGTTTTTCGAGCACTTTGCGGACAGCAATGGGGGTGGGCGGGATAAGGATCCTTCGACTGCGGTTGTGCTTCGCTGTGGCGAAGCTCAATCCTCGCTCAGGATGACCGTTTTAGGGACATAGGTCTATGAAAGTTGCTTGGGTACGGATGCTGGGCACAGTGTTGATTGCGGCCCTCATCCTGTTTGGAGTGCTGTATGCGGGCGACTGGCTGGTGTGGCGGTGGCGCGCGGCTCATGGCACCGGCACCAGCACGGTGCAAGTGCGCCAGTTTTTGGCGACATCGCTTAAGGGCAACAAGACTGAATACGACTTGCTGGGAGTGGTGCCTGAGACCTGCAGCCGGTCGATCTTCCCGCAGGATGGAAATCCGGCTTGCTGGTGGTTGCAACGGCATACGTCGCAGTGGGAGTGAAAAACAAAGTAGAGTAGAGGAGATCCTTTGACTACCTAAACGCTGCGCTTTCGCGAAGGGTTTCCTCCGTCAGGATGACAAGTAAAGATGTTTGCCAAAATTCAGCAGATACATTTCGTCGGCATCGGTGGCATCGGCATGAGCGGCATCGCCGAAGTGCTGCTGAATCTGGGATACAAAGTTTCGGGTTCGGACTTGAAGAGTTCCGCGGTGACTCAGCGATTGGCCGGCCTGGGTGCGATGGTATTTGAGGGACATCGCGCGGAAAATATTTCAGGAGCGGAAGTAGTGGTTACAAGTTCGGCGATTGCCGGGGAAAATCCTGAGGTTCTAGAAGCACATCGCCTGCGCTTGCCGGTGATTGGCCGGGCGGAGATGCTGGCTGAGTTGATGCGGCTGAAGTATGGCATTGCGATCGCAGGAATGCACGGGAAGACTACGACAACGTCGATGGTGGCGGCGGTGCTGGCCGGGGGCGGGCTCGATCCCACGGTGGTCGTCGGTGGGCGCGTCGATGCCCTGGGATCCAACGCGCGGGTGGGGAAGTCGCATTATCTGGTGGCTGAGGCGGATGAGAGCGACCGGTCGTTTCTGAAGCTCTCGCCAATCTTATCGGTGGTGACGAACATCGACCGCGAGCACATGGATTGTTACCGTAACATGCGCGATGTGAAGAAGACATTCCTGGAGTTCATGGATCGTGTGCCCTTTTACGGGATGATCGTGGCGTGCAACGACGATGCCATGCTGCGAAGGTTACTGCCCGAGGTGCGGCGACGCACTGTGACGTATGGGACCAAGCGCGGGTCGGATTTTCTGATCAAACTTGGGGCGAACGAAAATTCCCAGGTCTCGCGCCAGGAACAGGCGGGGAATGGCGCTCCAGATTCTGGGCCCTTGAGCCGCTTTCGGGTGAGTTACCGAAAAAAAGATTTGGGCGTATTCACGCTGCATGTGCCCGGAGTGCATAACGTTCTGAACGCCACGGCGGCGATTGCGGTTGGGGTGGGATTAGATGTCGACGTCGAAGCAATTCGCGCCGCGCTCGATCAATTCCGCGGGGTAGACCGCCGCTTTCAGTTGCGCGGGCGCGCGGCGGGCGTGAGCGTGATCGACGACTACGGGCATCATCCTACCGAGATCAAGGCCACGCTGGCGGCGGCGCGGCAGTGTGGCTTTCGCAAGATTCATGTCGTGTTCCAGCCGCACCGCTATAGCCGCACCCGCGATCTGATGGGGGAGTTCGTTACCGCATTCGGAAGCGCGGACTCCCTGTTCGTGCTCGATATTTATGCGGCCAGCGAGAAGCCGATTGAAGGTATCAGCGGGGAACTATTGGCTAAGGCGATCCGCGAAAAGGGCGGTCACGCTGCAGAGTATGTCAGTTCGTTTGCCGAAGCGGCCAGTGCTGCTGCTGCGGTTGCGGAAGAGGGCGACATGATTCTCACGCTGGGCGCGGGCAGCGTGTCTCAACTCGGGCCAATGATTATCGAAAAGGTAAAAGAAAAAGTTGACTGCGGAGTGAGTGCCGCCGCAATGCAATGATCCCGACTTCTCGAGAAATGCGCTAACTCACGGTCCACAGGTCGGCTTAGTAGTATAGAATGGCCATATGAGCATGTGCATGCTCATGTGGTGGAGATTTATGAAAACGGCGCGTCTGCAAGTTTTAACAACACCGGCATTTCGGGACTGGCTCCGCAAAGAGGCCCGAGACGCTGGCGTCAGTGTAGCCGAGCTGGTGCGCACGCGCTGTGAGCGCAAACCGACGGGCGAGGAGCAGGCTGTCGCCAAGTTGGCCTCGCACCTGCACAAGGAAGTGCGGAAGGCGCAGGCCTCGCTGAGAAGCGGCTTGGCCGAAGCCACGGGCGTGCTTGAGGAGTTAAAAGCCGAGCGCGAACGGCGGCGCACTTCCGCCAGCCGCGGATGAATGTTCCGATCCGATGAGTGTTCTGACTCAAGCCATCGACGCCATCAAAGAAGCGCTGAAGCTTACCGACGAAGTGCGCCGGGCTGGCGAGACGCTTAAAGACCTGGCTCAGGAAATACGCGACCACGATCGCCGCATCACCCGGCTCGAGGCCCAGTGGGAGACAGCCGCCATGCTGTCGCGAAGACGGCTGGAATAAGCGTCTATAACCGCCGCAGTTAAATCCTATACCTCTTAGGTCTTACCTCCTTATTTTTGGGCGATATCGTCGCTAACCGATCGAAATTCGCCGCGTCTATTAATCCATAAGGGGTCAATCATGAAATCGACACAAGCATGGGGATGGCTGACGGCAGGAGTTCTGGCCCTGGGATTGAATGGGATTTACCTCGATGGTGGAGCTGCCTGGGCGCATCGCAACATGGAACAGATTCAGGCGAGGATTGCCGACCCATCGAAGGCCGTGATCGCGCTAGCTTCCGGCCATGCTGACTGGTTCGCGCCAAAGAGCGGGGTCGTGGCCGCGCGCGAAAAGGTCGCGTTATGCCACTTCGACTGTGCGATTACGCGCTTCCGGAACAGAGTCGAGCGTACGGAAACAGCCCGCTTGGAAATTTCGGCTCGCGCGGAAGCAGCAATGGCTAGAATGGCAGCCAATCGGGCGCGGATCGAAGAGCGTGCGGATCACTTGCGCGTGGCCACGTTCAATCCCCTTATGTGTCCCAGAGTGCGGGTCAGGGTTCCACGCGTGGACGTTTCGGCTCCCGGAGTGCATATCGAAACCGTAAGCGACGAGAGCGAATAGACCTGACTCACGCCAAAGAGGGTTCCTAGACGCCGCCGGAAATTATTGATGTCGAAGGCGAAATCCCAAATCCTTCCTCCCATCCATCCCGGCGGACTTCATGGAACCGATGCGGCTCAGCATGAACGGGATGGGGGCTCGACCTTCGCGTGCCGGTGACGCGTATTGCCGAAATTAGGGATGAACGCCGGAGTATTACGCCCGACACAGCGTTGCGGCTGGCTCGGTACTTCAACACAAGCCCTGGGATTTTGGCTGAATCTTCAGAGGGCTTACGATCTGGAAGTAACGCGGGACAAGTTTTCACACGTTATCGAGAAGGAAGTGCAGCCGGCTTCACTTGTCGTTGCGAGCGTGGATTGATGATTCGAATTTCCCTGCGGCCGGGTCCGCGCCGGCCGGACAGCCGAGGCGGCTGTCTCTACAAATGATGACATGATGTTCAATCCGATTCCTGCCTGTGCAAAAGCACAACTATTTTTCTGTCTCCGCCCTCGAAAAAAAGTTATAGTTTGATTGCTCAGCGATTCCTCAGCGACAACTGACCTGAACTGATGGCGCGGAAATCGGCACCCACCATCTTGCAGGAAGAGTTGTATCCACCCAGCGCTATGACTGCGCGTTCGGGTCTTCGTGAGCCAGATCGACGCGAGTCGGACCGGCATGATGCGGAGATCGACGATGCCCGCCTGGTCGACCTGGATGTGGATGAGGAATCCCCATTTCTGCGCGGGCAAAAGCGCGTCTCCGCCCGCCGCAGTACGCTTCCCAAGAAAACCGCCAATGGATTGCTTTGGGCGCTGGTGGCGGCGACGACTCTATGCTTTGCCGGATTCGCCGCGGCTGCACTCTATCGCTATGGGGAGCACTCCTGGCGCTTCCGCGTGGATTCGAGCGACAACATCGAAGTCACCGGAATGCAAAACGTGACCAAGTCGCAAATCATGGAAGTGATGGGCGCCGATATCGGCCGCAACATTTTTTTTATTCCGCTGGCCCAGCAAAAGGCGCAACTGGAGCAGATTCCGTGGGTGGAATCGGCCAGCGTGATGCGCTTTGTGCCCAACCGGCTGAAGGTTGAAATTCACGAGCGTACGCCGGTGGCGTTCGCCCGGGTGGGGCCGCGAATGAACTTGATTGACGTCGGCGGTACGCTGATGGAGTTGTCGCCCAAGCACAAATATTCGTTTGCCGTGATTCTGGGGATGAATCCGGGGGAGCCGCTTTCAACCCGGGCGCCGCGCATGAAGGCCTATGGCGAAATGCTGCGAGAGTTGGATTCCGGCGGGGCGCACTATTCGCAGGACTTGAGTGAAGTAGATCTTTCCGATCTGGAAGACGTAAAGGTGCGGGTGAATGATCCGGCGGGAGATGTGCTGGTGCATCTGGGGTCGTCGGATTATCTACGGCGCTACAAAATTTATATCGCGCATGCCCAGGAATGGCGGCAACAGTTTCAGAAGCTGGAATCGGTGGATCTGCGCTATGACAACCAGATCATCGTGAATCCGGATATGGAGCGCGCGGCTAAGCAAACGCCATTGAATCCGAGCATGGCAAAAGTCGCGGCTGCGGCCGGAGTCAAGCCCACGGCTTTGCTGACTCGAGTAGGGCCGAACGAGCGCGCCGTGCCGAAACCGGCGTTTGAGTTGACGCAGGACAAGCTTGATCCGAAGGCTGTTCCATCTGCGGCGAAGAAGCCGGCAGGCAAACCGAAGGCAAGCACGGTTGCAGCTAAAGCCCCTGTGTCGACGGCAGCGGAGAAGAAGCCGAAAGCGGATGCACAGATCCAAATAAAAACCGCAAAGTTCGTTCCGGCAAAAGCTAAGAAGAAACCAGCCCATGCTCCGGTGCTGCGTTCAGCGGCGGAACGCAGGAAGGTTCCAATCAAAAAATCAGCTGTGCCTTCGAAACCCAAGGCGGGGAGCGGCGGACAGAAGCCCAGCCCGGGGATTACGAAGACGCAGAGCGATCTGGAACCAAGCGATTAAGAATTTTAATTTGAAGTTTTGAATTTATCCGGGACTCATTCATGGCGAAGCAGCAAGGGAACGTTCTGACGGCGATCGATGTGGGCAGCGCGAAGACATGCGCCCTGATGGCGGAGGTGACGGACGGTGGCTTGCGCTATCGCGGTCATGGCGTAGCGCAGTCGCGCGGCTCGCGCAAAGGCGTCATCGTCGAACTGGAAAAAGCGGTTGCCGCCATTCAGAAGGCGGTGGAGCAGGCGGAAGACGTAGCCGGAGCGGCGGTCGAGCACGCGATTGTGGGAATTGGCGGATCCCATGTTCGCGGAATTAACAGTCATGGGGGCATCACCCTGGGCACACGTCCGCGCGAGATTGGCCGCGATGAGATCAAGCAGGCGGTCGAGCGCGCGCGGGCCATCCCGCTTCCAGCAGATCGGGAAGTGCTGCACCTGTTGCCGCAGGAATTCATTCTCGACGATCAGGCCGGCGTACATGATCCGTTGGGCATGATGGCGGCGAGGCTGGAAGTGCGAGTTCATCTGGTGACGGCGGCCGCGAGCGCCACGCAGAACGTGATTACTGCGGTCAATCGCGCCGGCGTGCATGTGGATGACACCGTGTTTGAGCCACTGGCCGCAGCCGATTCCGTGCTGCGCGCCGACGAGCGTGAGTTAGGAGTTTGCCTGGCAGATATCGGCGCGGGATCGACGGAGCTGGTGGTTTTCCTGCAGGGAGCGGTGGCTTACACCGGAGTTATTCCAGTCGGAGGCGATCACTTCACCAGCGACTTGTCGATGGGCATGTGCACGCCGCTGGTGGAGGCGGAAAAAATCAAGAAGGTCTACGGCAACGCGATCGTTACGCTCATTCCCGAAGGTAACGAAGTAGAAGTGCCCTCGGTCGGCGATCGAGCTTCGCGATTGCTGCCGCAGCGCCTGGTGGCTGAGATCCTTGAGCCTCGCGCGCGCGAGCTGTTTGAGATGATGCGCGATGCTTTGCGGCAATGCGGCATGTTTGACGCATGCCTGGCGGGCATTGTGCTAAGCGGCGGCGGTTCACGCCTGCCGGGAATCTTCGACGTCGCCGAGTCCGTGTTGCGGCGTCCGGTACGGCTGTCGTGGCCCACACCCTTGGCGAAAATGCCGGCGACTCTGGCTGAGCCTGAATATGCCACGGTGCTCGGCATGGTGAATTACGGGCAGCGCGCTCGCGCAGCGCGCGGGTTTCAGGGAGATCGCTGGGGATCGAGATTGAAGGCGATGTTAGTGGGGTGAGACGCAGGCGCACAAACAGCAGGTTCCTCCTCGGGCTGGTGCCCGGTTCGGAATGACAAGGGTATTAGGTTAAGACGGAAGAAAAATCTGTAAAGGGTGGAAAAAATGACAAACGATTCAAGTATTCGCATCAGCTTTAACGAAGAGCCCCTCAACGATGCCAAGATCAAGGTGATCGGCGTGGGCGGCGGCGGCGGCAACGCGGTCAACCGTATGATCGATGCCGGAGTGGAGGGTATCGAGTTCATCGCGGCCAATACGGACTTGCAGGCGCTGCGCATGTCGCGGGCGCCGGTGAAATTGCAACTTGGAGTGAAGCTCACTAACGGCCTCGGTGCAGGCGCGAACCCGGAAGTCGGGCGTAAAGCCGCGCTCGAGGATTCCGACAAGATCATCGAAGCGCTCGAGGGCGCCGACATGGTGTTCGTGACTACTGGCCTTGGCGGCGGGACGGGTACCGGCGCGGCTCCGATCATCGCGTCGCTCGCCAGCGAGATGGGGGCGCTCACGGTTGCCGTGGTGACCAAGCCATTTTCCTTTGAAGGGAAGCGGCGGATGACGCAGGCTGATCGCGGCATCGCTGAGTTGATGGATTCCGTCGACACCACCATCGTCATTCCCAACGAAAAGCTATTGGCGGTTGCGGAGGATGCGGGATTCTTCGAGTCGTTCCGCGTCGCTGACGATATTCTCCGCCAGGGCGTGCAGGGAATCTCTGACATCATCACGATTCCCGGCATCATCAACCGCGACTTTGCCGACGTCAAGACCATCATGGCCCGCATGGGTTATGCAGTGATGGGCACGGCGACGGCCAGCGGAACCAAGCGGACTACTGAGGCCGCACAGCGGGCGATTGCGTCGCCCTTGCTCGAAGCCGGAGCGATCGATGGGGCGCGCGGCATTCTAATCAACATCACGGGCTCGGCTTCGTTGAAGCTAGCCGAAGTGCAGCAGGCGTGCAGCATTATTCAAAGCGCGGCGCATGAAGACGCCAATATTATTTTCGGCGCGGTGCTCGATGAAAAGATGAAAGATGCGGTCAAGATTACGGTCATCGCGACCGGCTTCCGGGAGGTGCCTCGCTCGCAGCGCAAGCCCGAGGTCTATACATCGTTTGCCTCAAGTCACGAGGAGGCGATGAACTTTCCCCAAGCGGTCGCCCCGGCGCCGGATCCATTCTTTGAGCCGATGCCGGAGCGCCGGGTGGAAGAGGTTGCCGCACCGGAATCGTTCCCGGCGACAGCGCCAACCGCTACCGCGGAGATCATCTCACTTGAAACCATGCGCAGCGCTATGGTCGCAAACTTCGAGCAAGAGGATCTCGATGTACCGGCATTTCTGCGCAAGCGCGGCGACGTCATGTAAGGCGGGCGATGTGATGTAAAAACGCCGCGGGTTAGGATGCCCGCGTAACCGGCCCAAGAGGATGGAGTGCACGTCCGTTGTGGGCAGGGAACCACGCCCCATTGCCAACCGCCGGAGGTGGTTGCGAACTTGGCTCACCGACGAAACAATAACCCGCGCCCCGAATCGTCTTGAGGTATGCAGGTTTCGAGGGATTTGCCTCGATCAATTGGCGGATTCTCCGGATATGGACGTCCACGGTGCGGGGAGTTACAAAGCGCGAGTCGCTCCAGACCGCGTCCAGAATCTCATCTCGGTTGAACACCTTCCCCGCGTTCCGCATCAGGAACTCCACCAGCCGTACCTGTGTTGCGGTCGCGTCTACGGGCGCACCTTGTACTGAGAGCTTGAATTGCTCGCTGTCAATCGCAATTCCTCCAACTTCAACTTTGACCGCAGTCTGGCGATAAGCGGATCGCCGAATCACAGCGTTGATGCGGGCCAGAACTTCGCGCGGTCGCAGAGGTTTATCCACAAAGTCGTCCACACCCAGGCTGAAGCCGCGCACGCGGTCGTCCTCCGTGCTTTTGTCGGATACGACCAGAACCGGCGTTTGAGCCAGTCGCTTGTATTGCCGGATGACGGCACACAATTCAAGGCTGGTTTCCAGAGGAGCGTCGATCAGAAACAGATGGGGACGGCGGTGTTCCGCGGCCTCAAATACAGCGTTTGAAGAGATGGGAAAAGCTCTCACAGCATAGTGCTGGGCATGCAAAAGGTTGCCCAACTGGTTCGAACCACCATCCTCGATTAAAAAGATCAGTGGAAACACGAGTAGCCCCCTGGAAAAACGCGCGTTCGCTCAACCTGGGTTATCAAGCCTGATTGTCAATCCTGAATAATCCCAAGTATCCCTACTAATTTACTGTATTATGCCCAAACAGAACAAGAACATTATCGAGAAGATCTGGGTCGCCGATCTGACTGGTGAACGGTAGAAATTCACAGCTCGGGGGTATCTTTGTAGGTAACCAAACCTTGGTTACCAAAGCAGGTAGAACGGCGGTAACCATTTCTATGTGCCTGTTTCAAAACGGGTTACTTTTGGGATGATATTTCGTTTAATCAAAACTTTATCGTTGCCAGAAGAGTAGGCCGACCTTATGATCAATCCATCCCGCCACCTTAGTTTTGAGTACGCTTTGGCGGTTCGCAGCATCAATTTGGTAGCATCAAATTTAGATAGGTTTCCGGGGAGTCCAGTAGGCAATGTCCAAGCAGGGTGTACAAGCCATTCGTCTAGGTCTTAGTTTTCTCGCCTGTCTCGCTGCGGCACAATTGAGCTTTGCCGCGCACGTTAATCCACAAGGGCTGAATGCGAGTAAGCCGAAACCAACCCGGAAAGTAAGCGAAAGCCAGCATACCAAACGCCACCTCCGGCACTTGGCTCGTGGTCGCGCCACGGGAAGTCGGGTAGCCTTGGCCCACGCGGCGAGCCCGACTCGTACTTCAGTCCGTCCCGCTTCAGTCCGTCCAGCTTCGGTCAGGCCAGCTTCGGTCAGTCGCGCTTCAGCCAGTTCTGCTTCGGTAAGGCCTGCGACTCTCAGCACTCGCCGCCATACTTATCACGAACGCTTCTACACCAGTTCATTCGCCGAAGGAATTACCGGCGGCGATATTACAGACGGGGAAGATCCGGTCGTACGCCAGGCCGCCATTGATGCCCTTGGCAATATGAACGGCACAGTGGTGGCGATTGAACCGACCAGCGGGCGCGTGCTCGCCATGGTGAATCAGAAGCTGGCGCTCTCCAGCGGTGCACAGCCCTGCTCCACCATCAAGCTTTCCGTTGCTCTGGCAGCCCTGAGTGAAGGGTTGATTTCGAAAGAGACGGAAGTGCCGCTTGGCGGACGCAGCCGGATGAACCTGACTCAGGCGCTGGCGCATTCGAATAATGCTTATTTCGAAGCCCTGGGACGTAAGCTCGGTTTTGAGAAAGTAGCCTTCTATGCCCATCAATATGGCTTGGGCGAGCTTGCCGGTTATGACATTCCTGGCGAGCAACTGGGAACCTACCCGGACGAAGTAATTCCCGAAAAACTGGGCGGAGTTGGCAAGATGTGTTCCTTCGGTGAGGGAGTGTCCATGACCCCGCTCCAGTTGGGCGCCATGGTTTCCGCCATCGCCAATGGTGGCACGCTTTACTACCTGCAACATCCGTCAAGTCCAGATGAGGTGGTGAATTTCCAGCCCCGCATCAAACGTCAGCTCGACATCGCGCCGCTCATTCCGGATATCTCCGATGGCATGGCCGGAGCAGTGCAATATGGAACCGCCCGGCGCCTGGGATTGAACTTTAGCGAAGAAGAAATTCTAGGCAAGACCGGCACTTGTTCGCATGAAGGAACACGCTATGGTTGGTTTGCCTCCTATGCCAACACCAGCCGAGGCCGTGTAGTCGTGGTGGTCTTCCTGCAAGGTGGACGCCCGACTTTTGGCCCCAAGGCGGCTGAGATCGCTGGACACATGTACCGCAATCTCTACGACCACAATTTCTTCATTGCGGGTCCTGCCAGCCTTACCGATACCTCCGCCGCAGCGCGCTAACCTCAGCCAAGGTAACGGTAACCACCATCTTTCTTCTTCACAGGGCCTCTTCTTCGAAGAGGCCCGGATTATTTTTTGCCACCAAATTTCCTGCTCAACATTCTTAAGCGATCTCTAACAAGAAACCGGGCAATATCGCCGATGTATTTCAATAACAGCGGGGCAGGCGGCAATGATTCCTGGCAGTTACAGCTTCGGACGAGTGGCGCTTTCTGTCGGTCTGGCCATCGTTGCTTCCTATGCCGCGCTGGACTTGGCGGGCAGAATTACCTCCACGGAAGGCCGCTCTCGAGCCATTTGGCTGGCTTGCGGCGCCACCGCCATGGGCCTGGGAATCTGGTCGATGCATTACGTCGGCATGCTGGCTTTATCCATGTCGATGCCGGTTTCCTACCATGTTCCCACCGTGATGGCTTCTCTTGCGGCTGCCGTTGCCGCTTCGGGGGTCGCGCTGTTTGTAGTGAGCCGCGCGCGAATGGGCGTCTGGGCGGAGATCGCAGGCAGTGTAATCATGGGCAGCGGAATTGCCTCCATGCATTACATAGGAATGGCAGCCATGCGGTGCCCGGCTGTGATTTCCTACGATCTACGCATCGTTGTGCTCTCTATTGTTTTGGCGATCGTTATCTCCGAGGTAGCCCTGCGGCTCACCTTTCGGGTGCGCGAAGAAAAACTCGTGAGCGGGCGCAAACTGATCAGCGCGGTGGTAATGGGCTGCGCCATCCCTCTGATGCACTATACCGGCATGTGGGCGGCAAACTTCCGCGCTTCCGGCGTTACGCCGGATTTGGTGAATGCTGTCAGCATTTCCTCCCTTGGAATTGTGGCTATAAGCGCGACCAGCTTTTTTGTGCTGGTGGCCGCGATTGTTTCCGCATTCTTCAACAGGTTCCTGGCGCTCCACCGAATTGATCTGGATATGGCACGGGAACGGGAATTGTATTTTCATACCATGGCCGAGGCCGTTCCCGAGATTATCTGGACTGCCACTCCCGAAGGTGCCGACGATTATTTCAACCAGAGAACTTTCGATTACACCGGGCTGACCTACGAGCAAATGCAAGGATCGGGATGGAGCACGCTCGTCCATCCGGATGATCTTGACTATGTCTTGGCAAAGTGGACCGATGCTTTGCGCACAGGAATGCCCTACGACGTCGAGTATCGGCTCCGCAGAAAGGATGGAGCGTTTCGCTGGTTTGTGACCCGTGCAAATCCGATTCGTGATGAGAGCGGCAAGATCGTGAAGTGGTTCGGCAGCACCACCGATATAGAAGACCAGAAGCAGAATCAAACAAATCTGCAAGCGCAAATTCTCGAGCAAACCGAGCAATTGGCCGAGGCGAACGAGCGTCTGCAAAAGGAAATGTCTGAAAAAGACTTCGCTCGCAGCGAACTCGACCGGCAGAACGAGAAAATGTTGCAGGAACTCGAGAACCGCTCAAACCGGGCAACACTGCTGGCAAAGATGGGAGAACATCTCCAAAGCTGCGTAACCCGAGACGAAATCTTTGCCGGAGCTTCGGGCTTCGCCCCGAAAATATTTCCCACAGTCAAGGGAGCGATATCAATCCTGAACGCTGGCCGCCGTCAGTTCGAAGTCATCGCCTCATGGGGAGACTGCCAGTTACCGTCGCCGGAGTTTGAGGCGAATGAATGCTGGGGTCTGCGCACTGGGAAGCCACATCTAGTAGTGGCGGGAGACCCAACGGCTCCCTGTCAACACGCAACTGGAGCGACCCATAGTTACTTATGTATTCCCATCCTGGCCCAGGGCGAAACCGTCGGAGTTCTCCACTTGCAGGCTACTGACGAAGTGCCTCAGCTGAACTCCGCCGAGCTATCCTTCAAAACCACATTTGCCGGACAGGTAGGACTTTCCATTGCCAACATAAAGCTGAGGGAAGAATTGCGCACGCAATCCGTCCACGACGCCCTGACCGGTTTATATAACCGGCGATACCTGGAAGAAGCGTTGGAGCGAGAGCTTCGGCGTGCCACTCGCGCGCGCCAGTCAGTTGGGATACTGATGCTCGATCTGGATCATTTTAAGCAGTTCAATGATGTCCACGGCCATGACGCGGGCGATACGGTTTTGCGGGAAGCTGCTGCCTTCCTCATGAAAAATGTCCGTGCGGACGATCTGGTTTGCCGCTTTGGCGGCGAGGAGTTTGTAATCATTCTGCCCACCGCCGATATCGACGGAGCCCGCACTCGAGCCGAGCGCCTGCGTGAGATGGTGAAAGAGGTGAGCATCATCTATCACGGGCAGCGATTGCGAATGGTTACGTTTTCTGGGGGCGTTGCCGCGTTTCCCTTGCACGGAAATACTCCGCAAGAATTAATGGCTGCCGCCGATGCTGCGCTGTATGAGGCAAAGGAGGCGGGGAGGGATCGGATTGCCGTGGCTAAAGTGGGCGAATCACAGATCATCGAAAAACAGATTGCCGAACAACAGAAATCTGCCAGCAACTCCGCATAGTTTCGGGAGGATTAGATCCGACTACTTTTTTCTCTCGTCCCGCTCCACCACGCCATCCTTGATGTTGATAATGCGGTGGGCATACTCGGCAATATCATGTTCGTGGGTGACCAGCACGATCGTATTGCCTTCGCCGTGGAGCCGGTCAAACAGGGCCATGATTTCATTTCCAGTTTGCGAATCCAGATTTCCGGTGGGTTCATCCGCCAGAATGATTGACGGCTTGTTCACCAGCGCGCGGGCTACGGCCACGCGCTGCCTCTGGCCGCCGGAGAGTTCGTTCGGCTTGTGCGTCATGCGGGCTCCCATGCCAACGGCCGTCAGGGAAGCCTTTGCCCGCTCGATGCGCTCCTCAGTCGGAATGCCAGCATAGATCAGCGGCAACTCGACGTTGTGCAACGCCGTGGCTCGTGCCAAGAGATTGAAAGTCTGGAATACGAAGCCAATTTCTTTGTTCCGAATGCGCGCCAATTCGTCGTCGTCCAGTTCGCTGACCAACTGGCTGTTCAGCCAGTATTCTCCCTTGGTGGGAGTGTCCAGGCAGCCGATCAGATTCATCAACGTGGACTTTCCCGAGCCCGATGGTCCCATGATCGCGACGTATTCCCCGCGCTCAATGCGGATATTGACGCCGCGCAGAGCATGCACCTGCTGCTCCGAGCCCATATCGTAGGTTTTCCACAGATCGATCGCCGCGATCATGCAGGACTGCGGAGTGCTTGCGACATTCGGGATGGGCATGCTGATTTCGGCGGTTGCCATAATTTTCTCCTGCTCCGGTGCCACTGGTTTCTCCACGTTTAGATTCCGGCCTGGGCCCCGTTTGCGTTAAAAATTCAAAAATATCTCTACACCCAACCCCTTGAGGAAGCAGCTTCGACCTGACTCTCAACTCCATTGGACGAATGAACGCGTCGAACGTCACACTGATTCATCTTCATCACGCATGATTCATCGCTATGATTCGTCTTCCTTCTTCGGGACCGAGTTATCGATCTTGACGCTGCTGCCAGAACGCAGGGTTCGCAGAATCTTGTAACTCCCCGTAATTACCTGGTCCCCTTCGTTCAACCCATTCACTACTTCGATGTCGTTGGTTCCGGTAATCCCCGTGGTTACGGGCACGAACTCGGCCTTCTTACTCTGAATTACAAACACTCCCTGCACGTCCTCCTGCAAGTCCTTCGTATTGGATGCTTGATTCGGAACTGGCGCGGCTGCATGTACCGAACCGGGAGTTGATTTTTCTTGTTCCAGCTGTGCTTTCGTGCGCAGCGATAGCGCCTGAATTGGAATTGCCAGCACGCCGCTGCGTGCCGCAGTAGTGATCTTCGCTGTCGTCGAAAGCCCCGGCCGCAAATCCGGCGGAGGATCACTCAGGGTCACAACCACCTTAAAGTCCTTGGCTTCTTCGCTCGCCGTGGTCTGTTGGGATGTGGCAACACCGGTGGAGCGAACGATCGCGTTGTCGCCGATCTCTGAGACCGTACCGTGAAAAACCTTCTTTGGAATCGCGTCAATGGTCACGTCCGCGGCTTGACCCAACTTCACATTCACGATATCGGTTTCGTCCACTTTTACTTCCGCGGTGATCACGGACATATCCGCCAGCGTCATGAGCGTACTGCCCGGAGAATTCTGTATTCCCATAACCACGGTCTCGCCTTCGCGCACCGGCAAGTTTGTAATCACGCCGTCAAACGGCGCGGCATAACTTGCTTTCTGCAAAACATCGGCAAAACGAGTCAGGGTGGCCTGGTTCTGCGCCACATGTTTATCCGCGGAATCTTTTTGCGCCTTGGCCTGTGTAAGTCTAGCCTGCGATTGCGCCAATCCAAAATCCGCCGTGGCCCATGCGTTCTTGCGGCTGTCAAAGTCGGATTTTGAAATCAAGCCGTCGCTGAATAAGCTTTGTGCCCGTTGCCAATCCAGCTTGTTTCGGTCGTAATCGGCTTTAGCACGCTCCAAATCGGCTTCGGCAGTCTTCACCGCGGCATCCGCCGCAAGCGCGTCGGTTTCCGCGGCCTGCACCGAAGCCTGATTCGCGTTCACGTCCGCGTTCGACTGCACGTTCTCCAGTTGCGCCAGCAATTGACCCTTCTTGACGTGATCGCCTTCTCGCACCAGCAAGTGCGTGATCTTGCCGAAAGCATTCGCTCCAATGTTCACATACGTCTTCGGCTTGATTTCACCCGAAGCGCTTACCACCGAGGCCAAATCCTCGCGCTGCACTTTCCCGGTTTGCACCGTGACCACGTTCTTGCCGCTCTGGTATACGGTGGTTCCGACAATAACGGCCAGCCCTATTGCTATACCGGCGCCGATTAAAACTCTCTTCCACAGCTTCATTGTTTCCGTCTCCGGGCCTTCTGTTCCTCAGATTGCCCGAGTCTTGTTCCCCGAGTCTTGCGCAATGGGTTCCATCGCCTTGACGGACACGTCCACTGATACGGCACTCGCCTCCCGAAAGTTCCCGCGGGATCAAAAAGCCAGTCGATGATTGAGAAACCAGATGATTAACAAACCAAAACGATTACTAATGAAACCACCTTGGCGAAGCACCCGAGCTGCAATTATAGCTTGGCACCCCGGGGCAGAAGGTTTGGGAAGATTGGGCCGCAGGCGCCTACACAACATCTCTTTCGCCCTCCCGGGCAACCCCGATCCTTATACGCCGCATCGAGTCTAGTGGAGTTTCTCAATCTGTTCTTCTGACAAGACTTAGCCTTGCTTTCGCGCATCTGGAAGCCTAAAATGTTGGGACAAAGATTTAAGCTCGGCAGGAGTCCCTTTTCATGGTTAGGGTAGGTTCACGCTGTTTTCCGTCTTTCATTGTGTTTATTCTACTTGCCGGCTTAGGCGTCCCAATTTGGGCGCAGACTGACAAGCCCGACGTTGCTGGCTCGGCGACAACTCCTCCCTCCAGCAGCGCTACCGCAACCGACGGCCAAGCGCCTTCAGCCGACCAGGGCGATCCTCTTAAGCGTCCTCCCAATGATAAGCAGAAAAAGCAGCAAAAGCGCTCTCTTAATGTGGAACTTAGTAAGACCTATAAGAAGTGGTTGAACGAAGACGTGGTCTGGATCATCACCGACCAGGAGCGCGCCGCTTTCAAGCAACTCTCGAATGATGAGGAGCGCGATAATTTTATTGAAGCCTTCTGGCAGCGGCGCGACCCCACGCCGGATACTGAAGAGAACGAATACAAGGAAGAGCACTACCGGCGCATCGCCTATTCCAACGAGCACTTCGCGGCCGGAATCCCGGGATGGAAAACTGACCGCGGCCGCATTTACATCATGTACGGCCCGGCGGACGAAATCGATTCTCACCCCTCCGGCGGCACTTACGAGCGTCCCAACGAAGAAGGCGGCGGTGAGACGTCTACCTTCCCATTTGAGGACTGGCGCTACCGCTACCTCGAAGGCATAGGCCAGGAAGTCATCATCGAGTTTGTTGATACCTGCATGTGCGGCGACTACCACATGACTCTTGACCGCTCGGAAAAAGACGCGCTCAAGTACACGCCGAACGCAGGTCTAACGCTTTACGAGCAGATGGGAATGGCCAGCAAGGCGGACCGCTTCAGTGGCGGCGGACTTGAACAACTGGGACCCGGTCCCGACAGCGCAAGCCAGGCGAGCAAAGAATTCGACCGCCTGGAACAATACGCCAAGCTGCAAGCCCCTCCGCCGGTTAAGTTCAAGGATCTGGAAGAGATCGTTAACACCAAGCTGATCACCAACCTGATGCCGTTCGATGTGCGTTCCGACTTTGTCAAGGTCACCGGTGACACGGTGTTGGTGCCAATCACTATCCAGATGAAGTATCGCGACATCACCTTCGCCAACAAGGATGGAGTGCAGCGCGGGACGGTGAACATTTTCGGCCGCGTCAGCACATTGACGGGCCGCGTGGTGCAGACCTTCGAAGATACAGCTCAGGTCGATGTCCCAGCCGAGTTGTTGCCGAAGACGGCCGAGAATTCTTCCGTGTATTGGAAAGCGCTTCCACTGCGCCCCGGCCGCTACAAAATTGAAGTCGCAGTGAAAGATGTCAACGGCGATCGCAAAGGTGTCTGGAGCCGTGGCATTGTCGTCCCGGAATATTCTGACGACAAACTTTCAACCTCGTCGCTGATCGTCGCCGACCAGATGGAGCCGGTTCCCACCAAAGATGTGAGCACTGGCAACTTCGTGATTGGGCTAACCAAGGTTCGCCCGCGCGTGGCGCCGGCCGACGGTAAGCCGGCTCTGTTCAAGAGAACGCGCGACCAGAAAGTCAACTTCTGGATCCAGGTCTATAACCTTGGCGTGGACGATAAGACACACAAACCGTCGGCTACCTTCGAGTACGACATTGTGAATATTGCCACCAACAAGGCGGTCATTCAAAAGACCGAATCGACCTCTACGATGGGCAACGTGGGCGAACAAGTCACATTGCAGAAGTCAATAGCCTCGGCGAACTTACAGCCGGGTACTTATCGCATCGATATTAAAGTGAATGACAACGTTTCAAAACAGACTGTTGATCCATCCGCCACTTTTGCGGTAGAGTAACGGCCTGTTATTTCCCGGGGGTGGTATTGAAATTTCGCCAGCTCGGAACTTGGGCGGTGATCGTCGGGTTGTCGCTTCCTGCTTTGGCCGTGGAGCGGCCGGGAGCGATCTCGGGGTACGTTCGCGATGCCTCGGGTACGCCGCAAATGGGAGCGGTGGTTGAGATTATCGGCGTGGCCGCTCGAACTCTCACCCTGTTTACTGACGACGCCGGATTTTATTCCGCCAAGGATTTACTGCCTGGGTTCTATACCGTAAAAGTTTCCGCGCCGTCTTTTCTCACCGTCTGGCGGGATCGAGTCGGGTTGCACCCCGGGGCCAGCACGCACGTGGATATCACGATGAGCACCTTGCTGAATGCCATGCGAGCCGGCCCATCGCGTGGCGGAGCCAATGACGACGATTGGAAATGGACGTTGCGTTCGGTCGCGAACCGCCCCGTGCTGCGCATCTTTGACGATCCTGTTTCCGCAGATAAATCAGACGATCATGACTTGAAGGCAAGTCTCTCCATGGTGGCTGGATCGGAGAGCGCTGGCTACGGCAGCGGCTCCGACATGAACACCACGTTCTCCGTAGAGCGTTCGGTTTTTTCCGCTAATCGCATTGGACTCAGGGGCAGCCTAGGTTATGGGGATGGCGTCGTCCCGGCTGGTCTACTGCGCGCAACTTATGCCCGGCTCCTGCCGGATGGCTCGGGTCCGTCAATGGCAGTCGCGGTTCGGCGGTTGGCACCCTCCGATCCCAATCTTCACAACGCTTCCTTGCAGTCGATGGCGCTCTCCGCAGCCGACGTAATGAACATAGACGATGTGGTCGAGCTTAAATTTGGCAGCGAGATTCAGACTATTCAGTTTCTTGGCCGCTCCACTGCATTCCGTCCCCACGGCTCGCTGAGTCTTCATGTCTCGCCGAACACTATCGTCGGATACAGTTACACTTCTGCACATCCCGGTTCGCCCGATGAAGCTGTTTTGAATCCTGACACCGCCTCTACCGACGCGAGCGAAACCGATCCACGCATTAGCGTAAGTGATTTTGCTACCAAGCTCGAACGCTGCCGCCATCAGGAATTGAACGTCTCGCACCGCATCGGCAAGACCAACATGCAGGCCGCCGTATTCACCGATCATGTCGATAATACGGCGCTCATCGGCACCGGAGAGGTGACCGCGGCTGGCGGCTACCTTTTGCCTGACGCCTACTCTGGAACCTTCACCTACACCGGCGATGCTCTCAACGCCGACGGCCTGCGCCTTGTACTGGAACGCAAACTCTCTTCTGACCTGACCGCGACACTCGACTATTCCTACGGCGGCGTCCTCGATCTTGCCAAGTCCGGTGCTCAACTCCAGAACAGTCAACAATGGATTGGCGAGCAGCGCCGTCAGGCCGTCGCCGCCAAACTTAGCGGCACCGTCGCACGCACCCACACCAGCTGGATTGCCTCTTACCGATGGGTGAATGGCCAGGCCCTCACTCCAGTCGATATGTTCAACGCCTCGCCTGGGCAAACCGGCGCATTTCTAAGTTTGTTGATTCGCCAGCCCATTCCAAGCCTCGGTTTCTTGCCAGCCCATATGGACGCCGTAATCGACCTGAGCAACCTCCTCGCCGAAGGCTACGTGCCAGTGATGGGTCAGGACGGCCAAACCGTTTATCTCGTCCAGGCAGCCCGCGCCGTCCGTGGCGGCGTTTCTATCAGTTTCTAAATCGTTTCTAAGCTCGTCCCGCTTAACCTTAAGCTCTCTGCGGGCTTAATTCCTTACGCTAAGTATCCCGATCCACTCGCCGCAGGTAACGTTACCTTCGAGTGACTCTATTCATAAAATCTATCGCACGAATCGGAACTCAATGGTTGACTGTAGCGTTGGGGTTTCGATAGTGTTGTGCGACTGAGGCGCTGCATGTTATGTACACGCAATCCATTGCCAGCCCTCGCGATTTGGCTAGATTGGCCGATACTGGATTGGCCAATAAAAGTTCCCAGGTTGCAGATCCTGGCCTGCCGCGCACACACGCTATTGCCCTTCGACAAGATCACCTTCAAGGAGAATCTATGAGAGCGCGCATCATACTGGTGTTTGTGCTTCTGGCCGTAGTCAGTCTTTCGGCACAAACTTTCCGTGGTACCATTCTCGGCACCGCAACCGACCCTTCCGGCGCGGTCCTTCCCGGCGCTTCGGTTACGGTTAAGAACGTCGGTACCGGATTAGCGCGCACTACCGAGACCAGCGCGGACGGCAGCTACTCTCTGCCCGAACTCCCCATCGGCACCTACACGGTGACGGTCACTCTGGCCGGCTTCCAGACCTTCGTGACCACTGGGGTCAATGTGGATGTCTCCACGGAGCGCCGCGTAGACGCCGCGATGAAGCCCGGTCAGATATCTACGAAAGTAGAAGTCTCGGGTGACCTGCTGCCCCAAGTGGAAACAACCACGAATGACCTCGGAGGCGTGATCACGCAAGAGACGGTTAAAGATCTCCCGGTCAATGGCCGTGACTACACGAAGCTGATCTATCTAAATCCTGGCGTTGCCGGCTCTCCTGACGAGATTTCCGACTCACCAGGTTCCTTCGGCGAATTCTCAATGAATGGCGCTCGCGGCCGTTCTAATAACTATTTGCTTG
>Ga0209530_1000087_pt1 | contig 76945 bp, 68 predicted proteins | sample BlaSpr_A8_Ref_O1_FD_187987 | JGI IMG/M metagenome (GOLD analysis project Ga0209530, IMG submission 187987) | Forest soil microbial communities from Thunder Bay, Ontario, Canada - Black Spruce, Ontario site 2_A8_Ref_O1 (SPAdes) (version 2) | ecosystem: Environmental > Terrestrial > Soil > Boreal...
CGGCGCGGCGCAAGACGTGCAAGCCGCCATCGCGCGCGCTTCCTCTCAGCTTCCGCCGAGCATGCCGACGCCGCCTACGTATCAGAAGGTGAATCCCGCGGACCAGCCCATCCTGTATCTCGCCATGGGGTCGAAGACTCTGCCGCTTTACACCGTGGACCAGTATGCCGAGACGCTGATGGGCCAGCGGATCTCGATGGTGAAGGGCGTGGCCCAAGTGCAGGTATACGGTTCGCAGAAATACGCCGTGCGCATACAACTGGACCCGCAGGCTCTGGCCACGCGGCAAATCGGGATAGACGACGTGCACACCGCGGTGCAGAACGCCAACGTGAATCTTCCGGTCGGGACGTTATACGGCGAGCACCGAGCGTTTACGCTGCAGGCGAACGGGCAGCTGACTCATGCATCGCTTTATCGCCCGTTGATCGTGGCTTACCGCAACGGCTCGCCTGTCCGCCTGGAGGACCTGGGCAAGGTTTACGACAGCGTGCAGAACGATCGCGTCGCGAATTGGTGGAACGATACGGATTCGGTGGTTCTTGCGATCCAGCGCCAGCCCGGCACCAACACGGTGGAAGTTGTGGACGCGGTGAAGCGTTTGCTTCCGCAATTTCGCGACATCATTCCGCCGTCGGTGCAGATGCAGACCCTTTACGATGCATCTGCATCAATTCGCAATTCCGTCGCCGACGTGAAATTCACGTTGTATCTCGCGATTGCGCTGGTGATCCTCGTAATTTTTCTGTTTCTGCGGAATCTCTCCGCCACCGTAATCCCCAGTTTCGCGCTGCCGATGTCCATCATCGGCACCTTCGCCGTTATGTATCTGCTGGGCTACACGGTCGACAATTTGTCGCTGATGGCGTTGACGCTTTCGGTGGGCTTCGTGGTGGACGACGCGATCGTGATGCTCGAAAACATCGTGCGGCACATGGAGATGGGCGAAGGAGTGATGGAAGCGGCGCTGAGCGGCTCGCGTGAAATTGGATTCACAATTTTGTCCATGACGATTTCGCTGGCGGCGGTGTTTTTGCCGGTATTTTTCATGGGCGGAATCATGGGACGTCTGCTGCACGAATTCGCCGTGGTAATTATCACGGCGATCCTTGTTTCGGGAGTTGTTTCGCTAACGCTGACGCCGATGTTGTGCAGCCGTTTTCTTCGCCCGGCCGGCGAAATGAAACATGGCCGTCTGTATATGGCGCTGGAGCGATTTTTCGACCGGCTTCTGAATGTTTATGACGTTTCGCTGCAGTGGTCCCTGCGGCACAAAGTGTTCGTGATGACAGTGTCCGGAATCATTCTGATCATCACAATCTGGCAGTTCGCGGTTATTCCAAAAGGATTTCTTCCCGCGGAAGACAGATCCCAGATATTCATCTCTACGGAAGCAGCGCAGGGAATTTCTTTCGATGCCATGAGGCAGCATCAACTCGAATTGAACAAGATTGTGTTCGACGATCCCAACCGCAACGATTTCTTTTCGAGCGTAGGAAGTTTTTCCGCCAGCAATGGGGGGATCATCTTCATTCACTTGAAGGAGCGCAAAGATCGTCCCGCGACCGAAAGCCCCGCAATATTGCATCTCGAGCAGCGGTATGGAGGGGTGCCCGTGCTTGGGGGCGCAATTCGCGCTGTCGCGCCTTTGTTCGCGCACCATCCGGACATCGATGAAGTAATTGAGGAATTTCGCGAGAAGTTTTCGACGGTAACTGGAATTAACGCTTACATGCAAAACCTGCCTCCGATCCAGGTCGGCGGTCAGCTTACCAAGAGCCAATATCAGCTGGCGCTTCAGAGTCCCGACACGGCTGAGCTTTATCGTGATTCCACCTCTTTCATGAAGGAGATGGCCAAGCTTCCCGGTCTTATGGACGTGACTACGGATTTGCTCATCGCGAATCCGCAGGTGAACGTCAACATCGATCGCGACAAAGCCTCCGCGCTCGGCGTCTCGGCCCAGCAAGTGGAAGACGCTCTTTACACCGCTTACGGCCAGCGCCAAATTTCGACCATCTATGCCCCCAATGACGAATATTGGGTGGTGATGGAGCTCGAGGACAAATATCAGGCGGACCCCGCGGCCCTCTCCATGCTCTACGTTCATTCGAGCAGCGGAAACCTGGTTCCGTTGAACGCAGTCGCAAACTTGACTACGAATCTCGGGCCCCTGACCGTAAATCATCTCGGCCAGCTTCCTGCTGTGACGATTTCATTCAACTTGAAAAATGGAGTCGCCATCGGCGACGCCGTGAACAGCATCAACAAACTCGCTCGGGAGGTTTTACCCCCAACCGTTACCACGGAATTTCAAGGAGCGGCGCAGGCATTTCAAGCTTCTTTGACCGGCCTGGGAATATTGCTCTTCATGGCCATTCTGGTGATCTATATCGTTCTGGGCATTTTGTACGAAAGCTTTATCCATCCGATTACGATTCTTTCCGGTTTGCCGTCCGCGGCTTTTGGCGCTCTGCTGACGTTACAGATTTTTCATTTGAGTCTCGACCTTTACGGATTTGTCGGCGTCATCATGTTGATAGGGATCGTGAAGAAGAACGCAATTATGATGGTGGACTTCGCGATCGAGCGTGAACGCAACAGCCACAAAACTGCTGAAGAAGCGATTTATGAAGGCTGCTTGATTCGTTTTCGCCCCATCATGATGACGACAATGGCGGCGTTGATGGGCACCCTCCCCATCGCTTTAGGTTCAGGTGCGGGAGCTGATTCGCGGCGGCCTTTGGGGCTCGCCGTGGTCGGGGGTTTGGTTTTCTCGCAGGCGGTCACGCTGTATCTAACGCCCGTTTTCTACACATACATGGATTCGTTCCAGACGTGGGCGGAGAGCCGTTTCGGGAAACTAACCCGAAAGCGGAATCCGATTCTCGCGGACGAGCACTCGTCAGCCGATTGACGCCAGTTTCAGCGATTGCCCCACGACACCTTTTCGCCGGTCAACTGACCTTCAGGACAGTCTTCGCCCCTGTCGTTGCGTACCAAAGTAGCTGGCATCCCGTACCATTGACCCTGTTCCGGCCGTTCCTTAGCATGATTCAGGACGCGAACGCGCCCCGGAATGTGGGATTGGATTCCCGTGTTTCGTTTTGACCCGCAGGAACCCAGCCACGATGCATTATGGAGAAGATTTCCCAAGAGATATGAGAATGCGCCCGAAACGGCGCGGGCCACGTATGAATTCGCGCGTTCCGGTGGCGATCGAATGGAGTGGGCACGCTGGGCCGCTGCAGTATGAGCCAGGTTTTACTCGAGTAGTGAGCGCGAACGGCTGTTTACTTGTGAGCCCGAAGGAACTTGAATTGCAACAGCGAGTACGGCTCACGAATCTCTCCACGCGAAGCTCAGTCGAGGCCATAGTCGTCTGGAAGGGAATGCAAGGAGCTGACGGATGGGACATGGGAATTGAAATCCTAGCGCGTGGCCAGGATTTCTGGGGTGTCGAACTTTGAAATTTGAAAGCTTAAGGGTCCCGTATAAAGCTCCAGGTTCGCCGGCAAAAGGTAAAACAATAGCGACGCCTGTGAAACATACCCCGCAGTCTTTGCATGCGCCGCCCGCGAAGGCGGCTTCCTTGCCGATCAAGCAGGTCATCGCCGGTGAAGAGCGCCGCCGCAGCTACCGGGTTCTCTTGCGCGTGCGAGCCAGCATTCATGTTGCACTGCAGGGAAAGCCTGTGAGCTTCGAGACAGTGACGCTCAGCGTCAGCAATCACGGCGCACTGGTTGTGCTTAGCCAGAGTCTGCCGTGCGATACGCGGCTGGTTCTTGAGCACAGCGGCACGAAAGAGCGTGTCGCGTGTAAAGTGGCGCGGATCGCGCGCGAGATGCCGGAAGGATTTCACATCCCGCTCGAATTTGATACTCCCGCGCCCAATTTCTGGCGCATCGCATTTCCTCCGTCCGATTGGCGTCCTCCCGACGATCTGTAAATGCCGTCAAGCAATTGCTCGGCGGTACCGTAAAGCCGAACTTGGGCTTAACTTTTGGAAAATTCCCGGTATGCAAAATAATTGAATTTATTAGAAGGGAAGTTTGTGCAGATCGAGATTGCCACCGGAGAGAATTATTCCGATTCTCTTGCCCTCGGCCCGGATTCGGCGGTTCATCGCAGGCGCGGCTGCTACCGCCCCGGAAGGTTCGACGACAAGTTTCATCCGTTCCCACAGCAATAACATCGCAGCGGTGAGTTCTTCTTCAGTGACTACCGAGACTTCATCCACAAAAGATTGCAGGATCGAAAACGTTAAAGGGCAAAGCGTGGCGCGCAGGCCGTCTGCCATGGTCTCAAATGGCGCCGCCGGTTCGATCTTTTTCGCTGCAAGCGAGCGGAAGGCATCGTCCGCGTTGCGCGGCTCGCCGCCGATAACGCGAATTCCGGGACGCATGCTTTTCGCGGCGATCGCTGTTCCGCTCAGAAGGCCGCCGCCGCTCACTGGCGCAATGACCACGTCGAGTTCACCCACGTCTTCGATTAATTCGAGCGCCGCGGTCCCCTGTCCCGCGATCACGCGCGGATCATTATAGGGATGCACCAAATGAGCGCCGGTCTTTTGCATTACTTCGGCGCAGGTTTCTTCGCGCGAGGCCATATTCGGCTCGCATTGGGTGATCTTTCCGCCGTAAGATTCCACCGCACGCATTTTTGCCGCGGAAGAATTCGAAGGCATCACGATGAATGCCGGAACGCCTCGCCAACGAGCTGCCAGCGCCAGAGCGGCTGCGTGATTTCCGGACGAGGGAGCCACTACGCCGTGGCGCGCTTCTTCATCCGTGAGTGAGAAAACAGCGTTCGTAGCGCCGCGTATTTTAAACGAGCCTGTCTTTTGCAGGTTTTCACATTTGAAGTACAGGTGGGCGCCGGCGATCTCATCGAGCGAGGTAGAGGTGACCACCGGCGTACGGTGAATGCGCGGGGCGATACGCGCGTGCGCAGCGAGGATCGCTTCGAAGTTTGGCGCGTCCTTTTGCAAGGATGTCGCGTTCATATGCATCGGCGCGGGCGGCTCACTTGCTCACGCGGCCCGGGATCGTGAATGTCACCTTGGCAGCGGTGCTGTTGTCGAAGCGATCGGCGATTTGCACCGCTACAGTGTGTTCGCCCGGCGAGAGGCCGGCGATCGAAATCTGGTAGCTCTCCTTCGGCGCATCGGAAAGCAAGCCCTCCGGAAAAACGATGGTCCAATCGCCGGCGTCAACACTATAGCGCGCCCGCGCGATGGCACTCGAAGCGCTAACCGCTTCGAAGGTTATTTTTGCCGCGCCTGCCGCCGCAGCCACGGCGCTCAGATTCGCGATACTGGGCGGCGTATTCTCGATTTCAAAGCGATCGCTCTCGCGTTCGCCGGTGAGGGACTGATCCACGGGATTCGACGGAGAGTCCGAAGCAACGATTTTCAAATAATAGGCTCCGTCCGGCATCGTTGTGGTGTCCCAGGAATAATATTTTTGCGTGAGCTTATCTTTCAACAGGCGCCAGTTCTGCTCGCCTTCTCCGTGATAATAAACGGAAAACGTGAGATCGTCGTCGTTATCATCATGCGCGCTCCACAGCACGCTGGCGTAACCCTTGTCCTCAAAGCCCTGGGGAGGCACTTCCATCTTTGGAAATCGCGCAGGAATGTCCGGAGTCACGCCCGGCGCTGTTGGAAAATTTGTGGTATTGCGTTGCGGCTGCCGGAGCTGCACGGATGCAGGAGTTATCAGTCCGCTCTGCGGGCTCGCGAAACCCTGCACGCGAATTCCGGGATCTTGAATCGCGATGTCGTCAATCACCGGCGCAACATTTTTCGGCTGATAAGCCAAACCTACCCAAGAAATATTCGGCACGCCCCCGCTGTCCGTGTCCAGGAAGACCGCCTTCCATTGCACGAATCGTGCCGCAGGACAATCCACGGTTTCGCCCGAGGCATTCTTGTAGGGTCCGGCCCAGGCGCTCCAATTCTTTTGTGGAGTGGAGGTATTTCCGGAGCGGACGTAGAAAGCGACCTTGCCTTGCGTGGCGCCATCGCCCCACCATGACAAACGTCCCCAGTGCGAAAATATCTTGGCGTCGAATGTGTCGGATTCGAAGCTGCCGCTGGGATCGTATCCTGGCCCGAGAGTGAAGATTTTCCCGGGGTTGGCCGTGGCGACGTACATCTCCCCGTGGGGGCCTGCGATAATGCTGGTAACCTGTGCCGAAGCGGTTTTCGCGATACTCGAATAAATATCGTTGCCTTGCAGCGAGAGAATGGCGCCCTTATTTCCAGTGCCCAGAAGAATATTTTGCGTGGACGAAAGCCCCATGGCAAATACCAGATCATCGCGCGAGGTCCACAGTGTCTCGGGAGATCCGTCCGGCGATATTTTTATCACTTCCGCGCCACCCGTCGCCGATGAAATGAACGGGAATGAAATAGCGGGCTGCGGCGATTGTGCCTGCAATTGCAGCGTCACGTTTCCCTGGGGTGTGTTGTTCGCTTGCAATTGGGACAAAGACGGCGGCACATTAATCACCGGCGAGGCGGATGCGGCGTGCTGCTTCTCTCCGATCGATGCGGCATAAATATTGCCTTTGTCGTCCGTCAGCAGAGAGGTCACTTCCTTCTTACTCGTCTCATAAATAACAAATACAGGGCCCGCTTCGGGCATGGCCTGAGAATTTTTCCGGACGATTGCGACTCGCAAAACCAAGCCGTTGGGATCGGTTCCAATCAAAAGATTCCCCTTCTGATCGAACGCGAGAGAACGCGCGTGGCGTTCATCACTTTGATAGAAGAGCTGGCCCTTGCCATCCGGCGTGACCGCGAATACTTCGCCTTTATCTCCCGTCGCCACGAATAGCGTACCCTGCGAATCCAGTGCCAGCGCCCAGATGTACTTGGTCTTCGGGTCGAAGAAAACGCTTTTCTGGCCTTCGGGCGTAACTTTGTACACTTTTCCATCCGGCGAAGTTCCGACATACAAATTATCGTGCGAATCAAACGTGATGGCCTGGGCGGCAAGCTCGCCGGACTCGAAAACCGTGGTTGGCTTCGACGGATCGTCAAAGCGCAAGACTTTTGCATTCGATCCGCCCGCAGCGTAAAGACGCCCTCGCGAATCCGCGCGCAGGGCCCAGAGATAAGCGAGATTCGGATCCGAAAAGGCAGTGAACTTCGGCGCGGGCATGAGCTTTCCATCGCTGCGTATGGCGACGCCGTTCGCCGTGCCGCGCTCGAATTCGGAGAACTCCGATTGCCGCCATATGCGTGTGTGTTCCGCGAGCGCGGAGATAGGCACGATGAGTCCTAGCGCCAGAATCCACACAACAAATCCTCGCGGTCTCATCAATCGGAATCTCCTTTTCGAAAGGGGCTTCACTTCACTGTAATCGTCAGAGTGCGTTCACCGGTAATTACCTGATGCATTTCCGCAAACCATGAACCGGCCAACGACTGGTGCAGCAATCTCGCGCCGCCCACGTTTTGGCGCTGGTCCAGCACACTGATCTCCGAGGACGGCGCGTTGGGCATCACTTTGTCTTCTATGAGCAAGGTTGTAGTGGGCTGTAGCAGGGTGGCATAGAGGCAGTCGTTTTGCCGTCCGCGATTGATCAATTTGATCAGTTCTTCCAGTCCCGGCAGCGGACCCTGCATCCCGGCCGTCGGATCCACGGTGCGATCCACTGTTTCTCCGTCGCTGATCAGGAGCTCCAGCGTGCCGCGGGCGGTCTGCGGCGGAATGGTAATCGGAATTTGCTGAATGAACGGCTCACCACGGTAGGGCCGCAGCAAAACCTTCACCGCCACCGTCTCGCCGGGCGCTACTTCGCTTTTTTCGATCCAGGCGTTATCAATCATGGACCAGCGCCGCTCCGCCAACGCCGTTACTTTTAAATGGATACCCTGAACGTGCGGTGGTTCGTAGGGATTCGAATAGATGCGGGCAAAGATACTTTGAACCTCGGTGGCGACATAAAAGCCGCTAGGGATCGGCTGATCATTCGGCGCAAAAAGATTTTCCAAATGGACCGGCGTGTGACCTTGCAGGTCAATATCACCCTCCATTCGCAGTGTCCAGCCTTCGCCGTAAGCAGGGCTTCCTACAATGCCGTTATAGGTCGCCAGCGCCACCAAAAGGGGAGTGAGTTGGGGGCTTTCGATAACCTCAAAATGAAATTTCTTCTCGGCGTTCGGCGTCACCAGAGTCACATCCACCGGAATCATTGCCGGTCCGGCGCCCAGCTTGCCCATTATCGCTGACGAGCGATCCTGAGTTAAGGTACCGATCGTTCCACCGGTAGTAATGATTTTCGTCGAAGCCATCGAGGACGCCAGAGTCGTAAGTACGTGGGCGCGCGTCATCGGCATCGAAACCGAGCCGAACGAAAATATCGGATGGCCGCAGGCAAGAATCGTTCCGTCGCTCTCTACAGCCGTTATCGTGCATCCGGGAGCGATCGAGAGATCGCCGCGAACCAACTCCACTCCTACCATGTCCCCGGGCTTCACCTGAGGATCTTCCGGGGTCGGCTCGGCACTACCACCCGCCATCATGCTCATTCCCCAGCCGGAGAGCTGTTTGCTGAATTGCGCGATCGTGTCCGGATAAAGCCCGGCGGAAATCAGCGGCGTCTCGATGGGAACCAGAAATTGTCCCTCGCCGGCGCTGGTGCGAGCCGAAAATTCTTGCGGCAGGGCTAGGCGCGAAGCTGCGGGGAACATTCCGGTATTCACGGCGGATCCGGTGATCGCGCCACCCGGCGGAGAGACCGAATCTTTTTCGACTTCGAGCATGCTTTGAATCGGCGTCACTCCGCCGATCGCTTCTTTCGTAAATACGCCGAGCTTAAGAGAAAGCGCGCCGGCCAGTTTTCCCTCGAAATAAACGGGACTCCCGCTCATCCCGGCGACTACTCCGGTGTGCTCGACTTTTTCGCCGAGAAGTTGGACGAGAATAATGTCCTGCTTGGGACCCAACGCGTTGTGCAGGACACCCAGCACGACGAGATCCACCTTCTCGATTTCATCACCGGTGAAGATGGTATAAACCACGCCCTTCATGCCCGGTTGCACCTGGTCCAGCGGGAATGTTGCCTGGGTGTCGCCGGCAAATCCCGGCAGTGCAAAAATCAGAATTAGGGCGAATAGATATGCGAAGGATTTTTTCCGTGAGGCTAAAGGCATGAACATAAATGATACCCGCCGGGTCCATGGGAAGCAAATCGCCTCATGCTAGAATCGCGCGATGGCGAAAATGTTTGGTAACAAGACGATATCGCCCGGCGGAACTATCGACGGGGTGGTCGAGCTCCCCGGCGACAAGTCCATATCGCACCGCTATGCGCTGATTGCAGCGCTAGCCGAAGGCCGCAGCGAAATACGCAACTATTCGACCGCGGCAGACTGCCGGAGCACGCTGGGCTGTCTGCGCTGCCTGGGAGTTGAAACGGATTTCACACGCGAGCGCTTGCGCATTTCCGGTCAGGGACTCGGCGGTTTGCAAGCCCCGCGGCGTTCTCTGGATGCAGAGAACTCAGGAACGACGATCCGTATGCTTGCAGGAGTGCTCGCGGGCCAGTCTTTTGCCTCAACTTTAACCGGAGATGCTTCCTTGCGGAGCCGCCCTATGCGCCGCGTGGTGGAACCACTGCGAAAGATGGGAGCCGAAATTCGCGCTCATGACGATGATTGCGCGCCGCTGGAAATCCGTGGCGGCCCTTTGCATTCGATTGACTACACGTTGCCGATTCCGAGCGCGCAAGTGAAGTCTGCAATCCTGCTGGCCGGTCTTTATGCCGACGGCGTAACGACGGTGCGGGAAGCGGTACGCACGCGCGATCATACGGAACTGGCGCTGCGCGAATTCGGAGCGACGATCGAAAGTCTGAACAAATCGGTGCGCATACATCCGCGTCCGAAGCTCGAAGCGCGCCGATTGACGGTCCCGGGCGATCTTTCCAGCGGAGTTTTTTTTATCGCTGCCGCGCTGATCGTCCCGGACTCTGCTTTGATATTGCATAACGTGGGATTGAACCCCACGCGCACACGCGTCCTGGATTTCCTGATTTCCATCGGAGCTGCGATTCATCTCGCAGCGGTTCAATTGCGCGACGGGGAATTGATTGGCGACATTTCCGTGCGACATTCAGCCCTTGCGGGGGGCGAAATTAGCGGCGCGCACGCCGCCGAAATGATTGATGAGCTTCCCATGCTTGCGGCGCTCGGTCCATTCACCGAGAAGGGAATCGAAATACACGGAGCGCAGGAATTGCGGGTGAAGGAGAGCGACCGCATCGCCACGATTTCGGCAGGGTTACGCCGGATGGGCGCGCGTGTGGAAGAATTTCCAGATGGTCTTCGCGTGGAAGGGCGTTCCGCCGGAAAACTGCGAGGCGCTAAAGTCGAGCCGGCTGGAGATCATCGCATCGCGATGGCGCTCGCTATTGCAGCGCTAGGGGCACAAGGCGATACAGTGATCCGCCATGCCGATTGTGTTGCAGTTTCGTTCCCGGAATTTTTCGTTATTCTCGAACGGCTGCGTGGAAAGGGAACTGACGGCTAAGAGGATTTGCGGAGATAAAAGGTCCCGTAGCTCGTGGCGATGTGAATTTTTGGGCCGCCTGCTCCGACCTTCCCGCTGAGCCGTCCCGTCCCGTTATCATTCTGAAGCTTCAGAGAAGCGTCCTCGAATTCGCTCTGAACCTCGCCCGATTGTGAAATAGCGGAAATTTCGAAGCTGGAGTTCGAAGGCAGCGTTAGATCCACTTCCCCGGAGTCGTCCGCGATATTAATATCTTCGCGCGGAGGCTGGGAAAAGCGCAATTTGATGTTCCCTTTCGAGTCGGCGATATCAATACGCCCGCTGATGTTTTCCGCTTCGATGTCCTTGTCATGGGTGGCCAGATTCGCAGAGCCGCTCACGTCCGAAATTTCGATTTGCTCGGAATCCAGCTCTAACCGCCCGCGCACGCCCACGAGCGTCATATCCGCCTTTTGCGACCGGTAATGCGTAGTGCCGGCCACACTTCTGACGCGGATAGGCCCAAAGAAATCTCCGTCGAGCGCAGCGTTTCCTTTTACTTCGGATATCTCAATTTCATTGCCGTGCCCGGTGAGGCTGACGTTTCCACCCACGCCGGTGATGCGAGCGTCCCCTTTCGTTATTTTCGCGCTCGCGTCCGAACTTACATTATGTATTTCGACGTCTCCGCTATCAGTTCTGGCGGTTACCGGACCCGCGATCTCGGAGATCTTGATGTCACCGTGTGAAGAATTTACCCAAAGCGAAATCTGTTTGGGGAGGGTAACTTCGAGGTCTATGCCCACAGTGCCGTCGGAATCTTCCTGATTGACGGGATGGACGACGTATCCGCCTCCCGTCTGTTCAATAACAACCTTCACTTTGTTCATCCGCTCCTGCGCCGCAGATTCCGTCGATCCCGAAGCGGACTTGTTTACCGTCACGCGCAAGTCATTTCCTTCTCCAGCATGTGCTGTGATATCTCCGCGGTCGGTGGTCAGTGTAACGTGCGCGTTGGCGGGAAGAGTTTTCGGACTTAGCTCTTCGCTTTGCGAAAAATCCTTTGAGAAAGGGTCCATGTGGAAATTCGGACCCAGGTTCACATCTCTGCCGACCAGCCAGTGTTTGGCGCCCAGGCCAATGAAAACAAAAACTACCAGAACCATCAGCGCGGCTTCTCCTCCGCTCAGCAGCGGAGGTTTGCCCTCGCCAGAGCGTTGCGCTGAAAGATGATCGATGATCTTGGCAAGGCCCCAGACGATCAGCAGCACGGGCCAAAAACGATAAAAGTAATGCCAGATTTGAAATTCCTGATGGAATCGTTCGAAGAGGAAAAGCACTCCGAGGAAAATCAGAAGTAATCCGCTGAATATAGAGCTGCGCTGGCCTTGACCGTTGCTCACGCCGCCCTCACGAACTGATGTGCCCTTGTTTGGAGGCGAGCGATTGCAGCACCAGTATGAAGCCGATCACAATCAGCAGTACCGGCCAGAGGTCTCCGAAGCTGTAGCGGCTGTATTGGCCAATCAGGAAAAGCACGCCGACGGTGATGAGTATCACTGGTCCCATGAGACTGCGAATCCGGCAATTTGCGCATGCACAGTGAACCCGGTTTGAATCAGCCATCGAATATCTCCTACGACTTTTTCTGCGTGCGTTCCCAGACGAGCCATGCGCCCAGGATGATCAAGCCCACCGGCCAGGTTTTCGAAAACCACTCCCGGTCCAGCAAACCAAAATTCTTCATCAGCAATAAAGCGCCAATAGCAATCAAAATAATTGCGCCCATGGGCTTGCTGCCATCGGCGGACGCAAAATCGACAGGTTCAGCCGCACCCAGCCTGCGAGCTTTGGCGGTGCGATAGGCTTCCACCGGCATATAGAAGTAGAAGCAGCCCAGAGCAATCGCAAAAAACGCATCATATCCGCCGGGCAAATCGCTGTTCAGCAGCGCGATCAGACCGCCGAAAATCAGGACGTGGATCAGACCCTTGATGTATTCGCCGTTGTAAACCGCGCCAAGCCCGGGAATAAATCCCAGCGTCGCGGCGAGCCCGGGATTGGTGTCCGACCGGGGCGGCACATCCGGCCGCGGCACCACCACCGCAGCGGCCAAACAGTTTTCACAATAGAGCGCGCCATTAACCTCCCGCGTGCAGGCGGGGCAGAGCGGCTTGCCGCAATTACGGCAGAATCCGGTGGCGTCCACTTCCGGGTGCGTGGCGCATTTCATCGCGTGCTCCTGGTGGAACTGTTGATCGTATTTTCGGCCATGCCGTCAGCCAAGCTCTCGGTTAACAGGAACGCAAATATCGGCCGGTTGCGGGCCTGCGTGCGGTTCGGAATCGGCGCGGTTTGCGATTTCTGCTGGGGAATCGAATTGGGCGGCTGCGAATCATGTTCCTTTTCCGGAGTCGGGGCGGGGGTGCTTACAGGCAGAGTTTCCGGCTCCGGCTGAAGCTTTGACTGAATCTCATACACCACGCGGAGGTCGTTCACGAACTTAGCGCCTCGCGCATACGTCATGTGCGCTTGCCGGTTGGCTGAGCGAAACACATTGGTAGGGCTCAGATCGGCTTTCTTTAGCTTTGCCGGCGTCAGACCAGCGGTATAAGAAATGACAACCAACAACGCTGCGACCGTCGCCAACCCCATCGCGAATCGCGGTTGCCATAAAATTGGAACCCAATCGAACCAGCGCTTCCAGCCTTCTTTCTGTGTGCGCGGTCCCAGCGTGGCGTCTAGAATTTTTGCAACGAGCTGCGGCGGTTCCTCGAGCATCTCCATCTTGTGCATCCGGTTCACGAGGCCACTCACCAGCGCAACCGTTTGCGCGCAATTCGCGCACTCCGCCGAGTGCGCGGAGAACGCCGCAGCCTCGGCCGGTGAAAGATTCCCGTCGAGATAATCGCTCAGCCGCTCGTCTGTAAATGCGCAGTTCCAGTCCATAACCTTGCTCCCAATCATTGCCCACAAGTTAACTCGGGCGAACACCCATTTCCGTCAGGATGCGCGCCAACTCGATGCGCCCCCGGTTAATCCGCGATTTCACCGTGCCTTCGGGCACTTGCAGCACCACCTGAATCTCGTTGTACTCGAGACCTTGCAAATCGCGCAAGATTACCGACTCACGCAGTTCGGGTGAAAGCCGCGCTAAACCTCGTTGCAGTTGGACGCTCAATTCCGTGGCCTCTGCCAGTTTGTCGGGCGCCCGTGCGGATGAATGCTTCTCTTCCAACTGCGGCATCGCGTCGTCGATCGAGTCCGTCTGCCGGTCGCGGCGCGTGCGGCGGTAATTGTCCACCAGCAAATTCCGCGTGACGCTGGTGAGCCAAGTCGGGAAAGCTCCAAATGCAGGCTTGTAGCTCGCTAGCGTCTTGTAGAGACGTAGAAAAACCTCCTGGCTCAAGTCCTCGGCTTCCGTCGAATTGCCGGTGAACCGGTAACAAAGGTTGAACACTCGCCGCGAATGCCGCCGCACGAGTTCCTCCCAGGCCGGCCCTTCGCCCCGGAGACATTGTTGTACCAGTTGGGCGTCGGCCTCCAATCTTCCTTAGCCTCGCATCATCCTGCATCCCTATCGGCCTCACACAATGAAACGCAATCCAGCCTCAAAAAGTTCCCCGCTGTGTGCGGTTCCGAACAGTCTTCCAAACCCCTTTAGGATCATTCAATTTAGCATTGTCGGGCATCTTATCCGCGTTGAGCGTGTGAACACAAGCCGCTATACCCTGGCGGATGAATAGCGCGGGGATCTTCAACGTCTTCCGGTTGCCCAGGAATGGGGCGAAAGGCCTATTTCGAGGACTGCTGTTTTGGCTTGCTGGTCGGCCTAATCTTGTTGTAATCCGGCATGTGAACGCAGAGCCCGCCCTTTCGGGTCATCTTCTCGTAGCCCGCAACGAGCTGGTCCTTGTAGTGGTCGATAGCAAAATCGAACGGATCGGCTGGGTCGGAATCAATCAACTCCAAGTCTGTATCGCTCATCGTAAGCTTGCCGAAACGTACCGAGCCACCCTTGAACGCGAGATAATTGCGCCCGCCACAACTGCTGGTCACAGCAGTTTGCGCTTCCGATTGCTCGGGAGATTTGAATTCCAGAACGATCGCCTGATTTTCGACATCAACGCTCGCCAAATGGCCTTTCATTTCAGGAGGCGGAAGAATCTTTCCGGGATCCAGGATGAGATCATCTTTATCAACCGTGACACCTTCAACTTTCTTTGTGTTGAGGACGTCGGCGGTATCGACTCCGAGAAGGTCCATCAAGCCTTTAACCGGTAGCTTCAGCGCTTTCACCTTTGTAGTGTGAACGCGGATCATTCCTTCGGGGGTGACGGCTAGCGTCCCGGAGGTTTCAAACGGAACCCCGCCTTTGCTTACCAAGAGTCCTTTCACCACTAGCTCTTTACCCTTGGTCGTCACGTTAAGTTTCTTCAGTGGCGCGTTGGCTTTTGCAAAGACGTACTCGTTCAAATCGTTAGTCAGCGCGGTCATGCTCACCGTAATATTCGCGGAATCAACGTCCAGCCCGAAGGATTCCTTGTCATCGAACACGGGAATTTGGCCCGGTTTGGGCGTGAGCTTTCCGTTTAGCGCGGAAATATGCACGATGATTGTATCCGTCAGATGGAAGTCCACATTTTTCATGCCAACCCTCACCGCAGCGTTCGCCGCGGGGGCACCGGAAGCTTGCCCGGCGCCTGCGATTTGAAGCGGATAAAGAGAAATGAAGGTCGCCATGCACAAAAAGCTCAGCACACAAAAAAGCGTGATTCGTCTCACTGGATTCACCTTTCAGATATTCTTATCGGCATTTAGCAAGACAACTGTAACGAGCGCAGCGTGTATGGAACAGCGCAATATAGAGTTCCCGGATGCGAACGCAAGAATCAAGCTTCGCATTATCCGGAGATCGGCCTCTATAAGGAGAAATTAGGATATTCAAAAAAAACAAACCTTAGGTTTTCGACTTGTATCCGAGGCATTGCATCACCGGAAGCGCCGGGTATTTCGGGAATCTTGGATCGCTCGACGACAGTTCGCACAGATAGAACGTCGAGCCGCGGTCGGACTCAATGCGTCGCGCGTGCCGGCAGCTCTCGCATAAACCGGCTTGTCCGGAGACGCGCAATGGCGGCGGAAGGGCGCTGTCTTTCTTCGTTCTCATCTCATTTGCCCCGCGCTCACCTTGACAAACATTTCCGTCTAATGCACGTCTACCGTCATCAGTGTATTGTGACTTAGATTGGCGCTTTGCTAGCGTTTAGTTGTCAGCCATAGCGAGCCTCGGCCAGCGCGGAGGATATGCTTTGATATTTCGATCACCAAGAAATCTGAGTTTGTGCAGCGTGCTTCTTTTGGCCGGCTTAGCCGGTTGCAATTCAAGTCCAACACAGGACCAACGACAGCGCGATGAAAAGACCCGCGAAGAAGCCGCCAAAGCAACCGAGCGCATTAAACCGGAGCTTAAGGAAGCAGGGAAGGAGTTAGGTCAAGCCGCTCGCCAAGCCGCCGAAGACGCCCGGTCCGCGGCCCAAGGAGTAAAAGAAGGCTGGAACCACGACCACTCGCGCCCGGTCAATTTGAATTCAGCGCCGGAAAGCGAACTGACCAGCCTCCCCGGAATTTCAAGCGCCGAAGCCAGGAAGATTATTCACGGACGCCCGTACCACAGCAAAGATGAACTGGTGACCAGAGGAATGCTCTCCCGCGAGGATTACAAGAATATCCGCGATTACATCTCTACTGAATAGAAAATTAGCACTCTCCTTGACACCCTCGGAAGCTTACTGCTACGGTGCGAAATCAATGTTTCAAAAGTCACGAAAGTTCTTTTTGCTCCTGCTCGCCTTTCTGGCGCTCGGCTATTTATTTTACAAATTCCGCAATTCGATCACGCTGGAAGGATTTCATTGGGGGATGGTGGGGCAATCCCTCCGCGACGCGCGTCTTTCGTTGCTTGTCTTGGGTGTACTTGCGGTTTACGTCTGCTTCGCAATACGCGCCATTCGATGGATGCGATTTTCGCGGACCCTTGGACATACAAATTTTTGGCACGTTTATAGCGCTACTCTGATGGGATTCACCTGCACTTTTCTGCTTGGTCGAGCGGGCGAGCCGATTCGTCCCGTACTGATCGCGAAGAAGGACTCGATTCCAATTCCGCATATGTTCGGTGTGTACGTCCTGGAGCGTGTGTTCGACATGGCTGCTGCGGCGGTGATCGCGGGTCTTGCGTTGCTGGCATTCGAGCGCAAGGGAGTTGGGGATAGCGAGCAAAGCGATAAGATCGAAGCTCTCGCACGCACCGGAGGAATTTTGCTCCTGGTGCTGCTGGCGGTCGCGATTTCGTTCCTGCTCTATTTCCGGTTTCATGGCGCGGAATGGCTGGGAAGAAGGCTAAAGAAGTCGAGCTGGCAGCGCGGCTGGCGCGGGAAAATCGTCACATTGCTGGAAGGTTTTAGCGAGGGATTGCAGGGCATCCGCACCTGGAGCGATCTGCTGGTGCTCCTTGCGTATACCGGCGTGCACTGGTTTCTGGTGTTGCTCGCATACGTTTGGATCGCGCACGCGTTCAGCGGAGAACCAGCGCTAGCGGCGATGACGCTTTCAGGCGCGCTGGTGGTTCTGGCGTTCACCCTGATTGGTTCGGCCGCTCAGCTTCCCGGTGTCGGAGGTGGCGCCCAACTCGCCACATTCCTTGTTTTGACACTGATCTTTGGAGTAGAAAAGGAGCCGGCAGCCACGGCTTCAATCATTCTCTGGCTGGTGACGTTTGCAAGTTGCTGCGTCGCGGGCTTGCCATTGCTCTTCAGCGAAGGATGGTCCATGGGCGAACTCCGCCGGATGGCGAGCGCTGAAGAACAAGCAGCCGAAGCCGTTGAATCTGAGGAGTGGTCTAAAAGAGTGAAGAGCTCGGAAGAGAGGCCGCGGTGAAGTGCCCCTTTTGTTCGCATCTGGATGACAAGGTAGTGGATTCGCGCGAGGCCAAGACGGGGGATCTGATTCGACGTCGCCGCGAATGCCTGCAATGTAATCGCCGCTTCACCACCTACGAGCGCATCGATGAAATTCCCTACATGGTCATCAAGAAAGATGGTCGCCGCGAAAAGTTTGACCGTCAAAAACTTTTGCAGGGTCTGCTGAAGGCGTGTGAAAAACGGCCTGTGCCGGTGGGAAAACTGGAAACCATCGTAGATGAAGCCGAACAATTCGTCAGCGAAGCGCCCGAGCGCGAACGTACCACCACGGAAATCGGCAAGCAGATCATGGACAGGTTGAAGAAGCTGGATAAGGTCGCGTACGTGCGGTTCGCGTCCGTTTATCTGGATTTCAAAGACGTGAAGGAATTCATGGACGAACTGAAAGTTCTGTTGAAGGACCGCGCGAAAAAGTAAGTTTACCTCGTGTGCGCCTGCCACACTCCCGCTGCAAACTTTTTAATCGTCCGAAAGCCCAGGTGCTCGTACATCCGGACCGCGGGAGTATTCGCGCTGGTAACCGTGAGCGAAAGCGATTCGTACTTCCGGCGCTGCAGCGCCTTGATCGAGCTTTCCATCATGAGGCGTCCGATTCCGTGGCCCTGGTAGCCGGGCATCACGCAAATTTGCGTCGTATGTCCGACACCCTCCGCCACGGTGGAAGTCAGGACCATGCCTACCGGCCGGTCACCCGTCGCCGGCCGCACGAGGAAGGAAGCTTCCGGCAGAAACTGGCCGCAACCCGGCAACAACACAATGTTGCGCAGGAACTTCATCCCTCCGGCTTCGCTTCGATACTGATCGTTGATTTCTCCATCCACGTGGTCGGCATAGGCAAGCTGAATGAGCCTGGCAGCGGATTCGAAAGCCTTGTCGGTCCAGGGCTCCAGTCGCAGGCCGCTGGAAAGGGGTTTGTTGATCAACTGGGCTTCGGCTAGCGGCAATAACATAAACAAGCGCGTGTGCAGGCTGAAATATTGAGAAAGAAATGCCGGGTCCAGTTCCGTGCCGAAGGGCATCAATTGCGCTTCCACCCTTTGCAATCGCGGAGTGGCGCGAAGAGCGCCAACCATCTCGGTTAGAAGTAATTCGGTAATTGGCGCTTGGGATTCCCGTGGGGAAACGAACAATCCGCCAATCAATCCTTTGTGATCCTCAAGAACGTAAAATCCATAACCGGCGGGCTTGTCGTTCTCGAGCGCAACGTAGCCACCCAGAGAGTGCGAGTCTATGAACTTCCGAATCAGATCCACGGATGGGCGGTAATCCCAATGCAGTTCGTCCCGCCAATGGCGGGTCTCCTCTTGGAACAGCGGTTCCAGTCTGCGTGATTGTATTTGGCGAAGATCTAGAATCTGCATGAGGGCCGGCACAAGTCCATAAACATTATAGCTTCGCGCGGCGTGAGAACCCAACTGTCCGTGCTTGGCAACTGAATTTCTTTCTGCCTCGACGCGGCCATGCGGAACGGCCCGGACCCACTTGCTCGATGTGTAACCACGTAAGAATGAGCTTGCTGCGAACTGTGCTAACATTCGTCTTGCCGGGTCGCAGAACTTTTGACGCCCGCGCCCAACGGATGGCCGTCTTCTCAGAGCTCCGCTATCCCACAACGCGCCTAGCCAAGGTTCTCTCCAGCCTTCTGGCGATAATCCTTTTTGCATTCGTTTCGATCGCCTTGATTTCGGGGTTTCTCCTCTACCAAATATTACGGACTGCGCATCCAACCGCGACGGTTGATTTGACCGTAATGATGGGCCACCCGACGACTATGTCTTTCCCACTCGCTGACGGAACCACGCGCGATGGGTGGTTTTTCCCGGGGAGGCGTGGAGCGCCTACGGTGGTGTTATGCCACGGCTATCTCTCTCAGCGTGGCGACGTTTTGACGCTGGTGACTGCGCTACAAGATAGCCAGTTCAATGTGTTCCTCTTCGATTTCTCCGGCCACGGCACCAGCCCAGGGATTACCACGCTGGGATACCGCGAGAGGCAGGAACTTAAATCCGCAGTTCAAACTTTGTCGACGCGCGACGACGTTGACCCGCAACATTTTGGACTGTGGGGCGTCGATCTCGGGGGATACGTTGCTCTGGAAGAGGCGTCCAGCGATCCTCGGATCTCGGCTCTAATTGTGGACGACGCTTATTCGGATCCGCGCGAAATGGTTCAAATCGCGGTGAATCAGTCGGGCCTCGCGGTTATACCTTACGTTGGCCGCTTCTGTGATTGGGGGTTTCGCTTGTTGAATTATCAATTCCGGAACGAAGCGCCCGTCACCAGCCGGTTGGCCTACACAAAAGGAATTCCGAAGCTTTTCTTCCAATCGGATAGTCGCCCGGTGCTGGCGAACCAGGTTTTGCAGCTATTTATTCTTTCGCCCGAACCAAAGCAAATCATCCGCACGCGAACGAGGTATTCCGAAATGACGGACGAAGACCGCAAGAACTACGAAAACATCGTTGTGAGCTTTTTCTTGACGAATATCTCGCCTACTTCGCACCGCTAACGAGGAAGCGGCCCAACGGGTACGTACAAAATTCCTTTTTCCGCTTCGTTCAGCTCGCCTTGAAACCTTCCCGCGTTTTCGATTTCCTGCAGGCCCTTGCGCGTGGTCAAGACAAGAGCGGGTTCGGGATCTTCAGGCGACCACTCCGGAAGTTCACGCTGAAAGTAGAAAGCCAGTCCGTAGTTCCACGAGCGATTCAAATGGAAAGTAAATATGCGATCCGGCCGCAGATCGTGGCGCAGAAAAACGGCATAGGGTCTCGCTGATAGATATGGATCCAGGGCCGGAAGTACCCGGAGACTTGCCAATACCGTGGCAGCAACGAGCAGGGAGCAAGTTGCCGCAAGGACTCCGAGATTTTGCCGGCTGCCCGCTCTTAGAATTAAGAACAAGACGAAGACACTCACCAGCAAAGCGGCTTCAGCGAGGTGCAGCGAGCCGGCAAGTTCTGACTCCCAGATGGAAAGACCGCGTGCCTTGGCCAAGACAAAAATCGCGAGCACCAGCCAGAAAAAATCGACACCCGCAGCGACGAGAAGCGAAGCCGAGCGGCTCCTCTGAAATGCGCGAATCATTGCAACGGATAATATGAGCGCGAGAGCCGGAATCGCCGGGAGAATATAGCCCGGCAATTTCGATTGCGAGGCGCTGAAAAATAGAATTGGGAAAATTGCCCAGCAGGCGAAGAAAAACCCCGGCGAACGCAACCAGGTTTTTTCACGCCATAGACGCAAGCCCTCCTGCGCAGCCGGAATCAACAGCACGGCCCACGGCAGCATTGCCAGCAGAGTGATCCATCCGAAAAACCAGAAGGGCTGTTTATGCTGGAATACAGGCGTGAGGTAGCGCTGAAAATTGTGCTGAAAAATAAAAACGCGGATGAAATCCGGATTTCGCACAGCGCAGAGGATGTACCAGGGGAGAGCCACGACGCAGAATGCGCCGATGGCGGCGGGATGCACCAGCCGAAAAGCGGTCCGCCACAGCGAGGTAGCAAAGGCCCAAAGCGCCAATGCTCCTCCGGCGAGCAACACGCCCGCGGGGCCTTTCGCCAGAACCGCCAGCCCCAGGAACGCACCGAACAGCGCTACCGTGAGCATCTCACGAGGCGGCGCGCCCGAAGTTGCGCTTTCTGCGGCACGTAATGCTTGACGACCTTGCAGCACGCTAGCGGCGCAAGCCATCGCGAGAGTGACAAATGCGCTGAAAAGCATATCTGGCGTCGCCGCCCGGGAAAAACCGATGGCCGCCACACTCGTGGAGAAAATCAGCGGCGCCAGGAACGCAGGCCGTTGAAGGAAACTTTCTTCGCCGTCATAGTGCTTCCAGCCGAGCCAGCCGATAGCGAGAGCCGCAGCAAGCGCTGCCAATGCGGAGGGCAAGCGAGCGGCCCACTCCGGCTGCAGGTTCAAGCGAAGTCCGATTGCGGTTACCCAATAATAGAGGGCCGGTTTCTCAAACCAAGGCTGTCCGTAAAGCCGCGGCGTTACCCAATCGCCGGACTCGGCCATGGCTCTCGCGATCCACGCATACCGCGGTTCGTCCGGGCCAACCAATCCGAACGCGCCGAGGCCGGTAAAAAGACAAATGAACGCGACCAAGGTTGACAGCGCCGCATCCCAACGATTGTCTCGGCGCAATTGTGAAAGTGCATTCAAAGCGGGTTGAGTCTAACATTGCACCGCGAATCTTGATGCCGCCATTGCGCGACTACTGCTGGCATCTGCTTCGCCGCCTCTAGCATAATGGCCCCACATGCGTGAATGGCTCGAATATGCCGCGGCGTGGGTTGGAGTGAAGTCACTCGGCCTGTTGCCGCGGCCCGCGGCGCGATTCGCCGGCGCGAGTTTTGCGGCCGCGGCTTATGCCGTGCGCGCGCCGCTCCGCCGCGCGGCCATGTTTAATTTGGGTCTCGCGTTTCCCGACTGGAGCGAGACCAAGCGCAAGCGCGTAATTGGCAGAATGATTCAGCAAATCGGCTGGATGGCCGCGGAATTTTCACAATTTCCGAAATACACGCGCGACAACATCGAGAGAATTGTGGTGCTCGATGGCTTCGAGAATTTCGATGCGGCGCGGCGGCGCGGAAAGGGCGTGCTCTTTCTCACCGGTCACATGAGCGCGTGGGAACTGGCGCCGTTTGCGCAAGCTCTGTACGGCCACCCGCTTCATTTCCTCGTCCGCCCCATCGCGAACCGCCGGGTGGATGCACTCATTAACCACTACCGCTGTCTCTCCGGCAACCGGCCCATCGAAAAAAATAAGTCGGCTCGCTCCATTCTGAGGATTCTGGCCGACGGCGGCACGGTTGGCATCCTCTCCGATCACAACACCGTGCTGGAGGAAAGCGTGTTCGTTGATTTCTTCGGTATTCCGGCTTCCACCACGTCCGGCCTGGCGCGTATAGCATTGCGTACCGACGCGGCGGTAGTCCCGGGATTTCTTTCCTGGGACAGCGCGCGCCGAAAATATCGTCTGCGCTTTGAACCTGCAATCGAGCTTGCGCGAACGGGAGATGAAGAAGGGGATGTTCGCGAGAACACCGCGCGTTTCACCCAAACTATTGAAGACTATGTGCGCGCATATCCTGATCAGTGGCTCTGGGTTCACAAGAGATGGAAGACTCGCCCGCCGGGCGAAAAGGAAATTTATCCGGCCTAAACCGTTTTCCATCGGTGTGTTTGATCCTTGCCAAAAGAGGTGACCATGAGTTGCACGGCTGGTGAACTCGCAAAATTCCTGGGGACAACTATCGTGGGAGACGGCCAGCTAGCGCTTTCCGGCGTGGCCATGCCGGAAAACGCGCGGACGGAAGATTTAATTTACGTGGATTCTCCGCGACATCAGAAGCGCGCCGAGGATTCTGCGGCCAGGTGCGTGCTGGCGCCGGCGGGATTGCAGTTGAAAGGGAAGACCATGTTGTTTGCGGAGAACCCGAAGTTCGCTTTCGCCAAGGCCTCCGCTCGCCTGCTGCCGAAGTTTGCGCCTACCCCGGGAATCCACCCTACCGCGATTGTGGCTTCGAGCGCGCGCCTTGGGCTGAATGTTTTCGTCGGCCCATACGTAGTAATCGAAGAGGAAGTTGAAATCGGCGCAGGCAGCATCGTAGAAGCTTTTTGTTTTCTCGGACGCGGCAGCGCAATCGGCGAAAAATGCCGGCTTCATCCGCGCGTCACGCTTTACGCGAATGCGCGACTAGGTGAGGATGTGGAAATTCATTCCGGCGTTGTGATCGGAAGCGACGGATTCGGATACGTTTTTGGAGACGGGCGCCATTGGAAATTTCCTCAGATCGGTACCGTGGAAATTGGCGACAATGTTGAGATCGGCTGCAACACGACAATCGATCGCGGCTCGCTCGGTGCCACGCGCATTGCGGCGGACGTGAAGATCGATAACCTGGTTCAAGTAGGTCACAATGTATCCGTCGGCGAGCACTCGATTCTGGTATCACAGACCGGGATTTCGGGAAGCAGCTCTCTAGGAGCAGGTGTAATTCTCGGAGGGCAGGTGGGCCTTGGGGATCACTGCAAGCTGGAGGAAGGTGCGATAGTCGGCGCGCAAGCCGGGGTCCCGCCGGGGAAAACGATTCGGCGCGGTCAAACCGTGTGGGGAACTCCCGCGCGTCCCCTCGAACGATACAAAAAACAATATGCCGCGTTGGCGCGCTTACCAAAGTTGATCGAGCGCGTAGAAAACCTCGAAAAGGGAAAGGCCTAGATTTCCTCGGGATCCCTCGCAGCATTGGATTCTTGAATTGTGCTACCAAAATGCCCTACAAGGTCGAGCTCTCCCGCAGGCCGTTTCGTCTTCCGTTCGCCATGCCCGTGAGTCATTATTTCGAGCTTCCAGGGCGAAACACCCCTAAGCTTTTGCCGCTCGCCGACAGGCCCGCTCCCGCTGGTACTGCAAGAACTGTTATTGCACCCATTTGGGCCATTGGCTCATCCCATGTAACTGGAGGCACGTTTTCAGTTGACCCAGGGGGCAAAGCCAAAGATAATCTTACTGTTACGGTACGAGGTTCGGACAGGGCCCAGGTTTGAGAAGGCACGTTTCACTCGGGGCACCGACCTATTCGTCAAGCGGATTCTCAGATCAGGGCTGGGTGGGTCTCATAGTGAGTCGACGGGACGCTGTGGAACCTCAGGCGAAACAGCATTAGATGTACTCGAATACCGGTGCTCGCCGTGGCCAGGGCCCGCGCCGTCCATTGGTCACCAGTTCGTAATAAACACGGCGAGGGTTGCTCGATAGGTACCTGAGAACTGCCCGGCACACTTTCAGCCGGTCGATGATGATATATGACTGAGGGATTGATGACACCAGAAGCCAGACTGCGAGCGGACTTCTCCTTTGGGGGCGGCCAAGCTACCGCCGCGGTCCGCAGCCGCGATTTTGAATGCCAAGTCGAGGACGCAGTATCCCGCAGCGCAAACTGGCTCCTCTCTGCGCAGTCCCAGGACGGGTATTGGTGGGGTGAACTGGAAGCGGACACGACTCTTGAGTCCGATTACATTCTCTACCTCCACGTACTCGGTCAGTTGAAATCCGAAAAGGTCCTCAAGCTCGCGAATTACATTCGCAAAAAACAGCTTGCCGATGGCGGATGGAATATTTTCGAAGGCGGTCCTTCTGAGCTGAATGCCTCGGTAAAGGCGTATGTAGCTTTGCGTTTGGCTGGTGACTCGGCGACGGCGCCGCACATCGTTCTCGCGAAAGAGAAAGTTATCGAGCTTGGCGGAATAGAAGCCACCAATTCCTACGTTCGATTCTATCTCGCCATGGTTGGCGCCATCGATTGGGGCATCGTTCCGTCCATTCCGCCCGAGCTGATGCTTCTGCCGGAATGGGTTCCCATCAATATCTACGAAATGTCTTCGTGGACTCGCGGGATCGTCATTCCTCTTTCGATAATCTACGGGAATAAGCCTGACTGGCATTTGCCGGAAGGCGTCACCGTCGACGAACTCTTCAAGACCAAGGGTGAAAAGCCGCATTCCTTCGATTGGGACAAGCGCATCATTTCCTGGCGCAACGTCTTTCTTGCGCTCGACCGCGCGGTGAAGGTTTACGAGCGTTCGCGATGGAAACCCTTCCGCAAATTCGCGCTCTCGCTCGCGCGCAAATGGATGCTCGAGCGCCTGGAGCGCACCGAAGGCCTGGCCACCATTTATCCCGCGATGATGAATTCGATTTATGCGCTGCTGGCCGAAGGCAAAGACCAGGACGACCCTCTGGTTACGCGCGAGATTAAATTCCTTGCGCGTTACGAAATCGAAGAGGACGACACCATTCGCGTGCAGCCTTGCATTTCGCCGGTGTGGGACACGGCTATCGCCATGGTATCGCTGGAAGAAGCCGGCGTCGATCCGGCGCATCCGGCTCTCATCGCTGCGGAGCGCTGGGTGGTATCCAATCAGATCCTCGGACCAGGCGATTGGCAGGTTAAGAATCAAAACGCGGAGCCCGGCGGATGGGCGTTTGAATTCCGCAACGATTACTATCCCGATGTGGACGACACCGCCTTCGTTCTAATGGCGCTCGGCCGCGTCGATGATCCCGATTCAGATCGCTTGCGCAATTCCATGCGCCGCGGGCTGGCCTGGCTCGTTAGCATGCAGAACGCCGACGGCGGCTGGGGCGCGTTCGATCACGAAAACGATTTGCAATTTCTAAATCACATCCCTTTCGCCGACCACAACGCGATGCTCGATCCTTCCACCGCGGACGTAACCGCGCGCACCGTGGAGTGCCTCGGGCAGATGGGTTGGTCTGCGAATCACCCGGTCATTCAGCGCGCTCGCGCTTTCATACGCCACGAGCAGACGCCTGACGGTTCTTGGTTCGGGCGCTGGGGCGTGAACTATGTTTACGGAACGAGTGGCGTGCTGCGCGCTCTGGAGACCATCGGCCTTTCAAAACAGCCTGATTGTCAGCGCGCCGCGGATTGGTTGCGCTCAGTGCAGAATGCCGATGGCGGCTTCGGCGAGTCCGTCCTTTCCTACTACGATCCTGCGCTGAAAGGCAAAGGGAAGAGCACTGCGTCGCAAACGGCCTGGGGCTTGATCGGATTGCTCGCAACAAGCGGTCCCGACGATCCTTCTGTCGAACGCGCTGTGGCCTGGCTTTTGGAGCAGCAGAATCCTGATGGAACCTGGGACGAGGCGGAATTTACGGGCACAGGATTCCCCTGCGTCTTTTATCTTAAGTATCACCTGTATCGAAACTCCTTCCCGCTTTACGCCTTGGCGCGTTATGACAACATGCGCAAGGGCCGGCGAAATTTTGGCGGTATGCAGATTTCCGCGGCGGAGTTGCAGCATCTAATCGGACGAAACCGGGGGTAAGGGATGAGAGTACCTTTAAGTTTGACCACCAGCATGGCCGGGTATCTAACCGGCAAGAAGATTAGCGGCGCTGAGAAATTTCCGCTGGTGATGATGCTCGAACCGCTGCACGCCTGCAATCTAACCTGCACCGGCTGCGGCCGCATTCGCGAATATAAATCCACGATCAATGAGATGTTGACGGTCGAGGAATGCCTGAAAGCCGTCGATGATTGCGGCGCGCCCATCGTTTCGCTCTGCGGCGGCGAGCCTATGATTTATCCCGAGCTCGATCGCTTGTGCAAAGAAATTCTCGATCGCAAAAAACACATTTACCTGTGCACCAACGGAATGTTCATTCGCAAGCGATTGAAAGAGTTCAAGCCGACCTCGCGGCTCTTTTTCAACGTGCATTTGGACGGACTTGAGAAGACGCACGACATCTGCGTCGAACGCGATGGCGTATTCCGCGAAGCGATTGAAGGCATCAAGGCGGCTAAGGCTGCAGGTTTCCTGGTCACTTCCAACACCACGGTCTATAAGGAAACCGATATCGAAGAGATTGCGGACCTTTTTGCTTATCTGCAGACGCTGGGCGTCGACGGCCACATGATTTCTCCCGCGTATTCCTACGCCGCGGTGATGACCAAGGAAATCTTCATGTCGCGCGATGAAATTCGCGACAAATTCCGCCAGGCCAGCAAACTGCTCGAACGCTACAACATCGTGACCTCGCCGATTTATATGGAATACCTTCGCGGCGAGCGTGAGCTGATGTGTACCGCTTGGGGCAATCCGACTTACAACCCGCGCGGATGGAAGGGCCCCTGCTATCTGATGACCGACGCGCATCACGCCACGTTCAAGGAATTCATCGATAACACTCCGTGGGAAAAGTACGGCCACGGTCGCGATCCTCGCTGCGAAGATTGCATGGTTCACGCCGGTTACGAAGCCTCCGCTGTTCTCGGCGGAAATAAGAAACTGGGCGACACCTGGAAGATGCTCACTTGGACGCTGTCGGGAAAAATGGGCGGACTGATCGGCGAGCCGAGCGAGAGAGAACTTCAGGCCAAGCGAAACGGTCAAGCCAACGGCAACGGACATTCCAACGGCCACGAAAATGGTAATGGTTCCGCGAAGCGCGCGATACCTGTAGCGCCATCGAACCAGTCCCCGGATGAGGTTTTCCGCATTCTATGACCACACTCGTTACGGGTGCCGCTGGCTTCGTGGGAAGCCATGTCACCCGGCAACTTGTCAGCACAGGACAATCGGTTCGCGTCCTGGTTCGTCCAGGCAGCAACTTAGAGGCGCTCGCGGGGTTACACGTGGAGTGCTGCGAAGGCGATCTGCGGGATGCAAACTCGCTGGAACGGGCCATGCACGGCGTGCGGCGGGTTTTTCATGTGGCGGCAGACTACCGGTTGTGGGCCCCTCGGCCCGAAGAGATTTACGAGAATAATGTTGAAGGAACCCGCAAGCTGCTTGTTGCAGCTAAGCGCGCGGGCGTCGAGCGGATCGTCTATACCAGTACGGTCGCAACGATCGCAGTCCCGCGGCACGGCGCACTCCCGAATGAAGACACGCGGGCAACCTTCGACGAAATGATCGGGCACTACAAACGCTCGAAATTTTTGGCGGAACAGGTTGCGGTCGAAGCGGCCGCTGACGGCGTGCCGGTCGTCATCGTAAATCCGACAGCTCCTGTGGGGCCGTGGGACTGGAAGCCGACTCCGACGGGCCGCATCATCCTCGATTTCTTGAAAGGCAAGATGCCTGCCTATGTTGACACTGGGCTGAATGTTGCGGCGGTAGAAGACATTGCAGCCGGGCATTTGCTGGCGGCCGAAAAAGGCCGCATTGGCGAGCGCTACATTTTGGGCGCGCGGAACATGACTTTGAAGCAGATTCTCGATGCGCTCTCTGCCATTACGGGGCGTCCGGCGCCGCGCGTTCGGTTGCCTCATGCCGTTGCGCTGGCCGCGGGATATGCCGATCAGTTGTTCTCGCGTCTGGCGGGCCGCGAACCGCAAATTCCCGTTGAAGGTGTGAGAATGTCGCGCCATCGCATGTTCGTCGAAAGTGACAAGGCCGCGCGCGTACTCGGCTACCGGCCTACCTCGGTGGAAGCCGCGCTCGAACGCGCCGTGCGTTGGTATGAGCTGCACGGATATCTGGCCACGGGCGCAGGAAATAAATCCGTCGCGCATCAAGCCGCGGCGTAAGGATCGCAGTGAGAATTCTGGTCACCTTCGCATTGGAAAATGAATTCGCTCCCTGGCGCGCCCTGCGCGATTTCAGATCCGCGAAGTTGGGCGATTCTGAAATTCATCTCGCGGAATTCAGTTCCGCGCAAACGGCGGTAGTCCTCACCGGTGTGGGTGCCCGGCGGGCTGCGCTGACCGCCTCGGAAATAATGCATAGCGAATACGACGCTTTTGATTGTTGTATCTCCTGCGGTCTGGCCGGTGGGTTGCGTAGCGAGTATCATGTAGGGGAAGTGTTGGCTGCTCGGAGCGTTTTTTCGGAAGCTCCCCGGACGGACGGAAGCAGCCGGCAGCTACAATCCAGTGCGGCGCTTGTTTCGTTCGCTGCGGATTGCGGCGCGGCCGTCGTGGACCGGTTTTATAGCGCGGATCACGTCGTTTCGAGCGCGGACGAAAAACAGCGCTTGGGCGAATCTGCGGATGCGGTGGAAATGGAAAGTTTTGAGATCCTGCGTGAAGCGCAAGCCGCCGGCGTCCCCGCTGTTGCCGTTCGCGCAATCAGCGACACGGTGGGCGAAGATTTGCCTCTCGATATGAATCAGGTATTCACGGACCAGGGACAAGTGAGCATTCCGCGCGTGCTGGGCCAGGTCGCGCTCAAGCCGCAATCCTTGCCGGGGTTGATCCGGCTTGGGAGGAACAGCCGCATCGCAGCGCAATCGCTGGCGCATTTTCTGGATTCTTACGTTGTCGCGCTGGCAGGTCGCGCAGCGCAATTTGAAACGAAATCAAGCGTTGTGGCAGTCTAAAAGCACCATGGGTCAAACCATTACTCCAATTGAATCAGCCGGGTCTTCTCGCCAGAGGAATTCGCACCTGGCCGTCGGCCATATGCGCGCCGGCGTCTACCGTGGCCAAGGCCGCGTGACGGTGGAATCTGTGCCGATCCCGGAAATTGGCGAAGGCGAAATTCTCTTCCGAGTGGCTGCCTGTGGCATCTGCGGTACCGACATCAAAAAGATTCACCATGGTTTTATCGCGCCTCCGCAAATTCTAGGGCACGAGCTTGCCGGTACCGTGGTGAAGGCGGGCCGCGGCGTCACCAAGTTCAAACCGGGCGATCGCGTGGTCAGCTTCCACCATATTCCGTGCGGCGATTGCTTTTACTGCGAGCGAAAACTTTTTTCGCAGTGCGCCGGATACAAGAAAGTCGGCCTCACAGCCGGGTTCGATCCCAATGGCGGAGGGTTTGCGGAATACGTTCGCGCCATGCCGTGGATTGTTGAACGTGGAATGATTGCGCTGCCTGCGGACGTCAGTTTTGAAGAAGCCACCTTTGTGGAGCCTGTGAACACTTGTTTGAAAGCTGTGCGCAAAGCTCGCGTTTCGAAAAATGAGACGGTGCTGGTGATAGGTCAAGGTCCCATCGGGATGCTGCTCATGCTGCTCGCCAAGTACGAAGGCGGCGAAGTCTATACCAGCGATCCTATGGCGGGACGCCGGGCCGCAAGCCTGCGATTTGGCGCCAAAGAATCCTTCGATCCCGCCAGCAAGAATTTACTGGAAGAAATGCGCAGTCGTACGGACGGGCGCGGCGCCGATGTGGTTATGGTGGCTGTGCCTAGTCCATCATTAGTCCCTGAAGCTTTAACCCTGGCGCGCCCCGGAGGGCGCATACTGTTGTTTGCGCACAACGACCCGGTGATGCAGATCGGATTTCCGGCCGCGGCAGTGGGTGTGGAAGAAAAAGAAATTCTCGGCAGCTATAGCGCTTCGGTGGACGATCAGGACGAATCGGCGGCTCTTGTTTTCGAACGCAAGCTGCCGGTACGGGAATTGATTTCGCATCGTTTTCCGCTGGACCGAATCGGGGAAGCGCTGGAATTGGCCGCTCGGCCCGCAGACGATACTTTGAAAGTGGTGATACGTCACGAATGAGAGTAGAACGCGAACGCAATGGACACATGACAGCGGCCGTGCTGTACGGCGCTGAGGATTTGAAAATCGAGAGCGTCGACATTCCCGCCCTGTCCGACGACGAAGTACTCGTGCGCGTGGAAGTGGCGCTGACCTGCGGCACAGACTTCAAAGTCTGGAAGCAGGGATTTCATCAGCGCATGATCAAGCCTCCTGCGCTGTTCGGTCACGAGCTGGCTGGCGTGGTTGAATTGAAGGGAAGCGCGGTCAACGGCGGCATTCGGGAAGGCATGCGCGTGGTGCCTGCGAATTCCGCGCCGTGCAACGTTTGCCTCTACTGCCGCAAGGGGCAGCCGAATCTTTGCGAAGACCTACTGTTCAATAATGGCGCCTACGCGGAATACATTCGCATCCCGGGGAGAATTGTGCGGCAGAACTTGCTGCAGATCCCGGATAGTGTTTCGTTCGTCGATGCCGCCATGGCCGAGCCGCTTGCGTGTGTACTGCGCGGCATCCATGAAATGGGAGTCAATCCCGGCGATACCGCGGTTGTGATCGGATGCGGACCCATCGGCTTGAAATTTATACGAATTCTTTCCGGCCGCCACGTGCGCGTGATCGCTATCGGAAAGCGCAAAAGCCAGATGCGTGCCGCCGAACGCCTGGGGGCAATAGCCACATTTGACGCTGCGGAAATTGAGAATCCGGTCGCCCTGGTGCGCCAGATCACCGAGGAAGGCCGCGGAGCCGATGCCGTGATCGAAGCGGTAGGCACCGCCGCGACCTGGCAATGGGCGCTTCAAATGGTGCGCAAGGGCGGAACTGTAAACCTTTTCGGCGGCTGCCCGCGCGGCACGGAGGTGAAAATCGATCCCGCCGCGCTGCATTATTCTGAAATCACGATCAAGTCCACTTTCCATCACACGCCCAGGTTCATGCGCGAAGCGCTCGATACCATCGCGCGCGGCGAGATTCGCGCCAGCGATTTCATCAATGGCGAGGCGTCCCTGTCGGAATTGCCTCAAGTCTTTGAACACATGAAGAACCGGCACGGCGAGATGAAAACGGCCGTCATTCCCTGATCTTTCGAACCAGCAGTAAAAGTAACAGTTGTTGAATCTTGAACTGGGAAGTAACCGCCGCCCGAATCAGGGCACCATGTTAGCCACACCTGAATTGAAAATCGCGCGCAACCTTCCAGCGGAGGGCTGCGACCCCGCTGTCGCGCAGCGCTACACGCGCTGGCTGGCGAACCATCACTACGAGAATTTCAATGTTGTTTCCCGTCTGCTGCCCCGCCGTCTGCACCAGGATTTCTACAACGTTTACGCTTATTGCCGGTGGTCAGATGATCTGGGCGACGAAGTGGCCACTCCCCTGCGCGCGCTGGCGTTGCTTGACGCCTGGGAAGACGAGCTGCGACTGATTTACGAGCCGGGCCGCGGACCTTCACATCCGGTTCTGATCGCTCTGCGCGAAACTGTCCGCGCGAAAAATATTCCGATGCAGCCCTTCAGCGATTTGCTGCGCGCCTTCCGCCAGGACCAAAGAGTCCACCACTATCCCAGTTGGGATTCGTTGCTCGACTATTGCGTGTACTCGGCGAATCCGGTTGGCAGGCTCGTTCTTTATCTCTGCGGTTATCGCGACGAAGCGCGACAAAAACTTTCCGATTACACTTGCACCGCCTTGCAGCTGGCGAATTTCTGGCAAGACGTCTCGCTCGACCTGGAGAAAGGCCGCCTCTATATCCCTCTGGATGCGCTGGCGGAACACGGTTTAACTGAAGCCGATATCGCGGCGCGGAGGTTCGACGCGCGTTACGTGGCGCTAATGAAATCTCTGATCGTGCGCACACGCGCTCTTTTTCGCGAGGGGCTTCCATTGGCCCAGACCGTTGAACCGTTCCTGCGCGTGGACCTCGAAATGTTCAGCCGCGGTGGTCTTGCGATTCTCGACGCCATCGAAGCCTCGGGATACAACACGCTCGCGCACCGCCCCGCGTTGACGAAATGGACGCAAATGCGATTGCTGGCAGGCGCTTTTGCCTCCCGCGTCTTTTCACGCCGCGTGAATCTGCCGGCCGATGCGCGGGAAACAAGGCCTGTGGAAGTTGATTCAATTGATCCACGCTCTGACAGTCCGCTGGCTATAATGCGTTCTCGCGACGAGATCGCCGCTTCGTACACCGAATGCGCGCGCATCGCCAGAGAATCCCGCAGCAGCTTCTATCTGGCTTTCTTCGGCCTGCGCAAAGAAAAGCGCAATGCGCTCTGCGCCCTGTACGCTTTCATGCGTCTGGTGGACAACGTCTCCGACGAGCCAGGCGATTTGGATTCAAAGCGTAACGGACTAGCTCGCTGGCGAGCGATGCTGGATGATGCGATTGCCGGCCGCGCCACGGCCAGCCCGATTCTTCCCGCGCTCGCCGACACCATTACGCGATTTGAAATTCCCTCGCGCTATTTTCACGATTTGATTCTCGGCGCGGAAATGGATTTGACCGTTTCGTCCTACGCTACATTCGACCGGCTGTCGGAATACTGCTATCGTGTAGCAGGGACTGTAGGCCTCACCTGCCTGCATGTTTTCGGTTTTAGCGATCCGAAAGCTCCGGATTTAGCGGAGCGCTTGGGCCTCGCATTTCAGTTGACCAACATCATTCGCGATGTCCGCAGCGATTTCGACATGGGCCGCGTATATCTTCCGGCGGAAGACCTCGAACGCTTTGGAGTCTCCGAATCCCAGCTTTCCGGGCCGCTTACTCCGCAAATTCGAGACCTGCTCGAATTCGAAGCGGATCGTGCCTGGGAATTCTATCAACAGGGCGCGGCGCTGGTGCGCCGTGTCGATGGTGACAGTCACGCAACTCTTTGGGCTTTGATCCGCACCTACAGCAGCCTTTTGGAACGAATCGAAGAACGTGACTTCGATGTTTTCTCTAGCCGCATTTCGTTGTCGAGTGCGGAAAAAATTCAATATCTCCTCACGGCGGGGATGAGCGGTTGGTGGAAGAAGGATGCCCTCGCAAAGCGTTCTAGTGATCGGCGGCGGTCTGGCAGGACTGTCCTCCGCCGTCGCGCTGGCTGAAGCGGGCCTTCAAGTCCGCCTGCTCGAAAAGCGTCCCCACCTGGGCGGACGCGCCACTTCTTACACGCTGCCCGACGGCAGCGAAGTGGACAACTGCCAGCATGTCACGCTCGGCTGTTGCACGAATTTGGCCGATTTTTACTCGCGCGTAGGCGCAGCCGGCAAGATTCGGTTTTATGACCGGCTCCATTTTGTTGACGCGCAGGGCCGCCGCTCGACGATGGAAGCGTCGCCGCTGCCTCCGCCATTGCATATGGCGCCATCGTTCCTGCTTTTCAGCCCGTTGAACTTGGCGGACAAGCGAGCGATCGCCGGCGCGATGATGGAAATCGCGCTAAACGGCGGAAATCCGCCGGGCATTGGCGGCATCTCGATGCTGGACTGGCTGCAGCGGATGAAGCAGACGCCGGCGGCCATTGAGCGTTTCTGGCGCGTCGTTTTGGTCAGCGCTCTCGATGAGGAACTTTCGAGAACGGATGCCCGTTACGGGATTGAAGTTTTCTGGAAAGCGTTTCTGGCGAATAAAGGCGGATATCGTGTCGGGATTCCGTCCGTGCCTTTGGGTGACTTATACGCGGGCTGCCGCGAAGCAGTTTTGCAACGCGGCGGCGAAGTTCGGCTTCGTTGCGGCATTCGTGAAATTCGAGTTCGGGAGAATCGCTTTGTGAGCGTCGTGATGGATGACGGCACCGAAACAACGGCGGACGCCTGCATCGTAGCCGTCCCGCACGACGTCCTGCTGAATCTGTTGCCGAAAGAAATGAGCGAAGGAAATGGGCCGCTGTCCGGGTTGCGCAATATCAAGACCTCGCCGATCACCGGCGTTCATCTGTGGTACGACCGCACCGTGATGACCGAGCCGTTTCTTACGCTGCTCGACCACACCACCCAATGGGTGTTTAACAAAACCTTGTTATACAAGACGTCTGAAACCGCCCGCACGAACGCGTGCCCAACTGGGCAGAGCGGCCTTTCTTCGGAAGGGGACGCGGACGGCCAGTATCTTCAACTCGTAATTAGCGCGTCGTACGATCTTGTGCCGAAATCACGACAGGAAATTATCGATCTGTGCCGGCGCGAGCTTGCCGATGTCCTGCCGGCGACCCGCGACGCGCAGTTGCGAAAAGCTACCGTGATCAAGGAAATCAACGCGACTTTTTCGCCCGAGCCCGGAGTGGACCGCTGGCGCCCTCCGCAGAAGATGTCAGTGGACAATCTTTTTCTGGCCGGCGATTGGACGCGCACTTCATGGCCCGCCACTATGGAAGGCGCGGTGCGAAGCGGCTATCTGGCCGCAGAAGCGTTGCTGACGGGATTCGGCGAACCGAAATCTTTTTTGCAACCAGACCTGCCGTTCGAAGGCTTGTCCAAACTGTGGGCCCACGGCAATAACGAGGCAGGCTTATGACGGGGAAGGGAATCGTCCTGTTGCTTGTGAGAGCAACGTTTGTTTCATTTTCCGAAGTAAATTGTGAATTCAAGTATGATTTGGCAACCCCCAGGAGGTCCGATGGACCGGAAGTATAGGCAGAGGGGCTACAGCGATCGCGATTCCCAGGACAAGAAAAGAGAAAGAGGTGACCGCCCCACCGGTGAGTCACGCCCGAAAGCGGAGCCGCGCCCGAAACAGGAATTGATGGGTCCGCGCACGCCTCGCATGGTGGGCACTGTGATGAGGGCGCGCTGTTCCAGTTGCGGCGCGGTGCTCATGCCCGGCTTCGATCCCACCGCTCAGTGCCCTCGCTGCCACGCCGAAATGCACTCCTGCAAACAGTGCGTCCACTTTGATACCGGGAAGCAGTTTGAATGCACGCAGCCGATTCCTGAACGCATTGCGAAAAAAGACGCGAAGAACGATTGCACCTTCTTTGAGTTGCGCATGACCGTGGAAAAAGATACGTCTCCGGTGAATTACGCTTCAGCCACGCCGATTGCAGCTCCCGCCGCTGGACGCCCCAACGACGCGCGCAAAGCCTTCGAGGATCTTTTCAAGAAGTAACTGCTCCAACGAAATCCTAATTTTACCGAGCGCAAGATGCAGTTGTGCGCCTGCTCGTTCATTGAAGCGTCCCTTATTTCGGCGGAAGAGGGAAAAGTGTTGGTTCTTTTGAAGGCTCCGTAGCGATGGAATCGAGTTGCGGATAATGGTGACGCAATGTTTCGGGGATCTTTACTTTCCCGCCATCGAGCAAATGGATGAGCTGAAGCGCGTTTACGATACCTTTGCCCTCGAAATGATTGTTTGTGATGACGAATGTCGTTCGCGTATTTTTCGATACGTTGCGAACCCTCGCAACCCACGGCTCCAGTTCCTTCTCCGAATAGAGGTAGTTGTATCGCTCCGCAGCCGGCGCGGATGGGTCGTCGCTGAACCAGGTATCGTACCGTCGCCCATGCAATCGCACATACCCGATCGGCGAGGTCACTTGTTCGCTGGGCTCGATGGACCGCCCGATTACCGGCTGATCGATGTTGCAAAACCCCACCCCGCGTTCCTGCAGCAATTCATAAAATTTCACGTTGGCCCAGGAGGAGTGCCGCACCTCCACCACCAGCGGATAATCACGGAAGGAATCAAGTACGTGCTTTAATCGCGCGAGATTGTCGCGTTCAAAATGAAAAGAAAAAGGGAATTGAAGCAGGACTGCGCCTAACTTGTCTGCCCCGCGCAAAAGATCGAATCCGGCCCGAACCGCTTTCTCGTCCTCCGCGTTCGTGCCACCTTCATGGGTAAACTTCTGCCAGAGCTTTGCGGTAAAGAGAAAACGCGGGTTCGCCGCGACGCGCCCCAGCCATTGCGCCGCATGCGCGGCTTGAAGCGGATGATAAAACGAAGTATTGATTTCGATCGTGTCGAAGAATTCCGCCAGGTACGTTGCTTGATGAAAGCCGCGCGGTCGCGGCGTCGGATACACGATGCCGTTCCAGTCCTTATAAGCCCATCCGGCTGGCCCGATGAAGAGGCCCGCATGCTGAACGGTAGTACTTGGTTTTTCGATTGCCATTCGCGGAGCGCTCATAAAATAACTTCCAGCGTATGACGCTTTTCTTGCGCCTGTCAATCGGGTGTAAACACCAGATCTCCCCGGACGCGACTCACCACTTTCCCCATCATCGGCTTGAAATATCGCCCCCAAGCCGGTTGCAACCCGACGCGTCGAGGGCTATCCTGAATGTGTCTTCCATGCGAACCCTCCTTCGTCTGTCTAAGCGATTTACCATAGGGTGCCAGAATGAAAATCACATACAGCCATATAGAACCGGAATTGCGCGAAGCAATCGAACATGAAACGGCCCACCGCACCGAAAAGTTAAACCGGCTGTTGAAACACTACCCTGAGGATTCGGTTTTGCTCCACGGATCGCTCGAAGAAAATCCTCACGAACATCAATTCAGTTACTCGCTGAACCTCACACTTCCCACCGGAACTTTGCATGCGACCGGCATGGGCGCCGATGCTCGTGCCGCCGCGAAAGCGGCGTTCGCGGAAATCGAGCGTCAGCTGAAGAAGCATCAGGAAAAGCTGCGCAAAGATTACCTTTGGAAACGAAAGCGTCCCCGCTCGGCCACGCTCCTGCCGCGCGAAGTCCCCTCGGCCGACTGAGCCCCCTGTTCATTCAAAATCAGGTTGGAGCGCATGTGCGCGAAGTTTTTTTCGTGTAAGATGTTGTGACCATTTTTAGGGGCGTAGCTCAGTGGTAGAGCAGCGGCCTTTTAAGCCGAAGGTCGTGGGTTCGATCCCCACCGCCCCTACCAACATCTTCTACTCTCTCCATTCTTCAACTGGTTCTAATAGGAACTGCGATGACCAAGAAGCAGGAAAAGAACGAGTTGCCTTCAGCCGAAGTTGCCGTCAGTACGCGCATCGAGAAAAAACAAGTCGAAGAACGCATTGCGATTACTGCGCATGTCGTTTACGAAACAATTCGCCGCGAAGGCGACGAAGAATTGCATCGGCCCGCTGCGGCGCTGGCATGGTCGGCGCTGGCCGCGGGCCTTGCGATGGGATTCTCGTTCATTGCCGAAGCGCTCTTGGCCTCATTCTTGCCTGTCCGGCCTTGGAGCCAGCTAATATCCCGCATCGGATACAGCGTCGGATTTCTTATCGTAGTCCTAGGGCGTCAACAACTGTTCACGGAAAATACCCTCACAGCGGTTCTGCCGTTCCTGCTCCACAAGGAATGGAAGATATTTGTGCGTGTTGCCCGGCTTTGGGGCGTCGTGCTCGGTGCAAATCTGGTGGGGACCTTCCTATTCGCTCTTTGCATCGCGCACGTTGCGATCTTCGATTCGCCGGTAAGGCAATCTCTGATGAGCATCGGCGCATCGCATCTCGGATCGAGTTTCTGGATTGTGTTTGTGCGCGCCGTTTTCGCCGGATGGTTGATTGCGCTGATGGTCTGGCTGCTCCCAGGCGCGGAATCCGCACGCGTGAGCATCATTATCATCATCACTTATCTGATTACTCTCGGCGGTTTTAACCACATCATCGCCGGCTCAACAACCATGTTCTATTTGGTGCTAATGAAATCCATTTCGTGGGGGACGTATTTCACGAATTTCTTCTTCCCTACATTGCTCGGGAATATTGTCGGCGGCGTATCGCTGGTAGCTGCGCTAGGGCACGCTCAGGTAGTGGGAGGCAAGGAATAGCGCTGGTCGGCGCCCAGAGTTCTCCCTGCGTGTAGTGCGAGGCGGGTGACGCAGCCCTGGGGCGCGACAAGGGTGACAGTCGGTCCGGAGGCCCCGATTTTTTTTACATCGAGCTGATTTTTATGTAACGAACCAGATCGGGGAGAACCGCTACGCCTGCAACAACCACGACCAAGGCAACTGCGCCAATCACGAAATATCGCATGTGGGCTCCTGACATTCCTTCGATGGCTATTTTCAAGCGGCTGCAGGCCGATAATACCAAAATTTTAGAATGGGAATATACAGGAAGATGTGTATTTTTCTGCTTCCCGGCGGCACTGGGCGCGGATGTCATGGTAGGTCCTTCTCTGTCATGGTGAGGACGAACTTGCGGTGTCTTCCAGTTCGGCGATGCTCCAGGCCGTCTCTCCGCAAAGCAATATGCCTCGCAAGCTTGCTTCTGGTCTTGTGCTCTGATGTTTCGGCGGCAGGAGCAGCTCAGATTTCGGGACAGATTTCCGATCTTCAGGGTGCGCCGGTCGCGAATGTGCATCTCAAGCTTCTGAACTCGGCGGGAGCTGTAGTTCGCGAGGCAGCAAGCGACTCGAAGGGAAATTTCACTTTCGTCAATCTCCGGCCGGGACAGTATCAGTTGATAGCAGAGAGCGCGTCTTTCGCTCCCGTGGACGCCGACATTTCTGTGGCTGAGGGCAAGCCCACGGAAATTAACCTGCGATTCAAGCAGCTTGCTTCAGTGAATCAGTCCGTTACTGTGTTCGGGACATCCACTTCCGCTCTTGACCCGGATTCTTCGGAAAGGGTTGTAGTGCACGATCAGGTGCTCGATGCCAATCCGGGGCGGCCCGGCGCGCCGATATCCATTCCCGGCTTGCCAATTGAAACGGCATCCGGGGGGATTAAGGCTCCGCAGTATTTCGCTCCGGGCGTCGCGGGCGATCACGGAGAACCCATCGCGCAGTTTTATCAGATTGGAAATTTTCTCTATCCCAACAATCTTCCGGCGAACGCCCATGGTAACGGTTACTCGGATCCAAATTTTCTGATTGCTCCCACGATTGACGCGGTCACTGTCGACGGAGGAGCCTTTAACGTGCGGGAAGGAAACCACTCGGTCGATCTGGCAGCGGCATACGTTCCGCGACAACGCCTCGACAACTTCATCGAGCTTACCGGCGACTACCGCGACATCGATCTCGTGGCCGGATGGAGCCCTTCAGACCCGGATACAAACGGATGGATGGCGGCCGAGGCCTCGTTCGGAAATGGATACCTCGATCGGCTTGAGCACCGCCAACAATACAAATTGAACGGCTTTCGCGAGCTTAAGCCTGGTCACCACGACATAACTCTATTCGGCGTCGGCTACTACGGCTTTTCTTTTGTTCCCGGCCTGATTCCCATCGACATTCCAGTTAGCAACGATACCGTCGATAACCGCCAACTGGAGCGCACGAACACGAGTATCTTAGTGGCGACAGACACATGGAGTTTGAGTCCTCAGAGCCAGCTCACATTTTCCGGATTTTTTCGAGAATACAGCCTGGTACTTCGATCCAATTTCAGTCCGGATTTCACGCAGCAACCGTTCATCGGCGGCCTGATCCAGCAAAGCGAATTTCGAACGGTTGTAGGCGGCGGACCGTTATACGCACAGAAAATTCGTTCTTGGCTCAGCATCCTTGCCGGCACCGATCTTCGACGTGACGCGCCTCGAGGCCTGGACTTGCGAAGCGCCAACGCGCAGGGCATTTTTGGCCTGGTCACCAGCAACGATCTGACGCTTTCGTTCGTCGAGCCGTACGCTGCCGTGGATGGAAAGCTGAGTCGCTACATTCATTTTGACGTCGGCTTCCGCAGAGAAGAGATCTGGATCGACAATCAGGACAAAGTCAATCCGCTAAACTCGTTTGATAAAATTGCTGGATTAACGCTTCCCAAAGCTTCCTTGACCATTCTTCCGCCAGAAAACTGGTTTCTTCCCACCGTGGCGTTCAGTTACGGAGAAGCTTTTCACACCGAAGATCCGCGCATTGGAACGGGGACAGGAGAACCAACTTTGCTCGCCCCGTCGCGCGCCTATCAGTTGGTGCTCGATAAGACCGTCAAAAAATTCGAGTTACGAGTTACGCTCAAGCATGTCACCAACTCACAGGAACTCGCGAAGATCGATCCCGACACGGGCTTGCAGGAAGATGTCGGTCCTTCGCTCAATCGAGTAATCAGCGTATCCCTTCAAAGGACTTTTTCGCACGGCTCGATCTTCATTTCTTATGCCCAAGCGGACGCTAGGGACCTTCTGACTGGAGAACCTACGCCGGAGGCACCACGCCTGATTTGGGATGCAGTCGCAACTGAGAATCACCTTCCTTTTGGCCTTCGGGCGCGCGCCGAGTTTGAATACGTGCGCAAAAAACCTCTGGGCGAAGGCTGCGGGCCGGCAGCGAATGTCGTTTGCATTGGCGAGCCTGTTCCGGAATTTAGAGGAGTAGTCTTGAGGCCTTTTTTTGATGGCCGCATGGTTTTGTCCACTGAATTTCTGATTGCCAACGGATACACCGGGCAAACGACTGAAGTTTTCGCGTACCCATCCGATCCGACTTTCCCCGCACCGTTTCAACGCATCGTAGGCGTGCCATTGAAGTCCTACATTACGATGAGTTGGACCTACCATTTCCGTCAGCACAACCTCTAGCGGCCGCCCCCGCCAAAACCGAATAAAACCGCGACACGGCAATACGCGATTGGGTACAATCCCGCGAAGCGGCAAGCATTCCTCACGAATGCTCCGTTAACCGCAGGAGTACCCGCCACCGCATGGGCGCTCTAACTGAAATCGATGTGCTATGGATCACCGCGGGCCTAGGCTGCGACGGTGACACGATCGCTATGACCGCGGCGACGCAACCCAGTCTCGAAGAGCTTATGTTCGGGGCGCTCCCGTTTGTTCCCAAGATGAAACTGCATAATCCGTTTCTCGCCTACGAAAACGGCGAAGAGTTCATGCAGGTGTTTCATCAAGCCGCGGAAGGCAAGCTGGCGCCCTTTATTCTAGTAATCGAAGGCTCCATCCCAAACGAGAAAAACAAGAGCGAAGGCTATTGGGCGACGTTTGGCACGGACCAGAAAACGGGCCAGCCGATTCTCACCTGCGATTGGATCGACCGGCTGGCTCCGAATGCTTGGGCAGTCATAGCGGCTGGAACGTGCGCGACCTATGGCGGCATCCATGCAATGGAAGGAAATCCAACTGGTTGCATGGGTCTACCGGATTACCTCGGATGGAAATGGAAATCGAAAGCTGATATTCCGATCGTGTGCATGCCGGGATGTCCGGTGCAGCCAGACAACATGACGGAGACCATCCTGTATCTATTAAATATGGTGGCTGGAAGAGCGCCGATGATTCCTCTGGACGACGCTTTGCGGCCCTCCTGGTTGTTCGGCCAAACCGTCCATGAGGGATGTGATCGGGGCGGATACTACGAGCAGGCCGAGTTTGCAGAGGAATATGGCTCGATTCAATGCATCGTAAAGCTGGGCTGCTGGGGTCCGGTGGTCCAATGCAACGTGGGGAAACGCGGTTGGATGGGCGGAGTGGGAGGCTGCCCGAACGTTGGAGGGATTTGTATCGGCTGCACCATGCCCGGATTCCCGGATAAATTCATGCCCTTCATGAACCAGCCGCCGGGTTCGCTGCTTTCTTCGCATGCGGTGGCCACTTACGGCCGGGCGATTCATGCGCTCCGGCGCTTCACCCAAGCATCTCTTAATAAGGAGCCAAGTTGGAGACGTCGCGGGCAGGCATGATTACGTGGGGAGCTGCATGATGAGTGGAAATCCCATCACGGAAAACGATTGGACTCGGGACCTCACCCAGTCCTTGCTTTCGCGCGATCCGAATTCCAGTGTAATGGATGCGGAAAGTACTCTCACGAAATTGGCCGCGGTGTTTCTGGAGAGCCGTTTTCTTGCGACGCAGTCGGCCGATGAGCAGGCCGAGCAGTCGGCGGCGCACGAGACGGATTCTGATAGCCTGCCTCACAGCGTGGAGGCGAGGTACCGCGCTCTGGTCGAACAAATCCCCGCCGTGGTTTTTATGGCTTACCTGGACAAGGGAATTGGCGAAGCCTACGTGAGCCCGCAAATCGAAGCCGCGCTGGGCTTTTCGCAGGAAGAATGGTTGGAAGATCCGGTGCGCTGGTACGAACAGATTTATCCGGACGATAAAGATCGCTGGAGCTCCGAAGCCGCGGAGATGTTTCTCTCGGGCAAACCGCTGAAGTCCGCCTATCGAGTGCTTGCGCGCGATGGAAGAGTCCTCTGGTTCCACTGCGAAGCCGAGATGATCCGCAAGGAGGACGGCCGGCCCTGGTTCATTCACGGCGTAGGCGTCGATATTACGGAGCTGAAACAGGCGGAGGAAGCGCTGCAGGAAGAGCGCAACGTCCTCTCTGCGATTCTCGATATCGTGGGAGCTTTAATTGTCGTGCTCGATCCGAAGGGACGGATTGTTCGTTTCAATCGCGCCTGCGAGCAAACGACGGGGTACTCGTTCGCGGAAGTGCGCGGAAAGTATGTGTGGGATCTATTTCTGATGCCGGAAGAGGTGGACAACTTCAAGGCCATTCTGGAGCAGCCGAATTCCGCGCAATTGCCCGGAGACTATGAGACGTACTGGCTGACGCGGGGTGGCAATCCCCGGTTGATCACCTGGTCGAGCACGATTCTCGCGGGTAAGAAAGGCGCGACTTCGCATGTAATCGTCACGGGAATAGATATTACGGAACGCAAGCGCCTCGAAAAGCGAATACTGGAAGTAAGCGCACGCGAGCAACGGCGGATTGGCGAAGATTTACACGACGGGCTCGGCCAGCATCTCACCGGCATTGCGTTCATGAGCAAAGTTCTGGAAAGCGACCTGTGCGAAAAGGCGCTGCCGGAATCAGCCGACGCCGCAAAGATCGTGAACTTGGTGAATGAAGCAATCAACAAGACGCGGGAGCTTTCGCGCGGTCTTCTGCCGGTTGTATCCGATGCTCACGGGCTGATGTCGGCTCTGACGCGTTGCGCCGAAGAGATGCAGGATCTCTTCCGAATCACTTGCCGCTTCGAATGTGGCGCGCCGGTCCTGGTTTACGATGTGAGTGTCGCGACGCACCTTTACCACATCGCGCGAGAAGCCGTGAACAACGCGATCAAGCACGGGCACCCCAGCCACATCGTCATCGGCTTGTCCGCGGAGAATGGAGAGGGTACCCTGTCCGTTCAGGATGACGGCGAAGGAATTTCCGAAATCCCCGCGAACCACGCGGGAATGGGTTTGAATATCATGAACTACCGCGCGAATATGGTCGGCGGTTCGCTGGACATCCGAAAAAACTTTACCGGAGGGACTTCGGTGGTGTGTATCTTCCCCCTCCGAAGCCGCGCAGAATGATGGAGGGCCGAGCGTGAATGCGAGCCGCGTCAGTCCGTCGCCTTCGAAATGTAAGGTATTTCTTGTCGATGATCACCCTATCGTCCGGCAGGGCTTGGCGCTGTTTATCGACCGGGAACCGGATCTGATGGTTTGTGGCGAGGCGGATGGAGCGACTTCTGCCCTGCAGGCCATCCGGGACACGATGCCGGACTTCATTGTCCTGGACATCTCGCTTGACGGTCCAGACGGCCTCGAATTACTAAAGGTGCTTCGCGCCGAGCACCCGAATTTGCCTGTGCTCATTCTTTCCATGCATGACGAATCGGCTTATGCAGAGCGGGCCCTGCGCGCCGGTGCAAACGGTTACATCATGAAACAGGAAGCAACGGAGAAAGTGCTCACGGCAATTCGCCACATCCTGCGCGGAGATGTTTACTTGAGCGAACGTTTGACAAAAAGGATGCTGCAGCAATTTGTTCACGGCTCCTTTCCCCCGCGTGATCCGCTCGCGAAGCTCAGCGACCGGGAACTGGAGGTTTATCGGCTGATCGGCGCGGGTCATGGAACGCGCCAAATTGCCGATGAATTGCACGTCAGCACGAAGACGGTGGAGTCCTACCAGGCACACATAAAGGAGAAGCTGGCGCTTCGCAACGCTCGCGAGCTCGTCCAACATGCAATTGAATCTTCTGTGAATGAGAAGGGTATGTGAGGGGGTTCTTAGCTGGAGGGAACCTCGCTTTTGGAATCGCTTGCAAGTCCGATCTCCGCACACTCCCCAGATTTGCGAAGTACCTTCTTGTCAGCAATTTAGGTAATCGGGGAATCCCTGATGCCCCTTATCGGAATATTCCCGGTATATAAAACAGCAAGCACCCGCTTGAGCCAGATTTTTCTACGTTGTATTCCTCCTGTGCAAAGCTTGGGATCCTTCTGACGATCTTCGGCATTTGCATTTCTACGTAACCCAGAGCGGAGTTTTTTCATCATCGCTTAGTTCGCGGTGCGAAAACGCGGTGCACAGCGCGCTGCTCCAGAATTGTTTGACTGAAAAGGAGAAATAAGCCATGGCAGACGCGGTTCCTTACGGTCACAAGACTCAGAGAGCTTCACCCGTCTCCGACATCCATATTGTTTGGATGACATCCGGACTGGGCTGCGACGGCGATTCCGTTTCAATTACCGCCGCGACGCAACCCAGCATTGAAGATGTCATTCTGGGCGCCATACCCGGACTCCCCAAAGTTCATTTGCACAACCCTGTCCTCGCCTATGAAAACGGCGACGAGTTCTTGAAGTTTTGGTATCAAGCAGCCGAAGGTAAGCTCAACCCCTTTGTGTTGGTTGTTGAGGGCTCGATCCCGAATGAAAAGATCAAGAAAGAAGGATACTGGGCCGCTCTTGGGACCGACTCGAAGACTGGTCAGCCGATTAAGACGAATGATTGGATTGACCGTCTAGCCCCGAAGGCGTTAGCCGTGGTTGCATGTGGCACCTGTGCGACATATGGCGGCATTCACGCCATGGCCGGCAACCCAACAGGCGCAATGGGGCTAGCCGACTACCTTGGCTGGGGCTGGAAATCAGGCGCTGGCTTGCCGGTGGTGAACGTTCCAGGTTGTCCCGTTCAACCGGACAATTTCATGGAAACCCTCCTCTATCTCCTTTATCAGGTCGCTGGACTCGCGCCCATGATTCCCCTCGATGACCAACTGCGTCCCACTTGGCTTTTTGGCAAGACCGTGCATGAGGGTTGCGATCGAGCCGGCTACTACGAACAAGGTGATTTTGCGACGGAGTACGGCTCTCCCAAATGCATCGTAAAACTCGGTTGCTGGGGCCCGGTCGTCAACTGCAACGTGCCCAAGCGAGGATGGATGGCCGGGATTGGCGGTTGCCCTAACGTTGGTGGAATTTGCATTGGTTGCACGATGCCGGGATTCCCGGACAAGTTCATGCCCTTCATGGACGAGCCGCCTGGCGCAAGAGTCTCTTCGACGACTATCAGCGTCTACGGTGGCGCGATACGGGCCTTGCGCTCTATAACCAATAAAACGGTAAACAAAGAACCCAAGTGGCGGCATCCGGGCAACAAACTCAACACCGGCTACCAGCCGCAGTCCTACTAAAACCTAAAGGAGATCAGAGATGGCTACAATCGCCGGGGTAAGTAAGGACACGCCGACAAAGTCACGCAATTTGGTGGAAATGAACTGGGATCCGATCACCAGGATTGTAGGAAGCCTGGGAATTTTCACCAAGATTGACTTTGAAAATCGGCGCGTGGCCGAGTGCCACAGCACATCGTCGATTTTTCGCGGCTACAGCATTTTCATGAAGGGCAAGGACCCGCGCGACGCGCATTTCATCACCAGCCGCATTTGCGGAATCTGCGGCGATAACCATGCGACGTGCGCTACTTATGCGCAGAACATGGCCTTCGGAATCCGTCCTCCCGCCATTGCCGAGTGGATTGTGAATCTCGGTGAGGCCGCTGAATACATGTTTGACCACAATATATTTCAGGACAACTTGGTCGGCGTGGACTTCTGCGAGCAGATGGTGAAGGAAACGAACCCGAGCGTGTTGGCGAAGGCTGAGACCAAGCTGTCGCCGCACTCCAATCTCCATGGTTACCGCACCATTGCGGACATCATGCGAGCCCTGAATCCTTTTACCGGCGCGTTCTACCGCGAAGCTCTGCAAGTGAGCCGTATGACCAGGGAAATGTTCTGTCTGATGGAAGGCCGGCACGTCCACCCCTCCACTCTCTATCCCGGCGGCGTCGGCACTGTTCCCACGATTCAACTCTTCACCGATTACCTCGTTCGCCTGATGAAGTACGTCGAATTCATGAAGAAAGTTGTTCCGCTACACGACGATTTGTTCGACTTCTTCTACGAAGCGCTTCCGGGATATGAAGAAGTCGGGCGACGCCGTGTTCTGCTGGCTTGCTGGGGATCTTTCAACAACCCAGACGTCTGCGACTACACCTACAAGAATATGACCAAGTGGGGCCGCGGAATGTTCGTGACTCCCGGAGTGGTGGTTGATGGGAAGCTGGTGACCAACGATTTGGTTGACATTAATCTGAACATTCGGATCCTGCTGGGCAGTTCGTACTACGACGAATGGAAGAACTCTGAAACATTCGTCAAGACCGACCCGCTCGGGAATCCAGTGGATCAGAACCACCCGTGGAATCAAACGACGATACCGCGGCCGCAGAAGCGCGATTTCGCGGGTAAGTACACCTGGGTTATGTCGCCGCGGTGGCTGGACAAGCGTACAGGTGATCACTTGGCTCTGGACACCGGCGGCGGACCCATCGCTCGCTTCTGGGCCACGGCACTCGCGGGAATCGTGGATATCGGCTACATCAAAGCCACTGGCCACAGCGTCAAAATTTACTTGCCAAAAACTCAATCGCTTCCCGAAGTCGAGTTCGAGTGGAAAATTCCCAAGTGGAGCAACGCCATCGAACGCGATCGCGCCCGAACTTACTTCCAGGCATACTCCGCCGCGGCCGCGCTGCACTTTCTCGAAAAGGCGCTGGCCGAGTTGCACGCGGGCAGAACTAAAACGTGGACGGATTTTAAAGTTCCGGAAAGCGCCATCGGCTGCGGTTTCCACGAGGCCGTCCGTGGCGTCCTTTCTCACCATGTGGTGATTAAGGATCACAAGATCGCCAACTATCACCCCTATCCGCCCACACCTTGGAACGCGAATCCCAGGGATATCTACGGAACGCCGGGACCGTACGAAGATGCGGTTCAGAACACGCCGATCTTTGAAGAGAACGGCCCCGACAAATTCAAAGGTATCGACATTATGCGCGCGGTTCGCAGTTTTGATCCCTGCCTGCCGTGTGGCGTGCACATGTACCTGGGCAACGGAAAAGTGCTAGAAACACACCATTCGCCGATGTTTGGTCTTCAGCCATAGGGCAGGCATTGCGCAGGATCTAAGGCGCGTCCGGTAATTTCTGTATTGCGGCGGACGCCTCGAATCCGTATCTTGTCTCCGGCGGACGAGCCAGGGAAAGGTGTCCATGCCCACAAAAGAAGTTCAGAGCCAGTTGAAATCGATAGAGGCACTGGTCCATCAGATTGAAAACGTTCCCGATCCTGCGCTGAAGGCAACCGCGAAAGACCTGGTGCAATCGCTGATGGAGCTTCACGGCGCGGGCATCGAGCGGATGCTCGAAATCGTCCACCAGAGCTCGGCCTCCGGACCATCCACCATCGAAGCGCTTGGGAGTGACGAGCTCGTTCGGAGCCTGCTTTTAATTTATGGCCTTCACCCGGACAGCCTCGAAACTCGCGTGGCGCAAGCGCTCGAAAAGACGCGTCCCTATCTGAAATCTCACGGTGGAAACGTAAACCTCGTTGGCGTGGACGACTTAGGAGCGGTTACCTTGCGTCTGGAGGGCAATTGCCATGGGTGTCCCTCGTCGTCGGCCACGCTAAAACTAGCTGTCGAAGAAGCAATCTACGAGGCTGCGCCGGATGTAACAGCGATCATTGTTCAGGGCTCTATTGAGGAGAAGTCACCCGCCATCGCGTTTGTGCCGCTTTCACAACTAGGCGGCAACGGCCATGAATCGAAAACGGAGCCCGATCGGGTTGGATGGGAGGAGGTGTTTGGTCTCGACGCGATTCCCTCCGGAACTTTGCGAAGGGAAGAAGTCAGCGGCCGCGACATTCTCTTCTGCCGCCTCGAAGAAACTTTGTATGCCTACAACAACGCTTGTCCTGGGTGTGGCCAGCCGCTGGGGGCCGCTCGATTGCAAGGCACGGTTTTGGCATGTCCCATCTGCAGCCAACATTACGATGTTGTACGTGCTGGGCGCGGTGTGGATTTGGATAGCATTCATCTCGAGCCTGTTCCGCTATTGAGTGAGAACGGCCGGGTCAGAGTCGCGCTGCCACTTTCGAAAGCTCAGGGGAGCGGAATTTGAGCTTGCCATTTTCACCCGTCACCCAAAAAGATAGCCCGCTGGCGGCGCTGCGCCAGTTTGCCAGAAAGCGGCCAGCGGTAGAGTGCTGCGAATTGTGCAGTTCTGAGCTGTCTGCCGACCATCAGCACTTGATCGATCCTGCGGCCCGGAAATTAATCTGCGCTTGCGATCCTTGCGCGATTCTCTTCAGCAATCAAAGCGCTACGAAATATAAACGCGTGCCGCGGCGCATCCGATTTCTTCCACAATTCCAGATGAACGAGGCGCAATGGGACGGTTTGATGGTTCCCATCGAGCTGGCATTCTTCTTTAAGAGCGGCAGTCCGGGAAAGGTGTCTGCATTCTATCCGGGTCCCGCGGGCGCTACAGAGTCGCTGCTATCGCTGGAGGCTTGGGACGACATCGAACAGGAGAATCCGTCGCTCAGAGAGATGGAACCTGAAGTAGAGGCGCTTCTCGCGAACCGCGTAGGCGCCGGGCGCGGCGTCGCCGCACAGTACTACATCGTTCCAATCGATGAGTGTTACAAACTTGTCGGTCTGATTCGCCTCAACTGGCACGGTCTTTCGGGCGGCACAGAGGTTTGGCGAGAAGTCACTAAATTCTTCTCCAGCTTGAAGGACAGAGCGGAAACGATCAGCGGGGAGTCGAATGCCTGACTTGAATTTCCAAATAGAGGAAGCGCAGGCCGTCCCGTATGGCGCGTCTCCTTTGCTTTCATTCAAGCTGCGCGTGACCAACACCGGCGCCGAAGAAGCAATCCACACGGTCGTCCTCCGCGCGCAAATCCAAATCGAGGTTACGCGCCGCCACTATAGTCGCGAGGAACAGTCGAAGCTTCTCGACCTGTTCGGCGAGCCGGACCGTTGGGGCCAAACGCTGCGAAATTTGTTGTGGACCCACGCAATTGTCGTAGTGCCGCCATTCGCGAAAGAGACGGTAGTTGATCTACAGGTGCCGTGCACGTTCGATTTCAACGTCGCCGCGACAAAATACTTCCACGGCCTCTCCGACGGAGACTTGCCCCTCAATTTCCTCTTCAGCGGCACGGTTTTTTACCCGGATCAGAACGACCATCTTCAGGTGGCGCCGATTTCCTGGGAGAAGGAAGCGAAATTCAAGCTGCCGCTGAAAGCCTGGAAGGGCTTGATCGATCACTACTATCCCAACAGCGCTTGGCTTTACTTGCGGCGGGATGTGTTCGACCGGCTTTATCAATTCAAAGTGCGCCACGGGATTCCCACCTGGGAGCAAGTGATCGATCGCGTTTTGGCAGGGACAGAGGAAACGGTGCAGCTGTGAACGCGAAACTTGTGGAAGACATCGCGAACGCCGTCCTATACGAAGGCTACATGCTGTACCCTTACCGGCCGTCGTCCGTTAAAAACCGCCAGCGATGGAATTTCGGCGTCGTGTATCCCAGAACCTACAGCGAACAGCAGAGCGGTTCGGATAACTGGTTCATGCAAACGGAATGCCTCGTAACGGGGGATTCCTTCGCGCAACTGAACGTTAAGGTGCGCTTTTTGCAAGCAGTCGCGCGAACGATTGGCGAACTCAAGTCACCGCTCGATGAATTGCCACCCGGCATCGATAAGAGCGACGATCCTGGTTTCCAATTTGTCGAAACGCTTCGAGTAGGAAACCAGATCCTTCAACCGTGGCAAGAAGCGATCGAGCGCGAGATCGTTCTCCCCACGTTCCCTCTGGCCGATTGCTTTTCAGCTCCTCGCTCGTCGGTTCTCGCTTTTCCGGGTGGGCGCGAGCTTGAACCGGTGCGCGGCGCTGATGGCCGCATCGCCGGGCTCATTGTGCGAACGAAAGACTCCGTCACAGGACAAGTGGAAGTCGCTGCTGAGTGCGTTGAAGACGGGCTCTTCAAAATCACGGTTCGCATTTCGAATATCACCGCGACCACAAATCCAAGTGTCCCCGGCCGTGACGAAGCCCTCATGCAGTCGCTGCTCTCCGCACACACCATTCTCCATATCGATGGCGGCGAATTCGTTTCGCTCCTCGACCCTCCTGCTTCGCTCAAAGAGATTGTTTCCGGATGCAAGAACGTCGGCACCTGGCCCGTCCTGGCTGGCGAAGAAGGACAGCGCGACGGCATGCTTTCGTCACCGATCATTCTGTACGACTATCCGCAGATTGCTCCCGAGAGCCCTGGCGACCTCTTCGACGGAACCGAAATTGATGAAATTCTCGCGCTGCGCATTCTCACCCTGACGGAAGACGAAAAACATGAGATGCGACACGCCGACGAACGCGCCCGCCAGATTCTAGAGCGCACCGAGTCAATGCCGGTAGAACATTTCATGAAGCTTCACGGGGTCTTGCGAGGCTTGCGTCCTGCAGTCGAGGAAAAGCAATGAACGAATGGGAGTGGCGGCTGCTTGAAGATAAGGCCCCCACGGGGAGCTTGAGCATCGCGGGAGTTGAAGTGAAAGCAGGTGACCGCGTGCGTCTGCATCCCGGCAAACGTGGCGACGTGATGGATATTGCTCTCGCAGGAAAGACCGCGATGATCGAGTCCATCGAGCAGGATTACGAAGGCAAACTTCATGTGTGCGTCGTGGCCGATGATGATCCAGGCAGGGACATCGGAATCATGCGGCAACCCGGGCATCGCTTCTTCTTCGATCCCGAGGAAGTCGAGCCGCTTCCGATGGACGAAGCGGAACAAGACGCGAAAGCACAATCGCCGTCCATTCTGATCGCCGGCATCGGAAATGTTTTTCTCGGTGATGACGCTTTCGGTGTCGAAGTAGTGCAGCGATTGGCGAGCCACAAATTCCCCGGGCGCGTGAAAGTCATAGACTTCGGCATCCGGGGTTTCGATCTGGCCTACGCGCTGCTTGATGGTTCCGACGTGACGATTCTGGTTGACGCGTGCCCGCGCGGCGGGAAACCTGGAAGCCTCTACGTGATCGAACCAGACTTGAACGCTCTTGATGCTCCCGAAGCGGGACAAACTTCGGTCGATGCGCACAGCATGAATCCCATGAACGTGATTCGCACGGCGAAATCAATGGGCGGAGAATTGAAGCGAATTTTGCTGGTCGGCTGTGAGCCGGCGACGTTGGGGCCGGAAGAGGGCCAGATGGGCCTCAGCGAACCCGTAGCAGCCGCGGTAGAAGAAGCGGCGAGGCTGGTTGAGTCCCTGGTGGACAAGATTCAAAACGGCGAATGGCCAGAATGAAGTGAAACGATGAGCGCTGACAACGAAATCGAGTCTCCGCCGGGAGGATGTCATATGTGTCTAGCGATTCCAGGAAAAATCATCGAGATTGCTCCGGACAATCCGAATTCCGCGCTCGTCGATGTGGTCGGGATGAGGCGCAGAGTTGACCTCGGGCTCCTCGAAGACGACAAGCCTGTGCCGGGCGACTGGGTGCTGATTCACGTCGGGTTCGCCATGAGCAAAATCAGCGAAGTGGACGCGCTCGACCAAATGCGAACTCTCGAAATGCTCGGGGAGTGCGAAGCGGCAGTTCAGGAAGTGCGCGGATACGGATTGGAAGAAATCGAGGACAAAGCGTCGTAGGCGCTTTTTCGAGGGCCGAAATGAAATACGTGGACGAGTTTCGCGATCCGGAATTAATCACCAGGGCTGCCGAAGAGATTCGTCGTCTGGCCGACCCCGATCGGCATTACAGGCTGATGGAAGTTTGCGGCGGGCACACCCATGCCATTTACCGTTTTGGCCTGAAAGACGTACTGCCGCCGAATATCGAGTTGATTCATGGGCCCGGCTGCCCGGTCTGCGTCCTTCCCATGGGACGCATTGACGACGCCTTGTCCGTCGCGGCCGATTCGGACGTGATATTCGCCGCCTTCGGCGACATGATGCGAGTGCCCGGAACCAACGGCAGCCCGCTCGAGCACAAGGCGCGAGGCATGGACGTGCGCATCGTCTATTCGCCCACGGATGCAATCAAACTGGCGAAAATGAATCCGCAGAAGCATGTGATGTTTTTTGCCATCGGTTTTGAGACCACTGCTCCTTCGACTGCTTTGACCTTGCAGCGAGCGAAAGCCGAAGGCATCCATAATTTTTCAATTTTCTGTAATCACGTCACCATCATCCCGGCAATCCGTGCAATTCTGGACTCTCCCGACATGCGCTTGGACGGTTTCATCGGGCCGGGCCACGTTTCCACTGTGATCGGATGTAGGCCTTACGAATGGATCGCAAAGAATGAGCGCAAACCTATCGTGGTATGCGGGTTTGAGCCGCTCGATCTGCTCCAATCGATCGTGATGCTTCTCACCCAGCTTCAAAAAGGCGAAGCCAAAGTCGAAAATCAGTACCGGCGCGTCGTTCCGTGGGAAGGCAATCGCGCTGCGTTGAAGGCGATGGCCGAAACTTTCCAACTCCGCCCGTATTTCGAGTGGCGAGGCCTGGGCTTCATCTCGCAGTCGGCGCTCCGCATTCGCGAAGAGTATGCCGAATGGGATTCCGAGCAGCGGTTCCACGTTCCGGGTATTCGCGTCACCGATCCGAAGGCCGCGCAGTGTGGAGAAGTGCTGAAGGGCGTTCTGAAACCGGCGCAATGCAAATTGTTCGGCAAGGAATGCACGCCGGAAAATCCGGTGGGAGCGCTGATGGTATCGTCGGAAGGATCATGCGCCGCTTACTACAATTACGAACATCGTAAAGCCAATCTCTTGACGAGTATCAGTGCCTCAGCATGAGCGTCGGCGCCAAACTCGGAAAGCCTGTCCCCAAGATTCGCTTTCATGAGCCGCAGATTGAAATGGCGCATGGCGCCGGCGGCAAAGCCAGTCGCCGTCTGGTGGAAGGCCTTTTTGCCCCCCTCCTTTTCGGCGCGAGTTCCGAACCACTTGGCGATGCTGCCCATCTGAAAATCAACGGCGCGCGAATGGCGGTAACCACGGATAGCTTTGTCGTTAAGCCAATCGTTTTTCCCGGGGGTTCCATCGGAGAACTCGCGGTCAACGGAACTGTAAATGATTTGACCGTGTCGGGCGCAAAACCCGAAGCGCTTGTCCTCACGTTAATCCTCGAAGCCGGATTGCGCACGGACGTCCTGCAAGCTGAAATTCAGGCCATCGCCGATGCTGCTCAGAAAGCAGGAGTGAGAATTGCCGGCGGAGACACGAAGGTTGTCGAGCATGGCAAAGCCGACGGCATGTACATCACAACGACGGGCCTTGGTGCTCCGCTGCCGGGCGTCGAGATCAACCCGCAATCTGTGCGCTCCGGGGATAAAGTTTTGCTCTCCGGACCGATCGGTGATCACGGAATCACGATTTTGCTCGCCCGTGGCGATCTCGACATGGAAGGCGATCTACGCTCCGACACCCGTTCAGTTTTTCCGCTCGTTGAAGCCGTCGTCCAAGCCGCGGGACCCGGCGTTCGCTGGATGCGTGATCCCACGCGTGGTGGCGTGGCAACATCCCTCAACGAGCTCGCGAGAGATTGCGGCTTGGGAGTCATTCTCTTTGAGGACAGCATCCCGGTGCACGATGCCGTGCGCGGAGCTTGTGAACTATTGGGTCTGGATCCGCTTCACATCGCAAATGAAGGACAGTTTCTCGCCGTCGTTGCGCCAGAGTTTGCTGACGCAGCGCTAAACACGCTTCGAGAAGCACCGGGCGGCGAAGAAGCTCGCATCATCGGCGAAATTCGCGAACAACCCGCAGGCTCAGTTCTGGTGACAACTCTTTATGGCGGCAGCCGAATCGTGGATATGCTCGTCGGCGATCCTCTGCCGCGTATCTGCTAATCGGAAGGCAGAATGCCGGAAGCAAGAAGAAAAATGGCTACGGATTGCCAGCTCGCTACGCAAATTGAACAGCGCCTGCTGGCGCGAAATCAAATCCTGGAATCTTTCTTCGCGCGCGAAGCTAATCGGCTTGCTGTTGCGTGCCGCGAAATGTCCGACCGCTTTCTTCGCGGCGGCCGCTTGCTTGCGTTTGGGCAGGGGCCCTATGCGACGGACGCGCAACACGTCTCGGTCGAGTTCGTTCATCCCGTGATCGTGGGGAAGCGCGCGCTCCCGGCGCTCGATCTTTCCATCCTTTTTCGGCCGTGGCTCGAAGCGATCGCCCGTTCCGATGACATCGTAATGGGATTCGGCCCGCCCGAAGGTGACCCGGAGGTCTGGGCCGCGCTCGATGCTGCGCGCGCACGTGGAGCGATGACGTTCGCGTTTCCCGGCCTCGATGGTTCATACACGATTCCTCCGGCAAGCGCCGACCCATTCATTCAGCAGGAATTGGTCGAGGTCCTCTATCACACTCTCTGGGAGACGGTGCACGTCTTCTTCGAGCATCGCGAGCTGGGTCACGATGTCGGCGCAGCCGAATTTCTCTACCCCTTCCTCGGGCGCGAGAAGCAACCTACCGGCGATGTGATCGCAGAGGTAGCGAACTCTATCCAGATGAAAGTGGCGGATGACGCAAAACTACGCGCGCAGGTGGCTGCCGAACAGGCGGAACAGATCGGCAATGCCGCTTCCGCGATTTCGGAACGCATTCGCCGCGGCGGCAAGCTGATTATTTTTGGAAATGGCGGATCGGCTACTGACGCCAACGATTGGGCCATCGATTGCGTGTCACCGCCGGCGGGATGGAAGCCCATTCCGGCAGTTTCGCTCGCGCTTGAGCCGGCAAATATCACCGCGATCGCCAACGATGTCGGTACCGAGGTTATTTTTCTCCGTCAGATGATTGCGCAAGCTCAGCCGGACGATGTCGCAATCGCAATTTCCACCAGCGGCGGGTCCCGTAATCTGATCATGCCGCTCGAAGAAGCCCGGAAACGCAACCTTCTGACGGTGGCGTTGCTCGGCTACGATGGCGGCGAAATCAAGCGGCGAGGATTAGCCGATTTTCCGCTTGTCGTTCATTGCGATTACATTCCACGCATCCAGGAAATTCAAGCTTCGATTTACCACGTCATCCGCGAAGCTTTGGAGGTGTTCGGCCGTGGCGATTCTTGAACTCTTCGGAACGAAGAGCTGCCAATACACGCAGGAAATGCGCGAGTGGCTCGAATGGAAGGGAACTGAGTTCGTCGAATACGACGTGGAAGCGGACCTTGCGGCCCGCGAGCGAATGCACTCTCTCGCAAACGGGCAGCGCACGGTCCCTATGCTCGTTGACGGCGACAAGGTGGTTCAAATCGGCTGGCAGGGGCGCGGCTGCGTAGTGAGCGTGGAGTAATCCGGAATGGCGAGCGCGTGTTCCATCAAAGTTCGGGGCGTGGTGCAGGGCGTGGGCTTTCGCCCATTTGTGTTTCGGCTGGCTCGCGCGAACACGCTGGCAGGCTGGGTATTAAACGGAGAGCAAGGCGTTGAGATTTTCCTCGAAGGCGCGGATCAAGGCTTGAAATCATTCGTTCATACGCTCAAGAACGAACCACCGCCAGCCGCGCAGATCACGGATATCGAAGTCCATGCCTCGAATCCCGTCGGCTGCAACGAATTTGTAATTCGAGAGAGCCAGCGGAACGAGCGGCTCTCGGTCCGAATTTCGCCGGACCTGCCCGTGTGCGAAGATTGCCTGCGCGAGCTGCTCGATCCTGCGGATCCACGGTATTTCTATCCTTATGTTAACTGCACGAACTGCGGCCCGCGCTACACCGTGATCCTCGGATTGCCCTACGACCGCGCAAATACAACCATGCAGCCGTGGCCGCTCGACGAATACTGCGCACGCGAATACGACGATCCCGGCAATCGGCGCTTTCACGCCCAACCGGTTGCTTGTCCGCAGTGCGGCCCGGAATACTACCTGCAAGACGGCGACAAATCGGTTCGCGGCAATGAAGCGAGCATCCGCAATGCCGTGGAGATGTTGCGGGCCGGCAAAATCCTCGCCATCAAGGGACTAGGCGGTTACCACCTCGCATGCGATGCAGGAAATGCGGATGCTGTCCAAGCTCTGCGAAGCAGAAAGTATCGCAAGGAAAAGCCATTCGCACTAATGGCAAAGAATCTGGACGTCGCGCGAGGCTTCATCCAGGTTTCTGCGGAAGCAGAAGCGCTTCTAACATCAGCCGCCCGCCCCATCGTCATCGCGCCTGCAAAAATCAGCCTCGCTGGCGTTGCTCCCGACAATCGCGATCTCGGCGTGATGTTGCCCTATACACCGCTCCACTACCTGCTCTTTGCAGCGGGAGCGCCGGAAGCGCTGGTGATGACCAGCGCCAACCGTTCGAGTGAGCCGATTGCCTTCGATGACATCGAAGCGCTGGACCGCCTCTCCGATATCGCCGATGCCTTCCTGATCGGCGAACGCCCCATCGCGCGCCGAGTGGACGATTCCATCGCACGCGCCGGAGTTTTCGGCCCCGCCGTGCTTCGCCGCGCTCGCGGCTACGCGCCAAGCGCGGTGGCTGTGCTCCCGTCCAAGGAGCCGATTCTGGCGGTCGGTGCCGATTTAAAAAACACGATTACACTGGTTGTGGATGGACAAGCGTTCGTGAGTCAGCACATCGGAGACCTCGAACACTTCCAGTCGCTTCAATCCTTCCAGCAAACCATCGAGGATTTGGTTTCGATGTACGAAGTTCGCTGGGACGAGCTGCTCGTGGTGCATGATTGCCATCCGCAATACGCATCCGTAGCACACGCGGCGGCGCTATCATCTCCGGAGAAGCGAAGCATCCAGCATCACCGCGCTCACGTTGCCTCCGTGCTTGCCGAGCGCGGCGAATGGAAGAAACGGGTCGTGGGCGTCAGTTTCGACGGCACCGGCTACGGCGACGACGGCACCATCTGGGGCGGCGAATTCTTCGCTGGCAGCATTTGCGACGGTTTTGAGCGAGTCGCCCATCTTCGCCGGGCACTCCTCGCCGGCGGCGACGCGGCCGCGCACCATCCGGTTCAAGCAGCAGCGGGCTTCCTGGTGCAACTCGATGATCTGCCGGATGTAACCTCAGCTCCCTTCAATTTTCCCGAGCGCTACCGGCACGCGATGGAGCTAGTCTGCAAGGGAGTGAGGACGTTCACGACGACCTCGGCCGGCCGCCTCTTTGACGCTGCCGCGGCTTTGCTCGGATTCACGCGCGAAACCAGTTTTGAAGGGCAGGCCGCGATGTGGCTGGAGCAATTAGCTCGAAGCGCCCCGCCTATGGAGCCATACCCATTTCCGTTCGCAGATGGCGAACTCGACTTCCGCCCGTTGCTGACAAATTTAGCTCGAGATCGCTTCCTTGGACGCGATCCAAGCGAATGTGCTCGCGCGTTTCAACGGGGCATTGCACACGGACTTTTCGGCGCTGTGACTGCGCTTTGCCGCGCGCACATGACAGACACAATCGTGCTTTCGGGAGGGGTTTTTCAGAACGAACTTCTCTTGGAGGATTTGAAGACAATGTTGGACTCCACGCCGTTCCAGCTTTGGACCAACCACGCCGTTCCGGCAAACGATGGAGGCATCAGCCTGGGGCAAGCAGCCCTTGCTTCGTTCGGCCAATTCGATTTCGTAGCGTCAGTGACAGCGAAGGAGGCAGCTTCTCTTTAAGGCGGCGATGCACGAACTTTCCATTGCGATGAGTATCGTGGACCTGGCGCAGGAAGAGGCAGACCGCAGAGGCGGTGTGCAGATTAAGGCTGTACATCTTCGCCTTGGTCTTCTGTCCGGCGTAGTGAAGGATGCTTTGCTCTCATCCTACGAAATGGCATGTGAGGATACGCCGCTGCAAGGATCCCGCCTCGTGGTCGAAGAAGTTCCTGTCCTGGTTTTTTGCCGCCAGTGCGATGCGCAGCGGCCGGTTCACTCCACGCAAATGTTCTGCTGCTCCGAATGCGGCACTCCCACAGGCGAGGTGGTGCAGGGCAAAGAGCTCCTGGTAGTGGGCCTGGAGGTTGAAGAATGAGCCCGAAGACTCGCATGATCGAAGTGAGACAGAACGTATTAAAGCAGAACGACGTTGTGGCCCGCGCGCTTCGGCAACGATTTCATGAAGCCGGAGTTTTTGTGGTGAGTTTGGTGTCGAGTCCCGGCGCAGGAAAAACAGCGCTCCTGGAGAAAACGCTGACCCTGCTGCGGCAAGAATTTCGCGTGGCCGCTCTGGTCGGCGATCTCGCCACGGAAAATGATGCCGCGCGGCTAGCGCGAAGTCAGGCTCCGGTGAAGCAGATCATCACTGGAACCGTCTGTCACCTGGAAGCTGCCATGGTCCAAAGCGCTCTCGAAGGATGGGACCTCGACGAACTGGATTTTTTATTCGTCGAAAACGTAGGCAATCTGGTTTGTCCGTCCTCCTACGATCTCGGAGAGGATCTGCGGCTCGTTCTCATGTCGGTGACGGAAGGTGAGGACAAGCCGCTCAAATACCCCACCATTTTCAACAGTGCAGACGTAGCTTTGATCACAAAGATTGACTTGGCCGCGGCAGTCGAATTTAATGCTGTCGTTGCAAATTGCAACATTCAGGCGGTGCGGCCTGGGATGATAGTCCTCGACGTATCGGCAAAGTCCGGCGGAGGCATGGAACAGTTTCTCGACCTCCTGCGCTCGCGCCGCAATGCCGCTCGTGTCGTGGCCGCCTCTCAAGGTGCAAAAGCCTTCGCGGCGCCCGATTAATGGCTGACCGCCGAGCGCGGGACAACTGCACTCAACGAAAATGATCGGCCTACTTTCCATCGTCGCGCTCGGCTTCTTCCTCGGAATGCGGCACGCCACCGATCCCGACCACGTAATCGCCGTTACAACCATCGTCTCGCGATACCGGAAGATCAGCCACGCCGCGCTAATTGGTGCAGTTTGGGGAGTAGGCCACACGCTCACCATCCTCCTGGTGGGAAGCGGAATTATTCTGTTCGGCTGGGTTATTCCGGCGCGCGTCGGTCTCTCCATGGAATTTTCCGTCGGCTTGATGCTGATTCTCCTCGGCGTTCTTAACCTGACCGGCACGCTCCAGTGGATTACCAACACGTTTTCTTCCACCGTGGGAACATCGGGGCCGGCCCATTCTCACCCTCATAGTCACGGCGACTACATTCATACTCATCCGCACCAACATGAACCCGAAGCCCACTCGCACGCGTCTGAGCAAACGCCACTGGGCTGGTTCGATCGCCATTTCGGCCAGATTGGTCTCTATCAAGCCGTGCGGCCTCTCATCGTGGGACTTGTCCACGGCCTCGCCGGTTCGGCCGCTGTCGCGCTCTTGGTCTTGACCACAATTCAGAATCCGAAATGGGCGGTTGCGTATCTTCTCGTGTTTGGGATCGGCACGATTGCAGGAATGATGCTTATTACAGGAGCGATGGTCCTGCCCTTTGCCTACGCGAACAAACGATTCTCGCGGCTTAATCAAGGATTGCGAATTGCTTCCGGACTAATCAGCGTGGCCTTCGGCCTTTTCCTCGTTTACGAAATTGGCTTCGTGAATGGACTGCTCACCAGCCATCCGCACTGGACCCCTCACTGACGCATCAAGAAGAATAGGCGCGTTGCGAACGAACACGCGTCAAGGCAATTAACCGAGTTGAGCATCTTTCCGATAGCACGGCACACCTGTTTGATATAGTGTCCCACTGTCATGGACCCTTCTGCTGCGAACGAAGCGAATCATCCTGCCTCGGCCGTGTCTCCATCTCTCACACGAAATCAGATTCGCGGTTTTTGGGCATCGTGGGGTGGCTGGACACTGGACGGCATGGATTCCTTTGTTTATGCGCTCGTCCTTGTACCTTCGCTGCGCGAACTGCTTCCGCGCTCCGGCATTGCAGCTACCAAGGGAAACGTCGGATTGTACGGCGGTTTGCTGTTCGCCCTATTTCTGATCGGCTGGGGACTTGCGTTTCTTTGGGGACCGATCGGTGACAAGTTCGGTCGCGTGCGCACGCTTATGCTGACCATCGTGTGGTATTCGGTGTTCACTTTTCTGAGCGCGTTCGTTACCGGCGTGTGGCAACTTGCTATTCTTCGCCTCCTCGCAGGCGTGGGTATTGGCGGGGAATGGGCCATGGGCGGGACGTTCGTCGCGGAGGAGTGGCCCGAGAGTCGTCGCCGCGTGGGCGCAGGTTTGATGCACACCGGTTACTACGTCGGCATATTTCTTGCCGCCCTGGCAAACTACGGCATCGGCAGCCGCTTTGGGTGGCGCTCGATGTTTATCGTAGGCGGTGTTCCGGCACTGTTGCTGGCCTGGATTCGCCACGGTGTTTCGGAACCGGCTGCCTGGAAAAAGAAAGAAAGTGTTGTACGGTCCTGGGCCGTGTGGCGTCCTTTCGCGACGCTGTTCTCGGCTGCCTGGCGCCGCCGCACAGTTGTGAATGCCCTGTTGATGCTGGCCTCTATCTGCGGTCTGTGGGCCGGAACCGTATATGTTCCGTCTGCTATTACGTCGCTCGCCGAAGCCGGCGGACGCAGCACGCCGCAAGCAGCGCAACTCGCTTCCTGGGGCATTATGCTGGTCTCGTTCGCCACGATTCTCGGCTGCCTGGCGATGCCGCGGCTCGCCGAGCTGGTCGGAAGGCGGGGTGCGCTCGCCATCTTCTTTACTCTTATGATGGTCTTTATTGCACTCACGTTCGGCAAGGTTTTCTATCTGGGGCCGGGCGCGCTCCCATGGCTTTTCGTTTGCCTTTTCTTTCTCGGGTTGGGGGGTGCCAACTTCGCCGTCTATACACTCTGGCTACCCGAGCAATACCCCACGGAGTGCCGAGCGAGCGCCTTCGCCTTTTCCACATCGTTTGCCCGCTTTGGCGGCGCTGGAATTACCTTTCTGGTGGGAGCTGGCGTGCGGCATTTCGGCTCGCTAGGGATTCCGGTTGCGATGACTTCTATTGCTTTCGCTCTGGGGCTGTTGCTGATTCCATTCGCAGTGGAAACACGGGGAAAGCCGCTGCCGGCCTAGGTTACGCTACGCACTCGCTTTTATTGGGGGAGTTGCATCGGCAAGCGAAGCAGATTGCTCCGATTTTCTTACGACGCGGGCTGCCAGAGGCTTCAGCCACAGCAAAGCCATGAATGCCGCGATTACGTCGCACACAATCATGGCCCAAAAGACCTTCGACCAGGAACCGGTCTTGGCGAAAAGCCAGGCGGCGCCGGGCCCGGCGAAGGCGGTAGCCACGCCCTTGGCGGTGTACACGATGCCATAGTTTGTAGTGGCCCACTTGTTTCCGAACAGATCGCCGGTGATGGAGGGGAACAAAGAATAGATGTTGCCCCAGGCGAAGAAACACAAACCTGATAACGTGACAAACCAGACTGGATGGCTGATTAATTGGAGCAGCGCATACACCGCGAACGCTTCGAGGATGAAAGAGATGAAGATGGCATTCTCCCGGCCGATGTGGTCCGACACCCAACCCCAGAACGGACGCGTCAACCCGTTCAAGATGCGGTCGACGGTGATGGCCAGCACCAGTGCGGTCATGCCCCAGAGCACCACCACTTTATCCACGTGGTATGAGGAAGCCATGGGGTTGAGTTGCACGGTGACCACGATGCCCCCAAAGGCCAACATGGTCATCATCAGGTAAATGACGTAGAAAGACGGCTGGCGCAGCATCTGCCACGGCGTCATGTCGACAGCCGAGGTTTTCACTCTGGCTTTGATCTTCGCTTCTTTTTCTTTCCAGTTTGGCGGTGTCCAGCCAGCCGGCGGCCTGGCAACGAAAAGCGAAGCAAACAGTACGACAACGCCCTGAATAATTCCCCAAAAAATGAAGGTGTGCTGGTAGCCCGATTTTTGCAACATAGCGGCAACGGGAGCGATCGTGGTTGCCGTGCCTATGCCGAAAGCTCCCGCAGTCAAGCCGACGCATAGACCGCGATGATCCGGGAACCATTTCAGCGCATTCCCAATCGTTCCTCCATAGACCGCACCGGCTCCGATACCACCGAGTCCGTACCAAAAATAGAGGGCGTGAAGCGTCTCGGCCTTGCCGGAGCCGATCCAGCCCAGTCCGGCCAGGATCGCGCCAAAACCCAGCATCAACCGCGGTCCGATTCGATCGACCAGATAACCTTCAAACGGCACGAGCCAGGTTTCCAGAGCGACGAATAAAACAATGGTCCATTGCACAGCTTCCAGCGAGACGTGCAGATGCGCTTGTATGGGCTTGGTGAAGAGAGTCCATGCATACTGCAGGTTCGCGACGGCCATCATCGCAACGATGCCCGCGGTCAATTGAATCCATCGATTTGGAATACGCGAAGGGTGAATCAGAGAAGCTGGAGACACAGCCATCGGTATACCTCCGCGATCAAGGCCTAAATGCTAGAGAAGCACTTCCAGATCAACTCTTTTCCGCAGAATTGCGACAGCCCATTCATGCGGCCCCTGAGCTTGGAAGTGCGTTCGTTAGTTGGGAACTTTGATACACTGGTCCACTAACCGAACCACTTGCGGAGCGGAATTTAGCAGCCTCGCCACGGGCTGTCAAGCACTGCCTGTAGTTCGCAACGGCGAGACTCGCCCTGGCCCGCGAGCTTAGCGGAATTTTGGCGAGGAGCGGGGGATGGAAGGTACGCGGATGGATGAGAACTTACGAACGCAGATCGAAACTTACCTCGCCCACCTGGATGGTTTAATTCGGCGCGGGCGCCAGGTTCGCGACACTTTGACGGCTGAGCCATCCAATCCATCGGCGATGGCGGCCACGCGCGCGTGGCAGGAAGACTGCGGGGTCACGGTCAATCAATTGTCCGGAGGCAGCAAGGCGCATTGGCTGGCACGGTCGTTCAGCGAATCGTTTTTGATGCGCTCAGCGGACGGCCGTGCCGCCACGGGGGCGGCGCCAACCGAGATCGTCACCCGGTTGATCGGCGTACTTGAACAAGCCGTTGCCACGCTCTCTGCAATGGGCGATGGCTCGGGCGTTCCTGGATCCTCGGTTGTATCCGCATCATCGGAGGCGCCGCCGCCCCGCCGATTTGAATTCGTTCACAACCCTGAGCTCCGGCCGGTTCTCGAGCAAGCCTACATCGACAGCAGACGCGCCCTCGAGCAAAAGGACTATGACTTGGCGTTGCGCACTTCCTGCGGAATCCTGGAAGCCGTTGTGACCGACGCGCTGGAAAACAAAGGGCCGGTTGCGCTGGCTGCCTCTGGTGCGCCCACGGGGATGATTGCCGATTGGTCTTTCGAGACGCGGCTCGCCGTTGCGGAGAGCGCTGGGCTTATTCGCAGCGGGTGCGCGCGGCTGCCTGCCGTCGCGCGGTCGTATCGAGATCACACCGATGTTGACGGAGAGAACGGAGCGCAGACGACCGTTTCGGAACGCGATGCGCGGCAGGCAGGGCAGGTGCTTCACGTCATTATGAGAGATCTGGATCCCGGTCGATAGAGACGCGCGATGAATCTTGCGACGAAGCGTACCGTCAATCTTCCAGGTCTTGCCGAAAAACCGGTTGCGAAGGATTGAGGCTGCCATCGATGACACCCACGAGCATGTCTGCGTATGCGTTCGTCGCTTCCGGCAAAGTCGAGTAGCCGCGTTCCCGCTGCAGCGCTCCGGTGGCCGAGTAGATGAGCGTGAAGTAGCGGCCCGCTGAATACTGAAGTTCGAGCAACTTGCTCGGCATGTCGGGATCTCCTACTTGACCCAGTACGTCCATCAGCGCGACCGTCCACTGCACACCCTTCGGGTCGGTGACGACCTCGCGCTCGAGGAACTGCCATTCGTCCATGCTCCACAGCGGCATATTTATTCCAGTAGCTGCCCGAGCGCGCGGGCGACCTGCGACCCGGTGAATGGTTTCGGAATCAGCGAGACTCTTCGGGCTTTCCGCGAGCGGAGACTTGCGTCAGCTTCCTCCGGAGTGTCCGTAATGATAACGACGGGAAGCTCGGCGTGATCCGGGTGATGACGCACGGCGTCGAAGAGCGACTCGCTCATGTCGAAGGCGGAACAGTCGAGCACGAGCGCGTCGGCCCGTTGCTCTATAGCCAGTTCGTTGACGCTGACGGTATATCCCGCTGCGAAAACTTCGTATCCGGCGTCGCGCAGCGCAAAACTCAGCAGCTCGGCAATCTCCGGCGTGTCGTCGATGAGCAGGATGCGGCGCAAGCGTACGCTACTTCTTGCCGGCTCCGAAGCCAGGCAACCGCTTCTTCTTGCCTTCGCAGGGCTCCAGATCCATCACCCACACTCGGCCGCCGGCTGTGTAGTAGGCGCGGCGGTCGTTCTCGAACATCGCGCCCCAGGCTTCCAGCGTGCGCATGGCGAACGTGTATCCTTCGAAGTTGTTGCGGGCGTGGTCCAGCACTTCATTCGTGTGCCAGTTGTCGGTGAGGATAGCGTCACCCGGATGCACGCGCAGCACGGTGTAGTAACGGTCGAACGCCGCTTCCTCCCGTACCTCGCGCGTCGAGCCGCGCTTCTTGCCTTCGCTGACGATGTAACTTTCCTGGGCCTCGGGAGCCGCAGGCGGCGGGGTCACTGTTGCTTTGGTGTTCATAGAGTTTGCGCCACCGTCTCGGCCTCCACCGCGGCCGCCATGTTCACCAGATTTTTCGCATCCGCGGCATGGATCAAAGCCTCGGGCAATTCGACACCCATCATCCGCCATTGCTCGTTGGCAAAATTTTGTAATTTGGCGATGTGCTCCGCGTGCAGGTGGCCGAAGCGTCCTTGCAATTTCAAGTACTCGGATACCGGCCGCATGTTCTGCGGGCGGAAGCTGTAATCAAACGCACGCTTCTCCGGGTTCCATTCCCAGATGGGGTAGAGGCCGCATTCGACGACCAACCGGCCGAGGTCGATTGAGCGCGGCGTCTCGTACACGAAGCCCTTCTGGCAAGGAGTGTAGATCATCAGGTACGCAGCGCCTTTGTGGTTGAGTCCCTTGCGGACTTTGTTCATCAAGTCGATGGGATAGCCGACGCTCGCTGTGGCCACGTAGCAGTGGGGATGGCCGGCTGCCATCATGCGGGCGAGATCCTTGGGAAACAGCGTCTTCGCTTCCGGAACCTTCGGGCCCGGAGGAGAAAATGTTGTCATGCCGCCATAGGGCGTGCGCGATGACGCTTGAATGCCCGTGTTCGCATACTGCTCGTTGTCGTAGCAGATAATCAGGCAATCGTGATTGCGATAGAGCGCGCCTGAAATCGAGGCGAGGCCGATGTCGGACGCGCTGCCGTCTCCGGCCTCACAGATAATGTTCGGAAAGGCGCCCTTCCACTTGCCCTTGCGAATCATAGCCTCATACGCGGCGGCGACGCCCGCGGTGAAGCTGCCCGCGCTGCCAATCTGGGTGTGCGCCCAAGGCACATTGTAGGGCGTGCACAAATACGAACTGTTCGCGACGTACATGCAGCCCGTTGGGCCCACCAGAATCGTGTTGTCGCCCGCCGCTTTGGTCGTCATGCGGTACTGGATCGACGGCCCGCAGCCGGCACAGGTGCGGTGACCGGGGACGAAGGGCTCGGACGAAGGCAATTCAGGGTTGAAGAAACGCGCCCCCTGATTCGGGCTGCCGAGAATCGGCAATACCTGGCGCTGAACTTCAATCGTTGGCATATCAGTTCCTCCCAATAGCAAAATCAAGTGCCGCAAATTTCGTTGTGCAGACCTTTAGATCCGCGTAAAAATATTCTCTACTCTTCGAATCCGACCCAATGCGTGCGCTTTTCAATTTTTCCCTGTTTCTGCGCTTCCGTCATTTTCTGCGTCATCCAGTAAAATTCCTTCATCACGATGGCCTCGCCGCCCATTCCAGCCATGAACGAGACAACCAGCGGCCGCTGTTGGCTTTCGTAGAGAGCCGCGCAGACCTCGGCATACAGCACGCCGCCGCTGCTCACGCTTCCGAGTCCCATGTTGGTCTCGACCACGCCGACCACTTTGAACTTACTCAGAACTTCTTTCACTCGATCGGTCGGGTATGGCCTGATGGTTCGAAGCCTTACGAGACCGACTTTCAGGCCCTTATCGCGCATATGCTGAATCGCAAAACGTGCGGTCACCGCGTGCGCGCCTTGCAGGAAAAAAACGACGTCGGCCCCATCGGTCATGAACTCTTCGATCCAGGGATCGTATCGCCGCCCAAAAATGTTCGCGAATTCGTCGTGGACCTGCTCGATCACCGCCATCGAATCTTCCATGGCGCGCGCGCGCTCTAGCTGAAGCGGCGGGCCCTGTTCGGGCATGATCTGCGGACCGTGCGACACCGGATGCCGGGGATCAAGCGGGTACGGATGCTTGTACGGCGGCAGGAATTCCTTCACCTGGCCGGGATCGGGCAAGTCGACGTCGCTTGTGATGTGCGAGACGAAGAAGCCATCCTGGCAGACCATCTGGGGCAAAAGCACGCGGGGGTCCTCGCCGATGCGGTAGGCCATCAAGTGATTGTCGAACGCTTCTTGCGCGTCGCACGACCAGCCCATGAGCCAGCCCATGTCGCGCGTCGAGAGCGCATCGGTGTGCTCGGAACCGAAATCGCCGGGTGGATCGAGCGTGCGGTCGGCGATCATCATCTGCACCGGCATACGGCTGCCCGAGATCGGCGAATAGAGTTCGTAGGCAAATTGCACGCCGACGCCCGAGCTCCCGGTGAACACGCGCGCGCCGCTGGAAGCCGCGCCGTGCGCGATGCTCAATTGCGAATGTTCGCTATCGGCGACGATGTACTCGGCGTCGAGTTCTCCATTGGCCACCATTTGCGCCAGCGCCATCATCGTGGCTGTGTACGGTCGGATGGGGTAAGCCGTAATCACATCCACGTCGGCGTACTTCGCGGCCTGCGCCGCCGCGACGCAGCCGTTTATCCGGACGGTTCTCTTTTTTACTTCTGCAACCGTTGCCATGGTTCGCTCCGATACTAAATATTCTTCGCCGCCCGGTCGCCCAGATTCTTCAGCTCTTCCGCTTGCCGTCCATGCAGGCCCGGCGAGACCGCGAACGCCGTATCCATTCGCACCACGCCGGTATCGAAGTCCAGCTCGGGCACGCCTTCGAGGCAGCCGGTCGGACATTCCTCGATACACACGCGGCAACCTTTGCAGTAGTCCACCAGAATCTTATAGAGGCCGTTCGAACGCACGTCACGCACGATGCACGGCTCGGGACAGACCAAATAACAGTTGTCGCAGGCGTTGCAGGTGCCGCAACTGAAACAGCGGTTGGCTTCTTCGACCGCCTGCTCTTCCGAGAACGGCTGAATCACTTCTTCCTGAGTTTTGCGACGGCTCACCGGCGGTAGCAGCGCCTGCTGGACGCGCGGGAAGTGCGGGAAATAGGTCATGTTCATGCGGTTCAAATCGAAGATGACGTCAACGGGAACCGTGCGCGGCTCTAGTGGCTGGCCGCGAAGCACTTTGTCCAGATTGAACGCGACGCGCTTGCCGTCGCCAACGGCATTCACCACCATTAGCGGTTGACCGGAACCGAGCTGCACGATGTCGCCCGCAGCAAAAAAGTTCGTATCGCCGAGACGCCCGAAGCGGTCGATCTTGATTGTGCCACGCTCGGTCTTAAACTCGTCCGGCAGCCACTTGAGCGAGGCGCGCTGTCCCACTGCAATGATTACGTTGTCCACGGCGAAACGCTCCGGCTTGGCTTCTTTATCTACTGTGATCGGCGAGGCGTTGATAGCTCCGGAAAAGCGCGCGGGATGCAATTGCAAGGCCTCGATCCTGCCGTTGCCGAGCGCGGCGGTCATCGCCCGCCCGTGCATCAATTCGACGCCTTCTTCCATCATGTCGTGCAGATCTTCCGGCACGGCCGGCATCTCCTGGGGGTTGGACTCTACCGTAATCATGGTCACTTCCACCGCGCCTTGGCGCAGCGCTTCGCGGGCACAGTCAATCGCGGTATTTCCGCCGCCGATGACGGCGACTCGAGCGCCCACCTTGACCTTTGATGTGCCCATTCCGATGTCGCGAAGGAAGGGAAGTCCGTAAAACACGCCGTCCTTATTCTCGCCTTCGGCTCGCACGCTGTTAGGCTCGGTCAGACCCACGGCCAGCACGCAGGCGTCGTAGTTCTTTTTCAGCTCGTCCCAGCTAACGTCCTTCCCGACTTCGACGTTGGTTTTGATCTCCACGCCGATCTCGACCAGACGCTCGATCTCGCGATCGAGCACGTTCTGCGGGAGCACCCAGTCCGGAATGCCGCCACGATTCAGTCCGCCGGCTTTCGGCGATTTCTCAAGGATCGTAACTTTATAGCCGAGGCGCGCAAGCTGATACGCCGCACTGTGGCCGGCAGGACCAGAACCCACGACGGCGACTTTCTTGCCGTTCGGCGTTCCGGCTTTAACCACGTCGCGCGCCAGTGCCTGTCCCAGATCGCCGAGAAACCGCTCGACCGCGCGAATCGAGATGGCCTCATCGTATTTCCCACGGTTGCAGGCTTGCTCGCACGGGTGGTAGCACACCCGGCCGGTGACCGACGGGAAAGGCATGTCTTCCTTGATGAGCGCATAGGCGTCCAGATACTTGCCGCGCTTCACCAAGTCCAGATAGCCCTGGATCTTTTCATTGGTGCCACAAGCATTGTTGCAGGGCGGCAACTTGTCCCGGTACACCGGTCTGATCGAACGCCAGTTTCCGGTGGGGAACAGATCCTGCCCTTTTTCCTGCGTCGGCGCAGGTGTAATGCCGGCGAACGGGATTTTCAGCCGCTCGGGTATCTTTGTTCCTTTGGTTGACATGTGTCCTTTCCTACGCCGCCACTGGATTGAGCGGCATGATGTGCAACTCTTCGAGTGCCAATCGGAATGCGTGCTTGTTCGCGATCATCGGTTCGATCGTCGCCAGCTTGACGATGCCGGTCGTCTTCACCACAGCTGCGATGAGTGGAGCGGCGATATCGGGTGCGATCGATTTGTTGCGCTCCGCGGCACCCTCAGTCGAAAGCCGGTCGAGGCCGAGCTCGCCCAGCCGGTAGTAGAGCCATTTGTGGTCGGCCAGTTTAGCGGCGTCGACACAGACGAGTTGGGCCAGCCGCTCGGCACCGGGCACGAAACGAATCATGTACTCCGGCGTGTAGTGTGTGTTGATCACCAGCGTTCCGCCCGGAGGCATCCCGCGCATGTAATCCCATCCCTTAACCATCGTTCCTTCAACCAGCACGATGATGTTGGGCTGCTCGTTTTCGTAGGTGAGTTCGTTTTCAATAACGCTGTCGCTCACGCGACAGTATTTGCGTGTTGGGCAATTCGTGCGATCAGGATTGTCGACATAGTTCTCCATGGCCTGTGCGAATTTGCCCTCCAGCCGGGCAGAAGCGGCAACGGAATTAACGATGTCGCGTCCTTCTTTGTCCATGATGATGCCGCGCGTCCAAACAGTAAGTTCCGTGTAGCTCATGATCAACCTCGTGATTTAGTAGTTGCGTCGGGACCCAAATCCCCGGCGCTGTGGCTTAGCGCGTTCGCTGTTTTCATCTGTTTCGGACTGCCCCAATCGGAATTAAGAACGGCCAGAAAATCGCTTCGCAAGACAACGAATGGCGCGGTGCGAGTGCCGTCCTGAAATTCCACAATCGCTAATAGCGTTGCCTTCTTGCACAGGCTTTCGATGTCAGCGCCGGTTAGCCCTTCCATCCGCTCGGCGAATTCATCGAAATCAACATCGGGCGCGAGCGGCGCACGCCGGCAGCAAAGCCGCATGATGGCCGCTCGATCGGCAGCGTCTGGCTTCGCGAACTGAATTTTGTAGTCGAACCGCCCGCTGCGTAGAAGGGCCGGCTCGATCCGCTCGGGACGATTGGTAGCGGCCAGCAGGATCACGCCTTTGACGTCGCGCAAGTTATCGATCTCACGCAGAAGCTGGCTGAGAATCCTTTGATAGACGTCGGTGCCGAATTGATCGGCGCCGAACTTTGGGGCGACTGCGTCGATCGTATCGAAGAACAGGATGCACGGCGCAGCCCGTCTCGCCTTTTTGAAAACTTCCCGCAGCGCCCTCTCAGATTCGCCCAACCACTTGGAGTAGAGTTGCGGGCCATCGATGGCGATGAGCGGCACTTGTTTTTCACCCGAGAGCGCCCGCGCCATGGCCGTCTTCCCGGTACCCGATGGTCCGGCCAACAAAATGCCTCGCGGCGGCGCCAGTCCAACCTGCTCGTAGATCTCGTCGTGCACGTGAGAATGCTCGATCACGGCATCGAGCAAACGTTTCACTTCGTTAAGACCTCCCAGGGACGCAAAGGTCGATGTGCTTTTCTCAATAAAAAATTCGCGAGTGGCGCTGGGCTCTACTTCCTTCAAGCCGGCGAGAAAGTCGTCGCGCGTAACCTGCAGCGTCCCCAGTTCAGCGGATGCCGCGCCGTCGGTCTCCAGCGGGTAGGCTGAGAGGAAACCACGTAATGCGATCATGCCGACTTCTTGTCCCAGCGCTTCGAGGTCGGCGCCGACGAAACCGTGAGAATGTTCGGCGATCTCTTTCAGGTCCACGTCCGGCGCGAGCGGCATGGCGCGCGTGTGGATCTTTAGGATCTGAAGGCGTGCTTGAGTATTCGGCACGCCAATTTCGATTTCGCGATCGAAACGTCCGGGACGCCGCAGTGCTGGGTCAAGCACTTCGGGGATGTTGGTCGCACCGATGACGATCACTTGGCCGCGTGCGACAAAGCCATCCATTAAGCTCAGGAGCTGAGCCACGACGCGCTTTTCGACCTCGCCGACTACCTCCGTGCGTTTGGGAGCCACGGCGTCGATCTCGTCGATGAACAGGATCGCTGGCGCGTGGCGCGCCGCTTCCTCGAAAACTTCGCGGAGTTTGGCCTCGCTCTCGCCGTAGAACTTCCGCATGATCTCCGGACCGTTTAGGTGAATAAAGTGCACGCGGCTTTCAGCGGCTACGGCGCGCGCAAGCAGGGTCTTGCCCGTTCCCGGCGGACCGTACAGCAACACTCCCTTCGGCGCGAGAATTCCCAAGCGCTCGAAGATGCGCGAGTATTTCAGCGGCAGCTCGACGATTTCGCGCACCCGCGCCACTTCACGTTCCAGGCCGCCGATATCTTCGTAGGACACTGACGGAGCGCGGGCGCCGGTCTGCTCGCCTTCTACCACTCGGAGGTCGGTGCGTTTCCCAATCACGACTGGTCCCGAGGGGATTGTGCGCACCACCTGAAAGTTCACCGCCTTGGCAAACGTGGGCACCCGCACCACACCGCCCGCGATCACCGGGACGCCTACCAGATCCTGCAGCATCCGATCGGGCGCGATGGTTGCCGGCGCGGCTCCCACCCACAACGGCGACAAGCGCACGGCCACCGCTTGCTCGTGCTCGACCGGCGTTACCGTTACCTGCTCCTGCAAGCCCGCGCTGCAATTGCTGCGGCACGTGCCGTCTATCTGAATCATGCCTTCGAATCCTTCGTCCGAAAGCTCGGCGCGCCCGACTCCCGTCATGCCGCCGGTGATCTTCAGCACGTCGCCCGCCCGCGCACCCATGCGCAGCAGGTCGGCAGGTGCCAGTCGCGCAATCGCGTGGCCGACGTCTTCGACCCGCGCCTCCGCAACCCGGAGGGTAAGCGTTCCCGTCGTCGATGAATGGGCAGTTTCCGTCATGACGTCACATTCGACCTGCTCGAATGAAACTTTCCGTTGATCAAAACTTTGTATTCAGTACGATCTCTTCCACGTCTTCAATGTGCCGCCGCATCGCGGACTTTGCCGCTTCCGCGTCGTGCCGCTTGACGGCAGCCAGGATCCGCCGGTGCCCGGCGAGCGACTTTTGCGCGCGTCCTTCCACCTGCAAAGAGTGTTCACGCGTGTCGCGCAGCAGGTCCATCAGAGTATCGATCACCTTCAGAACGACACTGTTACCGGAAGCCAGGGCAATGCTGTAGTGGAATTCCGCGTCCTCGCCGATGGCGGCGTCTCCCCGGCTCTGCTTTTTCTCTTGCCGCAGCAGAATATCTTCCATCTCGGAAATTTCTTCGGCGGAAGCGTTGGCGGCGGCTCGCGCGGCCAGCGGCGGTTCGAGCATCTTGCGAAAATCCAGAAGCTCGGTCACCAATCCTTGCCGGCGCTTCAGCGCATCGGCAAAAGGATTGACCGATGACTCGGTCGGTCGTTCGCGAACAATTGTCCCGGTGCCTTGACGCGGTTCAACCAAGCCCACCAGTTCCAGGCCTCGAATCGCGTCTCGAATGGAACTGCGGCTTACCTGAAGAATCTCCGCCAGCTCGCGTTCCGAGGGCAGTTTATCTCCGGGTTTCAGTTTCTTAAGAATCAGGCGTTCGATCTGCTTGGCGACTTCTTCGTATACCTTGTTTCTTCGGATAACCTCGAAGTCGGGTTTGGCGGATTTGATGGGCGCAGGCATGGGCAAGTGGTCTGGTAAGCGGACCAGCCCACAAGCGGAGTATACCCCCGCTGTCAAGAGCCTAGCAAATATTTTTGTCGGGCGAATCCAAAAAGAAATGGCGCTGCGTTTCGCAGGCGCTTCTCACTTCGGAGGTTGGGCCATCGCACTTTGCGCCAATAACTTCGTGCAGTTGTACACTGTTCGCGTGTAGGGCATAGGAAGACCCACTCGCTCGCCCAACTCCACCACGGCGCCCACCAGCGCCTCCAGTTCCATCGGCCGGCCCGCTTCGAGGTCCTGCAGCATGGAGGTTTTGTGCTCCCCGACTTTTTCTGCACCCGCCATTCGCTGATCGATGGAGACCGGCAGCTCCATCCCCAACTTGCTGGAGACCGCTTCCACTTCCTGCATGATGGTGCGTATCAGCGAGGAAACGCCCGGATCGCGCACCATCTGAACCAGCGTGGCTCGCGTGAGTGCGCTGACCGGATTCAACGAAGCGTTTCCCAAAACCTTTACCCAAATCTCGTGGCGGATGCGCGTGGTGACCGGGCAGCGCAAGCCGGAGGCGATGAGCGCCTCTGCAATTCGGCGGCAGCGTTCGGAGCGCGAGCCGCCCGGCTCGCCGAGAGAAATGCGATTACCCTCGATATGTTGAACCACCCCGGGTGAGGAAATCTCGGTAGAAAAGTAAACGATGGATCCTACGACCATACGCGCTTCGATGGCCGAGGAAATTATGCCACCGGGGTCAATCCGCTCCAGGCGCAAACCTTCCAAATCGCCGCCGAACCCCTGGAAATACCACCAGGGGATTCCGTTTTGTGTGCTGACGACGGTAGTATCCGGACCCAGCACCGGCCTCAACTGCGGCGCAAGTTGCGGCAGGCCGTGTGCCTTCACTCCAAGAAAGACAACGTCCACCGGCCCAACTTCCTCGAGGGAACCGGCGATTTTCGGCCGCGCGATAAAATCTCCCTCGCTGCTTCTCACTTGCACGCCACGCTCTTGCATGGCACGAAGATGTGGACCGCGCGCGAAGAGCGTGACATCGAACCCGGCATGCGCCATGCGCGCACCGATGTAGGCTCCGATCGCTCCCGCTCCCGCGATCAGGAATCGCATAGTTAGACATCCGCCAATGCGGCGGCGACAGCGCGGCGGCGAATTTTTCCGGTCGCAGTCGTGGGAATGCTCTTTACGAGATAAATCTTCTTAGGGCATTTGTATTCTGCCAACAACTCACGGCAGTACTCTATGAGCGCCGATTCGGTGGCGTTGTGCGCTTCATTCAAGACCACGGCCGCAGCTACTTCTTCACCAAGTGTGGGGTGCACGCAGCCGAATGTGACAGCCGCGGCAACGGCAGGATGCCGCAGTAAAATCTCATCGACTTCGTGAGGCGCGATGTTCTCGCCGCCGCGGATGATGATGTCTTTGATCCTGCCCGTCAGATGCAAATAGCAGTCTGCGTCGAGCATTCCTTCGTCGCCGGTACGAAACCATCCATGCACAAAAGCGCGGGCGTTGGCTTCGGGATTGTTTTCATATCCGCGAAACACGTTGGCTCCCTGAATGGCGACTTCGCCTCGCTGGTTCGTGCCGAGATCGTTGCCTTCTTTGTCCATGATGCGAACGCGAAGCCCGGTGCCCACACCGACAGAGCCCGGCTTCCGGTGCCGCGGCGGCAAAGGATTCGAAGTCATCTGGTGCGCCGCTTCCGTCATTCCGTATGCCTCGACGAAGGGCACGTCGAACAGCCCCTCGATCTTGTGAATGAGCGCCGACGACAACGGAGCGCTGCACGAACGAATGAAGCGCAGAGTGGCTGCTTCCGGTGGTTTCTGATGAGCACGGGCCAACAGAAGCTGATGCATGGTCGGCACTCCCGAATACCAGGTCACGCGATGTTCCCGAACCGTCCGCCAGAAAGAGAGCGCGTTGAATTTCGTGGGAACAACCACCGTGCCTCCGGAAAGCAAAGTGGCCATGAGCGACCCAATCAAACCATGCACGTGGAACAGCGGCATAATGCACAGCGAAACATCTTCCTCCGAAAGCGCGTACGTGTTCGCGATATTCGCCGACGAGACCGCGAGATTGAAATGCCGCAAGGGAACACGCTTGGGACGCCCCGTGCTCCCGCTGGTGTGCAGGACCAGGGCGATATCGTCAGCCGTAGGCGCGGTTGCGGAAACGGCGGTGGTGGAAGCGCCCACGAGCTGAACGTTGCCCTGTTCGGTCATTTCCACCGAGAACACCGGGATCTTGCGGTCGGCGGCCGCGCTGCGTGCGAATTCTGCGCCTACCGGCGGACAAAGCAAAATGCGCGCGTTGGTGTCTCCGAGGAAAAAGAGAAACTCCTCATACGGGTACGCCAAGTTCAAAGGAGCTGCCGTTCCAGCGATGGAAGCGGCGAGAAAGCTGACAATCGCAGGCAGGCCGTTCGGCAATGCGATCGCTACAGAATCGCCACGGCGAATCCCCACGGAGGCCAAGGCGTTCGCCATGGCCAAAACCTGCTTCCGGAGCGAATCGTAGGTGACTTGGATTCCGAGCTCTGGAACGATAACGGCCGTGTTACTGTCAGCGAAATGCAAAACGTCGAGAAGAGTGTCTACCGACTTCATTGTCATTCGTTGCCGCCCCTGGCGCGGTCGCTGGATCATCGGCCGATATTATGACGTAGCGCAGTCTTAACAGTGGGCGCCCATGCGGCAGGCGTCGTCAAACTCATTCTATTAATCGCGTGATAAGTTTTTCTTTTCACTCACAGTTCTGCGGTTTGCGCCTTGAATCGGTCCCGTCAGAATATTTCAAACTAGATCGGCGAGTGGTGTCCCTTCACGATCAGTTCCTCCGCGATCCGGCGTGCCTCGGGCAATGTCGCTGCCGCTTGGCTGTCGATCTCGGCCGGCAAATCGAGTTGCATTTTCGCCAGCTCCTCGTCAAACAAACGGGTCACCAAAGCGGAGGTGTGTTCGAGCGGTTTGCCGTCGCCGCCGGGCACCTGCACTTTGTGCCGAACGCGCTGTGCGATCATCAAGCGATAGATGCGATCGGTAGCCAGGTCTTCCATGTAGCCATCGAGCAGGCTGGCTCCTTTTCCGTTGAGCACTCCGTTGCGATAGCGAATCACCGTGCGCACGGCCGCTCGCGTTCCGGCAAGCGTTATAGCTCCCACGCCCTTCGGGATTGGCCGCAGGTCCGGATGGGAGTTCGGCAACTTGGGCCGTTTTGCAATCTGATTGGGATATGGGAACTGCGCGACCGCGATCTCGTTCTGGTCCGGGTGGCCGGTCCACGCCCCATCCATCAGACAGTCGGCTTCGTTCTTCTTGTCTTGCTTCAGGACCTTCAGAGCGCGCTCGTTCAATTCCGCGTCCGTGCGGCTGGGATAAAGTGCGGTCATTCCGCCGATGGCGTGCGCTCCGTGCTTGTGGCAGATTTCCGGCATCAGCGTGCGGAAGCTCTGGAAGAATGCCACGTCGTGCGGAATGGTATTGCGGTCCGGCAGAATCCAGTTGGGATCCTCGATCATGAAATCGATCAGCGACGCCATGTAATCCCAGCGGCCGAGGTTCAATCCCAGGCAGTGATCGCGCAGATTGAAAAGAAATTCCTCCATCTGATAAGCCAGCGGGTGCGCCTCCACGAGTGCCATGCACTTTATGTAATCCTTAGGCAGCCCTTTGGATTTGGCAAAAGCCTGGAAGAGATCGCGCCACCACAAAGCCTCTTCGGCAGACTCGCTCTTGGGGATATACACGCAGAAGTTGTGGGGCAACCTTGCCGGATCGATCTGGTACCAGATTAGCGCCAGATCGAACAGGGAAGCGGACATAATCTCGTTCTTAAAAATCCCACCCTGGCTTACGTGCAGCCCGCGCGGGCGCACCCAGGTCACGGTTTTCGAGCGTTGCACTGTGACTTTCTTGTCTCGCTTCTTGTCCTCGTAGCTGAGTTCATACTTGTAAGCGGCAACCGTGTTTCCGACCGCCAACAGGATGTTCTCCCAGACGTTGGCAGTGGAATCTTCCAGATCGATCATGACGGCCGGAGATCCGGAGTTCAGCAGTTTTACCGTCAACGCTCCGTCATCTGCCGGCCCGGTCATTTGATTGCGCTGGTCCGCACACCAGTCGGGTACTTTGATCCGCCAATGGGAGG
>Ga0209530_1000088_pt1 | contig 76825 bp, 68 predicted proteins | sample BlaSpr_A8_Ref_O1_FD_187987 | JGI IMG/M metagenome (GOLD analysis project Ga0209530, IMG submission 187987) | Forest soil microbial communities from Thunder Bay, Ontario, Canada - Black Spruce, Ontario site 2_A8_Ref_O1 (SPAdes) (version 2) | ecosystem: Environmental > Terrestrial > Soil > Boreal...
GCAAAACGGCCCGAGCGAGTGGGGGTGACACAAGTGAAACAAGGCAGCCATGGAGACGCGATCCGCGTGCCGTGGGGAAGGTGTGCTCGTGGACAGAAACAATAAGAATAAAATCTCTTGAAACGGCCGGCGTCGTTAGAGATAAGGCGGTAACCGTACATGTGAAGTTCTGGTGAGACAGATGAGGGAACGTTCGTGCTTTTTTTATTTTCCACGGAACAAATCCTCGGTGAGCCTCGTTTCTATCTTTTGAGAGCCTATCCATAGACAGGCTATAGGTGGGTCGGGTACGATTTCGGGCATGGACAAGAAAACGGAATTGATGCCGGGAACATTGGACATGCTCATCCTGCGGACGCTGGCGCGGGCGCCTTTGCATGGGTATGGGATTGCGCTATCGATCAAGCGGCTGTCGGACGATTTACTGACGGTGGAGGAAGGGTCGCTGTATCCGGCGTTGCAGCGGCTGTTGCTGCAGGGTTGGGTGAAGGCCGAGTGGAAGATGACGGAGACGAAGCGGCGGGCGCGGTATTACACCTTGACGGCGGCGGGACGGAAGCAGTTGGGAGTGGAATTAACGCGGTTCGAGCAGATGGTGGCGGCGATTGGAAGGGTTTTGCAGGGGGCGTGAGGCGCGGCGTTTGATCAGAAAGGCGGGCGCGAACGGCGTCTGGAAGACGACGCGATTCGCGCGGCGGTAAGGTGCGGCGCTGCGCGCCGGATTTACCCGGCCCTTACGCACCGGGCTAAATTGTGCCGCGCCTACGGCGCTGGGTTGGTGATGGCAGATGGTGGGTGGGCAAGAAGTTGCGATCGAAGAGAGATCCCTCGTCGGTGCGGCAAACGACGCCGCGCCTCTCTCGCGATGACAACGTGAACCGAAGCAAACCGCAACGGCAACTGCAACGGCTGTCCGGCTGAAGCCGGCCGATAGAGGTGCAGGTCGTTACGGGTGCGGCGACGTGAACGGCGGGCGAGGGTCGTGCGGAGTGATTGGTGGAGGTGGCGATGACGCCGATTGGACGGATCTTGCGGAAGCTGGGAATTTTTGGGCGCGGCGAGAGATTTCATGGGGAATTGGAGGAGGAGATGGAATTTCACCGCGGGGAGAAGGAACGGGAAATGCGCGACCGCGGGATGGGGGAGGAGGAGGCGCGGCACGCGGCGCGGCGGGAATTTGGGAATGATTTGAAATTGCGCGAGGAATCGCGCGATGTGTTTGGGTTCTGGTGGGAAACGACCCTGCAGGATTTTCGTTTCGCGCTGAGGCAGCTGCGGAAGAATGTGGGGTTCACCTGCACGGCGATTCTGGTTTTGGCGCTGGGGATGGCGGCGGCCATTGCGATTTTCGCGTTTGTGGATGGGGCGTTGCTGAAGCCTTTGCCGTATCACGATACGGCCCGGCTGATGGGCGTGTTTGAGTCGATTGAGATTTTTCCGCTGAGCAATCTTTCGTATCCGGATTATCTGGATTGGAAGAAACGGAATACAGCTTTCAGCTCGCTGGAGGCTTACGGCGGCAACGACGTGATTCTGAAGACGGCTTCGGGCAGCGACCCGGTGCATGTGGGCCGGGTCACCGATGGTTTTTTCCGGACGCTGGGGGTGAGCCCGATCGTCGGGCGCGATTTCCATGAGGGGGAAGATCTGCCGTCGTCGCCGCGCGCGGCGATGTTGAGTTACGGCACCTGGCAGAAACGGTTTGGAGGCAAGGCCGACATCATCGGGCAATCGGTAACGCTGGACGACGAGCCGACCGTGATTATCGGCGTGGAGCCGAAGGGATTTCACTTTGCGCCGGTCGAGCCCGCCGAATTTTGGGTGACGATGCACGCCAGCGGCGAATGCGATTTGCGACGAAGTTGCCACAGCATTTACGGGCTGGGACGGCTGAAGGATGGCGTGACGTTCGCGATGGCGCTGGCGGACGTGAAAGCGATCGCGGCGCAGCTGGAGAAAGAATATCCGGACAGCAATCGCGGGCAGGGCGCGGCGTTAAGTCCGCTGAGCGAAGTGATCGTGGGCGATGTGCGGCCGATTTTGCTGGTGCTGCTGGCCGGCGCGGCGCTGCTGCTGATCATCGCGACGATTAATGTGGCCAGCTTGGTGCTGGTGCGTTCGGAAACGCGGCGGCGGGAGATTGCGGTGCGCACGGCGCTGGGCGCATCGCCGTCGCGATTGATCCGGCAATTCGTGACCGAAGGATTTTTATTGGTAGCGGCCGCGGCGGTGCTGGGGCTGGCGCTGGCGAGTTGGACTATGGAGCTGCTGGTGCGGCTGGTTCCGGCAGCGATGGTGGGGTCGATGCCATTCTTGCAGGAGCTGGGATTGCATCCGCGCGTGCTGATTTTTGCGGCGGCAATTGCGGCGCTGGCGGCGATTTTGTTTTCGCTGACTCCGGCGATGCGATTGACTTCGCCGGAAATGCGGCAGGATCTGGCGGAGGGTAGCCGGGGATCGGCCGGAACGGTATGGCGGCGAATGGGCTCAAAACTGGTGGTGCTGGAATTAACCACGGCGGTGGTGTTGCTGGTGGGCGCGGGCCTGTTGGGGAAAAGTTTGTTTCTGCTGCTGCACGTCGACATCGGCATGCGGCCGGATCATCTGGCAACCATGCTGGTGGAAGCGCCGCCAAAACCGTACGCCAATCCCGATCCGGCAATCGCGCTGACGCGCCGAACCATGAATGAAATGGCGGCGCTGCCGGGCGTGGAATCGGTGGGGATAACCAGCCTGGTGCCGGTGACGACTTGGGGAAACACCTCGTGGTTCCGGATCATCGGCAAGCCGTGGCATGGCGAGCACAACGAAGTGCCGCAGCGCGATGCCAGTCCGGATTATTTCAAGACGCTGGGAGCAAAGCTGGTGCGCGGCAGATATTTTCGGGAAGACGAGGACGGCACCAAGCCGTTCGTGGTGATCATCAACCAGGCGCTGGCCAAGCAATATTTCCCGGGTGAAAATCCCATCGGGCAGCAGATTATTTTTCTACACATGGATTCGAAGCCGATGGAAATTGTGGGAATCGTCGAAGACATCAAGGAAGGACAACTGGATACCAACAACCGCGGAGCGATCTACACGCCGATCAATCAGGATCCGGGAAATTACTTCATGGTGGTGGTGCGCACGGCGGGAAATGAAAACGCACTATTGCCGTCGATGATTCAGACGATGCGCAAGATCGATCCGGGAATTGCGACTACTGAAACGAGCAGCATGAGCGACCGCATCAATCATTCGTTCGCGACGTATTTGCACCGGTCGTCGGCGTGGCTGGTGGGAGGGTTTGCGTTTCTGGCGCTGCTGCTGAGCGTGGTGGGATTGTACGGCGTGATTGCGTATTCGGTGTCGCAGCGGACGCGGGAGATTGGCGTGCGCATCGCGCTGGGGGCGCAGCGCGGCGCGGTTTATAAAATGATTTTGCGCGAAGCGGGGTGGCTGGCGGTGGCGGGAATTGGGGCGGGGCTGGTTTGCGCGGTGGGCGCGGCGACTTTGATGCGGAAGATGCTGTATGGGACGCAGACGTGGGATGTGCCGACTTTGGTGGGCGTGGCGGTGGTATTGACGGTGGCGGCGTTGGTGGCGAGTTTTATTCCGGCGAGGCGGGCGGCGTCGGTGGATCCGGTGGAGGCGCTAAGGATGGAGTGACGTCGCGGTTTCTAGTGTGGGCCGGGCAAGAATTGGGAATCGAAGAGAGATCCCTCGCCGGCCCAGCAACAACGGCCGAGCCTCGGTCGAGATGACAACGGAAACCGAAGCGAAAAACAAAACGCACACGCGGTGGTGGTGCGGAATTGGCGCGTACGTTATGCTGAAGCACTTTGCTGACGCTGCGCCGCGCTGATTACTTCAGGTTTTGGTTCGTTCTGCTTTGGTTGTTCCTGCCTTGGCGCTGCGCGATTGCGCAGGAGACGGTGTTTGACGTTCCTAGTGCGGACATTCTGGATAAAGGCAAAATTTATGGGGAGTTGGACGGGACCGTGCGCGAGAGCGATCCCTCGGCTACGTTTACGCCGCGGGTGGTGTTTGGCGTGGGGCATGGAGTTGAGGTGGGGTTGAATTTTGACGGGCTGAGCGCGCCGGAAGTGGGGTCGCTGGAAATTTCGCCGACGGTGAAGTGGAGGATCTGGAACGACGCGGACGCGGGGTGGTGTTTTTATGTGGGCGACGATTTATTTTTTCCGGCGACGATGCGGGCGTTTGATGTGGGGAATTACGGGTACGGGTCGTTCGCGAAAACCTGGAAGCATGGGACGCGGGTGGGATTTGGCGGGTACGATTTTACGCAAGAGGTGGTGGCGCGGGGGAATCGGGCTGGCGGGCAGTTTACGTTGGAGCAGACGATTGGGAAGCGGGTGACTTTGGCGGCGGAGTGGTACACGGGGAAAACTTCGGTGGGGTATGTGAATCCGGGGGCGATTTTTAAGATTACTTCGAAGCTTTGTCTGTATACGGCTTATCAGATTGGAAATTATGGCGTGAGGAACGGGAATCATCAGTTTTTGTGGGAGTTTGGGTACAACTTTAATTGATGCGGCTTGGCAGCGTGGCGGAGGGCGGTCTTCGGCGGCGTGGCATCTAAACCCGCACCCTCGGCTGAAAGGCATGACGCAAAGAGTGCGGCACCCGGAAAGGCAAGGCTGCCCGGCTGAAGCCGGCCGCTACAGATGCAAGGACTGGTGGGCGCGCGTTATTGAGTTGAGGCGATTGTTGCGGGCGCGTTGGGCGCACGACTGGTGAGGCGGCGCAGCGCGCGGTCGAGGTCGGCTGGGTCGATGAAGAGGACGTAGGAGGAGAGGACGTCCCATTGGAACATGGGGACGTTGATGGCCCATTCGAGGCTGAGGTGGAAGAGGACGCCGAAGACGAGGAGCGGGTAGCGGAATTTTCTAATCCAGATGGCGGTGCCTAGCAGGAATTCGGCGGCAAGAGCCAGCCACGAGCCGATGCGCAGGATTGCGGGACGCAGCAGGAATTGCGGGATGGGGAAGCGCTGGAATTCGTCGAGATGAAAAATGAAGTAGAGGGCTGAGCCTTCGGTCCACGCGCCGCCTTTCATTTTCCACCAAAAACTGACGAGGTAGAGGAAGGCCAGCTCGAGTTGAATCATGCGCTGGGCCCAGGGCAGGCGGGGGCGGAGCTCTGCGGCAGTCTCGTTGCCGCGACGGATGCGCAGCAGGCGATCGATGGAAAGCGCGGCGCCGGCCGGCGCAAAGATTAGGAAGAAGCCGGAGACGCGGAGGAAAGTGTCGCCGCCGTGGAGAATGAAAAGATTGCGCTGGTCGATCGAGGTGAGGCAGACGTAGACGACGATACTGCTGACGCGGGTGCAGAAACCCAGCGTGAGAGAAATGGCGGCGAGGATGAAAACGACGAAGAGCGCGTTGATGGCGAAATCGGTCGGCGGAATTATCGAAAACAAATTCAGGCGCACGCCAGGTTCGACCGTATGCATAGTGGCGGCGCTGATCCAGGAATGCGGGCCGTACCAGGCGAGCCAGTCGCCGCGGAGCAGGCACGCGGTGGCGAGGACCAGCAGGCCGTAGATGATGCGGAAGACGGCGATGTTCAGCGGGGATTGGGGCTCGAAGAAAAATTTGTTCCACGCGGCGGGGAAGGATTTGAGGCTCACTGCAAATCCTCGGGCTGCACTTCGTAGCGGAAGAAAACGTCCTGATCGAGCGGCGTGCGCGTGTAGGTGCCGTCACCGTCAGGCAAAATGTTGGACCATTTGACCATCAGCCAAACTTGCTGCGGATTTTTTTCGCGGATGCCGGGCAGGCGGGCGACGTAGCGGGCGACGTCGGGGCGCAGCGCGGCGTTATTTTGGTCGAGCAAAATTTCCACAAATTTCCGGTAGCGTTCCTTCGAATATTTTTGGGCGAGGGTGAGGAGTTCCATGCGCGGGAAATCCCACATCTGCGTCGAGCCGTCTTTATAAATGATGACCGCCTGGAGGTAGGTGTTGGTGGCTTTGGGCATAGGCGAAAACATGTCCCAGGCCTGGAACAGGCCGGACCAAAGGAGATAGGGGCGAACGAGTTCGCGGCAGTCGAGGACGAATGGGCTGCGGAAGGGGATGGCCCAGGCGGTGATGGCGAAAATGTGGAAGACGATGAAGATGTTGAGGGCGAGGTATTGCCAGGATTTCAGGGTGAGCCGGGATGGCGGTGGCGGGGTTTGGTTTTTGGTGGGCTTCGGCATGAGTGGGCTGAGAATTAGACTGACAGGATACATAAAAAGTTTGATGCGTGTGGGTTGGGTGTTCGGATTTCAGATCGCAACGGCGTGCGCGAACGGCGTCTGGAAGACGGCGCGATTCGCGCGGAGTCAAGGTACGGCGCTGCGCGCCGATCTGACCCAGCCCTTACGGGCTGGGCTAACCTGTGCCGCGCCTACGGCGCTGGTGTGGAGCCTCGGGCCGCGTTGCGCTAGCGAGTGGTGAATGGTCTAATGGCGCGGGCGATTGGGTGATGAAAAAACTGCTGATCGGTTTTGGCTGCGTGGTAGTTAGCTTGTATTTGCTGGCGACGGCGCTGTTGTTTGTTTTTGAAGCGAAACTCATCTTCTTGCCTCCGAATTTTCCGCCGGCGACGACCCCCGCGGTGGCGAATCTTCCTTTTGAAGACCTGCACATTCCGGTGGATGCGACGACGCAACTGCACGCCTGGTGGATTCCGGCGGCAGCTCCGATGCAGAAAACAATTCTGTTTTTCCACGGGAACGGATACTCGCTGGAGAGCGAGGCGAACCTGGAAGCGCCGATGTGGCATGAAACTGGCGCGAACGTACTGGCCGTCGACTACCGCGGCTACGGATCGAGCAGTAAGATGCAGACGGACGGCCCGAGTACCGAGGCGGACGCGAGAGCGGCGCTGCGGTACTTGACCGAGCAACGGCACGTGGCGCGCGCAGATATCTGGATTGCCGGGCGGTCGATTGGAACGGGAGTGGCGACGCAGCTGGCGGCGGAGACGCCGCACGCCGGCGGGCTGATTCTGATCAGCCCCATCTCGAGCGTGAAGGACGTGGCGAATCAGTTGTGGGTCTACCGCTATCTTTTTCGGCCGGCGCAATGGCTCGGACACAAAAACGATTTCAATAGCGCGGCGAAAATCTCGGCGGTGCAGATGCCGGTGCTCATCATCAGCGGAGCGGCGGACCAGCTGGCGCCGCCGTCGATGGCGCAGCAGTTGTACGATCGCTCGAATTCGCCCAAGACCATTCATCTTATTGAGGGCGCGGGGCACAACGACATTCTGGAAGTAGGCGACGGAACCCTGGTGCGGGAGATTCACTCGTTTATTGGGACGACAGCGCCGGTCGAGGTACATCCGTAAGCAGTTTTTCCTGCGGTGCATTCACGTCGAACTGTTTTCAGGATGAGACGGGTGTGTGGAGTGGGCGAGGTGTGGGTTGGTTTGCGGCGTGGTTCGGGAAGGCGTGCACGAACGGCGTCTGGACGGCGACGCGATTCGCGCGGCGTTAAGGTACGGCGCTGCGCCTCGGTCGGGATGACAACTTGAATCGAAGCGGAAGATCAAAAGCGGGGCTGGGCGTGGATTATTGGGGCGAAGGTGCTGACTTCGAACAGAGATCCTTCGTCGCTGCGCGACTCAGGGTGACGGCCAAGGGCGGGTCGAGGTGATACGAAACATTTGTGGCGGGGGTTTCGTATGTACACTTGTGATGATGAGGACGAGTGTGCGGGTGACGATGCAGATGCGGGTACGGGTGAGAATGCGGATGCGAAGGCAAATGCGTTCGCGTTGGCGGAATTTGATCTTGGTGGCGAGGGGGTTGGCGTTGGTTGGCGGCCTTGCGGCTGGGCCGGTGCGGGCGCAGTCGCAGTCGGCGGATGTGGGGAAGATTTTGGGGTCGTATGCCAAGGCGGAGGGCGGCGGGGGGAAGTTGGGGAAGGTGGTGACGCTGCGACTGGACGGCACCGTCACGGAAATCAACGGCAAGGCGCCGGCCAATGTTAGTGATGTGAAAGCCGCCGGCGGCGGAGGGGCCGCTGCGAACGCGGCGGCCAGGGGCAGCGGCGACGGGTCGTCGGGCAGCGCCGGGCCCGGCGCTAGCGCGGCGACGTATACGTTCGAGACGAAATTGCCGAACCGGTATTACTCGGAGATGCTGGCGGGGGACAAGGGGTGGATTGAGGCGTTCAACGGGAAATCGGCGTGGCGGGAAAATGCGCGCGGGGAGATTGGAACTTTGGTGGGGCCGGAAGGATTGCAGATGGAGGCGGCGGCGCGTTTTTACAATACGCGGCTGCTGAATCCGAAGAAAAACCGGCTGGTGGTGACGTATGTGGGGAATGCGCAAGTGCGCGGGCGCGATGCGGTGGAACTGGAAGTGACTTCGCCGGCGGGCGCAAAGCGGCAGGTATTTTTCGACGCGCAAACGCATTTGATCGTGAAGGAAACGGCGCTGGTTGGCGGCGTGCAGCAGGAAATCGTGTACGACGATTATCGCGCGGTGGATGGGGTGCAGGTGCCATACCAGATCGCGCTGCGGCGCGGCGCCGACGATTTCAAGATTGTGGTGAACCGGGCGGCGATCAACGAGCGCGTCGGTGAGCGCACTTTCGATTTTCCCAAGAAGGCGCAGGTGGTGCTGCCGGATTTGAAGGAATTGTTTTTGAAGATCGACGGGAACCAGAAAGCGATCGACAAGATGAAGGAGAATTACGCCGGGACCAAGGTCGAGACGACGTTCGAATATGAAGGGAACGGCAAGCCGAAACCGCCGGAAGTGAAGGAGTCGACGTTTTTCTATTTGGATGGCACGGAAGTTTCGACGCTGGTGAAAAAAGACGGGAAGGTGTTGAGCGAGGAAGAGCAGAAAAAAGAGCAGGCGCGGGTGCTGAAGGAAATCGAAATGCTGCAGAAAGAGGCGGAGAAGAAAGAAAAGAAGGACGAAAAGGCGGAGGAAAAAGGGAAGGATCCGGAGGGCGACGAAGAAGTGTCGATGGAGACTTTTCTGCGCGCGTGCCAGTTCGTGAATCCGCGGCGGGAACGCTTTCGCGGGGCGGACGTGCTGGTGTTCGACTTCGAGCCGAATGTGGAATTCAAACCGCACACGCTGATGGAAAAAATCATCACCAAATTGGGCGGAGTGATCTGGATCGACGAGAAGGCGCTGGACGTGGCGCGGCTGGACGCGTTTTTTGTGGGCGACGTGAAGATTGCGGGCGGGCTGCTGGCCAATGTGGAGAAAGGCACGCGGATTATCCTGGAACAGGAATTTGTAAACAACGAAGTGTGGCTGCCGACGTATCAGGAAGTGCATGTGGATGTGAAGTTTCTGATGGTGAAGGGAATTCGCGCGGATGAGAGTACGCGCTATTCGGATTATCAGAAATTCAACGTGAATGCGATTCAGACCATCGGCAAGCCGAAGGGCGTCGAGGACGCGCCAGCGTCGAAACCGGCGGACACCCCAAAACCGCAGTAACTTTCTCGCGATTCGCCCCGGCTATGCGTGGGGCAGGAATTCAGTTTTGTATTTTGGCGCCAAGGCGGCGGCTTTGGCGCGGAGCTCCTGCTCGGCTTTTTCTTCGGGCTTCGGCGGAGGCGTGGTCCGCGTCGCGACGCGCACGCCGACCTGCTCGAAAAATTCTTCCTGCCCGGCTGGCGAGCAGATGCACAGCAGCCGCGCGTTTTGTCCACTGGCGTTATGGAACTGGTGCGGCGCATTGGCCGGAATGTGCAGCGTCTGCCCGGCGCGCGCCGCGGATTTCACGCCGCGAAACGTCGCTTCGATCTCGCCTTCCAGCACCACGAAAGTTTCCTCGAAGTCGTGGCGATGCGGCGGCGGGCCGCCCCCGGGCGGGACGTGCATGTCGATGAGGCAGAATTTCCCGGCGGTGTCTTTGCCGCCGAGCAGAATGGTGTAGGTGTCGCCGACCAGGCCGATATGCAGTGCGTCGGGCGAATCGGATTGGGCCAGCACCAGCAACCGCGCGAGATCGTCGGCAGGTAGGGATGAGGGCAAAGCGGCTTCGGGAGCTTTGGCGTGTGCTTCGTTAGGCATGCAGGTCTCCGGGAGTGGCTGGGCGTTCAGATTAGCATCTCGCGAGGAATCAATGTTCATTCTGTGACCTCGAAGACTATCATTAGGAACGAAGGAGCAAGCACCATGCCCATGAAGAACCCACCGCATCCCGGAGATTTTATTCGGATCGAGGTCATCGAGCCCGCGGGACTTTCCGTGACCGCGGCCGCAGCTGCGCTGCGAGTTTCCCGCCCGGCCCTGTCGAGCCTGTTGAACGGCAACTCCGATACAGCCATGCCAGCGTATTGCTCGCGGTGGGGCTTTTGTTACTTCGATTCTCCAAGGCGCAGCGCGCCCAACTCATAGCTGGACTTGCGATCATACTCGGCATCTGCATGGCGCTTTTGTTGTCGATCAGCGTCGTTCCGTTCTTTTTCAGAATGCGAAACGACTTCGCCAGCGGCAAAACCACGGCGATTGAGGGACCTATAGAGAATTTCCGCCCGGCGCTCAAAATTGGTCCGGCAACGGAGTCGTTTTCCATCGGGGATGTCACGCTAACGTATGACACTTTCGACGACTCGCCCTGCTTCCACAATCAAAAACCATTCGACGGAATAATCCATGATGGATTAAAGGTTCGAATTTTCTACAACAACGGATGCATTCAACAAATCGACTTAATCAGATAAGTATTTGTAAGCTCTTTTCACCTGGCGAGAGTCTTGCTGAGCGCTCACACCTCGCCGCAATCTCCGGACGCCGCTCTCCAAGTTTTTGCCCGTAGTTAATCTCAGACGACTGCGGCGTGATCCGCTATCAACTGCCAACTTTGAATCGACCGGCGCGCTGGTCGATCCTTCAAAACCTTCCGGTTGATGCTCCAGCAGCGGAACGCGACATTGGTGCAGGGCTGGGCGAGTATTATTTCGAGTCGGAAGCATACCGCTTCGGCCACGATTTCACGCGCCCGAAGCGAGCCGCGGAACGGCTCATTGCAACTTTGAAGTGTCCATGTTGATTTCGCCGCGCATGGCGCGGTGCTCTACGTCGCTCTTGCTTAGCTCCCAGGTCTTGACCAGCCAAAAGGCGCCGAAGGAGACTACGCCGGCGGCCTCCGCCCAGAAAATGCCTTGGGGCAGCTTTAAAACTTTGAAGAGGAGAATCGCGGCGAAGGGAGAGGCGGCCATCACGATGGCCAGGGCGCGGTAGGTGTGTTTGAAACGAGCGATCACTTTATCGCGGTCCGGAATTTGCGGCATGAATTTCAGGGTCTTGCCGGAACAGATCCAGATGACCAGGCCGATGAGAATGAAAAAGGCGACGGCCGCGATGTAATGCACGTGGTCCCAGGTGGGTTTTCCGCGGACCCAGGGCATGGGATTGGTCGCCACCACCACCGCCAAAATTCCGGCGATGGTCAGCAGCACGTTTTCCTGCTTGCTGAAGCCTTTGACCAGGTACAGGCCGACGCCGATGGCGAAAAGCAGGCCGACGAACCAGTTGCGCATCGGTCGCTGGCCGGTGGGCAGGGGATTGGCGGCGCATTGGGTTGGGTCGGTATCGAGGTGCGGGTCGACGCAGGCGGTGGTGGCGTGATAGTAGGCGCTCATCGAATCGGCCTGGGGGAGGCCGTAGAGGGCCCAGCCGCCGATCAGCAGCAGGAAAGGGAACACGATGCCGATGACGCCGATGCCTACGCGGAGGCTTAGGAAGGTGGCCATCATTTGTTTTTGAATGTCGGTGAGTTGCATGTGGACCTCCGTTGATCTGCCGCGAGCTTTCCTGGGATGGTGTGTACTGAGCGGTAAGACTACTGGGATGTTACCATGCGGCGGCGGATTGCCGAGGATTAGGAGGTGCTTCGCTGCTTGCGGGGTTAGGGCTTTTTTAGGTCTGCGGTCCAGTTGGTGCGGAGGTTTAGGTAGGTGCGGGAATTGTCCTGGATGGGCTTGGGGAGGACTATGCGCTTGAGGTCTTTGGTGATTACTTTGGGGATGAAGACCAGGCCGGGAAGCTGGGGAAGGGGCTTGCCGCCGAAGGCTGCGTGGGTTTTGACGATTTGGAAGTCTCCACCCTTGGAAGAAATCTCGACGACGTAAAGTTTGGAGTCGGTGCCCTGGTAGGCCAGGGTGTTGGGGGCCTTGAGCCAGCCGCCGGTGATTAAGCCGTCCTTGGAAATTTGCCATTTGCCTTTGTGGTCGGGATAGGAGGTGACGTAGAGCTCGTAGCGCCCGGTTTCGTCGGAGAGGTAGGAAAACCATTTGCCGTCGGGCGACCACAAGCCGTCACGCACATTGGAATCCTGGGTGAGGAACGATTCGGGCTTGCTATTGGGCTGCAGGGACAGCAACTCGATGCGGAAATCGCGCGGATTCTGAATTTCGGTGGCGAGGGATTGGCCGTCGGGCGCGACGGCATCCGGGGAATGCAGAAGTCCATCGGTGAATACCGGTTCGGCCTCGGAATCGCCGTGGGCGGATTTTCTGAAAATCGTCACGGGCGTGCGATTGTTGAGGAAAAAAACGAATTGGCCGTCGGGAGACCAGATCGGAGTGGCAAAAGCGCCGGAAGCGAAAGTGAGGCGGGTCGAGCCAGGACGTTCGAGATCGTACAGCCAGACCGAAGTGTCGGCGGTGACCGCAGAACTTTTTCCGGCGGAAACGACGGCAGCGGCGTGACGATCGTCCGGGGACAGCGCGAGTTCGGTGACCCGGGCGGGATCGCCGACCTTGGCCAATTCCAAGCCGTCCTCCAGACCGTACCAGGTGACCTGCTTCATGGGCGTGCCGGCATCGGGCGCGTACAGCAACATTCCGGAACTCGACACGGCGAATTGGGAGGCGCGGCGATAGGCGTTGAAGGCGACTTGCTGCGCGACCACGACCGGCTCGCCGCCGAGTTTCAGGGTGGCGGCGTTGAAGGGCTGCGCCATTAAATTTCCGTCGCGCGAGAAGAGCAGGTAGCCGGGCTCGGCGTATTGCGCCTCGCTGTCCGCGTCCAGCAGCTTTTCGATTTTCTTCGAAGCGAGATCAAGAACGTAGATGGTGCCCGGCACGGTAAATTGCAAGCCGCTGCGGATAAAGAGGGCGTGTTTGCCATCGGGCAGAAAATAAGGGAGACGGTCGGTGCCGGGTTTATCGCCATCGATGGTGGTGACTTGGGTGGGCGCGCCGCCCGAAGCGGGAACCGAGAACAGGCCGGTCTGATTGGAAGGCGCAAAGAGAATGACGCCGGCAGCATTCCAGGTGCCGCCGCGGCCAGCGGGGGCGTCGGCGATTACCGAGATGGTGCCGCTGGCAACGTCGATGCGTTTGAGTTTCTTGTCGGCGAAAAAGCCGAGGGAGCGGCCGTCGGCGGACCAGAAAGGCGAGGCGCCGCCTTCGGTGCCGGCCAGGAGTTGCGGCGTATCGGCGTCGAGCCGGCGAAGGTAGAGGCTGCTGGTGCCGTTTTCGCCGATGCCGGAGAAGGCGAGCTTCTGACCGTCTGGGGAAAAGGCGAAGGAAACGTTGAAGGGCTCGACGCGGAGATTTTGCGGCAGAGTAACGGTGGCGCTCAGGGTGGTTTCGGCTTCTGGGGTGGCGCGATGGGCGACATAGCCGAGGGCGCCGGCGACGATGGCGGTGATGAGCGCGGTGCCGAGGATGAGGAGGGTGCGATCTCGATTGCGACGGGATTGCGCTTTGGCGGCGGCTGCGGCGACGACTTCGGAAATTTGGGTGGCGGCGGCGCTGCCTGGTGCCGCCTGGCTGCTGGCGTGGGTCAGGAGTTGCGAGCCGACTTCGCCGATGCTTTGGAGCTGAAGTTTTACGTCGTGCGCGGTCTGCCAGCGGTCGTCGGGATCTTTGGCCAGGCAAGTTTTCACCAGGCGATCGAGCATGAGCGGCGAATTGGGCTGAATGGAAGAAACGGGCGGCGGATCGCGTTCGAGAATGGCGGCGATGACGCTGGCGGTGGTCTTGCCTTCGAAGGCGCGTTTACCGGTCGCCATTTCGAAGAAAACGGCGCCGAGTGAAAAGATATCGCTGCGGGCGTCGGCTTCTTTGCCTTCCACTTGCTCGGGCGACATGTATTGAAACGTGCCGACGATGGTGCCGGCTTGGGTGAGCGGGCCGCTGGGAGAGGGAGACATCAGCGGGCTGGTCATGCTGGAGGACGGCGGCGCGACGGCTTGGGTACTTTTGGCCAGGCCAAAGTCCATTAATTTGGCGCCGGTTTTGGTGAGCATGATGTTGGCGGGTTTCAGGTCGCGATGGACGACGCCGGTCTTGTGGGCTTTTTGCAGGCCGTCGCAAATTTCGCCGCCGATTTTCAGGACTTGCTCGGTCGAGAGCGGACCTTTGAGAATGCGCGAGGCGAGCGTTTCGCCTTCCAGAAATTCCATGACGAGAAAGTCGGTGCCGTCCTGGTGGCCGACATCGTAGAGGTGACAAATGTTCGGATGCGAGAGGGAAGAGATCGAGCGGGCTTCGCGATCGAAGCGGGCCTTGGCGTCGGCATCGGCGGACAAGTGCATCGGGAGAACTTTTATGGCGACGCTGCGGTCGAGGCGGGTGTCCTTGGCGCGATAGACTTCGCCCATGCCGCCGGCGCCGAGCGGGCCGAGGACTTCGTAGGGACCGAGTTTTTTGCCGGCCGCGAGGGTCATCGGTGAGGCTCCGAAATTGGATGCGGTCGCGCGATTGCGACGCGTGCGAGATTCCAAGCCTGGTCGTGACGCGACGAATGGTGGATAGGGAAAACTGGGATGGCCGGGGGGCGCATTTGCAGCGGGATTATAGACTGGGAACACCTGGGTCGCAACGAAAGGTAGCGAAGCGAGTGCGGGCAGCTGGCGAGGAAGGGCGCGTGGAGGGAGCGGCGACAGCAGCGTGGGGAATAACGAAGAGCAATTGACAGGACAGTTACGGTTCGACAGAATGTCGCGCGAAACGGCGCGTGGATTTCGGCAGGCAGCGCCGCGAGCGATCCCCGTTTGAGGCAGCGGGCGTGGCCGGCGGCGATCGCGTAACGAGGCCTGATGAGAATCGAATGGCTGCGCGGAATTGTCGCTGGAGTCTGCATCGGAGCGTTGCTAATTCCCAGCACGCCTGGCGGGACGAGCGGTAGGACCGCGGGTGGGCGACAAGCCACGGCTTCGCAAACAACTTCAGGGCAAGGCGCGCCCGCTGGAAATGGCAAAGCCGCGGTGTGCGCGGTTACGGCCGAAACTGCGCCACCCCTTTCGGCGCCGATGTCCGCGGCGCTGAAACTTTACCGCACCGGAAAATTCGCGGAGGCGATTGCGGCTTACCAGGCCATCCTTCCGGCTGGAGGCGGCGAAGCCGCAGCTGCGTATGCGGGCCTGACGCGCGTCTATTTGAAACAGAAAAATGTCGCGGCGGCGGCAGACGCGGCGCAGAAGGCGGTGGCGCTGACTCCGGACCATGCGCCGGCGATCGTGGCGCAAGCAGAAGTTTATTTCCGGCAGGGAAAAATACCAGATGCGGAGGCGGCTTTTCTAAAGCCGCTGCTGGCGTGCAATCTGGATGCGCGGGCCTTCCTGGGATTGAACCGAATTCATCAAGTATCTCTGAATTATAAACACGCAAAGAGCGAGATCGACCAGGCGTACATACTCGATCCGGCCGATCCGGATATACGGCGGGAATATCTGGATACGCTGCGCGGCGAGGCACTCATCCAGGCGCTCGAGGCGTATCTTTCTGGAGATTTTGGCGACGACGCCGAATTGCTGAACGGCATGCGCGAAGAATTGGCGCTGTTGAAGGGGCAGGCGGAGCATCCGCAAAAGCGCTGCACGCTGACGAAGAAGGTGACCTCGACGGAAGTGCCGCTGGAACGGCTGCTGCAGGATCCGACGCATATGCGGGGATATGGACTGGTGGTGAAAGTAAACGGCGTGAACTCGAAGCTAATGGTGGATACGGGCGCGAGCGGGATAACGATCGACCGGAGGATTGCGGAGAAAGCAGGAGTCAAAGCGCTGTTTGAAACGACGCTGGGAGGCAGCGGCGATAAGGGGCCGGGATCGGCATCTGTGGGATACGCCGACAGGATTCAGATTGGCGATCTGGAATTTCAAGATTGCATTATTGAGGTGTCGACGAAGCGGGCGGCGTTGGGCGATGACGGGCTGATCGGGGCGAACGTCTTCCGGAATTTTCTGGTGGACATGAACATGCCGGATGAGAAATTGAAATTGAGCGAGCTGCCGCGGCTGCCGGACGAAGCGGAAGCACCAACGTCACTCGATTCGGAGGCGAGCGCGGAAGTGCACTGGCATGACCGCTATGTGCCGGGGGAGATGAAGGACTTTACGAGAGTCTACATCATGAACCAAAAGTTGATCATTCCGACCAGCGTGAATAAATCTCCGTCGATGCTTTTTATGGTCGACACCGGATCGTTCGACAACACTTTGTCGCTGGCGGCGGCCCGGGAAGTGACGAAAGTGAACCAGGAACCGGACTTCCAAGTGAAGGGATTGAGCGGAAACGTGAAAGACGTGTATAGCGCGTCGAAGGCGACGATTCAGTTTTCACATTTCCGGCAGGAGCGAACGGATCTGATTGCGTTCGACCTGACCCATTTGAGCGATTGGCTGGAGACGGAGCTTTCGGGCGTGTTGGGCTTTGCGATGTTGCGGATGCTGGACCTGAAGATCGATTACCGGGACGGTTTGGTGAATTTTACGTACGACGCGAAGCGCTTTCACCAGCCACCTATTTAGGGCGATGGGGGGCGGTGATCGATCGCGAAGTGTTTGCATCAAAAGCAGGGCCGACACCGCTAAAGCGGTTAGGGATGACGGCGCTCTTTGGACTCGGGAGGGAAAGTGGAGAAGCGGCGAATGAAGGGCGTGGCGATGGTTTGTGTGTGGGCGATGGCGTTTCCGGCGGGAATACCGGCGGCGCAGCATAACGCGAGCGCGGCGGTAGCCATGGCGTTGCCGCAGCAAGCGGCGAAGACCACGACGAAACAGTGCGAAGTGAATTCGAGTCTGACGGGTCCGTTGATTAAGGCACGGAAACTCTACCGAACCGGAAAGTTCGACGAAGCGATTGCGGCGTACAAGGACATTCTGCCGAATGGCGGGCAGGATGCGGCCGCAGCGTATGCTGGGCTGGCGCGGATTTATTTGGAACAGAATAAGGTCGATGACGCGTATAGCGCGGCGAACCAGGCGATGGAGCTGACGCCGGGCCGGGCGCCGGCGATCGTTGCGCTCGGAGAAGTTTATTACCGGCAGGGGAAATTTGCCGACGCGGAAATGGCCTTTGTAAAACCGATTCAGAACTGCGATCTGGATGCGCGGGCTTTTTGGGGACTGTACCGGGTGCATGCGGCGTCCCGGAACATGAAGCACGCGAAGATGGACATCGATCAGGCGTTCAAGTTGGATTCGAACGATCCGGATATTCAACGGGCGTATTTTGGAACGCTGAGCATTGATGAACGCATTCAATCGCTGAAGAACGGTCTGGCTCAGGCTGGGGACGAGGCGACCAAGGCGGATACCCAAAAAGAACTGGATGCGCTCGAGGAGCGAAAGGGCTCGCCGAAGAACGCGTGCCGCCTGGCGACGCCGGTGAAATCGACCGAGGCGCCGCTCGAACGATTATTCGAGAGCGGCCAGCGCATTTCGGGCTTCGGTTTGAGCATGAAAATCAACGGCGTTCCGGCACGGTTGCTGTTGGATACGGGCGCCGGGGGAATTCTGATTAATCAGAACCTGGCTAGCAAAGCGGGCGTGAAGTCGATGTTTGAAGTTCCGGTGACAGGTATTGGGGACCAGGAAGAGAAAAAGGGGAAAGGCTTTGTGGGGCACGCGGACAAGATTCAAATTGGGGGACTGGAATTTGACGACTGCCTGGTGGAGGTGCAGAACCAGCGAACGGTGGCGGGGGTGGACGGATTGATTGGCGCGAATGTTTTCCGGAATTACCTGGTCGATATCTACATGGAACAGACCAAATTGAGATTGAGCGAACTGCCCCGACTGCCGGACGAAGCGGAAGCGCAAACCTCGCTCGATTCGGAGTCGAGCGCGGAAGGGCGCTGGCACGACCGCTACATCGCGCCGGAGATGAAGGATTACACGCAGATTTTTCAAATCGGCCACGGACTATTGATTCCGACTTCGGTGAATTCCACGCCGTCGCGGCTGTTCATGATCGATACGGGCTCGACCGACAATGAGCTTTCGCTGTCGGCGGCCAAGGCAGTGACGCACGTGGATCTGACGCAGGATTACGTGTTGAAGGGCGTGACGGGCAAGGTCAACAAGGTTTATGCGGCGGACAACGCGACGCTGCAATTCGCAAATATCAGGCAGGAGGGCCAGGGTCTGCTGGCGATTGATATGAAGCGGATGAGCGAGTCGTTTGGAACGGAAATCTCGGGGCTGCTGGGACTGCAGGTGCTGTATTTGTTGCGAATCAAGATCGATTATCGGGACGGGTTGGTGGACTTTAAGCCCAGCGCACAATATATAAAGTGACGGCTGAGATCGAAGAGAGGTCCTTCGTCGCTGCGCTCAGAATGACGAGCTGGAGGCAACGGCGAAGGCAACGAGCAGGGCTACGGCGTTTGAAGCAGGTCCCTCGCTGCGCTTCGGGATGACAGCCATTTTTTGTTAATCAGCGGTAGTGGAGAACTGCACTCTTCGCGAAAGCGGCGAGGAGTGGGGTGTCCGGAAAATCGGCGCCGGCACACGGCGTGATCGAGTCAAAACAAAAGTCCCTGGGCAGCGTGTTGCCGGCCCAGGGACTTTTGTTTTTTTGCAGATGTTTAGTGGGCTTCGGCAATGGCCAGGGCTTCGTCGACGTGGTGATGCGCACGATCGATGTGTTGGAGAACGCGAGCCTGGAGGCCGCGGGTTTCGGGATTGTCTTCTTCCTGCGCTACGTCGTGATGGGCCTTGTCCAGGAGGTCGCGGGACTGGTGCAGGTGTCCGCTCCAGGGCAGGTGCGCGTCGACCGGTTCATGCTGGTCGATGTTTTTGCCGTCGTCGATCGAGGCTTTCTTGATTTCATCGATGGCGTGGTTGATTTCTTCGATGGCCTGACGCTCTTCGACGTGAATCGGGCTGCCGTCAGGACGATGCTGGAGATGGGCCCGCGCGTCCCGCAAATCGGCGAGAGCGTGGATGTACGCAGGATGACGACCCTGCGCGTGGATATTCTGGGAGGTCAGCGGGAGAAGAAAAGCAAGAGCCGCGGCCACCAGGGCAAAACGGGACAGAGTCTTCATGCGAATTATCACCTCATGTGGAATTGGTTTTACTGATAATGCTTGGGAAATAGAATTACAGCATCTATAAGCGAGTAAAACACGGGGAGGGGAAAATTGTTGCGGGGGTTGGGAGGGTTGTTGCGGAAAAGTTACGGCGAAAGTGAGGGGGCGGGGAGGCGGTGGCGGCAAGGAGTTGAAAGCGAAGAGAGGTCCTTCGTCGGGGCAGAGGCGGCCCCTCTGTCCCTTCCTTCGTCAGGGCAAGGCGGCGGCGCTGCGCGCTGGACTTGGTCAGTCGCTCTCCATGGCAGCGCACGCCGGGCAGCCGTGATGCTGGCAACTTTTCGTCGCGTACTTTACTTCTTGATGAATTCAATATCCAAGGTGATGGCGATTTCTTCGCCGATTACGCCGGGGTATTTGGTGATGCCGAAGTCGGAGCGGTGGATGGTGGCGGTGGCAGAGGCGCCGCGGCGTTGATTGCCCCAGGGATCTTTGATGGCTTCGGTGGGACCGTCGACGGCGAAGGTTACGGGTTTGGTGACGCCGTGGAGGGTGAAGTCGCCGGTGATCTGGAGCTTCCCATCGGCGCCGCGGGTGATGGATTTGGAGACGAAGGTCATGGTCGGATACTTGGTGACTTCGAAAAAATTCTCTTTCAGATCTTTGTCGCGGGATTCGTTGCGAGTGTAGACGGTGGCGGTGTCGATGGTGGCGTTGACCACCGATTTGGTGGGGTCGGCCTCGTCGAGCTGCACGGTGCCGGTCACGTTGGTGAATTCACCCTGGACTTTCGAAATGCCAAGGTGCGTGACTTTGAATTGGGCGTTGGCGTGGGCCGGATCGATTTGCCAGTTGGAAGTTTGCGCGAAGGCCGGCAGCAGCGGGGCCTGAACGAAAAGAATGAAGGCGGGAGCGAAGGCCAGGGCAAGAATGCTCGATTTGAACCTGAGGGACATGCGTATCTCCGTTTTGAGTGCGTTCGTTCCGGGCCACACCTGCAGCCCAAAAGCGCAGCAAAGGAATTAAGGTTGCACGCCAATGATAACGCAATTCGACTGGGCGTGACGAGCCGCGGGCCCAGGTTGGCCTAGATTGGCATAAATTATCGTGGCGGGGGGCGCTTCGAGATTTGGCACAAAGGCGGGGCAATGTTATTAATGTAGGGCGGAATTTGGTCGGATTATGACGATTCTCGGCCGGCAAATATAGAGTTGGGTGCGGACAGATCAACTGGCAACCTTTATTCAGGCAAGTTACTCAAACAAGGGAACTTTTTTATTTTCGAGCGGGAATAAGTTCGTACGGGTGCGTGCACCGGGCGGTTTTCGAGTTGCGCAGACTTTCAAGAGTAGAACTGACGATAGCGGGAACCGCTGCGAAACAAATCAAGGGAGTCTGGTAAATGCATAAGAGAATTTCGGCCTTGGCGCTGGCATTGATGGCGGTGGCGAGCGTGCTGGGCGTAACGGGTTGCGGCGGCGGCGGGGGCACGGTGCAGGTCACGGAGCTGACGTTCACCCCGGCCACGGCCAACGTGCCGGCCGGCGAGATCAGCAGCTTTTCGTTGATGGTGACCTTTTCGAACCCCACGAACGCGAGCGGCACGACGCCGGTCATCACGTATCTGGTGAACGGAGTGGCCGGCGGTACGGCGGCGACCGGCACGATCGTACCGTCGACGAATGACGCGCTGGTGGGGCAATACACTGCGCCGGTGGATCTTTCCGGAGCCGGCGGAAACACGGTGACGATTACGGCGACGACACCGCAAACGCCGGGATCGACGACCGATACGGCGATCATCACTTCGAACAGCGTGGTAGTGACGTTGACCGCGGGCGAAGGGCTGAGCGTGAATCCGACGACGGCCTTGGTTCCGGCGGGTTCGACCTTTCAGTTCGGCGCAATTTTCGACAATCAGAACGTCACTACCGTGGCCTGGAGCGTGACGCCGGTCGCCGGCGAAAATGTAGGATCGATCAGTTCGGCAGGTTTGTACACGGCGCCGCCTTTCCCGCCTCCCGGGGGAACGGTAACGATTTCAGCGGTCCAGGGAACGGTGACCGCGACGGCCGTAGCTACGATTGCGTATTCCGACGCATCGTTGAGCGGGCCGTTTTCATTTTCGTATTCGGGAAATGACAAGACCGGATTTATAGCGGCCGCGGGCAGTTTCCAGGCGGACGGGGCGGGGCACATTGTGACCGGAGTGCAAGATCAAACCGGTTTCACCAGCGGTGCGGCGACCGCAGTTCCGATTTCGGGGACCTACACAGTAACCCCCGACGGGCGCGGAACCATTTCGCTGAATTCCGGGTCGGGGCAAGGGACGATTAACACGCTGCAGTTTGTGTTGTCGACGAACCAGCACGGTTTGTTGACGCGATTCGATGCGGGCTTTACCGGCAGCGGCACGCTGGACCAGCAAAATGTGGACGCGCTATCGGGATCGGCTTTGGTGGTGAGTGGAAATTATGTGTTCCGAGTGGCCGGAGCGGATACGGCATTTCATCCGCTGGGTATCGCCGGAAGATTTACCAGCCCCGGTACCGGCACGATTCCAAATTCCGGTGCGGTGCTGGACGTCAACGACAACGGGACGATCTCGGCGTCGGACACCACGCTGGCTGGTTCGTATGTGTTCGATACCACCTTTCCGGGCAGCGGACGCGGAACGCTGACGTTGAGCAGTACGCACAGCGGCTCGATCAAATATGCGTTTTATGTGGTCGACTCCACTCACTTACGAATCGTGGAATCGGACGCGAACGCGTTTCTGGCGGGCGATGTGTTTTCTGGCGCGGCGGGCGCATCGTTTTCGCCGGCGACGCTGGCCAGCGGAAATTATCCGTTCACCGAGGGCGGAAATTCCGCGACCGGTTTGTACACGGCGGGCGGAATCTTCACGTCGGATGGCGGCGGGAATATTACCGGCGGCGTTTTCGACAGTAATGATGCCGGGACGGTGACGCCGACGGGCGGGACGACGATGGGGACGTGCACCTACGCGGTGAATGCGACGACCAGCCGAATCGATTTGCGGCTGCAATTGGCGAGTGGGGCGTGCCCGGGGACGGACAGCGCGACTACCGCGGAGTTTGCGGGGTACCCGACCGCCAAAGGCGGAGCACTGCTGCTGGAGCTGGATACGATCGCGATGGCCGGAGGTTCGGCGTTTCTCCAATCCGCGCCGCCGTCGACGTTTACCGGAAGCGTTTCGTTCCGGTTGGCGGGCCAAGGGCTGATTCACAATGCGGTTTCACAGATTCAAGCGAACGTAACCGGACAATTGCAATTGCCGGTTTCGACGATCAATGGCGGAACGATCGACGTCAATAATTTCAGCGCAGTGTTTCCGAACGATCCGGTGAATATATTGACCACGGTGATCACGGCAACGACCGCGCCGGGACGGGGCACGGCGGTGATCAGCGGAACCAATCCGAATGTGACGTTCAATGTGGCTTACTACGTGATTGATGCGACCACCGCGGTGATTTTCGATACCGACGCGACGCGCAACATGATCGGGGCGGTCACGCAGCAATTTTAGGCTTTTTCGGGCTGGTCCAAAGGTGAGCGGCGAATCGCCGACTTTCACGGGCCAGCCCGGCTCTTTTTCGGGCTGATTTCGGGCTGAGTCCTCCATTTCCCTCCCTTCATCTAAGTGTCTATGTCTAGCGAAAATCAGAACGGGCGGGGGCGCGCGTACCCTCTGTCGGTGCTGGATATTTCTCCGGTGCCGTCGGGGTCGTCGAGTTCGGACGCGCTGCGCAATACTTTGGATCTGGCGAAGCTGACGGACGCGTTAGGTTACCGGCGCTATTGGCTGGCGGAGCATCACAATACGCCGCTGATTGCGAGTACTTCGCCGGAAGTGATGATCGGGCACGTCGCCGATGTGACGCAGCGCATGCGGGTGGGTTCGGGCGGGATCATGCTGCCGAATCATGCGCCGTTAAAAGTGGCGGAGACATTTCGGGTGCTGGAGGCGCTGCATCCGGGGCGCATTGATTTGGGGCTGGGGCGCGCGCCGGGGACGGATTCTTTGACGGCTCTGGCGCTGCGGCGGTCGCGCGAAGCGGTGTACTCCGACGATTTTCCGGCGCAGCTGGCGGAATTGCTGGCGTTTTTTGGCGATGATTTTCCGGCGAATCATCCGTATGCGCGGGTGAAGGCCATGCCGGAAGATGCGGCCACGCCGGAAATTTGGCTACTCGGTTCGAGTGAATTCAGCGCGCAACTGGCGGCGTCGGCGGGATTGCGTTTTGCATTTGCGCATCATATTCAGCCGGAGCCGGCGATACGGGCGCTGCGGTTTTATCGAGACAATTTTCAGCCCTCGCGCTATTTGTCGGCGCCGGAGTCGTTGATTGCGGTGACAGTGATTTGCGCGGAGACGGATGAGCAGGCGCGGGAGCTGGCGGCGCCGGCGGAATTGACCATGCTGCGATTTCGGCAGGGCGGAAGGATGGGGAAGTTGCCGTCGGTGGCGGAGGCCAAGGCTTATCCGTATACGGCGGAGGAACTGCTGGCGGTGCGGGAGGGGCGGCAGCGGTTGACAGTGGGCTCGCCGGCGACGGTGCGCGAGAGGATTACGACTTTGGCGGCGCAGGGCGCGGCGGACGAGATTATGGTGACGACGATTGTGCATGGGCATGAGGATCGGAGACGGTCGTATGAGTTGCTGGCGAGGGAGTTTGGGGTTTCTGGGGTGGGCGAGGCGGCTGAGGGTGCGGAGCGGGTGCGAGTGACTTAGGAATCGGCTGCGGCGACGTGCGTCGGAAATCGAAGAGAGGTCCTTCGTCGCTGCGCTCCTCTGGATGACGGCCAACGGCGGGTGAGTGGCGATTCGTTGGTTCGGCGAAGAAGCGGATCGTTCGTCGCGGTGATGGCAACGGCGACCGCAACGACTAAGGCCACGGCCACGGCTTTTGAAGCAGGTCCTTCGGTGCGCTTCGGGATGACAGGCACTTTTGTAATGGACGGTAATTTTGGTGGCGTTCGGTTTGTCGTGTTGTGCTTGCTTTTTGTGATTTAATCTTGGGCATGGAACGAGCGGAAATTGGGGCGCGGCCGGCGGTGGGCGTGATTGTGGTGGTTAGCGGGCTGGCGGTTTCGTTTTTGTTGTGGTTGTTGTATGTGCATCATGCCTCGGCGGGTTTTGTGGGGCGGTTTACATTTTTGCCGGCGCTGAACGCGATTTTGAATGGGGCGGCGGCAGTGGCGCTTGGTTTTGGATTTTACTTTATTCGGCATCGCAATGTTCCCTCGCACCGCAACAGCATGATTACCGCGTTCGCGTTTTCCTCGTTGTTTTTGGTCAGCTACATTGCAAATCACGCGATCCATGGGGATACGATTTTCCCGGGGCATGGCGGGGTGCGTAATTTGTATCTGGCGATTCTGGCTAGCCATGTGATTTTGTCGATTGTGGCGTTGCCGATGGTGCTGACTACGTTTTTCTTCTCGTTGACTGGGCGGTTTGCGATGCACCGGCGGATTGCGCGGATCACTTTTCCAATCTGGCTGTATGTGTCGGTTACGGGGGTGGTGGTGTTTTTGTTTTTGAGGGCGTACGCGTATTGACGTGTTGGAGGTGGCGATGCGGTGGAAAGCGAAGAGAGATCCTTCGTCGCTGCGCTCCTCTGGATGCAGCGCGCGTTGTCATTTTTGGGCGCGGCGGAATAGAATGCCGCTGCATGCAACTTTGGTTTGCGCACGATAGCGGGGTGACGCTGCGGGAGCAGCTGGTCACCCAGATTATTCTGGGGATCCTCAGCGAGGATTTGCCGGCGGGGCAGCGGTTGCCGAGCACGCGGGAACTGGCGCGGCGTTTTCAGCTTCATCCCAACACAGTGAGCAGCGGGTACCGGCAACTGGAGCGCGAGCTTTGGGTGGCGTTCCGGCACGGCAGCGGCGTATACGTGCGCGAGACGAAGCCGGCGCTGGCGGGTTCGGCGACGTTTGCGTTGGACCGGCTGGTAGCGGAACTTTTTCGCGAGGCGCGACGGCTGGAAATTCCGTTGGCCACGGTGCGGGCGCGGTTGCGGCACTGGTTTGACGTGCGATTGCCGGATCATTTTCTGGTGATCGAGCCGGATGAGGAGTTGCGGCGGATTTTGACGTTTGAATTGCGACAGGCGGTGCGGCTGCCGGTGGAGAGTTGCGGGCTCGACGATGCCAAACTTTCTCGGAAGATGGCCGGGGCGATTCCGGTTTCGCTGGCGGGCAAGGAAAAATTGGTGCGGCCGGAAGTGCCCGAGGGAGTCGAGCTGTTGATGCTGCAGGTGCGGTCGGTGCCGGCGTCGCTGGCGGGATGGTTGCCGGCGCCGCCGGGAGTTTTGCTGGGAGTGGCGTCGCGCTGGCCGGGATTTCTGAAAATGGCGCGGACCATGCTGGCGGCCGCGGGATTCGAGCCGGATGGTTTGGTATTTCGCGACGCGCGGAAGTCGCATTGGCGGCGCGGGTTGAAAGAGGCGAAAGCGGTGGTGTGCGATCTGGCCACGGCGGCGGATTTGCCGAAGACGCGGTTGGTGGTGCCGTTTCCGTTGGTGGCGCGGGCGTCGCTGGTGGAGTTGAAGCGTTACGAAGAGTTTATTGGCGGGCCTGCGGTTTCTTCCTCGAAGTAGATCTCCTGGTTTTCAGGCAATGGGACAGTTTGGAAAGTGTCACAACGGTGGAGGTGCGCGCGCTGACGCCAAATTAGACTCACTGGCGCGGTTCAGGAGTGCTTATGCGCCATTGGATTGTGGCTCTGATGATTCTTCCGATTCTTGCGGTGCTGGCGCCGGAACTGCCGGCGCGGACGAACACGGATTGGGACAACGTGAGACGACTGAAGCAGGGGAGTGCGATCGAGGTGCTGCTGAACGATGGCCGATACTTGCGCGGGAAATTCGAGGGCGCGAGTGACGCCGCGGCGGAGATTGCGGTGGCCGATCGCAACGATCCGCAGGTGACTATTACGCAGGAGGTGCAACGGGGCAACATTCGTCGAATTGTGCAGGTTCGCGTGCGACAGACGCCGGATTTGAAACGCTGGATGGTTACCGGGGCTTTGGCTGGAGGCGGAGCTGGATTGATCGGCGGCGCGATTGCGGATGGCACGCACGGTACGAACTATCACTGGCTGGAGGGAGGATTGGGCGGGGCGCTCGCGGGATTTTTTGTTTCGTGCGTGGCGCTGGCGGTAGCGGATGGAGTGGAGGCGACGAAGGGGAGCCGGCGCACGAAAGTCATATATGAGGATACGAGTCCCAATGCAAATTCGCAGCCGCAGCCGGTGTCACCGTGAGCTCGCAAAGGCGGGCTTGGAGTGCGGGCGATCGGTTACGCCGTCCCCTCTCCGCAATACTCGCGATTCCGTTGCTCGTGATGCTGCCCGTGGAGTGGCCGCAGGCCGGCACGGTTCGGGCGGTGAATCCGGAGACGACCTCAGCACGCGGAGAACTGGAGCAATTGCAAAAAAAGTATGGATTGACGCTGGGATTCGTCGACGACCGCGGTCGTATCAGCATGCTTAACTTCAAGAAACGAGCCTTTGTCGCGCGGTCAGTGGAAGCTGGCACCTACGACGGCCGTATCGCGCCAGATGGGAAGCTTGCCGCGCTGCGGGACGAGAGAGAACCCTTCACACTGGCGATCGTACGTCTCGACGGGACTACGCTGAAGAAATATTCCGGGGTCCGCGGATTTCCGTTCTGTTGGTCGTACGACAGTTCTCGGTTGATGCTGGTAACAACATCGGAATTTCAGCTGCAGGTTATGGAGGTTGCTTCGGGTGTGGTTCAAACCCTGCCGGTCGAGCAGGTGTCTCAAACGGACGGCTTCACGTCTCAGTGCTGGTCGCCTGATGGAAAACAGATCGTGTATCCATCCAGCGACGGATACGTTGCTGTTTATGACTTTGAAAAGCAGATGTCGACGAAACTGACGAAGGGAGCGAATCCGACATGGACGCCGGATGGGAATTGGATAGCGTATCGGGATGGTGATACGTATTACGCAATTCACCCGTCGGGGGAAGGGCGGAAAAAATTATTTCATAAGACGCGGGCAATTTCCGGTTTGTTGTGGTCGCCGGATTCAAGATTCGTGGCATACATTCATGAGGACTTGATTTCGCTCTTGGGATATAGCCGCGTGATGGTGCGACGATTGGCTGACGGTTCTGAGGAATGGGTGGCACAGGGTGTGGATGCCGGAGATGACGGGTATCAATGGATTCAGAATCCCCAGTTGACTGAGTGGGTGGAATCCGGGAACCAAAAATACCAGTGGCCGTAAAAGAGCGGCTAAAGGGGGGAGTCCTTGGTTTCGGGGATGGCGAGGAGGCCGAGGAGGGTGAGGATTGCGGCGGCGGCCAGGTAGTAGCCGACGAATTGGAGGCCGTAGGTTTTCGCTAGCCAGGTGGCGATGTAGGGGGCTAAAGATGCGCCGAAGATGCCGGCGAAATTGAAGGTAAGGGAGGTGCCGGTGTAGCGCACGGACGTGGGGAAAAGCTCGGAGAGAATGGTGCCGAGGGGGCCGTAGGTCAGGCCCATGAGAATCATGCCGAGGATCATCATGGTGGCGGCGCCGATCGTGCCGGCGGTGAAGAGCGGCGCGAGGATCAGGCCGAAGGCGGCGATGGTGGCGGTGACCCACAGCAAAGTGCGGCGACGGCCGTGTTCGGCGAGGAGGGCGCTAATGGGGATGAAGGCGGCGAAGAAGAGGATGCCGAAAAGCTGAATCAGTAGAAATTTGTCGCGGGTGTAATGCAGGGCAGTGGTGGCCCAGGAAAGGGCGAAGACGGTCATCAAGTAGAAAAGTACGAAAGTGGCTAGCGAGGAGAGAATTCCGATCACCAGCGGCAGCGGGAATTTGCGGAAGACGTCGAACATCGGAACTTTGACGCGTTCGTCACGGCTGAGGGCTTCGCGGAAGACCGGCGTTTCGGTGATGGTCAGACGGACGTAAAGGCCGATGAGGACCAGTGCGGCGCTGGCGAGGAACGGAATGCGCCAGCCGAAGGCGAAGAACTGGTCGTTGGTGAGCTGCTTCGAGAGAATCAGGAATACGCCGCCGGAAAACAAAAAACCGATTGGCGCGCCGAGCTGCGGAAACATTCCATACCAGGCGCGCTTGCCTGGCGGGGCGTTTTCGATGGCCAGCAGGACGGCTCCGCCCCATTCACCTCCCAGACCTAAACCTTGACCGAAGCGGCAGAGCGCGAGGAGCAGCGGCGCGAGCACGCCGATTTTTGCGTACGTCGGGAGAAGGCCGATGGCGACCGTGGAAATTCCCATGGTCAGGAGGGCGGCGACGAGGGTGGCTTTGCGTCCGACGCGATCGCCGAAGTGGCCGAAGAGGGCGGAGCCGAAGGGTCGGGCGATGAAGGCGATGGCGAAAGTGGCGAGGGAGGCCAGGGTGGCGGACGCTGGATCTTCCTTGGGGAAAAATAATTTTGGGAAAACCAAGACTGCGGCGGTGGCGTAGATGTAGAAATCAAAAAACTCGATGGTGGTGCCGATCAGGCTGGCGAAGAGCACCTGCGCGGGGCGGTTGATTGGGCCGGGAGTGGAAGGGGCGGTCAAGATTTCGGGGACAGCTTACATCATGCGAGCTAGGAACGACATTATCTGTGACGTTCATTTTGATATCAGCCGGAACTTCAAAAGATTTACCACGGAGGGCACCGAGAAACGGCCTGGGCCACAGATAATGTCGGATCCCGGGGGGAAATTGAGGGGATTGCGCAAGGGGGCGAAGCGTGGTAAGGTGTTGGTGCGTTTGTTGCTTATGAGTTCATTTTAGCTTGTTTCGGCGAAGGCTGGCGGGCACAATGCCCGGCGGCCTTTTTTTGTGAACGGGCGAGGGTCGAGTCAGGCAGCAGATAGCTTACGGGGTGGCGAAAAGCCGCCTTATGAATCAATTAGGAGCAGTCCAAGTGGCTAAAGAACAGGGAACAGTGAAGTGGTTTAACGCAGCGAAGGGTTTTGGTTTCATTCAGCGCCAGTCCGGAGAAGATGTGTTTGTGCACTTTTCGGCGATCCAGTCGGAAGGGTACAAGTCGCTCAACGAAGGCCAGGCAGTGGAATTCGAAGTCAAGCAGGGACCGAAAGGTCTGCAGGCTGAGAACGTCGTCGGTCTGTAACCCCGTCTGATCGTATTCTGAAGCGCCCAATTTTGCCGCGTCAGCGAAGCGCAGGGATTGCGCTTGGGCGGACGTGTACGAACGCGCGCTTCTGAACGCGCCGGCTGGCGCGGCAGCAGTGCTGCGAGTTGAGTTAGGTATGGCCCTTGAAGGGCGGACCCAGCCTCCGTCCTTTGAGGGATTTCTCCGACCGCGGAAGAGTCCGGAACTGGAGGGCCAGTTTCGCGATTCAGGTAGTAGCAGACGTGTGTTCACGGTGGTTTGGTTTCGCGGATTCGTTCGTCCAGGGTAGTCGTTTAGATCAGGTTGGCAGGCAGTCATTCATAACGCGAGTTTGAGTTTTCACTCAGCGCCTTACGGAGGGCAAATGCAAACACTAGTCGAAGGGCAATCCATCCGGCACGAGCAGTACGGCATGGGCATCGTTACGGAATCGAATCACGAGCGTACGACGATTGATTTTGACGATCACGGGGTGAAGCGGTTCGTGACGTCGATCTGGTCCGCGGAATTGATCGGCGAACCGCCGGCGACGCCGCCGACCAAGCGCCGGGGACGGCGCAAGTCGGTAAAGAAAGCGGCATAAATTTCGCTGCGCAGGAATTGGTGGTTGGTTTTTCGAGAGCCGGATTTATTCCGGCTCTTTTTTTTCCCCCGCGCTATTCGAGGTGACTATACTGGCGAAAATGAACCGCACGTTTATGCTTGGCGGTTGCTCTGACGTTTTCCGCTCTAATCCTGCGCTCTGGTAGGTGGAGACTTTAAACTCCAGCGCCACTCGACCTGCCTCCGGGTGAGGTAGCGCTGGGGTGCTAGAATGAACCGCTCATGGCGCGCAATTTCTGGTGAGTCGCGGAATGCGCGTGGCTCGAGGATCAACACGGATATGAAGCGAAGCCTTTGGTTCGAGATGGTGTTGGTCCTGGCGGGTGTGATGGTGGCTGCGGGTGCGGTGGCGGCGCAGGGCCAGGTGGCGTCGGGCGACGAGAATCCTGCAGGTGCGCCGTCGACGCAGAGTCAGGCGCCGGCACAAACCCCGCCGAAAAATCCGGCGGACGCGCGGATCGTGCATCATTTGGCGGCGGATGTTTCGGTGGCTTTGGGGCCGAACTGGCAGGAATACGATATTGGCAGCGTGCCGCCGCCGATGGCGATTGCGAATTTCGCGCCGCCGTTTCATCTGACGGGAATTTTGGCGCTGCAAAATGCGAAGCAGGTGGCGATGCTGCAATTCGCGACCTCGAGCAATCCGTTGATCGGGCACGATTCCAGCTGGCTTGATTCGCAGCTGCATATGCCCAGCGGTTCGGGGATGAGCCTACTGGACCTGATATTTTATTATTTTTTCCCTCCTTCGTCGGCGTGCATCGAGCAGGTTTTGACGCAAGATCCCAAGGCCACTTTTGCGCCCCTGCCGACGACGGGGTCGGGCGACAGCAGCGATCCGGTGTTGCAGGTGTCCTTGGCGTGCAAGCCACCGGCAACGATGGCGGGATTTTTTGCGTCGCAGGTGAGCGGCGGGATTACATTTGCGCAGACGAACGATGGGCCGCGGGCGTTTGCGCGGATTGGAGATTTTTATCTAGCTCCGATGGACCGCGAAACGATCGGGGGAATGATCTGGTACATATTTGAGGCACAGCGGACGGATCCCCTGGGGCCGAGTGCTTCGACGAATTTTAATTTGCCGGGGAATATGCAGGGGGCGCAGTCGGATTATTTCTGGGCGATTGGCGCAATTTCGCCGTTTCCGTTCGTGAGCGATTCGCCGCGGGCGAATCAGCCGTTGATTCATGTGGCGTACGCGGGGATTGGGGCGAATGGGAACAAGAAGGCGGAGTTTATGTCGATATTGCAGAGGGTGCAGGTCAAGGGGGCCTCGGCGGGGGTGCAGTAGCGCCGGGGCTTTGCGGCGTGGGCGCGGGGTGAAAGGCTGGTGAGGTGGAAATCGAAGATGTCGCTCGTCGACGCGCAGAAGCGGCGCGCGTCTGTCGGGATGACAACTAGACCCGCGGTTTAAAAACAACTTCAACGGCAACTTCAGAGACGCTTCAACACCGAGTTCAAAGACAGTTCAGCACCAACATTACACCAACTTCAAAAACCGCACGTCGACTTCTACGCTCCTCTGGATGACGGCCAACTGCCGGCGTTTGGTGAGAGTTTGATTTGCGGCGGCGCTCCGAGCTGGGCGGATTTAGATGGCGGGTTCGACGTTGGTCGGGGTGGTGGTCGGGCTGCTCGGCGTGGTTGGGGTGGTTGGGGTGTCGGGGGTGGGGTTTTCTTCCGATGGGGGGATGAAGAAGTCGCGGGGGGATTGGAGGAAGTGGAGCCAGAGGGCGCGGACCAGGTGGCGGTGGTCGCGGCCGGTGACGTCCTGGGCGCGGAGGGCGAGGCGCAGGGCGAGATAGAAACTGGTGGTGAGATTCAGGACGAAAGTGCAGGCGATGCCGAGGGCGGCCATGATCAGGGCGCCTTTGCCGATGACGGCGACGCCCAGCGAGGCGGCGCCGAGGGCGAACATGCCGGTGGAAAGGGTGACGTGGCGCACGTCGAGCGGCAGGCCGAAAAATTTTCCGAAGACCGGGGTCATGCCGAGCATAAAACCGAGGACGATCGAGCCGCCCCAGCCGGCGATGTTTCGCGAAAACGTGTTCGAGATGCGGGCCAGAGTTTCGGGCTCGAGCTTTTCGCCGAGGCGATGTTCGGCAATGGCTTCGGGCAAGCGGTGATAGACCGCCCAGTTTTCAATCCAGCCGCCGGCGATGCTGGAAAGCCAGAGGATTATGCCGGTGAGCGTGGCGTAGAAAACGGTGCCGCTGTGCAGCGGGTTCAGCGAAGTGATGGTGTACCAGGATGTTTCGTCGGAGAGGAAAGAGTGGCCGATGAAACGGTGCCAGAGCATCATCAAGACCAGAGAGCCAGCGCAGACGGCGACGATATTGCCGAGCGCGGCGGCAAGCTGGGAACGGAAAATGCGCGAGACGTATTTGAAAAGCTCGTCATTGCGCGCGGCGCCGTGGCAATTCTGAATGATACGCGCGAGAGCGGCCCCGGTCATGGAAGGCTGCTTGGTGGCGAGCGCGAGATGGTAATTCTGCATGAGGACGAAGCTGACGGCGTAGTCGAGTCCGACTAAAAATCCCTCGAAGAACAGCGGTAAGTGGCCGTGGGTCGCGATGAGTTTTATCGCAGCGGTGCCGACGGTGAGCAGGCCGCCGCCCATGGCCGAACGCCACATCTGCAAATATTCGGCGCGATTGTTGGTGATGTAGTGCTCGCCGGTTTTCCCCGCCCATTCGACAATTTTCCGCGCGAGTAAACGAAAGCTGTTGCGGGCCAGGCTGCGCAAGCTGCGGTCGGCGAGGCGGCCGCGCACGACTTCGCGGAGCAGGCTTTTCCCGGCGGCGTAGCGCTGCGGGCCGACCGGCGCGATCAACACAGCGATGATGGCTTCCATGCGGATGAGGCTGCGATGGATGACGTCGAGGGCGTAGACCACGTCGAGATTCACGCCGCTGGAATCGAGATGAGCCACGATGGTGCGGAGTTCCTTGTGGCAATCGCCGAGGGTAGCGTGCCAGGTCTGCACCGCTTCGGGAACGCCATCGCGGGTACGAATGGCGAGGACCAGGGAATCGGCGGCGCGAGGCAAGCGGTAAAAAGCCAAGAGCTGCACCGGAACCGGTTCGCTGCGCACGCGCAAATTTTCGGAGAGGCCCAGACCCTGGACGCGCGCGCCGATCAGGCAGAAGGCGCCGAGCATGGATTCGACGATCGGGTGCCAGGCGTCGGAATCCTCGGGGGGCGCGGTGAGATGGGCGATGTGATCGAGCAGGGAGGCGGGAAGGCTAAAAAAACGGTCGACCTCTTTTTCGGAGGGGAAGAGACGGAGAAAAAGTTTGGAGAGATCTTTGTCTTCGCGCGGCGCGGGGAGGACGTGACCGAAGAAACGGTCGGAGACTTCGGGGAACAGGCCGCGGTCGGTGGGCAGGCCGGACTGGGCGAAGAGCGAGATGCCGTTGGTTTCTTTCAGGATGGCGGCGATGCCGGCGTGGTAGCGGTCGCGAATCGTGGCGGACGATTCGAGAATGGAGACCCAGACTAGCTCGCGTTTCAGGTGCGGGTCGGTGAAGCGGGAGATGGTTTTTCCGACGGTGGCAGCGGGTTCGCTGTGAGCCAGCGGCTCGGGGATGACGCGGTCGGACTTGCGCAGGAATTTGAAGAGGGCGACGAGGGCGTCGAGGCGCGACGCCAGGATTTCGGCGGAAGTGAAGTGGTCGGCGCGAAAAGCGAGTTCGCGCAGAGGGCCGTTGTCCCGGTCGGCGGTCGGGAAGAGGGAGAGGATAATCTCGCTGGTCGAGTCGGGCACGGCGGCTTTTCCAGGGTGAGTGTACAATGCCGGGCACTCGCTAAGAGAATCTCAATTTTTCCGGGAGGATGCGAGCGGACGGAGAAGCAGTTCAGCGAATTGTTCGCGGCGGCGGGGTGGAAATTGAACCGGATTATACCGACGCGGGTGCCGGAATCGATTGTGGAGGGGATCCCGGCGTAGATCTGGGGATGCGGCCTCGACATCTTTTTGCGAATTTGGCGCATCTCTAGGGTATTGGTGGTGCTGCGCGAATTATTGGAACTGTAGCGAGATTCGGAGAGAATTAAGATCGTGAAGAACGGCGGCGGAAATCAACCAGCAAGAGGTGTGGCGTTTTGTGCGCTGTGCGCGCTGGCGCTGGTGGCTTGGCCCAGCGCGGCGCGGGCGCAGGCGGGTCCGGGGCCGATTCGTCCCGCGCCGGGGACGCAAGGGGATTCGACCGGGGCTCCACGGATTGCGGCGGATGAGCCAAAGCCGCCCGATCGCAAGGAACTTTGGGGCACCTGGAAGCTGGACGTGGCGCAGAGCGACGACGCGATGCAGCAGATTAAGGATGCGAAGACGACCGGCGGCTCGGGCGGCGGCCCGCGGAGCGGCGGGGGAACTGGCAACGGGTCGCCCACCGGGAACAACACGGGCATTCACGTGGGCGGGCCGACGTCGCCTTTTCCGGGGAGTAGCAGCGGGCGGGCGCCGCGGAACACGGGCGCGAGCGACGACGATTTTACGCGGGCGCAGATGCAGGAGCTGACCACGCCGGCGTCGACAATTACGTTGAGCGCGAAGGATACGAAGGATGATAAGGACGCGGCGGTGAACCTGACGGACGATCTGAACCGCGAGCGCGTTTTCTATACCGACGGGCGGAAGATCACCAATTCGAAAGAAGAAAAATATCAGGAATACAATTCGCACTGGGAAGATTTCCGGCTGGTCGGGGACGTGGAGGGCGCGCATGATGCGCGGGCCACGCGGTCGTTCGAGCCGGCGCCGGGCGGGGATAAGCTGATCGAAACGGTGCATCTGGGGCGGACGCGGTCGCATGATTCGGTGGATATTCGTTATGTATATGACAAGGTGCCGGGGAACGCGCCACTGCGGTCGAGCTCGGCTCCGGCGTTAACGCCGACGGATCCGGCACCGAAACTGTCTTCATCGCCGTCCTCGAGTTCGTCGTCGTCCTCTTCGTCTTCTTCCTCGTCACCGGAAAACTGAGTCTGCTGACAATTTCGAATCGACCTGCACTGGCGAACGTGCGACCATCGTGCGGAATCATCCTGCGATCTCCGCGCGGAGGATTGAGTGCATTGGCGCCATTCAGTATTTTGTTTTTTCCTTTCTTTCGTCTTCATGACACTCCCTCCAGTTGCACGCTCACAAACTGTTCCAGGTAAAGCGTCCGCCAGTTCGAGCTCGGTAAAACCCATCGCGGTGATTCCATTCGAGCTGTATCACAACCGCGTTTATTTGCCGGTAAGCGTGCATGGCTCACGGCCGTACACGATGATTCTGGATACCGGCGCGGCGGTCACGTTTGTAAGCGAGGAGGCAGCGGACGAAGTGAAGCTGCCGCGGAAAGGAAGCGCGAAAGTAGATGGCAATGGAGAAGGCGTGGAGCGTTTTCCGCTGGGGAAAAACGTCGCGTGCAGCGTCGGTGGCGCCGATCTTCTCGAGAAGACGATCGTTATTTACAACTACGGCGATTTCGAAAAGCATGAGGGGCGGAAGATCGACGGGACACCGGGCGTAAATTTCTTTCACAAATACGTCGTGGAGATCGATTACGCAGGGAAACAACTGAGCATTTACGATCCCGGATCGTTTTTATATACAGGTGCGGGGTCGGTGATTCCACTACGAATTCTGAATGGCGGGACGTTGGCGCTGTTTGACGCGAAGATCGTTGCGGCTGCTGGACAGCCGGCGCTAGAGGCGCATCTGGCGGTGGATTCAGGGACGTACTCGGAGCTGCGATTGTTCCGGCCGTTTGAGGAGCAGCACGCTTTGATTGGCGATGGACGAGGCCAGTTTGCGTCGTTCGGATTTGGCGCGGGTGGAGAATTTCGGCAGGTTACGGGGCGAGTGGAGAGCGTGGAAATCGGCGGGGTGAAACTTTCGAATCCGGTGGCGGATTTTTCTACCGACACCAAGGGCGTTACGGCTACCTCGAATTACGACGGGACGATTGGCGGAGATATTTTGCGGCGATTCACGGTGACTCTGGATTATTCGCGGGGTCAGATGATGCTGGAGCCGAACGGGGATTGGTCCAAACCATTCGATAGGAATACGTCGGGCTTAACGCTGGTGACTGACGACGGATTCAAGAAAGTGCTGGTAGTCCATGTGGTCAAAACGTCTCCAGCGGACGTGGCGGGCCTTCACGAAGGTGATTCGATTGGTGCCGTGGACGGAAAGAGCACACCCATGTACACATTTGATCAGATACGGCGTTTGGTCGAGTCACCTGGGCAACATGAAGTTGGGGTTGATGCTTGGCGGGGCGAGGTAATGACGGTGACAAAACTCCGTCTCGACAATCCGCCGAAACCGTAGCGCAAACCAATTTAGAGGTGGGCAGGCCTTTGAATACTGTTGAATTTACGCTGGTGGTGGCGATTGGCTCGTTTTTCGCCGGGATGCTGGGGTCGCTGACCGGGCTGGGTGGCGGCGTGGTGATTGTGCCGCTGCTGACTTTGGTGTTTGGCGTAGACATTCGGTACGCGATTGGGGCGTCGCTGGTGTCGGTGATTGCGACTTCGTCGGGCGCGGCGGCGGCGTATTTGCGGGAAGGGTATTCGAATATGCGGGTGGGGATGTTTCTGGAAGTGGCGACGACGGTGGGGGCGTTGAGCGGGGCGTTTATCGCGGGATACGTTTCGACGTCGGCGATTGCGATTATTTTTGGGGTGGTGCTGCTGTATTCGGCGTACACGTCGTTCGGGGGGCCGAAGGAGCCGGAGAAGGGATTGGCGCCGGACCCGGTGGCGACTTTCTTGAGACTGGACGGGACGTTTCCGGCAGATCGAGTACGGGGGGCGGGCGACGCGATCAGCGTGGCGGCGGGTGGCGCGAGTGGCGCGCGCGAAGCGTATCACGTGCGAAATGTTCCGGCGGGATTTGGTCTGATGTATCTGGCGGGACTTTTGTCTGGGCTGCTAGGGATTGGGTCTGGAGCAGTGAAAGTGCTGGCGATGGATCAGGCGATGAAGATTCCATTTAAAGTTTCGACGACGACCAGCAATTTCATGATTGGAGTGACAGCGGCGGCGAGCGCGGGAATTTATTTGCGTCGAGGGTACATCGATCCGGGATTGGCGCTGCCGGTGATGCTGGGAGTTCTGGCCGGGGCGTTGACGGGTGCGTTGATTTTGCCCGGAGCCAAGGTGAAGACGCTGCGAATGGTGTTTGGAGTGGTGATTGCGGCATTAGGAGTCCAGATGATTTTTGAGGGTGTGCGAGGGAAGTTGTGATGCCTGCGGCGATAAAACCTACGGATCAGCAGTTCGAGATTTTCTTGGGGAAGTTGCTGCGGACGGGCGTGCTGATTGCGGCGTTGATTGTTCTGGCCGGAGGCATGTGGTTTTTGTCGGAGGCGCATGGCGCGCGGCGAGAGTACAAGACTTTTCGGGGCGTGCCGGCGGAGTTGAGCAGCTTGCAGGGTATTTTCCATGGCGCGGTGGAGTGGGAGCCGCTGGCGGTGATTCAGTTGGGGATTTTGGTGCTGATTGCTACGCCGGTGGCGCGGGTTTTATTTTCGATGCTGGGGTTTGCGCTGGAGCGCGACTGGATGTATGTCGGAGTGACGGCGATCGTGCTGGCACTGCTTTTGTATAGCTTGTTCAATCATTCCACGCGTTGACAACGCTGCAAGAATTCCCTCAGCGGCTAAAGCCGCGAATTCCATTGGCGCTTTGCGGCAGGGCTGAAGCCGTGCCCTGACGAGAGGTTCGCGTCGATGTGATTGTGTGCGGGATCGTTGAGTGGCCTCGCTGCGGAAGGCGCCCACCCTTCCTGAGGCGCGAAGGCGGGGCACCCGGAAAGGCAACGGCTGCCCGGCTAATGCCGGCCGCTACAGGTGGCTGGCTTGCGTTGCTGCTTTGCCGAACGAGATTTGCTGAGGCTTATTTATTTTGTGGCGGATTTGGTTGCGGGATCTGGGGGGAAGGCGACGTTATGGGGGAAGAGGATTTGGGTGATGTCGCGGAAGATGGCGTTGGCGACGCCTGGGCTGGGAGTTTCAATCTGGGAATTTACCAAGGCGATGATGGTGGCGCCTTGGGCTGGGAAATAATTGGCGGACGTGTTGTAGCCGGGGATGCCGCCGGTGTAGCCGTACCAGCCGTTGACGCAGCCGATGCCGAGGCCGAAAGAAAGTTCGTAGCCGCCGGTGGGCAGGCAGGTGAGACGTTCTTTCTGAGTGGCGGCGCCGTTGGTGCTGCCGGTGACGTAGGCTTTGACCCAGATTTTCATGTCGGCCAGGTCGGAGATCATGACGCCGGCGGCCCAGCTGATGCTGGGCGAGAGGTTGACGGTCACGTCGGTCCAGTTTTTCTGGGGATCGAGAGCGTAGCCGTGAGCGAACGGCAGCGGCATGTCGGGATTGGTGGTGGGGAAGGTGGTGTTTTTCAGGCGCAGCGGAACGAGCAGGCGCGTGCTGATTTCGTCCTGAATCGGGTGGTGGGTGACGGCTTCGATAATCAGGCCGAGCATCAGGTAATTGGTGTTGCTGTAATTCCATTTGGCGCCGGGCGGGAAGAGCGGCGGATTCGAAACGGCGGTGGCGATGATTTGCTGCGGGGTGTAGGCGGTCTGAGGCGTAAAGGTGACTTTGTCGTACTGCGGCGCGCTGTAGGCGTCGAGCAGGCCGCTGCGCATCTGGCAGAGTTCGCGGACGGTGATGTTTTCGGCGTTGGGAATTTTTACGCCGAGGTCGAACTTGCTGACCGGATCGTCGAGGGAGAGTTTCTTTTCGTCGACCAGCTGGAGCAGCACCGAGATGACAAAGGTCTTGGTGTTGCTGCCGATGCGAAATTTGTCGTCAAGCGCCAGGCGTGTTTTGGGATCAAGATTGGACGAACCGAAGGCCTGGGCGAAAGTTCCTTTGCCGGGCACCCAGATGCCGACGATCGCGCCGGGGACGGGGGTGTTGCCGCCGAAGGCAGCGAGTTCTTTATTTACGGCGGCGGAAATGGCGGATTGCGTCGCTGGGCTGAACGATTGGGTGGCGGCGCTGTTCGCTGAAATACTTTTGGCCGAGCCCGCGGAGTGCTGAGACTCGGCAGCGGTAGCAAGTAGCAACGCTGCCAGAATTCCAGCGGCGGCACGAGTTTTGCTTTTCATTACGGCCTCCCGGACGGGGAAGAGCAGGACATCTGTAGCATGCATGGGTGTATAGCATGGGCGGGCGAGGCTGGCAGTGAAATTCGAGAGAGCGCGGGCGGGCCAAGGACTCAGGAACGGGCGAAGCGGAGCAGGGGCTCAAGGTCGTGGCCGTCGGCGGCGCGCAGAGCTTGCAGGTACGCCGCGCGGGTGGGCCCGGCGGCGATCATGGTCTGGCGCCCCCAACTGAATTCAGCGCGGCCCAAATGGATGGCGAGCGCGTCGGCATAGAGGCGGGCGTGCCGGCCGTTGCCATTGGGGAAGGGATGGACCAGCACGAGTTGATGATGGCAGCGCACCGCGATTTCGTCGGCGGGGTAGGTGTGGTGCTCGACCCAGTAGCGGGCGTCGCCGAGCAAGGTGGCGAGGCGTTCGCGTATTTCATGCGCCGGGACTCCGAGATTTTTGGCGCTGCGGCGGTAGCTGCTGGCCCATTTCCAGGTTTCGCTGAACATGCGGCGGTGTAGTTCGCGGACGTAGGCTTCGGCGAACGGGTTGGCCTGCTTGATTTGCCGGCGGGCGAGCGCCCAGGCTCGAGCCACCAGAATATTTTCACCCTCCCACTCGTTTAATTCGTGCTGGGTGGCCAGGCTGGGAATCAGGCCACCCAGTTTTTCGGGAGTGATGGGAGTGTTTCCGGGCAGCCCGTTCATGGCGTCGCGCGCACTCGGCGTCAGGATTTCTTGAGGATGCGCCGGGTCTCCCGCTCGATCCGGTGGTCCACGTCGCCGGCGGCCTGGGCCTCGAGGGCCATGCTGTGTTCGACGGCCAGGACGCGCTGGGCCGCTTCCTGGCGCGCGTTGCGTTCGGCCAATTCGCGCAACGTGCCGGATTTAGGAATGACGGCATAGACCAACTCGCAACCCATGGCCTCGGCGACTCGGCGCAGGCTTTTGAGCGTGATGCGGTCTTCCGCTTCGGAGCGCTCGAAGGCCAGGGTGTCCTGGCGAGTGCGATCCATAGCCCGGCCGACTTGTTCCAGAGTTAAGCCCAGGGACTCCCGAATGGCGCGCAGCCATCCGCGGGACGGGCGCACGGCGGATTCGGCGTCGCGGAAGGGGACGAGGGCCTGGGTGAGCTGGTGAAGGCGTAGTTCTCGGAATTCGGTTTTCATGGAAGCCTCTGTTAGGTGCTGGATGGGTGTGATAGTACAGGGAGCGGTGGATGTCAAGATATAATAGGACGCGTGCGCCAATACGTAATATTATAGACATACACGCGACTCCTAGTGTCGTAATATACTTATACAACAAGTTCAGGCTGATCCGTTCACGGGTGCGTCGGAATTGCGTTACTTCCCGGCAGGGATGGATTTCAGGCGCGAATCTTGAAACGCACGATGCGTCACCGGCGTCTGAGGGCGTGGTATCTTTCCGGTGAATTTCACAAAAGTTCTGTTGAGACGACCAAATAACGCGGAGGCGATTGTGCGGCGACTGGGAATTTGGGTGGCGGTTTTGATGTTGGTTCCGGCTGCGGCTTTGACGCGGCCGGTATTCGGGCAAAGTTCGGCGGCGACGCCGGCGACTCAGGCACCTGCAGCGGGTTCGGCGGCGACGCAGTCGACGGACAAGACGGCTGACCGGCGAGAGAAGCGCGCGGCGGCGAAACAGGCGGCCAGCGCGGACGCGGCGCCAGCGGGCGTTCCGGACAAGCCGGATTACGACGCGATTTACAAGTTGAAGGATGAAGGCTTCAACCATTCGCAGATCATGGAGATCGAGAGTTATTTGACGGATGTATACGGGCCGCGGCTGACCAATTCGCCGAACATCAAGGCGGCCGCGGAGTGGACGACCAAGAAAATGGGCGACTGGCAACTGGCTAAGGTGAAGACGGAGCCGTGGGAGCCCTTTGGTCGCGGGTGGTCGAATGAGAAATTCTTCGCGGAGATGGTGGGGCCGCGGTCGTTTATTTTGATTGGATATCCGAAGGCGTGGACGCCGGGGACGAATGGGCCGGTGACCGCGGAGGTGGTTTACGCGGCGATTACCAAAGAAGAGGACATGGCCAAGTACAAGGGCCAGCTGCAAGGCAAGCTGGTGATCACGCAGGTTCCAGATCCGGTACTGCCGCATTTTGAGGCGGACGCGAAGCGCTATACGGATGCGGAGCTGGCGGATCTGGCGAATTTTCAAATTACCGGCGGCGGCGACAAGGAGCGCGATGCGCGCATCGCGCAGTTCCGGGCGCAACGCGACCTGCAAAACAAGATCATGAAATTCCTGCTGGATGAGGGCGCGGTGGCGTGGCTCGAGGATCAGCGCGGAGATGACGGCACGGTGTTTGCGCAGCAGGGCGGCTCGCGCGATCCGAAGGATCCACCGGCGATCACGCGCGTGGCGCTGGCGGCAGAGCATTACGGACGGATTTACCGGCTGCTCGAAAAGAAAATTCCGGTGTCGATCACGCTGGACATCGAAAACAAGTTTTACGATGAGGATTTGAAGTCGTTCAACATCACCGGCGAAATTCCGGGGACGGATAAAGCCGACGAGGTGGTGATGCTCGGCGGGCATTTCGATTCGTGGCAAGCCGGAACCGGCGCGACGGATAACGGTGCGGGATCGGCGGTGATGCTGGAGGCGATTCGGATTCTGAAGGCGAGTGGTTTGAAAATGCGGCGGACGGTGCGCGTTGCGTTGTGGACCGGCGAAGAAGAAGGGCTGCTCGGTTCGCGCGCGTACGTGAAAGAACACTTTGGCGATCCGGAAACGATGAAGCTGACGCCGGAACATGCCAAGCTGGACGCGTACTACAACATTGACAACGGGACCGGAAAGATTCGCGGCGTGTATTTGCAGGGGAACGAAGCAGTGGCGCCGATTTTTGAGGAGTGGATGGAACCGTTTCGGAATTTGGGAATGACTACGCTGAGTATCCGCAATACGGGCGGGACGGATCACCTGTCATTCAATTCGGTGGGGTTGCCGGGATTTCAATTCATCCAGGATCCGATGGACTACGACGCGCGGACGCACCATTCAAATATGGATTTGTACGAGCGGGTGCAGGAAGCGGACATGAAGCAGATGGCGGTGATCGTGGCGTCGTTTGTGTATATGACGGCGAACCGGCCGGACATGATTCCGCGGAAACCATTGCCGCCGCCGACGCCGCAAATTCGATTCTAGTTTGGCGGAATCGGGCCGAAGAGCGCGGCCGTGGTGGATCTCGGAGAATTTCAGTGGCCGCGATTCGCAACGGCCGTTGGGGCGTCTAGTACTCACAACATACGGTGAATACTTGTACGGGTCGAGCTTCGCTCAACCCCTGAAGCGGAGTTTCTGTGAAATTTGTTGCACAGTCGTGGGCCACGAGAAGGTGGCGGTAAGATGCGGCGGCGCGGGCCGCAGCGCATGTAGTGACTTCGATGGGACTTAGCTTTTTGGGCCCGAAGCGATTTATTCTGCTGGCTGGACATGGAAATGCTGGGAAACCTCTAGGCATTCTTGTCTAAATCTTGGGGGCCACATGAAAATTTTGACAGTAATGGGAGGCGGCGCCGCGCTTTTGGCGATGGCTTTGACGGCATCGGCGAACGGGGTGCCGGCGAAAACTCGGTCAGCGTACGGGAGCGACGGGTCGCCGCAGCAAGCCTCACAGTCGAGCACGTCGGATGGAGTAACGATCGATAGCATCCTGTTCTGTTCGGACGCCACCATCGATGCGGTGCACGGAGTGGGGACCTGTCAAGCGAGCATTGCGTTTGAAATAACCTCGGCGATTCCTGCTGGCACCACGGCGATTACTATTGACCTCCCGATTCCCGCCGGCGCCAGCCTCGATAATTCGTCGGGTATTCCAGTGGGTTTTCTGACCAACGACAGCCCCATCACTGACCCGACTACGCCGATCTTGCCTTTTTCTCCATTCAACATGAGTCAGGCAGGAGCGCTCTCGGCCTCGCTGGGCACGGATGGATCCGGAAATCCTACGTTCACTCTACTGTCACCGCTTTCGATTCCAGGCGCCGGCACCCAGTTGACGCTCTATATGGATCTGGTGGATAACAACACCGCGAACGGCGGTTACTTTTGTTACGAGGGCGGCACAAAAGCTTGTGCGAAAGCGGACCTTCCGACACTGCCGACGCCGGTGGTAACGTTGACCGGCGGGGTGGCTCCAATGCCTGAACCGAATTCGCTGATGTTGCTCGGCTCGGGACTGGTTGGTCTGCTGGGTTTTGCCCGGCGCCGACGCGCATAGCGGAGAGAGCTTTTTCTGCTGGGATAGATGGAGCAACTTCCGGGAGTCTGCACCGCGCGTGCAGACTCCCGTTTTTATTTAGCGAGACTAGTGGCCTTGCGCGCGATGAGCAGGTAGCCCGAGGCAGTGGCTTCGGCGGCAATCTGTTTGGCAGCAGCTTTTCCTGCCGGGTTCGAGTTGGTCTCCAGGTCGACTTTGGCCTTGGCGAGGCGCGCTTCCAATTCGAGTCGCTTCAATTTCAGATCTATCGCCTTCTGAATCGTTTCCGTTATGCTGCGCAATTCGTCTGGGAGCTTGCCTTCTTTGGCCAGCACGTACGCCTCGGAGATCGCGAGGCGCGAACGAATGCCCTGGTCTTGCGCAGGCAAAGCCTTGGAGCGATCGATGGCGGCGCGGGCCTCGGAAATTTTGTGGTCTTCCACGAGCGCTAGCGCCAAAGTAGCGAGGGCGTCGGTTTCGAAGTCTGCGTTGTTCTGCTGATGGAGGGCATCCGCAGACTGGCGCGCCAGATTCTGGGATTCCGCAAGCCGACCCTGTTCGAGCGCCAGAAGGGCGAGTGCGGCAGTGCTTCGCGCCACCCCGAGTGCATCGGCCAGGTCTTTATTCGCTTGCAAGGCGTCATTGTAGTTTTTCGCGGCAGCATCGAACTGACCCTGCGCGAGATTCAAATCACCGACGGCCAGGAGCGTCCATGCGTAATTGGCCTTCATTCCGGCGCGCTGGCTGACTTTCAGAGATTCGTCGAATCGTTTGCGGGCGTTCGGAAGGTCCGCTTGTTCGAAAAAAATAAGACCGATGGCGCTCAACGCGAGGGCGACATTTTTCTGGTCGCCGACTTCCTTCGCCGTTTTCAGCATGTCCTCGTAGATATTCCGCGCCGCGCCATAATCTCCGGAGGTGTATAGATTTTCGGCGAGGCCGCCCTCGGCGTCGACGATTCCTTGTTTGTTGTTGATGGTGCGCGAGATTTCGAGCGACTCCTGGTAGGAGGCGTGGGCCCCTCTTAAGTCTCCGGAGGAAGACAGTAGATTGCCAATGTTCAAGAGCGCGCCGGCGATGTCGCGCTGCGCGCCGATTTCGCGGACGAGTTTCAGGGCGGTGCGGTGGGACTCGAGGGCCTGGGCGGTGTCGCCTTGATCGCTCAAGGCGTAGCCCAATCCGGTGAGGCTCCGAGCCTGGAGGAGCGGGTCGTCGACGGCTTTGGCGGCGTCGCGCGCTTTTTCGCACGATGCTTTGGCTGCGGCGGCATCGCCCAAATTCACGAGTGCGTTGCAACGATGCCAGTCGGCGCTCGCGGCCAGGCGCCGGGAGCCCTGGCGTTCGGCTTTCTCGACGGCTTGCGCGGCGGCCTGCTCTTGACCTTTGAAATCGCCAAGCATTTCGGCGGCTTCGGCGGCGCGAAGGTCGATGCGGGGATCTTCGCCGATGGAGCCAGGGAGCGCGCGCAAATCGGAAATGGTGGCGAGGGCGTCTTTCGGCTTGCCACCGCGCACCTGGGCGTTGGCCTGGCGCAGCCCGTAGTCGAGGTCGTCCTGATAAAGAGTGCGGAGGGAAAGATAATAGGTCGCGGCTTTGTCCCATTCGGAAGAAAATTCGTAGAGGCGGCCCTGGATCAAACCTTTTTCTTCGGCGGTGAGCGAGCCGGCGAGGGCGAGGGCCTTTTGTTCTTCGTCCCTGGCGCGATCGTCGTAGCCGAGAACGGACCAGGCTTCGGCCAAGGCGGAATGGGCGAGCGCGAAGTCGGGAGAATCTTTGATGGCTTTTTGCAGCGGATCGATGGAACCTTTGGCGTCCATGCGGCGCAGCTTGTCGATACCAACGGAATACAACTGCGCGGCGAGCGAGGTGGACGGGACCGAGGCTTTCAGCACCGAATCCGCCACGGGGGGCCGGCCTTCCAAACCCAGTTTTTGACGGAGTTGTACGCCGGCGCTGCCGATCAATTGCACCAAGTCGGTCACTTGCGAACTGATGGCGCGCACGCTGAAGGAATCGACGGTTTCGCCGGTGCGGGCGTTTTGCAAGCGGAGGTCCAGCTGGATGGGACCGATGCCGGGAGCGATATAGGAACCGGTGACGATGTCATCAGCGCCTAAAATTCCGCCGATACGTTGCAGGGTTTCGGCGCCGTAACTGTCGGCGTCGGGCAAGCCGAGATCCGATTGCATGCGAGCGACGTCTTCGCCGGAAATGGTGCGCAGGTTGCCGCCCGCGCCGAGTTCGGTGTTCAGCATTTCGGGAAGGGTGGTGGAAAGCCACGCTTGACTGGGTTGCTTGGAAGCGTTGACGAAGGCGAGGACGGCGATGGCGCGGCGAGAGGCAGGGACGGGCGTGGAGCGTGCGGAAGATGTTGGGTTTGCCGCGGAATCTTTCCCTGCAGAAATTCCAAGCTTTTGGCGGTAGGCGAATAACCCTAAAGCTAAGGCCAATCCAGCAGCGATGACGCCAACCAGCCAAAGATTGCGAGAACGACCCGGGACAACTGTGGAGGTGGTGGCGACGGTTGAGGTGGTTGGGGCGGCGACGGCGTTCTGGGCGCTTTCGGCGGAGAAGGAAGTGGTCAGCGTTTCGAGCGCGATGCGCAGCTCGCGCGCAGTTTGATAGCGCTCCGCGGGATCTTTATCGAGCGCTTTTAGAATCACGGCCTGGAGGCCGGACGAAAATCCTTCCTTGAGCGAGCGAGGCGGGGCGGGCTGCTGGTGGAGGATGGCGCCCATCAACTGGACGGATTGACTTTGCGGAAAAGCGCGCTGGCCGGTGGCCATCTCGTACATCACGGCGCCGGCGGAATAGATGTCACTGCGGGCATCGATGGTTTCGCCGCGCAGTTGCTCCGGAGACATGTAGGGCAGAGTGCCGGTGACGCGGCCCGGGAACTCGGAGAGGCTGCGCGTTATGTCGACTTCGTCGCCCGTGCGCAAAAGTATGGCGAGGCCAAAATCGAGTATTTTCAGGCGATTTTCGGGGGTGACGAAGAGGTTGGCTGGTTTCAAATCGCGATGGATTACGCCCTGATCGTGCGCGGCGGCGAGCCCTTCGCACATTTGCACGCCGAGGCGCATGACTTCGCGTTCGGAAAGCGGACCGGCGTTCAGTTTTTCATTCAGCGGAACGCCAGGAATTAATTCCATGGCCAGGAAATCGAGGCCATCCTGGCTGCTGAAGGCATAAACCGTTTCGATATTCGGATGATTGAGCTTAGCGAGGGCCAGAGCTTCCTGGCGAAACTGTTTTCTGGCCTGATCGTCCGCTAGAAGGCCGGTAGAAAGGACTTTTAGCGCGACTTTGCGGTCGAGCTGCTCGTCCAAAGCGCAGTAGACCACGCCCATTCCGCCGGCGCCCAACTGGCTGAGAATCAGGTAGTGTTGGATTTTTTGGCCGATCAAGTTCCAGGACCTGAGCCGAATGGTATGGTTGGCGTCCGTTGAAGTCAACGTGCAGAAAGCGCTGGTGTTGCTGAGCCTGGGGTGCGTGGCTGGCCGGTAATTTAAGTCGCTGATAATTCGGGAAGGGATTTGGAAACGCGCTGGCTCGGTGACGGGCTGGCGCGTTTTGTTTTTTGTTTCGGTTATAATCGCGGGCTCTGCTTCGGCTGGTTTTCTTTTTGGCGCGATGGCGAAGGAGCGGGAGCGATTGGCCACGGTGAATCCAGAGGGCGTGGAGGGCGGGGGACGGGTTGCGTTTACGTACCCGGCTTTCACGTTGTACGAGGTCGCGCGATTTTTTATCGTGGCTTCGCTGGAAATGCAGACGGTGGCGGTGGGCTGGCAGATTTATTCGATCACACACCGGGCGCTGGATCTGGGGTATGTGGGGCTGGCGCAGTTTCTTCCGGGGATTTTGTTATTTCTGGTTTCGGGGCACGTTGCGGATAAATTCAACCGGCTGAAACTGATGATGGCCTGCCTGGTGGGATTCGCGCTGTGTTCGCTGCTGCTATTGATTTCATCGTTGCGCGATTACCAATCGATTGGACCGATCTACGCGGTGATTGTGCTACTGGGCGTGGTGCGTTCGTTCAACGGCCCAGTGGGGCGGGCGTTGCTGCCGCAGCTGGTGCGCGAAGAACATTTTCAAAATGCGGTGGCCTGGCATTCGACGATCTTTCAGGCGGCGACGATTTTAGGTCCGTCGCTGGGCGGAATTATTTACGGGGTATTTCACGGGCCTTCGGCGGTGTATGCGAGTTCGCTGGTGTGCGCGTCGATTGCGGCGTTTTGTGCCATGCAGGTGCGACTGCAGCCTACGGTGCGGAGCCGCGAGCCGATCAATTTGAAAACGGTGCTGGCCGGGATTTCGTACATCTGGAATCACAAGATCGTGCTGGGTTCGATTTCGCTCGATTTATTTGCGGTGCTGCTGGGCGGGGCGGTGGCGTTATTGCCGGTGTATGCGCGCGAGATTCTGCACACTGGTCCGTGGGGGTTGGGAATTTTGCGCAGCGCGCCGGCGGTGGGCGCGGCGGCGATGGCGATTCTGATCGCACACAGGCCGTTGAAGAGCCGAGTGGGCGTCACCATGCTGTGGTGCGTCGGAGCATTCGGGGCATTTACGATTCTGTTTGGGTTGTCGCACAGCTTGATACTTTCGCTGGTGGCGCTGATTTTCGTGGGCGCATCGGACATGGTCAGCGTGGTGATTCGAGCCACGCTGGTGCAGATCGCGACGCCGGACGCGATGCGCGGGCGAGTGAACGCGGTGGATATGATTTTTATCGGCGCGTCGAACGAGCTGGGGCAATTTGAGTCGGGCCTGACGGCGCACTGGTTCGGCACGGTGCCGTCGGTGGTGCTGGGGGGAATTGGCACGCTGGTGGTGACCGGATTGTGGGCGGGGCTCTTCCCGGCGTTACGGAATGCCGAGACTTTGCTGCCGGAACCTGAGCAAGAAGAGAACTTGGCGGTGTAGGCGGACTGGCCTGGTGCGACGATTTCCGCGAAGTGATTAGTCCTCGAACGGTGGCGCGACGCGGCGAGATTCGGCGCGGCGGAGATTTTCGATATCTTCTGGCAGGCTCCAAACGGCTGCGGCGGCCATAAAACTGCCGAGAACAATGAGAAGAGCCCAAGCCCGTCGATGAGATGGTTCGCTCATGATTTCCTCCATAGTGCTGAATGCATACGGAACCGAGAAACTGCAAATCAGCGTCCCAAAGGCAGCGGTTGAAATGTTTGAACTTAGGTCCGGGAGCGGCCGGTAAAATTGCAGGGGGCGCGGTAAAAATGGGCGCAGATCGGTGATTGACCGAAGGCGATGGCTGCACTAAAATTTGTTGAGAAAGACTTCAGCAGGACCACTCGGGGAGTCCTGGTATGGAAAAGTCCGCCAATCATCGTCGCAAGGGCAAGAAACTCGTGCAGAAACCGCTTCCGGCCGTGTTGAATTTGAGCAAGCGGGGACTGCAGCAGCCGGACCTCGTCAAGGTAATCGCCGCGCTGCGTAAGAAAGAGGAGTAGACTGCGCTCGAAAATCCTCGTTGGTCGCCGCGCCGTCAGTTGCCGCTCGCATAATTTACTTCGCAAACGATCGTGCCTTCCCAGCGTGGATAGCAGCTCCCTCGCTGCGCTTCGGGATGACAGTACTTGCCCGGGATGACGTGGTTGTGAGATGCGGATCGCTGCCGTGCTCGTTTTCCTTATCTACGCTTCGACGATGCGATTGCGGATGGCGAAGCGCAGCAGGTCGCTGAAACTTTCGAATTTCATTTTGTGCATGATGTGGTTGCGATGGCTTTCGACGGTGCGGATGGAAAGGCCGATGGCCGGAGCGATTTGCTTGTTGCTCATGCCGCTGGCCAGCATCTGCAGGACCTCGACTTCGCGCGCGGTGAGCGGCGTGCCGGGAAGAGGATGCTCGTCAGTGGCCTCGCCTTCGCCGGGGTTGTGAATGAAAGTGTCGACCAGCGAGAGCGCCAGCTTGCCGGTGAAGTAGGGCCGATTCTTTTGGACCTGACGCACGGCGCTGAGGAGTTCGGCATCGGCGTCGGATTTGAGCACGTAACCGTGGGCGCCACTGCGCAGGGCTTCGCGGGCGACATCCTCGGAAAAATGCATGGTCAGGATCAAGACATCGGTGTCGGGGGACGCCTCGCGGATTTGGCGGACGGCTTCGAGGCCGTTCATTTCCGGCATGGTGAGGTCGAGCAGGACCATATCGGGCTTGAGTTTCTTGACGAATTCGAGGGCTTCGAGGCCGTCGCCGGCCTCGTGGCAGATTTCAATGCCCGGCTCCGTTTCCAACAGAGCGCGAATGCCGCGGCGCACGATGGCGTGATCGTCGGCGACGAGAATCCGATATGGTTTGGGCTCGGCGTTCTCTTTTGGCATCAGTTTGGTCATCATGTTTCATCTCCTTCTGCGCGATGGGAAGCAAAGCCCGAATCGTGGTACCGGTGCCGACGGCGCTGACGATGTCGAACTGACCCTGTAACTGATCGATGCGCTCGCGCATGCCAGCGAGGCCCACGCCCAGCGAGACTTGCGCGGAAGTATCGGGAAGCACGTGGTAGATACCAATTCTGTCATCTTTGATTTTCCGGCGGGATCGAATTCGAAAATAAATTCGTGAAAGCGACGAATGATCGAGGCCCAAGAACGCTGGTGGATCTTGGCGAGGGAGAGGGCCGAGTGGCCGGGCGAGGCGGGATTCGAATCGGCGGAAAAATCGTCGAAAGTTTTGGAGGGTGGTGAAGAGTCCGGAGGCTGGCGCAAACCGGGAGACTGGCGAGCGCGATATCGATGATGGTGCGCAGCTGCTTTGGGTGACATTTGGCCTTTCGCGCGAATGCCGTTCGAAAATGTCCCTCGTGTGGTTGAGAGACTGGCGCCTTTACGACCCAAGAAACTGCTGAGTGAATGATTGTAGTAATAGGTTACTGTGATGCTAATAGCATGTCAAGAGAGAAAGTGGGAAGGCCTGCGGGTGTTGCGTAATAGCCGCCAAGAAATTCGCGTACTGTTGCGAATTGTCAAGACTTAGGCCGGGCGCTACATTTTCATACATCTAGCTGGAAGGGGAAAGTTGCTAAAGAAGTACATGGCATCTCCCGATAAGGACAACGGGATTTGACGGGGAAGGTTACCTTGCGCGGGCCGCAGCGCCGTTGGCCTTACCGCACGCCCTGAAAGGCTTGGTCCGTGGCTCGCGCGAGGTAACCAAACCGAATTAATCCGAAGTTGTTTCATTTTGGGGCGGTCCCTCTCAAGGACAGAACGCCCGGTTGTTTCCAAGGGTTCAGGCGCAGCAACCAGATTCGAACCGTTGGGCGTTGACGGGATATACGGCAAGCCAACGGATGAGAATGTGGTTCAGGAAACATCGGGAAGGGCTGAAGACCGGCCCAGAAATCAGGCTCGCACGTTCCCCTTCCCAAAAGGGGAAAGCATGTCCACTGCGCTAATCCGAATCCTCATCGTTGGACCCTCTACTTCAGGAACGGACGGAATCGTGAAAGAGCTGACCGGCGCCGGCTGGGGATCTCATTCGGTGGCGAGCGTGGTCGAAGCGGAAACCGTCCTGAAGACATCCGATTCAAAGTAGTGTTGTCGGCCGAAAAATTGCCGGACGGAACCGGATACGAGCTGGCGTCGCTGATCGGGCGGCAAGCGGGGACGCTCTTTATTGGAGTGTCGCCATCGGAGACGTGCTTGTGGCTGCCGGTGGTGGAGCGAGGATCGCGTACGCTCGGCCGGCGGGCGATGAATCCGACGATGCTGGAAGCGGAAGTAAGCCAATTGCTGCGGCCGGTGCGGGGTACCGACACAGAATGATCCGAGGCGGAAGGCAGTGGGCAGCAGAGGCCCATGGCGTTTCCCATTGACCCGCTACGGGCAGATCTGCTGGCGGGGGTGATCCAAGACAATTCCGTGCTGCGCTTGCGTAGCCGCGGCCGAGCGCCGATGCCACCGCGGCGGAGATTCGCTGAAGGTGCGGCGGAAGGCAAACACCTTATATCTTCGCCGGTTCGGGAGGCGAAACCGCTGGCCGGCATGGCCGGAAAGCACTGGCGCGGGTAGCGACAGCCATGAAATCCACGAATCCACCACGATCGATCGCGCCGCCGGCAATCACGCTGGGCGGGAAACAAAAACTGGCCAGCCGCGAGCAGATTTCACTGCGTAATTTGCCGGACTGCCTGCTGGCGGCCTATGACGGAGTTTCGCACCGGGCCTTCGAGCGGTTTGTGGCGCGCGGTTCGGTGGGAGGCAACGAGAGCGCGGACTGGAGAGCGGCGGAGAACGAACTGTTCGAGGCCGTCACGGTCGATCTGCAAGACACGGAAAAAACCTTGTACGCGCTGGCAACGGTTAGCGTGGCCAGTGGCGCGCAGATCGCGGTGGCGATCGAAGAAAAGTGGCTGCTGATTTCTGGTCACGTGGAGCCGCTGGCGGAGTGGCAGGATAGTGGACGGAAAGAAAGGCACGGGGCGTGGCCGAGGCCAGCGCCTGGATCGATTGGGACGATCTGTACAGCGTCTTGACGCAGGCCGACCGGACAGACGACTTCGTGGTCGCGGAGATTTCAGCGGAAGCATCGGAAGAAGGTGATCGAGCGAAATGCCGGCCGTTTTGTGTGGTTGAGCTACGGCCGAAGTCGACGTGCCGCATTGCACGGCGGTGTTGGCTGACGGGGTGATCGCGATTCGAATGCCGAAGATCGAACGCAAGAGCGCGAGCCAGGCCTGACGGATTGAACGGCCGCTGTGCTTAGGCGCTGACCTGGTGAGTTGGTTTTTTGCGGAGTACAAGATAGAGAGCAATTCCCGCCAAGGCTGAAAGTCCACCGGCCGCTTGGGCGTTCGACAATCCAAAGAAGGAACGCGGATTGATGCGGATGAATTCGACGAGGAAGCGGGCGACGCCGGTAAGAATCAAATACATCGCAAAAACCTCGCCGGGCTGCAGGCCCGCAAATTTCTCCACAACATTTTTCCCGTTTTTCTGGGGTTGAATCACCGTTGAGCCGGAGCCCATGCGCCACAGGATCCAGGCGATGGCGCAGGCCACAATCAATTCGTAAATTGGAGTTGGGTGCACCCGCGCGGTGGTGGGGACTAGGCCGTTGGGGAAAGCCATGCCCCAGGGCAGGGATGTGGGGATGCCGTAGTCGCCGTCGCCGGAAAGAAAACAGCCGATGCGGCCGATGCCGTAGCCGAGGGCGGCGGCGGGCGAGCCGGCATCGAGGATGCCGAGAAACGAAAAGGATTTTCCTTCGGCGGCGGCGCGTTTGACCAGGCGCGAGGCTACGAAGGCGAAGGTGGCGAAGCCAGCGAGCAGGCCTCCGAACCAGGCAAAGCCATAGGGGCTAAACAGCAACCCCAGCGGGTCGGCAAAAAACTCTTTAGGGGTTTCGAGCAGGTGGTAGAGCTTCGCGCCGACGAATCCAGCGAGGCAGGGCGCGGCGACGAGAGTTTCGGCTTCGCCGGATTTGGCATCGGCGATTCCGCGACGAGCGAGATCGGCGCGCAGCACGAAGTAAGCGAGGAGCATGGCGCAGGCGACGGAGAGGCCGAAGGTGGGGATAGTAAGCGGGCCAAGGTGCAGGAAGGGAATCATGAGGAACGAATCATCTCCCAACGATTATAGCTGTTTTGGGTGGTTTTGCCGGGAGACGTCCGCGGAGAAGCGAAGCGGGGCGGACGAAGTCGTCCAGATGCAGGCACGTGCGAAGCTTGCAACTAAAGCGTGCCGGATGACGTCCAATCAACTAGACTCAGAGCCGTAAGGTAGGCGAGCCCTTCAGTCGCCCGGTCGGGTGGAGGGATACAAACATGCAATTCACCTCTTCAGGTCCCAAAGCAGATTCAGAAACTAGCCAAATGCAGAGCTTTTCTCGAATGAACATTTTTGCGGCGCTGACGTTTGCGGCGACGCTGGCGTTGGCCCCACTTCCCACGTTTGCGCAACACGGCGGCGGCGGGGGTGGTGCGCACGGTGGTGGCGGCGGAGGCGGCTCGCATGGCGGAGGGGTGGGTGGCGGCGGATCTCATGCGGCGCCTTCATCCGGAACGCATGCGGCGAATTCCAGTGCGGGAAGTTCCGCGACGAATAATTCGACGGGAGCGAGTCATTGGTGGAACCCGTTTCACGGTAGCGGCACAAATGCGTCCGGTTCGAACGCCGGGTCGAATGCGAATCACGTCTCGGCGGAACGCTTCGCCGGAGGCAACAACACCTGGCAGGAACCACCTGCGGCTGGAGTTCACGGCGCGGCAGCGGCGAATGCGGGGAGAGGCAGCGCAGCGACTCCGCGCGCGGCGATTGCTAGTCCGCCACACGTTCCGGTGCCGCGGCATCCGGTGGGCGGAGGTCCTTTCTATCCATTTTATCCCTATGGCGGATTTGGATATGGTTTCGGATACGGTGGGTTGGGATTTGGGTATGGCGCGTTTGGACCGTGTGATCCGTTCTGGGGCGGTTGCAATGGCTTCGGGTACGGCGGCGGCGGAATCGGATACGGATATTACGGCGGAGGGTATTCGTCGGACGATGGATACGGCGGGGATTTGAATTACTCCGGCAGCCAGGACACGACTCCGCCGCAGGATACGTACGCGTGGGCGCCGGAAACTTCGCAAGGGGCCCAGAGCGCAACGAACGGTCCGACGGAGAAGCCGGTGACGGCGGTGTTGTACTTCAAGGACGGGTCGAGCTACGCGGTGACCAATTACTGGTTGGCGGACGGCAAGCTGCATTACCTGACGTCGTATGGCGGGGAGAATGCGGTGGACCAAAAAGATTTGGATTTGCAGAAGACGGTGGACGAGAACGCGGCACAGGGATTGACGTTCACTCTGCGACCGGGTCCGGTGGTTTCTGGCGGGGCGGTAGTGGTACCGCAGTAAAGCGTTGCTGATTTCGTTTTTAGAAGGGTGATTGCCGAATGTGCAGCTGGCAATCACCCTTTTTGTTTGAGTTGGCCTTTTCGCGCGCGATCGTAGATTGCTGAAATCCTTGCAGCGACGCAGAAATCGACTTGGACGAGTTTCGTGTACACACCACACGATTTGACAGAATCCAGAAGTGCGCGTATAACTTTATTCGTTAACCTCAGAAAGGGTACGAAGCGATTACGTACTGGCCGTGCAACGCGGCTGGATTCGCTTCTTTAAGACCGCTCTCGCAATTCTCAGAACCTTAAAATTACTCAAGTATGGTCCGGGGCTGCGCTCGCGCGGTTCTCGGCCGGCGTGACCCGACTTGCTCCGTCGCGACGTGTTCCGAATGGACTGATTTGGACAGCACATTTTTTCTGGAGATGAATACAATGCCGAACTATAACGCGCAAAATCCGCCGTACTCGATTTTTCCGGACGACGTGGCGCTGGCTTTCAACAGTGAGGCGCCCGCCACGGGTCAGGCCAGCCAGCAATTTGCTTTGCCCAGTTACGCGGGATTTCCGGAGAATGGCCGCACGATCCGCTGGCAAGTGAGCTTTGCGACGGCGCCCAGCGCGGTGACCATTCAATTGCAGACGGCGATGAATGACGTGGACGCGCAGTACGCGATTCTGACGGGCGCCGCCAATATGACCACTAGCCTGACGGCCGGCGACAACCTGGTCGCATCCGGCGTGCGGGCCAATTTCGTGCGGGCCAAAGTGACTTCGATCACTGGTGGGTCGGGCGTGACCGTACAAATATTGGGCTAGACCGCTAAGGCATTTTCCGCTTCGAACGCAGATCATCGCGATATCGTCATCGCAACACCGTCTGCGCAATACCGGCAGGCAACACTGGCATCGAGAGACTGGCCAGTGATACCGTCTGTGCGACGGGAATTGCGCGGGACGGGTTGCGAATCCCGTAGCGGGAGCGGTGCTTGGAAGCACAGGCCAAAAAAATGTACGTGGGAACCGGAATTCTGGCGGCGCTATTGTTGACGGGCGGAGTGGCGGCTTTCCACGGAAAATTGTTTCCGATGGGCGCGGATGATCCGATGGCCCGGTCGAGGCGCATTTTGACCTGCGAAGGCGACCTGGCGGCGGTGGCGGCGACCGGGGCCATTCCGGCGATCGATAACTGCGTGCAGCAGGCGCAAGAAAAGGATCCTCCGAAAGGCGCGTCCTTGGGAAGCGCGATGCACACCGTGACGGTGAAATTCGATTACGATTTCACGCACACGCCGCTCTGCAACGGAAAAATAAAAGATGCGTGCGTCAGCACTTTCACGGTGTACGACATCTCGGGGCCGAAAGTCTACAAGCTATTCTCGGTTCCGGCTCCGGCCAATGCGAAAGGCATGATGAAGGGAATTACGGCCACCAGCCCGCGGATGCTGTTCGAAGTCGGGAAGCATCGCATTGGCGTTTCGGCGGTCTCGGCGAGCGGGAAAGAGTCTCCGCCGGTCGCTTGCGATACGATTGTGGAAATTGGGCCGAATGTTGAGCCTGCAGCGACTCAGTGATTCGCTGCTGATTTCGTTTTCTATGCGTTTGCGCCGTTCGTAGTTTGCAGTTGATTCTCTGTTTCTTCCTCGAAGTATTTTCCAAATGAAAACTTGTGCAGGATTCGTGCGGGCACGCGACGAAGCGCGCGCCTGGAAGCGCTGTGGCCGACGGCCGCTGCGCGGGGATCCGCTCTGCGCCAGCCATCGTGACGCCGTCGATTCGGCGGTGCTGGGAATTTTGGAGCTGGACCAACGTGCGATGGCTGAAAAACGCATCGCGAGAAAGAGCTCACCCTGTGTGGGACACGCGAAAAGCTGTGGCGGAAAATCTCGACGCCCGAGTGGCTCGAACCGGACCCGGCTGGAGCGTGTCCCGCTCCCGATTGGCGCTGAAGGCTTAGAACGAAATGAAGGAGTGGGTTTTGAGCAGACGCAACGAGCGGGTGGCGACATGCCATTCATCGGCGGACGATATTATGCGAATGCATTGGCGGGGCACGCGATCGAAGCGGCGCGCGAGGCCGAGGCGGCTTCGTCGGCGCTAAAGCAGAAAAATAAGATCAAGGCGAATGCCGTTGCTGCTGCCGGGAATGACGCGGACGCGGGCGATGAAGACCAAGATGAATCGTCGGCAGCGGCGGTGAATGAGGGCAAAGCGCCGATCCATCGCGTGGAGATTGAGGCGGCTGAGCTGGTTCCGGCCCATAGCGGACGGGCTCAGCGAGGATTTGTGGCCCGGGTGCATCGCGATACGGCATCGGGCGGAGATGCGTCGGGCGGGGCACAAGCGCCTGCGCCGGGACAGTTGCCTTTGCGAGGCTATGCGGCGAAGCCGGAAACCCACGTCTTTGCGGGGCACGGCGACTTGCTGGATTTTCTGAAGAACGAGTTACAGAACAAGACTGGCAGCTGGAGGCATGGTGCGTGCAAATCAAGCGGGCGATGAATCAACTGCAGTGACTAGTGACGAGTGACTAGCGGCGCGCGGACAGTCCTAGTGACTAGTAGCTAGTCGATGGGTGGTCTAGAATACAGGCAGCGACGAGATTTCGCTGAGGGGTCGGTGGCGCCTTCCTTGTGGGACACGCCGAGTGGGCGTGATCGGCGGTGGACGAAACGCAGAGACGCGTTTGCGCCGGCGCCGGGTTACGCACGAATCGTAATTATTTTGCTCGCCGCTACGCTGGTGGGCAGCCTAGCTTGGCAAGGAATTCAAGCGCTGCGGCATCCTGCGCCGAAATTTTCTCCGATCATCCCGGCGGGTAACACGAATTACGCGGCGCGAGACGGAGTGGGCGCGGGGAACAATGCGCTCGCCATCTGGGAGTCCGATGTGCTGGCTGCGTTGCAGACGGCCGAGGCGCAGGGAGCGGCGACTAACGTTACGGCCGCGGAAGTGGAAGTGGATCGCGCGGCGTCGATTGTGATGTCGGCGCGGATGCAGGGGCAGAAGGTATCGCCCGATTTTTATGCGCGGAGTTTGAAGAGTCTCGACGGGGTGTTGAAGACCGGGGCGGACAATTCCCGATTGCTGGAGCACGTTACCCAGGCGCGGATCGAGCTGGCGGATTTGCGATCGGCGCAGCCGGCCGGCGATATGGTGACGGGTTCGACGGCGGAGAAAGACGCGGCGCCGAGCCTGAACACGTATCCGGGCGCGACGGAGACGCCGCTATTGAATGTGGGGCCTGGCGCGCAGGCGCCGCATGCGGCAACTACGCCGGGGCATGTGGTGCTGGCGTCGCCGCATGCGTTGAGCGCGCAGAGCGTGCTGGATCCGGGTAGCATCGGCGGAGACTATTTGGATGCGACGCTGATGCCGGAAACGTCGGAGGTTTTGCTGCCGCCGTCGAGCCGCAATCTCAATGACGACGTGCAGGTGGAAGGATTGACGATTGAAGGCGCATCGCAAACGCTGGATGGCGTGCGCTGGAAGAATGTAACGTTTATCGGCGCGCGGCTACGGTATGAGGGCGGGCAGATTTCGCTGCAAAACGTGAAATTTATTCGCTGCCGGTTTGGGTTTAACACGGACGAGCGGGGCGCGCGGTTGGCCGATGCAATCGCGCTGGGACAGAAGTCGATCGAGATTCAGTGATCGCGTTGTGGTTGCAAGCCTAAAAGCTTTTCGAACTTCCTACCACCCGTAAGACCGTTCTTCTAAAAAGCGAGTAGCGAATGCCCATTGAGAAATCCGTCCCGAAGGCAAATTCTGCGTTTGTGCCGGTCGAAGGCCCGGTGCCGGCGGCTGTGACCCCGCGTGGGAATGCGGGGCAAAATCCGTCCGGCGGCAATAACGAGCAGCTGCCGGAACGTTTGCAGGTGGCGTTGCGGCGGCTGGTGCAGCAATATTCGGTGGAATCGGAATCGACGCGGCGGCAAGAAGTGCGGCGGATCAAGCAGGCGCACCAGTTCTGGCGCGGGTTGCAATATTTGTGGTGGAACGAGCGGGATCAGAACTGGCATGTACCGTTCGAGCAGAAATTGGCGGATGGCAGTTCGCTCGAGGATTTGCCGCGCTATGAATTCGCGACGAATATTTACCAGGCGTTCGGTTTGTCGCTGGTGTCGGTGCTGTCGCAGGACGTGCCGCGGGTACGGTTTTTCCCTTCGTCGGCGCAGGCCGAGGAGGATGTGGCAGCGGCGAAGGCGGCGACGGAAGTGGCGCAGCTGGTCGAACGAAATAATCGCGTGGGGAATTTGATCGTGGAGGAAGCGTTCAGTCCGTGGACGGATGGGAAGGTCGGGGCGTACGTGCGATTTGTGGTGGATGGGCAGTGGTTTGGCTTTCATCCGGAGACGGAGATTGGGGCGCGGGAAGTGCGGGTTGGGGAGGATGTGTACGTTTGTCCGGATTGTGGGACGGAACAGAAGCGCGGTCTTGACGGCGATGGGCTGGGTGAGGGCGGCAATCGAAGAGAGGTTCTTCGTCGCTCCGCTCCTCTGGATGACGGCCAAAACCGCGTGGGCGACGAAACACAAAACAGCGAGACCGGCGGGGCGACTGACGGGGCGGGCGTTCAAGATTCCGCAACTGTGAATTGTGATTTGTGCGGGGCACTCCTGACGGAAGAGGATTTTGTGGCAGCGGTGACGGTGCCGGCGGCGGAGACGCGGATGCGGGTGCCGAATGGGCAGGAAGTGGTGACCATGGTGGGCGGGCTCGAATTGAAGACGCCGCCGTGGGCCAACGAAATGCATGAGTATCCGTACTTGCAGTGGAACATGGAAGTGCATCAGGCGCGTTTGCGCGCGGCGTATCCGCACGCGGCGGAAAAAATCGGCGCGCCGGTGGCTTCGGGCGGGCAGGAATATGAACGCCTGGCACGGCTGGGACAATCGCAGGGCGGGCCGCTGACGGAAGGCGGCGACATCAACATCAATTTGATTACGTTCCAGCGGACCTGGCTGCGGCCTTGGGCGTTTTTTGCGCTGGATGACAAGGCGCTGCGCGACGAGCTGCTGGAATTGTTTCCAGATGGAGCGCAGATCGCGTTTGCGGGCGATGTGTATTGCGAATCGCGCACGAAAATATCGACGACCACTGGCGCGTGCTGCACGCGCTGCCGGGCGATGGGTCGAGCGGGCGTCCGGCGCTGGGCGATTCGCTGATCAGCGTGCAGGAGCGTTTTCAATACGCTTTCGAATTTGCAGATGGAAACGTACGAGTATGGAATTCCCCCAATTTACGCGGATAGCGAAGTTTTGGATTTTGATGCGCTGCAGAGCCAGACCGCTGAGCCGGGCGTGCACTATCCGGCACGGGCGAAACCGGGACAGTCGTTAGCGGCGGGATTTTTCCAGCCGGAGCCGGCGGAAGTGCCTCCGGATCTGGCGGAACATGCGGCGAATTTGATGGGGCCGGTGTCGCAGTTCTTGACTGGCGCATTCCCGGCGCTTTTTGGCGGGGCGATGGCGGGGAACGATACGGCGTCGGGCTACTCGATGGCGCGGGACCAAGCCATGGGGCGCATTGGCCTGGTGTGGCGGCGCATGAAATTCTTTCATGCGGACATCATGCTGCTGGCGGTGGATTGTTTCCGGCGGAACCGTCCGCACGACGTGGAAGTGACTTTGCAGGGGGCCGGCGCGGCATTTGAATCGAAATGGATTCGCCTGGCGGATCTGAAAGGGAATTTGTTCAGCTATCCGGAAACGGACGAGCAGTATCCGACTTTGTGGTCGCAGCAGCGCGCGGTGCTGCTGCAATTGCTGGGGAATCCCGATCCGCAGATGCAGGCGGTGCTGGCGCATCCGGAAAATACGGCGCTGATCAAGCGGCTGATTGGGCTCGAAGAGTTTGTGATTCCGGATGAGGAATCGCGAACCAAACAGTATCGCGAGATCGCGCAACTGGTGGCGGAGCACCCGCTGGTGCACCGGCAGGACGTGACGGCGGCGGTGGCGCCGGATCTGGCCGCGAATGCTGCGGCGGCGGGCAGCGACGCGGGACTCGATGCGGAGATTATTCTGCCAAGCATTTTGCCGGATGAGTTCGCGGACAATCATGCAGTGGAGTTGGATATTTGCATGTGGTGGTTTTCGTCGGATGCGGGGCAAGTGGCGAAGATCGAAGCGCCGTTGGGGTACGCGAATGTGCGGGCGCACGCGTTGTTTCATCGCGATTATTTGCGGAAGCAGCAGGCGCAGGCTGCGGCCGCCGCGGCACCCAGTGCGGCTGCGGGACGTGTGGCTCGGCCTTGACGGAAAGCGAAAGATTTGACACAGAGGACACAGAGAACAAAGCGAGGGCGCGGAGATAGCTGGCTGATGCGGCTTGGACGATCGTCGTGGTGATAATTGCGCTGCGATTTTAAAGGTTGCGTTCGACTGTGCCGTTGGTGGTGCGGGCCGTGCCGTAGGCGCTTTTCAGAGCTGGGGGCGGAGCGACCAGGCGGACGACATGGAGCAGGCGTTCGGGTTTGAAGGGCTTGGCCATGCAGACGACGGCGCCGAGTTGGTGGCTGGCGGAATAGTCAGCGGGCTGCGCGGATTTGGTGAGCAGAATTACCGGAACGCGCTGCAGACGGTCGTTGCGTTTGATGATGAGGCAAAGATCGTGGCCAGTCATGTCGGTGCCTTCGACTTCGGCGAGGAACACGACGGGCACGGTGGTTTTCAGAATTTCGAGAGCTTGCTGCGCGGTGGGCACGATGATGACGGTGTAGCCGTCGTTGCCCAGCACGTTGCGCATGATGTCCGCGGTTTTCGGATCCGCTTCGACGATCAGCACAACCGATTGCGGCTTGGTGTGCGTGGCAGTGGCTGAAGCGGCGACGCCGGCGAGCGAAGGATCGGCTTCGCGCGGATTCACGGCGACATAATCTTTGGCGTTGATGAACTGCACGGCGACGGCGTAGTGGCCATTCTGTTCGGTGACGCGAACGACTTCGGCTTGCTGCGCGGAATTCAGCGCGGCGGCGGCGGAAGAATAGGGGAAGACGACATCGAGACGCTGGCCTTTCCAGTAACCGGCGCGCGCAACGTTAAAAAGTAGGCCAAAGCGAGAGACGTCGATGCTCTTGCCAACTTCCTCGAAAGGCTCCGGACAATTCACGCCGCGCACATGGACCTGCGCGGTAATTTTGGCGCGCTTGCGGCGGCGGCGATCGGTGGTGATTTGATGACCGGTGGCGGCCGGCGAATTCGGTTTAGCCTCTGCGGAGGCGACTGGCGAAGTGCTCATGAAATGACCTCAGATTTTCGGCAGGCTGTGTGCGTCCCCCAGGACGTCGTAACAGTTTTCCCGCTGTGATTAGATTTTTATAAGAAGGCTGCGCCGGAATCTATAGTACTGTCGGGTCAAACCAGCAAACTTTTGGCTGCCGTTTTGCGGCACGGGCCTTAAACCCTTGGCCCGCGGTGAGTTACGCCCGAATCCCCGAGCTATTTTTCCGTTGCAGGCAGCATCGATCCCTTATTTCCGGAGAACGAAGAATGTCGACAAATATGGTTGTTCCTGCTGCGCCTGCGGGGCGCGCGAGTGACGATGAAATTCTCGGGCTGAGTACGAACACGGCGCGAAAATCTGGCCGCAACAACTTGGCGAAAATCGCGGAGGGTGCGCAGGCGAATACGGTTTCGCCTGCGAGTGTGGATGCTTTTTTTGCGGACCTGGGAGAGCCGCCAGGCGCGGGCGACGAATTAGAGGGCGATGCGGACGCGGATGCGAACGAAACGCGAAGTGCGAACGGGCTCACCGATCAAGAAAAGTTAAACGGAGTGCTCGAGGCAAATCCGGAGCTGCGGGATGCGTGGTGCGATGCGCAGGCGTACCGCGAAGTATTTGCGACGCCGGCGGAAGCGCAGGCTGCGACGAAGTTGCTCGGTGATTTAAATCATATGGATGCGCTGTTTTTCTCGCAGCGTCCGGAGGATCATGCGGAACTGGCGCGATCCGTGGCGCAACTTGATCCGCAGGCGTTTGCTTCGTTGGCGCGGGCGATGTCGTCACTGGCGACAAGCGCGCCGACGCCTTCGAGACCTCCAGCGCCGGTTACTCAAAGCCGAGATGGAATTGCCAACAAGCATCCCGAATCTACGGCGACACCTGGCCTGAGTGCGGCACAATCGGATTGTTTTCAGGCGACGAATGCGGCGGCGGTGCAGGGCGTGATGGAAGCGATCGAGGCGCAAGTCGATCGGTTGCTGCCGGAGGGAATTGCAAAATCGGCGCGGAACAGGGTGGCGGGCGAAATTTACCGGGAATTGGACACGACGCTGCAGGGGAATCGCGCGCTGGGGCAACAGATGCGCGACGCCTTTCGTTCCGGGGCGCTGGACGACGCGCACCGGCGGGCGATCGTTTCGCTGGTGACCGGGCGGGCGCGACAAGGCGCTGCCGGGAGTGGCGAAGCGGGTGCTAAACGAATGGACCAATACAATTGTTTCGGCGAATCAGGACCGGCGGGCGCGACAGCGCAACGCCGAACGGCGGGTGGACATCAGCGGGTCCAGCGGCGGAAATGATGGGCGCCGCGCGATTTCTTCGCGCGATATCGATTACGGCCGGATGACGGACGGCGACATCCTGAACCTGTGATCGCGGCGCAGTTTTTATAACGATTTGCGTCCCGTCGAAACTTTGTAGTCGTAGATGATGTGCGCCAGGCTGTCGACGAAAGACTTCAGGTGGGCGGTGGTGGTGAGCCCGGCGGGAATTTTGAACATTCCGGAGGCGATGAAGCTGTCGATCGCCTGAGAAAGGCTGGCGTCGACGGTCGTCCAGTTCACGTTGCCGTTGGTAGTTCCAGTGACGATGTAGGAATCGATGATGCGCAGGGAAACGCCGGGAGTGAGCAACGCCATCACTCCGTTGCTGTCGTTCATGGCACCGGTTACATCGAGTGAGAACCATTGCAGATCTTGCACCGAAGCGACGGAGCTGTTGGCCAGGCCTTCGGAGACTTCGGCGCTGACAATTTGGGTGACGGCCAAATCCTGGGCGGATTGATTGGCGGAGCCATTGGCGTTGGTGGGCGGCAGGGCATCGGCAATGGCGCTGGAGGTACCGACCAGGACCAGATAGGTATGATCCGTGCGGAGAATCTCCGACACGGCGACACCGTAGGCCTCGAATTGAGCGAGGGTCATGCCGTAGCGCGGCTTGGTCAGGTGGGTGGTGACCGCATTGGCCACAAAACATTGCACTGCGGCCTGCTGGCTCGCGGTGCAATTGGTGGACTGAGCGGCGGCGGGCTTCGAAAGCGCAGCCGAAGCGCTGATTGAAAACACCAAGACTAAAATCAACTTCGATAATTGCATTGTGAATTCCTCCGCTGGACGGTTTGTGGAGCACCAGACCGCAAGGGAGGGGCTCGCGGAACGGTCACGACGGCTGCATTTCACACTGTAAAAAGGGCCGGAGGTAACTGCGAGCTGGCTTGTAGTGCGGCCACCATCATGCAAGATACGGAAAATTCTCTCAACTGGCCTGGGGAGCAGTGGGCGGGACAGGGCGGAGTGCAGTCGCCGAAATGTGATCGCTCGTTTATAAATTTATTTCCCGCAAGCGTCCGTGAAGGACACCCCGCAATACAGCAAGGCCGCATAACGCCGCGGCAGATAGAAACGCGCTGAAGTTCGCAGGCGCTGACGAAATCCATTCCAAGGGAGAAATCCAGCACATGACACAAATGCAGAATGCCCAATCAGTTGCGCTGCAACTGGAAAAAGTTCGGGACAAGTTGCCGCTGTTGTATGAACGCGACGACATTTTATTGACCATGATTCAGCAACGCGGGGACGTCGAACGAGTCAGCTCGCGTAACATGCGGCTGCCGCTGCAGATTCGACCGGGAGGCAAAGCCGGCCTGGCCAATATGGACGGCGGGGATTTGGGGCGCGGTTCCGGAACGGTGTACGACGTGGCCCAAGTGACGCCCATATTTTTCCGGCACGCAGTGGAAATCACCAAGCTGGTGGAGTACGCGTCGAATTCGCCGGAGAAGGCGATCGAGAACACGGCGAAACGCGAAGTGAAAAATGCGATGGCCCAGTTCCGGTCGTTTCTCGACAAGGTGATGCAGACCAACGGGAACGGCGTGCTGGGAACGATCGGAGCGATTGCCACGACCGGATTGCCGAGCGGGGTCGCAGCGCAATTCACGATGGCCAAGCCGCCCGGTGCGCAACTGTTTTATTACAACCAGACGGTACAGGTTTACGACCCGACGCTGACCACCAACCGCGGTTCGGCCAACGTGCGCTGGTCGACCCATTTAATTCGCTGCTGCAGGTGGATTCTTTGCCGACGGGCACCAGCGTGAACGACGTGATGGTGCACGACGGCCTGACTGGCGCGCAGCCGACGTCGCTGTTTGGAATTCTGTATCACCAGACGAACGCGACGACGGGCACGTGGCTGAACCTGAACCGGGCGACGTATCCGGTGGAATTGGCGACGCCGGCGGTGAATGGAAACAATTCGGCGATCACGCCGGGTGCGGTGCGGCTGGCGATCAACAAGGTGCGGAAATCGTTGGGCTCGAACCAAGTGTCCAAGTTGATTGCCTACACCGCGCTGGAGCAGGAGCATCAGTGGGAGCAGCTGGGCGTGACGATTTCGCAAATCATCAAGGAAGGGGCGGGCGGACGGGCGAGCGATCTCGACTTGCTCTTCACCGGCGAAAAGACGATGGCCGGCGTGCCGATTAAATCGTCGATTAATGCGAACCAGACGCGCGTGGATTTCCTGGACTTGTCGCACTGGGGCCGCGCGGTGATGCAGGACATCGATTTTTACGATGTCGGCGGGCAAACTGTGTTTCCGATTTACGGCACCAGCGGCGGATTGTCGGCGGCGTATATCTTTTATTTCGTCACCGGATTTCAGGTCTGGAATGAGTCGCCGCGCAGCGGGTCGTACATCAATAACCTGGCGATTCCGACTGGATACTAGAAGCGGAAAATGGAAAACGGGGACGGCAGCGATGCTTCGGAGCAGGACTGGTATATTTCGCGCACGCACGGGGTGTATCACATACCGGGATGCGCGAAGGGCGAGCCGTTCGCGTTGCTGATCATCAAGGCGCGCGGAGACGCGCTGGATCTCGGGGAGAACCGGCGGTTTCCGTTTACGATTACGGCGCGGCAGATTGCCGAAGATTTGCTGCAGGATCTGCACGATCACGGAATTTTTATCTGCGAGGGCGCACGGCCGAGCAGCGGGGAACTGGCGACGGCGCGGCGCGAAGGCTTCTACCAAAAATTGATTACCGAAGGCGACACGATGTGGGCGCGCGGTCACTCGTTCCGCGAAATTTCCGATCTGCACCGGCGCGCGGCAATGGGGCTGGGGGTCGAGCGCGAATGGGCCTACGTGCCGATGCGCATGGGCGATTGCCCGGCGTGCGGAGAAAAAGTGAAGATTGGCGTGGCGGTCTGCCGGCACTGCAGCGCGATCTTGGACGAGGAGAAAGCGGCGAAGCATGGATTAGGCGCAGGCGCGGCGGCGGCGCGATTGAACGTGAATGGCGCGCAGTCTGCCGAAAAGAAATCGCGGGCTTAAGCGCGGGCAAAAAAAAGAGCAGGCTCGAAAGCCCGCCCTTTCGTCCATCGAAATATTGTGCCGGGGATTATTCCAGGCTGTTGAGCGAATTCGAGCGGCGGCGCGAAAACAGCGCGAGTGCGCCGAGTCCGAGGGCTAGAAGAGTCCACTGCGCGGGCTCGGGGACATTGGTCGCGGTCCCACTCGTGATCATGTCCGGACCGTCTCCCCCGCAGCCCATGCAATAGCCGCTCAGGAAAGGGAATGACGCAGGCGGGTTCGAAATATTAAAGTTTCCGTCCAGCCATTCAAGAACAAAGGTAGCGCCGGAGCCCTGGATGTTGACCCAACTGGTCCCGAAGGGATCGTAAACGGTGCAGAGGTTGGAGACGGCCCCGCTGCAGGAGAACGACAATCCATCGACCGTGAGCGAGGTATCGATGAGCTGCAAGGTGGAGCCGGATTGATCGAACTCGAGGGTGCCGCTGAAGCTGCCGCCGGACGCGAGCGAACCGGAGATGTCGTAGGTGGCGGTGGAATCGGCGCGCGCAATATTGGGCAGCAGCACGAAGGCGGCGGCGAGTAGAGCCATCGCGAGAATTCGGGAAATTGTCCCGAGGCGGGTGGGGATTAGAGGCGCGGTGGAATCGGACATTGAGGCTCCCAGTAACTGATTGAGGCGCTATCGACGGGCGAAAGACACGGCGAAAACCGTCGAGGGGAATGATGCAACCGGGCTGCCAAAACGGAACGTCACGGGCCGGTGTAGTTATAAGCGGTCCGCTTGCCTCTATCAATTTGAACAATAATGGGTTATCGGTTTTTCGGCGGGCGCGAGCGATTCGGTCGCAGTTTGAGACGCGGCGCGGGGCGCGTTTGAAAGTAACTTTGGTGCTTATTTGAGGCGAAGAATTCGACCGTCCGGCAAGCGCTTCCGGGAGCAGCCCGAGGCTGGAGGGGAAGAGGCGCGATTGCGCCGGAGCGCGTCACGATCGGGTTTAGGCTTTGCGTTCCCCATGGGCTGGCAACAGACTTAGAATCGATGCGGCAAGTTGCAGATAAATTCGAGACGCGGCGGACGGAATGAAAACGATGGACGGGCGTGAAAAGGAATATGGCGCGATGAACATAATAAAAAGGGCAATATTCGCTCTCGTACTTTCGATCGCGGCGCTGGCCTGCTGGAGCGTTCCAGCAAGCCCGCAGGGATCGAGAAAAGACGACATCGTGTTCGGGCCGACGGGGCACCCGATTGCGGGCGCCACGGTGACAGTGTGCCACGGTGACTTTTCCGACGGCTTATACTTCGGCGCCGGTGTGCACCGCGAATGATACGTCGGCGATTGCGACGGTGCGGGTGCAGACTACGGCGACAACGTTGACGCTGACGCAGTCGAGCGGGACGGATACGATTATGTATGTATGCGTGGGGAACCCGAATTAGGGACGGCGGGGAAAGTTGCCCAGCACGCTGTGCTCGGCAACCGTGCCAAGCACCTCACATCGAAGAGAGATCCCTCGTCGACGAGGCAAAATGCGCCGCGTCTCTGTCGGGATGACAATGAGAAGCTAAAGTCAAAGACACAACCAACACCGCAGCATCGCCTTCGACCCTCGTCTTAGTTGAGACTCAACGCCCATGCAAATCCCTGAATCCGCGCATTTATGGGCTTTATTTATTGGCGGGCACGGACTCCATGTGATCAAACGCGCGAGCCTTTCGGCGGAGTCGCATTTGTCGGGGACGAAGACGCGGATCGAATGGATGCGAACCAACGCGCTGGGGCTGGTGATTCGGCTGTTCGTGAATGCTGCGGCGTTTTCGTATTGGCTGGCGCATCCGGCGGCGGCGACGCATGCGATCAGTTCAATGGGCATCGCGGCGAATTTTACGTTGGAGCCGGGGCACGCTACGGCGGCGATGTTCGGGCTGTCGGGCGACAGCCTGGTGGATTGGGCGGCGGCGAAGGTGCCGTTTCTGCAAAAAGAAATTCCGGCGATCGATCCGGGGACGACGTAGCGGAGAGTTCGGCTGCAGTCCGCGGCGATCACCGGTTTTAATTACGCATTCTCTTTCACCGCGATACCTTGAATTTCGAAACGCGCGCCCATCAGCAGCGGACCGGAGCCGATGAAGGCGCGGGCGGGGAACGGCGTGCGAAAAAAGGTGCGATAGACCTTGTTAAAGGCGCCGAACAAACTGACGTCGGTGCAGTAGATGGTCAGCGAGACGACATCCTGCAGGGTGAAGTTGGCGCGGGTTAGGGTGTCGCGGATGCCTTCGAGCAGTAGTTGCGCTTCGCGCTCGGGATCGTCGGGAACTTTCATCGCGCCGGGTTCGAAACCCAGGTGGCCGGAAAGGTAGAGAGTATTGCCGGTGACCACGGCGTTGCTGAAGGGCATGTCGCCGAAACTTCCCGGCGTCGCGATGTACTGGCGTTTCTCGGCTGCGGGCATCCGTTTTCTCCTGAAAATATTTTCAAGTTGATCCTACCGCAGCGGCTCGGCCGGCGCCGTGCTTTCGCGCCGGGTGACCATCCACGCACCCAGCCAATGTGGCGCAGATCGGTTCAGCGCAGCCTAGTTCAGCTCAGCATACGGCGCCAATTCCACCGGAGGAATCATGCCTGTCATTCTGACCACGGCGTATGCGCAAGCGGAAGACGCCCTGACGCTGGCGCGTGCTCTGGTAAACGATACCGCCGGCGTGGTCTTCACCGATGCGCTGCTGTTGCCGCTACTGAATTCCGCGTACCGCGGCCTGCAACGCGAGCTGGCGGAAAATGGCGTGAGCGTGCTGGTGGAGCAGCAGGATATTGAACTGGACGTGAATTCATCGACGGGCGTGACGAATACGGAATTGAGCGATGTTTCGAGCCCGCAACTGCCCACCGACTGCCTGATGCCGCACATGCTGTGGGAGCGGGTGGCGGCGAACACCGGCGACGTGTTTATGCCCATGGAGAAATTCACCAGCGGCGGCGCGATGCTGAACCTGCAGCCCGGTTCATTTTTGCAACTAGGGGAATGGCGCGAAGACAAAATCAATTTGATCGGCGCGACGCAATCGATCACCGTGCGGGTGCGCTACGAAAAAGTTTTGCCGATCCTGACGCTGGGAACCGATCCGATCCAGATCCGGTCGGCGACGGATGCTCTGGGTTTCGCGACGGCGGCGCTGGCGGCGCGTTCACGAGGGGCGCGGGCGCTGGCGATCGATCTGCTGGGTACAGCGCAAACGGCGATCGAGGAATTGATTAACCGCTATATCCGGCCGGAACAAACCAAAGGGCGGCGGAGAAAGCCATACGGCTACCGGCGACGAACGATTTACTTGTAAGAAGTGGCGAGGATCTGGTTCACACCAGCGAGTGCTTAGTTACCGGCCACGATGAGCGTGCAGGTATAACCGCGCGCGCCACCTTGGGCGGAGCCTTGCACCGTGAGCGTGTAGGTTCCGGCCGGCGTGAAAGGAATCACACCTTTTGATTTGGAACTGCCGCCGCAACCCGCCACCGCGCCGACGATCAACGCCAGGGCAAAGATGGCGACTGCTGGATGTTTGCGCAAAAACGTTTCGCGCCGGCTCAGGCTGAAAATGAAAAGCGAGCAGACGGCAAGCAGCGCTAGAAAACGGACGGCAATCGAGTTCGTCGGGTGCATCGTAGGCGCGACTGTGCTTCGACTCGACGGCCCCGAACCGTTTCCGCCGCCATTCGAGCTGCCCAAAAGCAAACTCATCGGCGAAAAGCTCCGCCTCGCTGCTGGAGTTGCGGGCGGCGGCGTTTGCAAGCCTTGGGTGGTGGTGGTTTGAATCGTCATGTTGAAAGCCAACGGAGTTCCGGCGACGACGTTAACGGAGAGGGTAGGCTGCAATGGCTCCGAGACACTGGTGCCCAAAGAAAGGCCGCAGGTCGTGGGACTGCCCAAAGCCCCGGCAGGGGAGACTGGCAGATTCGACGGACAAACCAGACTGACCGGACCGCTGAAGGTGTTATCCGGAGTGATCTGCAACTGAAACGTGGCGAAATTGCCCTGCAGAATGGTGGTCTGATCGAAATTGCTGTCGGGCAAGGCAACGCACGACGTAGTCATCGAAGTCACGCAGGCAATTTGGAAGTCATCGGCGATTCCGGTGACGGCCGAAACCAGCGGCGCAGTGGCTCCGGCGTAGGTTACGGTGAACGCGGAGCAACGTGAATTGGCGGTCGCGGAAGTGACGCAGGTCGCGCCGTCGTTGGATTGAAAGGCCGGCGCGTTGGCCGTAGGCGTAAAGGCAAGGTTAAAGGCGCAGCTGGCATTGGCGGCGAGCGTGGTGCCGCACGAAGAACTGGCGATGGTGAAATCGGTGGTGTCGCCGGAGAGGAAGCTGGCGGCAACTCCGGAAATTTCGGCGGCAGTGTTGTTGGTCAGTTCAAAGGATTGAGTGGGCGAAGTGCCGCCGATCAGTTGATCGCAAAATAAAGTGGCCGAATCGGTGCAGGTGCCCACGGGCGAGGTGAGCGTCACGCCAAGGGCGGCGACGCCGAGCGCATTGAAGCGCACCACGTTGCGCATTCCCTGGTTGGCGACGAAGAGATTTCCCTTGGCATCGAAGGAGATGTCGCCAGGGCTGCTGAGGCCGCGAGCCGCGAGCGTAACCTTCGCGGAAAAAGCGTCGACGCGGAGAATTTCGTCGAAGGCCGCGCCAGGATCGGCGTAGGCGATGAAAAGATTGCTGCCGCCATCGACCGCGAGGCCGGTGGGAGTGATCCGAGGGGAACTGGCGGATGAACCTTGCTGTTTGGCAGCGAAGATCGCCGCGGGATCGACGGCCAGCGTGCGAATCGCGCTAGTTTTGGTATTGATGGCGAGAATCACTCCGGTTTGCGCGGAAGAGGCGAAGACGGTGCCGCCGTCGAGCGTGACCGCGACACTGGCCGGCGCGACCATGTGCGCTAGAGTTTCGAGCTGACCGGCTTTCGGTGAAGCTCCGCCGTAAAGGACGTCGATGGCGTTTGCGCCGGAATCGGCGATGAATAAATTGCCGGCGCGATCGAGCGCGAGGCCCAGGGGTTCGGAGAGTTGGACATTTTGCGCCGGCGCCCAGCGTCCGGCGACGCTGCGAATGATTCCAGGTTCGCTGCTGTATGGCCCGGCGATCATTCGAATCGTGGCGTTGCCGGAGTCGGCGATGTAGGTGGTGCCGTCGGGCGCGATGGCGACGCCGCTGCGCATGGTGACGTCTTCGAAATTCAAGTCGAACTGCGCGGCGGTGGCTGCGCCGCCGTCGCCGATTGAACCGATTGCGCCGATGCCGGCAATCGCGGTCAGGCGATTGGCGGCGCTGGCTGCGGCGGCGACAGTTACAGTCGAGACGCCGGGAACTGAAAACGAAAAGAGTTTGTTAGGTTTGTCTACCGAGGTCAGCAACAGTTGGTCTGCCGCGCCGGCGGCGACGGACGCGGCGGCAAGTTTCGAAAGCGCTTCGTTGGGTTGAGGCGCGGCGGAAAGGGTACGCACGCCCAGGTTGGAGGCGACGATCGTCGGCGGAATTTTATTCCAGGCGACGAGAGCCGGAGCAGCGGTGGCGGATGCAAGCGTGGCGGCAGAACTCGCGCTAGTGGCCGCGGTCGAGGACGGTGAGTGACTTTGCGCGTTCGCGCTCGAACCGGGATTTTCGAGGGCGATACTGAGCGCTAGCGCGGCAAAGATGGTCACTACCAAGACACCCACAATTCTCAATCGCCGCACTCATCTCCCCCTAACGTGCACTTGGCACAGGACTTCTTAAGGTAATTCTTAAGCAATTCGGAAGCCACTTCGTAAGGCACTTCGCCAACCCACGATTTGCTGGTTCGACGCTCTTGGATTCATCTGCAGGCGTTCGGGTTGCGTCAAGGACTGAACATCATAGCAGTCATTCACGCGATGTGAAAAGGGCGAGCGGAGCATCGTCCAGGGGCAATTTGTTTACCGCGCAGTCAGATAAATTTCAGGAGGAAATATGGCGCTGGCATTTTCTTTGGCGGCTTTTCCGGAGCTGACGGCGGGGGCGTACCCCGGCGCGATTACTGGAGACACGATGCGGCATAAAGCTGCGCGACCTGACCAACTTCGGCGATCTGCGTTAAACGTCAACCGGTTCGATCGCCGTGCACCACGGCAGAGTTATCCGCATCATCCCACGTGCCGTCGCACGCGCGATCGCACGCATCATTTCACGCGCCATCGAAGCCAAATCGTCCTCGCAATTATCGCATTTCATCTCAAGGAGTAAAAAAATGAAGATCAAGAATTATCTGACAGGTAGAAAAGTGTCCGCGTGTGTTCTCTCCGCAGCATTGGCGCTGAGTCTTTTCATGGCCAGCGCCGCCGAAGCCGCTTCCATCACGCTGTCATGGACTTTCAACTATTCGGTCGATCCGGTGTGCAGCACGACAGTCACCACCAATTGCGTCAACGGGTTCGAATACGGCACCACGCCGGACGGCGGCAAGACGTTGGTGAAAATTGGCGTCGCGCCAAATCCTACGCCCGCGGTCGGCAACACGGCGACCAGCGTCAGCGTGCAATTCGCGCAGGGCCCTCCGTACGGCGCGGTGGTGTACTACGCACGCACGTCGGGGTTCGACGTCAACGGTAACGCGGTTTTTTCGACGCCGGCCGTGGCGGCGTCGGTGCAAGTTACGCCAAGCGCACCTACAAATCTTACGGTCACGGTGAAGTAGTTTTTCAGCCCAGGAAGCGAAATAGATTACTGCACGGTGATGGTGACGGTCTGGGTAGTGCGGCCAAATTCGTTGGTGGCGTCCAGCGTGTAGGTGGTGGTTTGGGTGGGATTGACGACGACGCTGGTTCCGCGAATCGCGCCGATCTGCGGCGTCACGATGAAATACGAGGCGCCGGTTACGTTCCAATTCAAAGTGACCGGCGTGCCGGCGGAAACCGTGGACGAGCTCGAGGTGAAACTGGCGATCGCCGGCGCGTTGCCCGTCGGTAAGTTTGACTGCGTATAAACCGTGCCCATCTGCACCACGTCAAAATCCGCGGCGGTAACCTGGCCGAGATTGTGCAGGTCGTCGTTGTCCCAGCGATCGTCCGGCGCGCCGCTGATGTACATGTTCGAACCGTTGTCGGCCATGATGATGCCGTATTGCTGCATCGCCACCAAAAGCACCTGATTCGCCGCCGAGTATCCGGAAATATCGAAACTGGCTTTCAGGCGCATGCGCATACCCATCGGCGCGGCATTCGCGTTCGATGAATTCGCGGCCCAGTGCGAAGCCGGTGGCACGAAAGCGGCCCGGCTGTCCTGCAGCGTGAAACGCAAGGCATGTTTGATTTCGCCCGCGGCCACTTCGTCGTAGCGCGCGAGGCCCGCGAAAATCGAAAGGCCAGCGGCGTCCGCGGAAGTCCAGGTCAGCGGGCGTTGACCGTCCGCTTGTAAATCCCACACGGCGGTCGAGGCGGCAGTCCAACTCCCATCACTTTGCGGGACCGCGTTGTAGAGTTCGTACAGCCAGCACGAACTGTTGTCGACGACCAGCGTGTGGCGGTCGCCATCACCCGGATTCGGATCGCCTTCCACCAGCGCGTTGGCCGGCACCGGCATGGGGCCTGGATCGCTTTCGTCGGCATAGTCGGTGAGATTAATGGTCACCGGCGCTTGCGTTGAGTTCACCACAATGTAGGGAATTCCGATAATCGATCCGGCGTACTCACCCGAGCCGAAATCCGGATGCATCGCGGCGGTGCCGCCGATGAAATTTATGATCGCCGCAGAATTCGGATCCACCGGCGCGTTCGCAATATTTAAATTCCACAAATTGTCCGCCGGGAAGGGAAGGAAGCCGTTCAGGGCGCCTCCTTGTCCGGTGCTGATTCCGCTGCACGCACTCGCTGGTGGAGGCGGAGGTGGAGGCGGATTTCCGCCCGAAGGCGTGGTCACGCTTACGCTGATCGAACCGGATGTGCTGCTGCCCGGACTAGGATTGGTCACCGTAACCGCATACATTCCGGCAGTTGCTTCGGAGCCCGTCGCGGTTAGCTTCGTCGATGACACATACGTTGTGGGCAGAACGGCGCCACCAAAGGTAACTTGCGCACCGCTTACGAATTGAGTGCCGTTCAAGGTCAACGTGAATGACCCGGTGTTAAAGCTCGTCGGCGTCACGCTGGTGAGATTTGGCGTGACGTTCCACAGTGTGACCGCGCTCGACGCGCTCACGCTCGAATTTTGTATGGAAGTTACGCCCACGCTGACCGTGTTTGGATTCGGCAACATGGCTGGAGCCACGTACGCTCCCCTCGCGCTGATCGTTCCGATCGTCGCGTTGCCTCCGCTGATGCCGTTGACCGTCCAGGTTACGTTTTGGTTGGTAGCGTTGGTGAGTTGCGCGGTGAATGCCTGTGACGCGCCGGCGCGAACATTCGCGCTGGTCGGGCTAAGGGTGATGAGGAGTTGCGGCGGCGGGGGAGGAGGCGATGGGGGATTCTGCTTCGGACTGGTGCCGGCGCAGCCCACTTCCAGCAGCAAAAGTATCAGGGCAAAAGCGCAGGATGCCGACGCGCGTCTCGACAACGGAATCTCCAGTTGGGCGTAAGGGTCGCGGGCGAATGTCTTCACTTCATCATCCCGTCCTGGAGCACTGCAAACAACTGGACGAAGGTACAAGTTAAGGTCAATGGCGCAGCGGCTCATTCGAATCAGCGAATCGGTCGCGTTCTAGCTCATTGTTGGTACGTATCTCGAACCCATCTATGGCCACGACCGCCAGTCAGTAGCCACTCGCCACGGCCTCTTAACTTCCGATCCTGAATTCCGATCTCTCCTTTCCGGCACCTTTAAAGCGACCGAGGCAATTACGATATGCGCCGCACACTCGAAGTCTCCGCAGTCATCGCCGCAACGATCCTCATCGCCATGGGCTTCCACGCCTGGCTGACCGCGCATGACGAACAACTGCGCATGCAGGCCACGATTGCCACGCAAAAACAGCAACTCGACGCGGCCGACGCACGGGAACGAGCTCGCGCCACAACTCTGGATCAGACTCTCGCGCAAATACAGAAACTGAAACGCGACACACAAACGCCGGAAGAAATCCTCAAGCAGCTGCCGCAATATTTGAATCTGCCGGAGCCCATCACGCTGAACCCGTCGTCGACCGGCGACGATTCTCAGGCCGGAGCCGTATCGCCGACGGCCGTGCTGGGAAAAATAAAAAAGGGAACCGGCCTGCGCGTGTTCGGCAGGAATTGGTTTGCACGCCATCCGACCTCGGCGAGTGATGGCGACGAGCGAGAATCGCCGACTGCGAGGAGTTCCCGGGCCAGTGCCGCCCCAAATTCCAACGTCGACTCCGTCTCGCACGAAGGCGCGGGCAGCGGTCAATCAGAAACTCCGAGCCAACCCTTACCGCCTTCTGCCTCCGCGGAAGCGTCCCTGTCAGACCAGCACGATAATCCATCCAAATCTTCGCCGGCTTCCGACACCAGCGTTGCATTCCCGGACGCCGCCAACCAGTCGCGGGCTCCCGCTTCGCGCGACCGCACAGCCACCGGAGTAAGTCAGAACGTGCCGGGATCTTCGCCCGCGCAAATACCCGCTGCGGATCTGAAGCCCCTGTACGATTACGTGCAAGATTTTCGCTCCTGCCAGGCCCAACTCGCCGCCGCCCAATAAAACCGCGCCGACGATGCCGCCAAACTCACATCCATTTCCGGCGAGCGCGACGCAGCCGTCATCGCCGCCAAGGGCGGCACTCTGTGGCGCCGATTCCGTCGCAACTTGGAATGGTTCGCCATAGGCGCAACAATCGGCGCCACAGCTGGCGCAGCAGCCACTATCGCAGCCAACTCCGCAGCCAACTCAACAGCCTGCCACTCCAGTCGTTGCCGCTGATGATCGTCGAAGTCGGGATCGCAGCAAAGGGAACCACCCTCGCCCAGCATCTGCAAGTCTGACCAGCCGAAGCCGCGCATCCATTTCCCTTGACTTCCGGGAATGAATATTATGTTGGTTTCTGGGGGTGAGCCGCGCTGGGCCTGTCTGGGTTGGGTTGGAGGTTAGCGGTGCTGGGTGGAGGATTCGAAGGTTAGGTATTGGGTTAGGGTGGATTTGTCGGCGCCGGGCGCTGGGCGGCCGTTGAGGAAGGCTGTGGGGGTGCTGTTGACGTTTAGGGATTGGCCTTCGCGGACATTGTTGTCCACTGCGTCTTTGGCTTCTTTGGAGGCTAGGCAGGATCGGAAGGTGCTGGGGTCGAGCCCGGATTGGGCGGCGAATTGGTTTAGTTTGTCCCAGACATTTTCGGCGGAGATTACGTCCTGGTTGTCGAAGATTTGGTCGGCGATTTTGAAGTAGGTCGCTGGGTCCTGGATGTAAGCGCAGCGGGCGCCGATGGCGGCGGTTTCGGCCCAGGGGTGGATTTGGGTTAGCGGGTAGTCCTTGAAGATGAAGCGGACTTCGGGATGCTCGGGGATCAGGGTCTTGAGGGTTTCGTGGAGTTCGCGGCAGTGTGGGCATTCGAAGTCGCTGAAGACGACGAACATTATTTTGGCGGTGGCGAGGCCGACGGTGGGATCGCCGGTGAGGCGGAGTTTCTTGACGTTGTCGGCGAAGGGATTGAGGGAAGTATCGTACATCTCACCGCGGAGGAAGGTTTTGCCGTCCTTGCTGACGAAGACGCTGCCGGTGTCGGTCTGGTCGTGGATGGTGACGGTCAGCGGGACGAGGTAGAAGTCGGGCGAGGGCGACGAGGAGAGCGGGCCGAGTTTGACGGCGAAGTCGGGGCCCCAGGCGAAGAGCGTGCGGATGAAGGCTTCGGTGTTCTTGAGGAGTTGGGCTTGCTCGGGCGATGGGGGCGTCGTCGCTGGCGGTGGAGTTTGCGCGGGCGAGGTGATGGCGGTGAATAGGATTGTTGCCGCCAGGGCAGCGCAGAGTTTTAGTTTGAGCATGCGTTCCTCCGTGGAGAAGAGTGAGACGCTGGCGAAGGCCGTTCAGTTCCCTACTGTTTGCCGGCGACGCGCGATTTGAATTTGGGATTGTAAATGGGCGGCGGTGGAAAGCGTAGCGGATTTTGGGAGTGGTTGAGTTGCTTGGGAAGGTCGGCAATGGAAAGTTGCGG
>Ga0209530_1000089_pt1 | contig 76319 bp, 75 predicted proteins | sample BlaSpr_A8_Ref_O1_FD_187987 | JGI IMG/M metagenome (GOLD analysis project Ga0209530, IMG submission 187987) | Forest soil microbial communities from Thunder Bay, Ontario, Canada - Black Spruce, Ontario site 2_A8_Ref_O1 (SPAdes) (version 2) | ecosystem: Environmental > Terrestrial > Soil > Boreal...
CCGACCGCCATTTCACCCAGGCCCGGATGAATCCGGACATCCTGATGGTCGACGCTGAGCACGACATGCGCAATCCGGCCGACATGCTGGTTCTGGACAGGTGACCCACCGGCGGTCGAGGTATCTAAACCGCGCCGAGAACTCTCATCAGACCACCCGACAGCGTGAACGGGCGATGAAACGCTTTAAATCGGTCCGGCATGCCCAACGGTTCGTGTCTGCCTTCAGCGGCATCTCCGCACATTTTCGGCCCCGACGGCATCTGCTCAGCGCGACTGGATGGCGAACCGAAATGGCTAACCGCTTCGCGGTCTGGGGTGAGGTTAGCGAGTTCGACGCTGCCGCCTGAAATGTCAACGACCCGACGCTGATCGAGCGCTACAGCTCCAAAACCAACTGCACCACTGCACATTCCAATTAACGTGACAGTACCCTGCCGTCATGAACTCGATTTCGTGTGTTTTGAACGACATGAACTCCACGCTAGAACCTCAACGAACGTTGATGTCAACCCGACGCTTACGGGTTGATCGTGTTCTCACCGCTGGTGTAGTTGTGGCTATCCACCCGCTGTGATGGGTCTACGAGGGCTGAGTGAGTCGCTCCTGCTGGCGGGGGCCAGACCGGGACGGATTTCAGCGCGGCCGGCTTCTTTGGCCAACATGACCCCGACGATGCGTCGGGCACGCAAGATCGCCGCGTCCGCCCGAAATTCCACTCCGCCTCGCCACCCGTCGTAGCCAGAGTGGTTGGAGACCATCTCCAGAATGGAGATGTCGCGTCGGGTCACCTCGTCCAGGAAGGACCTCAGACGGTTAGTCACGGCATGATCTTCGAGTCTGTAGTTACGCGACGACTGCATGAACACGTGAGTCGAAGTTTCAGTCTCGGGCGTGATGCCGTGGGTGCGAGTGGTGGTGTATTCGCCGTGCGCGGGGGTGTCAATCTGCCAGTATTGGAAGTGCAGCGCTGGCGATGCGAACGTACCGCTTTCACGGCGCTTGTACATGGGGACGCGGTCGAGTCCGGTGGCGTCGGCCTCCCAGTCGGTAAGGTGTGCCTCTGGCAAGAGTCGGGTGTAGGTGACGGTCGTTTCGGTCACCTCGACGTCGTTGAATGCCGGCATCCTCTGGATTTCCGCGGGTATGTCACCTGCGTGAATGACCGGGGCGTAGCTGAAGTCCAGGTAATGTTCGTGCGCCATCATGTAGTTGGCGCTTACCTGCCAGGCACTGGCGAATGTCGACCACGCCGGGTCATTGATCCATGGCAGGGACGGGGGTTGGCTGGCAGCGGCAGCGGCCGGTGGTCCGAGCCAGATCCAGACGAAAGGTGGCTTCTCGAGGACGGGAAAAACGGGCACGCTCATCCGCATCGGTACCTGCGGTTGGGATGGAACGGATATGCACTTGCCCTCGTGGTCGTATGTACATCCGTGGTAGCCGCAAACCAATCGATCTCCGTCGACGGTGCTGTGCGACAGCGGAAATGCCCGGTGCGCACAGCGGTTTTCGAATGCTGCGACCCGTCCGCTTGCACCGCGCCACAGCACGACATCCTCGCCGAGCAAGCGTCGCCCCAGCGGTGATTCAGTGATCTCGTCGCAGGTGGCCGCGACGTACCAGCATTTCTTCGGGTAGTTCGTCCTCGCAGCCTTCACAGGTCTAGCACCAGCCTTTCGGTGCGAGAGCGCGACACGCAAATTAACATCACTTCGCCGGCAGCCTTCTCGGCATCGGTGAGCACCGAGTCACGTTGGTCCGGGGTTCCCCCCAACACCCTCGCCTCGCAGGTGCCACAGACGCCTTCATAGCAGCTACCCAGAATTGGGATGCCTGCTTCCTCAAGGACTTCCAGGATCGACTGGTCTGGCGTTATCTCAAAAGTGACCCCGGAACGTTGGCATACGACCTCAAACTGATCGAGCGCTCCAGCGGCTTCCGCTGCGGGCGCCTTTGCAGCGAACCGCTCGATATGAAGGATTCCTGCTGGCCAGTGGGCGCAGTGCTGCTCCACCGCCCCGAGCAGTGCTTCGGGTCCACAGCAGTACACCAACGTGTTGTCTTCGGGATCCTTGAAAAGCGATTCCAGGTCGAGCAGACCCCGTTCGTCTTGAGGCCACACTGTCACGCGCTCGGGGTAGCGCTCAGTAAGTTCCGCCGCGAAGGCCATGGAAGCCCTGGTCCGTCCGCCGTACAGCAGTGTCCAATCGTTGCCCGAGCGCTGGGCAGCCTCAATCATCGCGAAAATCGGGGTGATGCCGATTCCTCCCGCGATGAATCGGTAGTGCTGCGCATCGACTAGCGGAAAATGGTTGCGCGGACCACGCACACGCACAGTCGCTCCCTCGTTGAGGTTCTGGTGAACGTATCGCGAGCCACCACGGCTGTTTGGATCGAGTAAAACCCCGACGCGCCAGACCCCCGAATCGCGCGGATCACCGCACAGCGAGTATTGGCGCGTCAGGCCGTCATCGAGAAACAGGTCGATATGGGCTCCCGGTTCCCAGCGCGGCAGGTCCTCGTTTTCCGGATGGGCAAGGTCAAGCACCACCACACCTTTTGCGGGTGTACTGCGGCGCCGAACAGTCAGATCGGTTGTGAATTCATGCACGTTGGCTCTTGGGGTGGTGACGGCGGGCGCAGACATTGGTTACTTGCTCCGATCCGCGAGATGGCACGAAATCAGTTCGGCACCAGTCGTATTGTTCTTCTAAGACCCGCAAGGCGCTAACGCGGCGTGGCCCGTGGTTGAGCGGTATCCGGCGAAGGCGGCAGATAGATGGTCTTGTAGACCTGGAATGGGTCCAGCCCCTCTGGGCCGAGTTCGCGCCCCATGCCGCTCTGCTTGATGCCGCCGAATGGGGCGACGGGGTCATTGACGTAGTGGTTGACCCCGACTGTCCCTGAGCGAACGCGGCGGGCGACATTGGCCGCTCGTTCAGGATCTGATGACCACACGCTCCCGCCTAGGCCGTAGACACTGTCGTTAGCGATCGCCACGGCTTCCTGTTCGTCGGAATAAGGGATCAGCGACAGCACCGGGCCGAAGATCTCTTCTCGTGACACCGTCGCGTTGTTGTCCAAATCGGCGAAGATCGTGGGTTCCAGGAACCAGCCTCGGTCCAATCCTGCTGGCCGCGAACCGCCCGTGGTGATTCGGGCGCCTTCACTCTTGCCTTTCGCGATGTAGCCTTCGACGCGATCACGGTGCCGCTTCGACACCAGCGGACCGATCTTGGTCTCCGGATCGAGAGGATCGCCCACCTTCAGCGAGCGCGCCAGATCGGTGATGGTGTCGACGATTTCGGTGTATCGGCTACGGGGGGCCAGCACCCGGGTGTTGAGCCAGCAAATTTGACCGTTGTTGAGCAGGGTGACTCCGAAGAACTGCTCCATGGAGCCCGCCAGATCGGCGTCGTCGAGGACGATTGCCGCGGACTTGCCGCCGAGTTCGAGGGTCACCGGCCGCAACAGTCGTCCGCAGGCTTCGGCGATCCATCGGCCTGCGGCAGTGGAGCCGGTGAACGAGACCTTGTCGACGCCGGGGTGCTCGACCAGGTAGGCGCCTACTTCACGGCCGCCCGGAACAACGTTGAGGACACCCTCGGGTAGGCCCGCAGCGGCTGCGGCCTCGGCCATGAGGAACGCGTCGAGCACGGTTTCCTCGGCCGGTTTGAGCACCACGGAGCAGCCGGCTGCCAACGCGGGCGCGAGTTTCAGGAACGAAATCCCCTGCGGGACATTCCAGGGCACGATCGCGCCGACGACGCCGATGGGCTGTTTGGACACCAGCGATGTGCCGCCGAGCATGCCGGGACGCGATTCCTCAACGGGTGCACTGGTCATCAGGTCGCTGTAGTAGCGCACCAGCAACGGCGGAAAGCCGGCCTCGAAGTTCTGGGCGAGCCAGATCGGCATCCCGTTCTGCATCGACACGCGCCGCGCCGTTTCGGCGCCGCGCGCTTCCAGTTCCACCGCGAACTTTTCGAGGACGTCGGCGCGCTCCTTCGGGTCCCAGCTCGCCCACCCGTCGGGGGCGTCGAACGCTGTCCTGGCCGCTGTGACGGCGGCGTCGATATCAGCCTCGCTGCCTCTGGGCACCGAACCGATCCGGTCCTCGGTGGCCGCGGAATGGACCTCGATGGTGTCGTGGCCGGCAGGCGCGGTCCACGTACCGCCGATGTAAAGCTGGGGATAATCGATTGTGGTCATTGGATGTCTCAGCCGATCAGGAGATTGTGAGCTTGGCGGGCAAGTGCTTGAGGCCGCCGACGAAATTCGTCTGGGTCACACTGCCGGGTCCGAGCACCTCGATCGACCCCAGGCGGGGCAGCAGCTCCTCGAACATCACCTTCAGTTCCAGCTTGGCCAGGTGCTGGCCGACGCACGTGTGCGCACCGAAGCCGAACGCGAGGTGGTTGTTGGGCTTGCGGTCGATGTTGAACTCGTCGGGGTGGTCGAAGACCTCCTCGTCGCGGCAGCCCGACTGGAACAGGGGCATCAGGCGATCACCAGCTTTGATGGTCTGTCCGCGCATCGTGTGGTCCGACAGCGCGCGGCGCATGAAGTGTTTGACCGGTGCCACGTACCGCAAACCCTCCTGGACGAGGTCGGGCACCAAACTCAGGTCCGCTTTGACTCGCGCCAGCACATCCGGGTGTAGGGCCAGCTGCTGCAGCGTGCCGGCCAGGGTTGCCGAGGCGGTGTCGTGACCGGCGGTGAAGATGGCCGTGTACCACCCGTAGACGAAGGACTTGGGCCAGTACTCACCGTCGGGCTGCTTGGCGCAGGCGACCACTGTGGCCAGGTCGTCGCGAGGATGGGCGCGGCGGTCTTCGACCAAGGTATCGAAGTAGGCGAAGAAGTCCTGGATGGTGGCCGCCCACTGTTGGGCCATCGCCTCTGGGGAGAGCGCCTCGACGTCTTCGCGCTGATGCTCCGGATCGGCGGTGCCGAAGAACTCCTGGGTGAGTGCCATCATCTTCGGCTCGTCCTCGGGCGGCACCCCTACCAGCGTCATTATCACGTGCAGCGGGAAGCCCAGCGCCCAGTCATCGAGGAGGTCGATCTCTCCGCGGGCCGAAAGCTTCTCGAGCTGCCCGATGGACTCCTTGGCAAGGTCGCGGATCTGGCCTTCGTATTTCTTGACCGACGGGGGCTTGAAGAAGTGGAAACACATGTTTTTAGCAGCGGTGTGCTCGGGCGGGTCTTGGTAGGGCAGGGCGTCGAGGATGCGCAGGCTGCCGCCGAGGAGGTGCTTGGTGAACTCGTCCCCGGCGCTGTTCTGCAGGATCGGGTTGTGCGAACCGGGGTTCTCGCCGCCGCCGGCGGTAAAGACTTCCGACAGACTCTCGACCTCCTGGATGTCGGCGTGCTTGCTGACCAGCCAGATGGGGTCGTAGCCATCCACGACGGCCTTTGCCAGCGGCATGTTGTTGCGCAGCCATTTGTAGGCCTCGTACAGGGCGGTGAGATCGGAGTGGCCCTCGGGGAGCACGATCCGCCGGGCGATCTCGTCGGGAAGAATGGCTGGTTCGGTGTGTTGGGTGGTCGTCATCTCGGATGTCCTCTTCCTACTGCCTTTGAGTGACCAACATGGCTGCCCACGGCACGTCCTGGGCGGGGTGCAGGTGACTCAAGTCTCATCGCGAGAGGCTTCTTTGTGCGTCACCATGACGGGGGGTCATCACTCCCACGTTGGGGGTAATCGGGCCCCTCGGTCGGCATTCAGAAAGGCAGCCGGTCAATCCGCCGGACAGCCCTCGTTTATCCATTGCTCGATATCGCTGATTTCCTCCGCCAGCACGGGATCAACGTACGCGGGCATGCGGGGCGTCACGGCGCCTGCGGGGGGGTCGTCCAGGTCGGAGCCAAATGGTGCTTCGCCTTTCAACGACAACACCAGGTTTGAATTCGCGCCGTCGCCGAGGGTCACGAGTTTGCGTCCGCCGACCTTCATTTCGACGAATCGGTCTCTCGTGACGCTTCGCCAGAAGGGGCCGTGGGAAACCACATCGGCGTCTGGGCCGCCGACCGCTTTGTCAAGAATTGCGACCACGTCATCAAATGTCATGATGTTCTTTCCTCCAACCCTCTGTAGTTGATCTCTTATCCGACGGCACCTGTAGCAGGGCGCTGTCCACGTCAGCCGTCGCGCGCAAGGGCGATCACCTCGTCGAAGCCTTCGCGCAGGCAGGTCGAGAACGCTGCGGCGTCGGTGATGGCCTCGGGGTCGAAGTTGACGGCGATGCAACATGTTCCGTCGTACGTCACCATCGCAACCATGGCTGGGATGCCGGGCCGGGGACCCATCGGGTAGATGCGGGTCACCCGTGCACCCGCCATATAAAGCGGACGACCGACCGCCCCGAGGTTGGAGGCCTGCAGGTCGGATAGGCCGGTCATCTCACCGGCGATGCGGGTGAGCACCATCCCCGGTAGGCGGCTCAGTACCGGCGCGAGAAGGTCGAGGAATCCGAGCGCGGGCTCCATGCGGGCGTCGGCGATGAATTGGTGGATGGCGGCGATGCGTGCCTTAGGATCCGGTTCGCCGACCGGCGCCACGAACCGGGCCGCGGCGAACTTGTTGGCGCCCATCGGATCGGCGTCGGTGCGAAGGCTGACTGGAATTGCCACCGGTATGGAATCGACGGTGAGAGAGAGCTTTTCGTGGTAGCGCCGTACCCCGCCGAGTAGACCGGCCAGGAATGCGTCGTTGACCGAACCTCCGGCCGCTCGTCCCGCGGCTTTCAGGTCATCGAACACCAGGTCGAAGGTGTTTAGCCGATAACCGGGTCCGCTGCCTGTCAGCGCGGGGGAGTGGGGTACATCCGGCGGAGTCAGCACTCGCCGCAGCGACATCGCGAATTTAACGGCGTCGCTTGCCGTTCCGATGGGGTCGCCGGCGAATCGGCCTGCGACGTGGAAGGCTTCGCGCAATGCACTTCCGGGCGCGCTGACGACCTTGCTGACCAACCGGTCTATCAGTAGCCCTTCCGGTGACTCCTTCCGTCGAGGCTTGGGCATCGGCCTATCGTCGGCAGGTCCGGGCTTGCGGCTGTGCCCGTGGGCCAGATCCAGCAACTGCAGCAGACCGATCCCGTCACTCAGACTGTGATGCGGTTTGAAGAGGTAGGCGGTCTGACCTCCGGTGACGCCGAGCACGAGCAGGGCCTCCCACGGGGGGCGCTCGGGATCGAGCGGGCGGGCGGCGAACTGGGCGGCCACGGCGTGCAGTTCGGCCATCGACCCATCACCTGGCAGGCGCTCCCGTTGCAGGTGGTACTGCAGGTCGAAATGTGGGTCGGGAGACCAAGCCGGCGCAACCAGGGATAGCACTGGCTCGACGACGCGTTCCCGCAGCCGCGGGACCCGCTGGGTAAAGCGATCATGGGCGGCCACCAGGCGGTCCCATTCCGGCTCTGTGTCGAGCAACTCGACGATCACCCCGGTTGAGCGGGTGCGGTAGTCGCCACCGGTGCGCCACATCAGCGCTTCCCAGGCGCTGAGATCTGGGCCGCCGCCCCATGCGGCAAGCGCGTCAGCGTCGTTGCTGGACATTGCTATCACCTCTTTGAGTCGACATTGCCGCACTGTCAGCGGCGCGGGTTACTTCCAAGATCAGTTCGGCGACCCGGGCCGGGTCATCGGACATCGGAACGTGCCCCACGCCGCTGAGGCGGATCAACTCCGCTCCTGGTAAACGTTCGAGCATCGGCGAGCCGAAATGCTTGAACGGCAAGACACGATCCCGCTCCGCCCACACCAACCTGACGGGGTAGTCCCGGTCGGTAGGCAGTGGATCGACCGGGTGTAGGTGAAGAACTCGCAGCAGCGGCTCGACGACCGGCGACTGACCGCTGGCCTGGATGTAGGTCACCAACGACTCCCGCGGCACCAGGTGAGGATGTGCTACCTGGCCCCCCAGCAGCGCCCAGCGCAGCAGGCGACGTCCGGCCATGGCTTCGGCCCGCGACGAATAACGGGAGAGCGCACCCAAGGAGAACCTGACGCCGTGCGCGGTCACCCTGAGGCGGCGGGGTGACCGCCAGGCCCCGGCCGGGCTGAGCAGAACAAGTGACTGCGCCCGCCCCCGGCGAGCAAGCTCAATGCCGATCCACCCGCCGAGAGAGTTTCCGGCAATATGCACTTTCGGCAAGCCCAGGCGGTCAAGCTCCTCCTCAATGCCGTCAACCAAGACCTGAACCGATGGCGCAACCTGCGAATCCAGTGGCGGTCCGCCAGCGTGCCCATGCAGGGTCGGCACGATCACGTCGTGGTGTGCTTCCAGGTACGGCAGGACCGGAGACCACGCTCGCCAGATAGCCCCGATTCCGTGCAGTAGCAGCAGGGGCGTTCCCGATCCTGCGCGGTAGCTCGGGGTCAGCTCCAGCGCCGACACCGCGGCACGCGGCCTATCGGGTTTGCGCCGAACGAGCGTGGTTCCCGCGGCCACGGCGCTTCCCGCGAGGAGCGCTGCGGCCAGGGTCGTCGCCCTTCGGTGCGGATTATTCACCATGTGGTCCGAACTCGGGTCAGGGTGTCAGCACGACCTTGAGGACCTCGCCACGGTGCTGGGCCGCGACCGCCTCATTGATTTGTGCCAAGGGCATCGTGGTGATCAACTTGTCGAACGGGAACTTGCCCTGACGATAAAGATCGAGCAGGTACGGGATGAACGTCTGCGGGTCCGCGTCGCCTTCCACGATGCCCCGGATGGTCAGCCCGAGCAGGGGCGGCTGGAAGAGCCCGACCGAAAAGACGGCCTGCGGATCGGCTGGCACCCCGATCAACCCGAGCATGCCCCGCATTCCAAGGGAGGCAAGCAGCTGTTCCACGACGGGAGTCACTGCGGTGGTGTCGAAGGCGTAATCGGCGCCAGCGGGAGCGATCTCCCGGATCTGTTCGGCCAGTGGACCGGCCTGCGGATCGATGGCGTGGGTGGCGCCGAGCTCGGTGGCCAGCACCCGCCTGCTCTCGTGTAGGTCGACAGCGATGATCGGCGCGGCCTCGCGTACCACCGCGGCCATGACGGCGGACAGGCCCACCGCTCCCGCGCCGGCGATGACCACCGTCGATCCGGGCTGGACGTCGAGTGAGTTGAACACCGCCCCAGCCCCGGTCTGGATGCCGCAGCCAAGCGGCCCCACGAGCTCGACCGGTACATCCGCCGCTAGCTTCACTACGTTGCGTTCGTGAGCCAGCGCGTGCGTGGCCAGGGATGACTGGCCGAAGAAGTTCGCGCCCAGTTTGGTGCCTGCAGAGGCCAGCCCGGAAGATCCGTCCGGGCGGACCCCGCTGAAGTTGTATTCGAGGAAGTTGTGGCAGTACGCCGATTCTCCCTTCGCGCAACGGGGGCACCGGCCGCAGCTGTTGAAGCTGATCGCGACGTGATCGCCGACGGTGACCGTCGTGACGTCGGCCCCGACCGACACCACGGTCCCGCTTCCCTCGTGGCCCAGGACGCCGGGCAATTGAAACGGCAGGTGACCTTCCTTGACCGCGATGTCGGTGTGGCAGATGCCGACTCCGGCGATCTGCACCACGACTTCATCGGGTGCGGGCTCTTGAAGGTCGACCTCGGTTAGTGTGAACGGCGCGCCTACCTCCTGCACCACTGCGGCTGAGATCTGCATCGGCTGCCCCTTTTCAACTCTGCGCCGTACGCCTCGATACGAGAACGCCGAGACGGAATTCCCGCCGCTGATCGGCGTTGCCGGCGCTTCTCGGGTGGACCCGACCATCCAGTCTGGATCGGCTGCGCCGAAACCCGGTGCTGCGAGTGTGGCCGAACGACCCGCGGCACCGCGTCACCACATCGGGCAGTTCTCTACCCCGCAGAAGGGGTATTTCGCTCCCACACTCTTGGCGGAGCCAGCTCGGCTCTTCATAGTGGGATGGTGGCGGCCTTGGTGGAAGCCGCAAGCCACCCGCCGGCACCCTGCGGGTGTGCCTCCCACCCATCACCAGGCATGCAATGCGTGGTGATGGGCCGGGTTTGTGGTCACAACGACCGCGCCGCCGTGGCCTGGCCGCCTCGGGCGGCGGATCGATCCCAGCAGCGATGGGCCCGGAACCAGGAAGATGAAGTGAGAATGAGATGACCGGTACGACACCGCCGGTGATCACGGTCGATGAGCTCATCGAGCGTATCAAGACGGGACCTGGCGGCCGGAGAGTCGCCGCCTTCTTCGACTTCGACGGAACCCTGATCCAGGGCTATTCGGCTGGCGCGCTCTACGCTCACCGCGCGCGCAATCTCGAACTCGGACCTGACGAGTTCGTGCGAACGCTGCGTGCCGCGCTCGGCGGTCCCCTCGAGGAGGTGGCGTTCAAAGACCTGATCTTGCAAGGAATCCGGGGTTGGGTCGGACGCACCGAAGACGACCTTATGGAGCTCGGGGAACAACTGTTCGCCCAGGAAATCGCCGGAGCGCTCTTTCATGGGGCATGGCGATTGGTGCGCGCCCACCAAAACCGAGGTCATACCGTTGTCATCGCGACATCGGCGACACGGATGCAGGCGCAGCCCATGGCCCGTGAGTTGGGTGTCGACCATGTCTTATGCACAGAGCTTGAGACCGAGCACGGCGTGCTCACCGGCGGCATAGTAGGACGTCCGGCGTGGGGTGAAGGCAAGCTGGCTGCGGTTAAAGAATTCGCCAGACGCCAACGCATCCCGCTGAAAAACAGCCACGCGTACGCCAATGGCGCAGAGGATGTCCCGCTGCTCGATGGCGTCGGGTTCCCGCACCCGGTCAACCCCGCGCCGGTGTTGGCCCGCCGGGCCGCAGAGCGCGGATGGCAGGTCCTGCGGTTTTCCACCAAGCGAAGCCGACTGCATCCGGTAGCGCTGGCCCGGACGTCGGCGTTGTTCGGCGGCTTCGCCGCGGCGGTGGGCGTGGGCGCGGTCACCGGGGTGTTGACCTTGGACCGTCGCGGCGGGGTGGACATGGCCACCTCTCTATTCGGGCGTGTCGGCGGGCAATTGGGCAACGTCCGGGTCGAGGTTATCGGCGAGCAGCACACCACGCGTCGACCGGCGGTGTTCTTCATCAACCACCAGAGCACCCTGATCGACGCAATGGTTACCTCGCGAGTCGTCCGACGGGGCTTCACCGTGGTCGCCAAGGCGGAGGTGAGGCAGATCCCGGTACTCGGGCGACTGCTCACGCTTGCCGACGTCGCCTTCGTGGACCGCTCGAACACGTCCAAGGCCATTTCAGCGATGCAGCCCGCGGTGGAGAAGCTACGCGCCGGGATTTCGATCGTAATGGCGCCCGAAGGCACTCGGTCGCTGAGTCCGCGTATTGGGGCGTTTAAGAAAGGCGGCTTTCACTTGGCCCGCGACGCGGGGGTGCCGATCATTCCGATCGTCATCCGCAACGCCGGCGAAATCATGTGGCGCAACGCGAAGGTGGCCCAGGAAGGCACGATCGAGGTCGTTGTCCACGAACCGGTTCCAACCGCCAACTGGACCCGCGGCGATATCGACGAATGGGTATCGCGCATGCATCAGCTGTATATCGATACGCTCGACGATTGGCCGGGCATCGAGGCCGGGAAGAAGTGGTCGGAGGCACTCGCGCGGGCATCCGAGGCGGCGCGGAAATGACGGCGCTGCCGGATCGCCTCGCGCGGCTGCTGCGCCCGAACGGGTCCGCCAGGCAGTTGCCGGACGAGGCTGAGGCGGTGCTGAATTCCGACCAATTTCGCCGGGCCACAGCGCAATTGGCATTGCAGTCGGGCGGCGATGTGGATGATGTGCGGGCTGAGGCGGCCGCTTACGTGCGCGAGATGGCAGCATCCCACGTGCCTGCCGTCGTGCGTGCCTGGCAAGCGCTTTCCGCGTGGATGGTCCGCGGATTTCAGATCGTCATCGACGCCGATGACCTCGCCAAGCTGCGGGCGCTGGACCGCGACCATGCCCTGATCTTTTTGATCTCGCATCGCTCCTACCTGGATCAGTTCTCGTTCCCGCCACGTCTTACCCAGGAAGGAATTTCGCCGACATTCGGACTGGCCGGTGCCAATCTCAACTTCTTTCCGCTGGGCACATTGGCGCGGCGTAACGGATTCATCCCGGTGCGGCGAGCCACGGGGGATTTGCCGGTGTACCGGTTGGCCCTGCGTGCCCTCGTCGGCCAGATGGTGGCCAGCGGCCGCAACCTGGTGTGGTCGATCGAAGGAGGCCGGACACGCACCGGCAAACTGCGGCCGCCGCGATACGGGCTGCTGCGGTACGTGACCGACGCGGTGGCATCCGTGCAGTCGGAGCAGACCCTCGCCGTCCCCGTCTCTATCCTCTTCGACCAGTTGCCATTACACGAAGTCAAACTGATGACTGCAGAGTCGCGTGGACTCCCCAAGAAGCCCGAGAATGCGCGTTGGCTGCTCAGTTACGCACGCGGCCTGCGGCATCGCCTGGGACGCATCTACATCAACTTCGGATCGTCGGTGCCCCTGTATGAGCGCATGGTGGCGTTGCGTGCTGAGGGACTGACCGATCGGCAGGTGGTCGAACGCATCGCGCTGGATCTCTGCCACCGCGTCAACCAGGCCACGCCGGTAACTGCGACGGCCGCCGTGTGTGTGGCAATGCTCGGCGAGGACCGAGCCCTGACCCTCGATGAAGTGTGCGCTACGGTCGCGCCGCTGGCCGGTTACCTGCGCGCTCGCGGCTGGCCCGTCGCCGGGGGCGCCGACCTCACCGACCGGGCTACGGTGTCGCAGACGCTGCACGACCTGGTGGGCTCCGGCGTGTTGACCTGCTATTCCGAGGGGCCGACGACGGTGTGGGGGATTGGCGACGACCAGCATCTGATCGTTGCGGTGTACCGCAACAGCGCGATCCATGTTCTGGTGATGAGGGCAATCGCCGAACTGGCCTTGCTGGCGATCGTCCAGATTCCGGGGGCCACCAAGCGCACCGGGTGGGAGAAGGCGTTAGCGGTTCGCGAACTACTCAAATTCGATTTTTTCTTCGCCGGACGTGCTGAGTTCGCCGATGAACTGTGGAATGAGTTCGCGATCATGACCGGACGCAGCCACGATCGAAGTGCGCCGCTGGATACCGAAGAGGCCGCGCGGGGTCTGCATGAAAGTGAGCTGCTGGTAGCTCATCTGGTGCTCAGACCGTTCGTTGACGCCTACCGGGTGATGGCCGAGGAGTTGCTCAGTCTCGGTCCCGGTCGCGGCGTCGGCGAGCAGGTGTTGCTCGAGAGGTGTCTTCGCCTCGCCCGGCAATGGTCACTGCAGCACCGCATCACCGAGGAATCGGTGTCCGGCGAAATGTTTGCTACCGCATTGAAGATGGCGCGACACCGCGGGCTTCTCGACTCGCAGGCCGCAACATCCGACACGGCCGATGGCCGCGCGGCCCTCGTCGCCGAGCTCGACAATCTGCACCGGTCGATCGATGAACTGGCTCAAATGCGAAGGGACTTCGTGCCGGTGTGAGACAGGCCGCAGCATCCGAGTGTAGCCCACCAGGGTGTCACTTTGGTAATATGGTAAGACCATAATGGCGGCTTTCAACGAGGAGAGGCAACCGATGACCGAGTTCACTGACATTTCCTATGAGGTCGACAGTGGTCTGGCCTGGATTACTATCAATAGACCTGAACGGTACAACGCATTTCGGGCGCGCACCCTTGACGAGTTGATCCGGGCTTTCAAATTAGCTTGGGGGAGTTCGGAAGTCGGGGTGATCTGCCTGACAGGGGCCGGCGAGAAAGCCTTCTGCACCGGAGGCGACCAGAAGCAGCGCGCCGAAACCGGCGATTACGGACCGTCCGAAACCGGCCTGTTCGAAGTGGATACGCTGCATCGGGTCATCCGCGACGTGCCGAAGCCGGTCATCGCGGCGGTCAACGGGTTCGCGATCGGCGGCGGCCATGTCTTGCACGTGCTGTGCGACCTGACGATCGCCGCCGACACCGCGGTGTTCGGCCAGAACGGTCCGCGGGTCGGCTCGTTTGACGCGGGCTTCGGCACCGGCTATCTGGCGCGCGTTGTCGGTGAGAAGCGCGCGCGCGAGATCTGGTTCCTGTGCCGCAGGTATTCGGCGCAGCAGGCATACGACTGGGGGCTGGTCAACAAGGTGGTGCCGGCCGACCAACTCAAGTCAGAGGTGCGGGCCTGGGCCGATGAAATCTTGATGCTGTCGCCGACCTCACTGAAGGTTCTCAAGCAGTCGTTCAACACCGACACCGAACAATTCGCGTCGGTTGGTCAGATGGCGTACTCGACTCTGAAGATGTTCGGCGAGACTCCCGAAGCACAAGAAGGTATCACCGCGTTCAACGAGAAGCGCAGCCCCGAGTTCGCTGCCTACCGGGGCAACTGAGCATGTTCTCGGCCGAACAGCTCGATTTCGCCGCCGCGGTCGAGCGATTCTGCGCCGACAGCTGCGCCACCGTCGAGCAGCGCGCCCAGCTGACCGGGGGGCTGTCCAACAGTGCCGAGCTGTTGCAGTTGCTGGCCGAACTGGGATGGCTCGGCGTGTCGATTCCCGTCGATTACGGCGGAGGTGGAGCGGGCATGGTCGAGGAGTGCATCTTTTTGGAGGAGACCGCGCGCGGCCAGGCACCGATCCATGCCTACGGCACCGGGCTGACCGCAGCGCAAACATATTTGCGGCACGGCACCGAATCACAGAAAAAAGAGGTCGTCGGCAACCTGTGCGGCGGCCACTTCGAGGCGATCGCGCTGTCCGAGCACGGCGCGGGCTCGGATCTCGCTGGCGTTCGCACCCGGGCGGTACGCGACGGTGACAGCTTCGTCGTCAACGGCCAGAAGACCTGGATCACGGCCGCGCACCTGGCCGATCACCTGCTGGTGCTCACTCGCACCGACTCCAACGTCGGAAAACACCACGGCCTGACGTTGTTGTACCTGGCCACCTCGACGCCCGGACTCGATATCAAAGCGATCCAGACCATGGACGGCCACACCGTCAACGATGTCTTCTTCACCGACGTCGTCGTTCCCGTCGACAACGTCGTCGGGGGGATCGGCGATGCCTGGCACCGCCTGATGCGCGGGCTCAACGTCGAACGGCTGATCATCGCGGCGATGTCGCTGGGTGCCGCGCGCCGCTCGCTGCAAGACACCATCGCCTATGTGCGAACCCGCGAACAGTTCGGCAGGACCATTGGCAGTTTCCAGGCCGTCCGTCATCGATTGGCGGACCTGGCCGCCGAGATCGAATGTTGCCGCGCATACGTCTATCAGGTGGCCACCCAGATCGACGCCGGCCTGGAAGACCAGCTCGCGCGGGAAGGCTCGATCGCCAAGCTCAAATGCACCGAGGTGGCCAAGCGGGCCGCATTAGAGGGTGTGCAGCTGATGGGCGGCAACGGCTACACCGTCGAGTTTGGAATGGAATCGCAGGTGCGCAAGGCGCTGGCACCACCGATTTACGGCGGCGCCAACGAGATTCAGCGCGAGATCATCGGCAAAAGCTTGGGACTATGACGCGCATCTTCGATCCGATGGTGCTGGACGGCAAGCGCATTCTGATCACCGGCGGCGGCACCGGACTGGGCCGCGGCGTGGCCGCCAGGCTGGTCGCCCATGGTGCCCAAGTGCATCTGTGGGGGCGGCGCGAAACAGTTCTGGCCGAGGCAGCTAAAGAGATTTCGGTCGGGCGTCCCGGCACCGTCCACCATCAGACGGTCAACGTTAGAGATTTCGACCTGGTCGCCGCCGCGGTGGACGAGATCTGGGACCGGCACGGCCCGTTGACCGGAGTGCTGAACAATGCCGCCGCGAATTTCATTGCGCCCACGGTCAGTTTGAGCCCACGTGCATTCGAAGCGGTCACCTCGACGGTAATGACGGGTTCGTTCAACACGACGCTGGCCGCCGGCAGGCGCTGGATCGCCGAGGGGTTGCCCGGATCGGTGTTGTCGAACCTGACCACCTGGGTATGGAGCGGTTCGGCCTTTGTCGTCCCCTCGGCCATGGCAAAGGCCGCTGTGCACGCCATGACGATGTCGTTGGCCGTCGAGTGGGGCCCCTACGGCGTTCGCCTCAACGCCCTTGCACCCGGGCCGATTCCGACTGAGTACGCCTGGGAGATGCTCAATCCGACGGACAAGAGTTCCAGCGGGGCCACCCAAGCCGACCAGATTCCGCTGCGCCGTTCGGGAACCATCGACGAACTGGCGAACCTGGCGATTTTCGCGTTCTCCGACGCATGCGACTACCTCACCGGTGAGACAATCGCGATGGACGGGGGCCAAAGACTCGCCGGACCTAACACGTTCGCCGGGCTGTCGGTGATGAGCGACGAAGATTGGGCGCAGGCGCGCGAACGCAGCAAAGCGACCTCGGCGGCTGCCAAGTCCGCCCGCTCGGTGTAGCCGGTCATGGCAGCAACGAACGCGGTGCGAATCATTTCCTCCATCGAGGAGGCCATTGAGGCTATCGGTCAAGAATTCGGCGTCTCGGAGTGGATCACGGTCGATCAGGACCGCATCGATGCTTTTGCCGACGCCACCGGCGATCATCAGTGGATCCACGTCGATGTCGAAAGAGCCCGCACTGAAAGCCCTTATCTGTCAACGATCGCCCACGGCTTCTTGACGCTGTCTCTGATCCCGGCGCTGAGCAAGGCCAATTACCGCGTCGAGAACGCGAAAATGGGCATCAACTACGGGCTCAACAAGGTGCGATTCCTCGCGCCCGTTCCGGCGGGCAGCCGCGTCCGAGTCCGATCGGAGCTTGCCGACGCCACCAAGGTGAACGACACCACCGTCGACCTGACCGTGCGGCACACGGTGGAACTTGATGGCTCAGTTAAGCCAGCCGCGGTGGCGGAGCTGATCGCGCGGATGGTGTTTTAGCGCCTCCGCCGCCCGTGGCCCGCATGTGGTGTCGCTGACAACACGCGACAATGTGACGTGCGGATAATAGACTAACCTAACAATAGGCCTTACCTTTATGCCAAAGTCTAGCCGGACGGAGCAGCGATGGAACGAGGCGAGACGGATTCGCGCCCAACACGTTCTACTGTCTTGCTCAAGCCGGTGGAGGTCCCCAAGGCGTCTGACGTATTGGCGCGTGAGCTGCGCGAACGGATCCTCAGCGGCGAACTCGCCGAGGGTATAGCGCTTCCCGCGGAGCGCGAGCTCGTCAAGCAGACGCAGATGAGTCGGGCTACAGTGCGAGAGGCCTTACGAATCCTGGAGGTTCAGAACCTGGTTCGGGTTAGGGCCGGTCGGGCCGGCGGCGCATTCGTCCAGCGACCGACGACCAAATCGATGGCCAGTACGGTGAGCATGCTGATCAGGGGCCGGCAGATCAAACTGGCTGATCTGATGGAGACGCGCGAGGCATTGGAGCCGTTCTGCGCCGAACTGGCCGCCCGCAAACGCACTGACGACGATCTGGCGGTGCTGGACCAGGCCAATAGCGACATCGCCGATCCTGGCGCTGACCTTTCGGCGTTTCTGCAGGCCAATCTCGACTGGCATGTGGGTGTGGCGATGGCCAGTCGCAATGAATTGTTGATCGGCTTCATGACGGCGTTGTCGCAGGCCATCTATACCGGAACCGAGAATGCGGCGTTTGTCGACGACAACGTGCGAACCGTTACTGCGCGCGCACACCGGTCGGTTACGGCCGCGATCCGCAGCCGCGACGCCGATGCGGCGGGTCGGCGCATGCGTCGCCATGTGCACAGCTACGCCAAAGCCGCGCTGGCCATGGACGAGCGTCAAGCCATCAGCGTGGACGACTGAGCAGATCGCCGTCGGGTGTCATAGACCTGGCGACGAGCCGCCGAATTTCCGCGACCGCGTCGGGGTTTTCGGCACCGGATAGGTCCCCGGGGTCAATGCCGAGGGCGGCGGCCCGGATTGCGCGCCGCATGACCTTGGCCGATCGCGTCTTAGGTAGGGCGGTCACCCGCCAAACCCGTGACGGTGTGAATGGTTTGCCCAGTTCGCGTCCGACCAGCGCAGCCAGATCAGCGCTGATCTGCTCGGCGGCCTGAGCATCTATCGATGTCGTTCCACCTTCTTCGTGACGCGATACCCAGAATGCCCATACCGCTTCTCCTTTGACGGTGTCGGGGACGCCGATGGCGGCCGCTTCGGCGACTTGGCGGTGAGTGATCATCACCGATTCCACTTCGGCGGGTGCCAGCCGCTTGCCGGCTACGTTCATCACGTCGTCGGAGCGTCCTAGGATGAACCACTGGCCATCAGTGTCGACCATTGCGAAGTCGCCGTGCGTCCACATGCCCGAAAAGCGCGACCAGTACGCCTGAAGGTAGCGCTGCTCGTCGTTCCAGATGCCGCGCGTCATCGACGGCCACGGCTGGCGGCACACCAGCTCGCCGACCTGGCCGCGAACGGACCGGCCGGCGTCGTCGACGACATCAACGTCCATCCCGAGCGACGGACCACCCAGCGAGCAGCTGCGGATAGGTTCGACCGGATAGGGGGCCAGGAACGATCCGCCGACCTCGGTGCCTCCGGAGAAGTTGATGACCGGGACGCGTCCGGCGAAGACGTCGCGGGCCAGCCACTCGTAGGACTCGGGGTCCCAGGGCTCACCGGTGGAGCCCAGCACGTACACCGATGACAGATCCGGGGTGGGGATCACGCCGGGCTCAGCGGACCGCAGCGACCGCACCAGGGTGGGCGACACGCCCAGCATGGTGATGCTGTGGCGCTCGACAAGTCGCCACAGGCGGTTGCGGTCGGGTCTGTCGAGTGAGCCCTCGTACAGCAGCAGTGTCGCACCGTTGGCATGGGTGCCGAACACCGACAACGGGCCCATGATCCAGCCCATGTCGGTGACCCAACAGAACACCCCGCCGGGTTTGACGTCAAACGAGTAGGCAACCTCGCTGGCCGTCTTCACCAGAAATCCGGCGTGGGTGTGCACCGCCCCCTTGGGTTTGCCGGTGGTCCCGGAGGTGTAGGCCAGCAGCAGTGGATGCATGGCGTCAACCTCGACGGGCGCCAACGGGGCATCGCGGTAGTTCAGCTGCGACCACAAAACTATCTGCGCGCCAGAATATTCCGTGGGACCGGCTTGTTCATTTTTGGAGCCGTTGGGCACCACAACCAGGTGCCGCACGCTCGGGCAGTGCGCCAGCCCCGCACTGACCTGCGCCAGCAGCGGTAGCGCGCGACCGCGCCGGGTGGTGACGTCGGCCACGATGATCGCCTTGGCCTCGGCGTCAGCAAGCCGGGAGGCGATCGCTGCCGAGGCGAAACCAGAAAACAGCGGAACCAGGATCGCCCCGAGGGCGGCCACCGCGTAGCACGCAACAACCGCCTCGGGGATCATCGGCAGGTAGATCGCGACAGCGTCGCCTGGCCCGATCCCCAGTTCCCGCAGCCCTTCGGCGGCGCGGGCAACCTCGTTGGCCAGTTGGCCGAACGAGAGCTCACGGATCCGACCGGCTTCGTCCTCGTGCACCACAGCGACGCGGTCCGGGGTTTCCTCACGCCAGCGCAGCAGGCAGGAATCGACGATGTTCATCGTGGCGCCCACGAACCAGTCGGAATGTTCAATTCCGTTGTGCAGATCCAACACCTGGCTGTAGGGCGTGCGGAACTGCAGGCCGAGGTCAATGGCGGCCGCGTCCCAGAACCACGCTGTGTCGGCAACCGAGCGCGCCCGCAGGTCATCGATGCCGGCCACGCCATGGGCGCGGGCCAGCCGAGTCACGTTGGCCTGCTCGATGTAGTCGTCGGAGGGATTCCATTGGTAGCTCGTCACGTCATCCTCTTCAGGCCTCAGCCTCTAGGCATGCCGAGAATGCGCTCGGCGACGATGTTGCGCTGGATGAAGGTCGACCCGCCGGCGATGGCAGTGCCCCGGGCTTGATACGCCAGCCGCAGCCACCGCTGGTGGGACGCCAGTTTCGAATCGGTGACACCTTTTTCGGCAAGAGCGAACTGTCCGCCCATCTCAGCGAGCTTTAGTCCGAAATCAGCGATATCCTCCACCAACGGGCAAAAGAACAGCTTCCCGATCGAGGTGACGGGGCCAGGGGGTCCGCCGCCGGCGGCCCCGGTGATGACCCGCTGTCCGATCAGGTAGTGCACGAGAGCTCGCCCGTAGAGGTCGGCGATCCGTTGTCGCACTAGGGGGTCGGAGCCCAGTGGGGTGCCGTCGTCGGCGGTGCGGCCCGCGATCTCGCGAATCAAATCCTTGACCGCACCGGTGGTGTTGACCCGGCCGGTGGCGATAGCGACCCGCTCGAAGGCCAGGGTGCCCATCGCCACCTGCCAGCCACCGTCGACCTCACCGAGAACGCCGTCATCGGGGATGAACACTCCGTCGAGGAACACCTCATTAAATTCGGACTCGCCCAGCATTTGTGCCAGGGGACGGACCTCAACGCCGGGGCTGTTCATGGCGAGCAGGAAATACGTGATCCCACGATGCCGCGGCCCGCCGCCGGTGCGGGCGAGCAGGATTGCGTGGGCTGCTAGTTGGGCGCGGCTGGTCCAGATCTTCTGGCCCTGGATTCGCCACCCGCCGTCCACCTTGGTGGCGGTGGTACGCAACGAGGCCAGGTCCGAGCCTGCCTCCGGCTCGGAGAACAACTGGCACCAGATCTCCTCGCCGGTGAGGATCGGTCGGAGGTAGCGGTGCTGTTGGGCGGGCGTGCCGAACTCGATGATCGTGGGCCCGGCGAAGTCCTCGCCGATGATGTTGAGCCGCTCGGGGGCGCCCGCCCGGTCGAGTTCCTCGTGAAACACCGCACGCAGCTTGGCATCCGCGCCGCCCCCGCCGTACTGCTTGGGCCAGGACAGTCCGGCATACCCGGCGTCGTACAGCAGCCGCTGCCAGGTGCGCCAGTAGCCGAGTTTGTCCTCAAGGCGTGCGGGTTCGGGTCCGCCGAGACGCGGCAACGTGTCCTGCAGCCACGCGTGCGCCTGGGCGCGGAACTCCGCCTCGGCGGGACTGTCTTTCAGCTCCATTAGGGGGCGCTCGCAACTTCTATGGCTTGCACGGCTTCGGCTCGGAGGCGTTGTTCGATGTCTTTGCGCAACTCGTGTTTGAGGACCTTGCCGGTTGCCGTCATCGGCAGGGAATCGACGACGACGATGCGCTCGGGTGTCTTCTGGATTGGCATGCCTCGCTCGAGCAGAAACTCGCGCATGTCCTCGACGGTCGGGGCGTCGTGGCCCGTTGCGGGGACCACGAAGCAGCACACCCGCTCACCGAGGCGCTCGTCGGGCATGCCGACGACTGAGAACGCCTGCAACGCAGGATGATGGGCCAGATGTTCCTCGATCTCGCGGACGCTGATGTTCATCCCACCGCGGATGACGATGTCCTTGGTCCGGCCGGTTACCCGGACGTAGCCGTCGTCGGTCATCTTCCCCAGATCGCCCGACTTGGAAAAGCCGTCCTTGGTGAACAGAGCCCCGGTTTCTTCGGGATTGGCGAGATATTCGATCATGTGGGCAGGGCCGCGGTAGGCGATGTCGCCCTCGGTGCCCCGAGGCACCTCGTTACCGTCGTCATCGACGATCTTGACCTCTGCACCCGGCATCGCCTTGCCGTCCGAGGTCAGCGCGCGCGACACGTCGTCCGTGACAGAACATGTTGTGGTGACCAGGTTTTCACTGCGTCCGTAGAGGCTGAGCACCTTGATGTTGGGAAGCGTTGCGCTGGCCCGCTCGACGACGGCGGCCGGGATCGGCGCGCCCGCACATGTCCACAAGCGCAACGCGGACAGGTCGTGACGCTCGGCGTCGTAGTCCGACAACAGTGCGTGCAGGAAGGTGGGGGCGGTTACCGCCGCCGTGCACCCGAAGCGCTGGATCTCTTCAATGCCGCGGACCGGATCCCACTTGGCCATGACATGTGTGGCCGCCCCGGTCAACATCGGGAGCAGCACGCTGGTGACGAGCCCGGTGGTGTGGGCGATGGGGGAGGGACCGAACTGGACATCGGCCCCGCTATAGCCGAACGGCCCGACCAGCGCGCGCGCGCCCGCACAGTAGGTGTTGAACGTATGTGCGCACCCCTTCGGCCGTGATGTGGTTCCCGAGGTGTAGACGGTGACGAACGGGTCGTCTGGGCCGGGCGGGGTGCCCAATTCCGCACGCGCGCTGTCGTCGTCGGTGTCGGCCTCCAGCTGGCGCAGGGTGAACACGTCGGCGTCGGCTTCGGCGAGGTCTTCGGCGGTGCTGTCTGGTCTGGTGACAGCGATCGTGAGTTCCGGATGCTCTTGGCGTAGACCGAGATACATGTCCAGATAGCCGAATTTGCTGAACTGTGCCGGAGTGAACACCGCCCGTACCCCGGCGTTGGACAGCACGTAGCTGACGTCTTCGCGCCGATAGATCGGCATGATCGGGACGATGACGACGCCCAATCGCGACAACGCGGTCAGCACCTGGATGAACTCCACCCAGTTCGGCAACTGCACGGCGGCGGTGTCACCGCGTCGCAAGCCATGCCGGTGCAGACCGACCGCCAGCCGTTGGCCAGCGTCGAAGAGCTGCCGGAATGTCAGCGATCGCGTTCCGTCGGTCGCGAACACCTTGTCGGGGTTTTCTTCGACGCGCCGCACCAGCAGGTCGTGAAACGTCTCGGTGGACCATAGCCCCGCCCGGTAGTAGTGGTCGATTTCTTGCGGGCTGTAGCGGGCGGTGTACGGGCTCGGCTTCATCGCGCTGTTCCTCGGTGCTCGGGATTCGCCCTACGGCGTTCGGCCAAGAGGCGTTATCCTTCGAATTGTAGAATGGTCAGACCGAAACGACAAGGACGCTCTAGTCGCGCGGCGCAGGGGCCGTTTACGCGTTGCGCCACTGCGGGGAACGCTTTTCCTTGAAGGCCAGCACTCCTTCGGTCAGATCCTCGGTGGTGAAGGCCAAGGCGAGCTGGGCCTGCAGGTAGTCCAGGGCCGCTTCCAGCGGCAGGTCTCGGGTCGCCGCCAACGCCCGCTTGCCCATGCCGAGCAATAACGGTGATTTGGCAGCGATGTCGGCAACCCATTGGCGCAGCGCGTCGTCGAACTCGGCGTCGGCCACCACCTTGTTGACCAACCCGGCGGCGGCCGCCTCAGCGGCGCTGATCAGCCGGCCGGTCATCATCAGCTCGTTGGCGACCAGCCGTCCGGTGGCGCGGAAGATCAATGCTGAGATCATGAACGGAAAGGCGCCGACGTTGATCTCCGGGCAGCCCAACCGGATTGACTCCTTGGCGATGACGAGGTCGCAGGCCAAGGCGATGCCTAGCGCGCCGGCCAGCACGTCGCCGTTGGCGGCGCAGACGACCGGCTTGTCGATATCGGTCAGGGTGCGAAACAGAGTGGGAAAGCGCGCCAGGCCGGCGTACTTGGCGATCGTCGCGCGCTCGTCGGCGAACGCGTCGAGGTTTCCTCCGGAAGAGAAGATCCGCGGGTGCGACGACGTCAGCACGATGACCCTGACCCGCGAGTCCGATGCCCCGCGCCGCAGCAGTGCGCTGAGCTGATCGAGCAGCGCGTCGGACAATGCGTTACGGCGCTCGGGATCGTTCAGAGTCAGGTAGGCGGCCAAGCTCCTGACGTCTGGATCGCCGGGCACAGCGGCTTCGAGTCGGTAGGTGACCAGTTCGGGGGATTCGGTCACAGTGCGCCTCCTAGTCGTGCGTCAGTACGCATTTGCCGAACGTCCGTCCACGCTCCAAGTATTCGTGTGCTTCGGCCGCCCGATCCAGGGGGAACTCGCGGTCGATGACCGGCGCAGGCACCGAGCAGCGATCGACCATGTCGAGCAGGCCGGCAAAATCTCTGCTGCTGCCCATGGTTGTTCCGAGCAGATCGAATTGACCGAAATAGAAGCTTCGGATGTCCATGTGGGCGGTCTGTGCGGCGTTGGCGCCGAGCACCACGAGCCGGCCGCCGGGCCGCAGCGCGCGCACGGACTCGTTCCAGCGGCCGACGGGGTCGAGGACCAGATCGAACCCGGCGTTGTCTGGGGACATGGCACGGGCGTGCTCGGGCCATCCCGGTTCGCTGTGCAGCACGCCGCCGCGAGCCCCCGCGGCCACCGCACGCTCGACGGTATCGGCCGAAGAGGAGGTCACCGTGATGCTGGCCCCGGCGGCGACCGCGAGGGCGATCGCCATGGTGGCGATCCCGCCGCCGGCGCCGATCACCAGCATCGACTCGCCCGCCCGTAGCCGTCCGCGGACGAATAGGGCCCGGTAGGTTGTTAGTCCGACGAGCGGCAGGGCTGCCGCCTCGGCCCAGCTCAGGCCCGCAGGCTTGGCGGCCACACAGTCGGCGGGCACGTTGACTACCTCTGCATAGGTCCCTGGTATGTGATCGCCCAAAATCTCCCAGCCGCTGCTGGGAGCTTCGTCGCGGCCACCCCAGTTCAGCGAGGGCAACACCACCACGTGCTCTCCCGTGTCGGTACGCACCCCGGAGCCGTCGGCGCCGATGATGTGCGGCAGCGGCGACCCGTAGCGGCCCTGGCGAACCAGAACGTCATGCCAGTTCAGCGCGCTCGCGCATAGCGCCACGTTCACCCAGCCCGGCCTTGCGGTCGGGTCGGGAAATTCCCCGGGACGCAACACCGCGGCGGTGCCGAACTCATGCATGATCACAGCGTGCATGTCGACCTCCTTATGGCCTGACCATTACACTATTATCTACGACGCCGCACAAGCGCCATGGAGACGGACGCGATCCGCCGGTTGGTCTGGCCGCAGATGTTGACCCTTGAGCAAAGGTTTGCGAACCCGTTGTGATCTGCGCCTCATCTGATCTATACTTCGGTCCAATGGTCTGACCAATTGGCGAGGCGGCTCTCAAAAAGGAGAGGGGTGGCGATGATGATCTCACGAGTGCCTATGGCCTCCATCGCGGAGGATCCGGCGGTGGTTGCGCGTGCCGAGGCAGCCGTAGCGGCCGCCGCTGACCACCTCGAACTGTCGGCTCCCGAATTGACGCCGGCTGCGTTAGGACACCAGTTGGACAGCCTGAGGCAACGCCTCGAGCAACGGATCGCGCTGCCATCCGATCCGACAGACGACTGGGCGACGACCGCCGAGATCCTGATCTCGATCCTGAGGTTGCAGTGCGAACTCCTCGATCACGATCTGGCTCGCCGGGTCAAATCGATGTCGGAGGTCCGTAATGCCCTGGGGTACCTGCGGGGTCTGGCGCCGCACACAATGATTTACGCCGCTCCGGAGGTACTGAGCCGGGAGTTGGCTTTCGCGCGGACGATGATTTCCACTGTGCGCGGTTCGCTGTGGCTGCCCCAGCGCATGCATATCGAAGACGAAGGGGCCGATCCCCATGGGCGACAGCTCCTCGACTACGTAGCTGGCCGCCACATCCAGCTGGCGGAGGCTCCGCTGGAGACTGAACTGGTCCGCAAGCGGTGCGGCGCATTTGCGCCCTCGCCGATGGAGGACAGACGCACGTTCAAGGAGATCATCGAGGTCTCCGGTTGCTTTGGTTATATCGCCGCCCCGATCACCGTTCAGGGCAGGGCAATCGGGATTCTGCACGCCGACCGTCCCGAGCCTCACGGAATAGTGACGATGGAACATCTCGAACAGTTGGAGGCATTCGCCGAGTGTCTGTCCGTGGCGTTCGAGAGCGCGGCGCTCGAAGAGAAGGCCGCGCAACAACGCGTGGAGGTCGAGAATCTGTGCGGCAATGTCGACGAATTGCTCAGCCAGTCGGCCCGATCGGTGTTGTGGTCATTGCCAGGCGCGGCACCTGGACCGCGACACGGTGCCTGTTACCGCGACGATCAACCGGCCGTCCCCGCGTTGACCTCACGTGAACGAGAGATCATGTCGCATGTGACGACCGGTGCCACCAACGGCCAGATTGCCCGGTGCCTGGTGATCTCCGAAGGGACGGTGAAGTCCCATCTGAAGCACATTGCCAAAAAACTCCATACGTCCAGCAGGGCAGCGGCGGTCGCGACCTATGTCGGCGTCGCCACCGTTGATGTCGGGGTGTCGCGATGAACACCCGCGCGATGGTGGCCCGGCTCAATGACCTCGATGGACAGCTATGTAGCGCGTTCGGCATCTTCCGATCAGGTGACGCGACGACGCTCGACGAGGCCATCGCGATGTCGGCCGCCACCACCGAGCGACTGGTGACCCGCGAACGCGTCAGCGACGACACCGCGTCTCGGATCGGACAGAGCCCCCTGACAGATTTCGTGCAGGCGCAGGTCGAAGCGCGCCAAATGAGAGTCGGTGACCGCGTCGATGTGGTGCGGTCATTGACGGCTGGCATCCGTCGAATGAAGAAGGCCGGATCGCTGCAAGGGCTCGGCCGCCAAGCCAGTACCGAACTTTGTGACGTGCTCGGTTTCGACAGCGCGTTGCTGTCATTCGTCGAAGACGACGGATTCGTCGTCGAGGAATCCGACCACGGCCTGGGCGGCCCTACCGTGATCCCGCGTCGTGAATGTGCAGCCGAGCGGGCCTGTATTCGCCTGCGTGACACGACCCGGACGAATGAGGCCGACATGCCCGCCTCGCCGGGCTATCGGGAGCTGCTCGGCTCCGCGCACTATCTCGTCGCCCCCGTCATCGCGAAATCGCGGGTGGTCGCACTCATTCACGTCGGCCGTCGCAGCGAAGCCGGCGTCTCTGCCGCTGACATCGATGTGCTCGATGCGTTCGCCTCCGCCTATTCGTTGCTTCATGAGAGGATGCTGAATACCGAACGGGTGCAACAACAACGAACCTCGATCGCCCGCGCCGCGGCGCGGCTGACAGAGCAAGCAGACCGCATCGCCGCAGCAGCCATCAACTTCGATGACGAATACGACACTCGGGTCGAGCCCCCGACTATAGCGGCGAATTCCGCGTTGGCAGCCACGCTCTCGCACCGTGAACGGCAAGTATTCGAGAGGCTGGTGCTGGGAGCTTCCAATGCCGAGATCGCCGACGAACTCGTCATCACCATCGAAACGGTCAAGACACACGTGAAGCGGATTCTTCGCAAGATCGGCGCCATCAATCGGTCGGAGGCGATCGCCCTCTACATGGAGGACACCAAAATCGCGTATCGGCGGCGCAGCCCATAATTTATGGACGACAATCCTTTTCACGCGTCGGCGTGGCAGCCTTTCTCGGGTATTTCCGCCGGATTCGCCGATCTGACCGATATCACCTATCACCGCCACGTCACCGATCCCACGGTGCGGGTGGCGTTCAACCGGCCAGAAGTGCGCAACGCGTTTCGCCCGCGCACGGTTGACGAGCTGTATCGCGCGCTCGATCACGCTCGGATGTCCCCCGATGTCGGTGTCGTGTTGCTGACCGGCAACGGGCCGTCGCCAAAAGACGGCGGTTGGGCATTCTGCTCTGGAGGAGACCAGCGCATCCGCGGACGCACCGGCTACCAGTACGCAAGCGGAGACACCGCGGACACGGTTGACGTAGCACGCGCAGGCAGGTTGCACATCCTCGAGGTGCAGCGGTTGATCCGGTTCATGCCCAAGGTCGTCATCTGCCTGGTTAACGGGTGGGCCGCGGGCGGCGGCCACAGCCTGCACTCGACCTGCGACCTGACCCTGGCCAGCCGCGAGCACGCCCGCTTCAAGCAGACTGACGCCGATGTCGGCAGTTTCGACGGCAGCTACGGCAGCGCCTATTTGGCCCGCCAGGTCGGTCAGAAGTTCGCCCGCGAGATCTTCTTCCTGGGCCGGCCTTACACAGCCGAGCAGATGCATCGCATGGGCGCGGTCAACGAGGTCGTCGACCACGCCGAGCTGGAGACCGTGGGAGTGCAGTGGGCGGCCCAAATCAACGCGAAATCACCGCAGGCGCAAAGGATGTTGAAATACGCGTTCAACCTGCTCGACGACGGGCTAGTGGGCCAGCAGCTGTTCGCCGGGGAGGCGACCCGACTGGCATACATGACCGATGAGGCCGTCGAGGGCCGCGACGCATTCCTGGAAAAGCGCGCCCCGGACTGGACACCGTTCCCGCGGCACTTCTGACGTGGTGGCGAGCAGACGCAGAATCGCACTCCGCGTTGCGGTTTCGTGCGACTCTGCGTCTGCTGGCGCCAGTTACGCCGCGGAGATGCCGCCGTTGACGCTGATCGCCTGCCCCGTCAACCGCGCCGCCGCCGGGCTGCACAAGAACACCGTCAGGGCAGCGATATCCTCGGCCGTCGGCACACCGAGGTGAGCTTGCTGGGCTGCTTTGGCAAAGAGTTTGCCGCTGAACCCATCAGCGGTAATGCGTTCGGTCGAAGCGGTGCCAGAGACCAGCGACGGGGTCAGCGCATTGGCGCGGATACCGTAGCGCTTCTCCTCGATGGCGATCGTTCGGGTGAACATCACGATGGCGGCCTTCGCGGCGCCGATAAGCGCTTCGCCTGGTGTGGCGGTCTTGGCCGCATCGGACGCCACGTTCACGATGACGCCGCTTCGACGACTGCGCATGCCGGGCAGGACCGCGCTGGCCATCTGCATCGACGGCAGCGCCAATTCCGTGACTATGCGGGCGATATCGGCTGTCGGTATGTCGATGAACAGCTCAGGCCGGACGTCCGCGGCGGTGCTGCACATCAGGATGTCGATACCCGACAGGATCTGATCGGCCTCTGCCGCGACAGCGGCCGCGGTGCCGGGATTGGTGGCGTCACCGGCGATGAAGTGGGCGGCCGTACCGAGTTCGGCGATCGACTTCGCGGCGAGTTCGCCCCGCTCGGCGTTCCGGCCGACGATCACGATCCGTGGTACGCCGGCCGCGGCGAGTGCCCGAGCTGAAGCCAATCCGATGCCGGCAGTGCCGCCGACGATCAGCGCAGTGGATGTGTCGAGCTCCTTGGGTGCGGGCAGGTCGGCCCGGCGGTCATCGGTCATCGGTTCGTCCTCACGGTCGTTGGCATTTCCACGGAGCCGGAGTGGCGTGGACTGCGCGAGGCGCAGATACCCGCTGCAGCCACTGCAAGAGGTCGTCGATCACCTCTGCCCGGTTGACCTCGTTGAGGATCTCGTGGCGGGCCTCGTCGTAGACACGGACAATGACATCTTCGAGACCGGCGGCGCGGTAACGGTCCACTAGTGCCCACAGCAGAGTGAGCCTGGCGTTGACGGGATCCCTCGATCCCACCGCTACATACAGCGGCAGGTCGCGCGGAATGCGTGCCACCTGGGCGGGATCGGCGACTCGCCGGGCGCCGGTGAACATGTCTTTCAGCGACGCGGTGTCGAGGCCGAATCCGCACAGCGGATCAGCGATGTAGGCATCGACCATCGACTCATCGCGGGAGAGCCAGTCGAAATCCGTTCGCGCAGGGTAGAACGCGGCATTGAAGGCGGACAGCTCCAGATCGTCGGAGAGATCCACGGCCGGTTCCAGAAGGTCGACGGCCGCGGTTCCGGTGAGCGCGACCGCATCCACGCTGCCGCCGTGATCCAGCAGAAACTGTTGAGCGGCAAACGAACCCATGCTGTGAGCGACCATCACAACGGGCAGCTCCGGATGCTCTGATCTCGCCTGCGCGATCACCAGAGTCAGGTCGTCCACCAGTGCCCGCCACCCGTTGCGTCCCAGGTTGCCAGGTTGGTCGGGTGCGGCCAGTGAGGCACCGTGTCCTCGATGGTCGTGTCCGTACACCACAAATCCCTGGGAGGTGAGCGCAGCGGCAAAATGATCGTATCGGCGGACATGTTCGCCCATGCCGTGGACCAGCACAACGGCGCCCGCGCCGGTCTGGCCGTCCTGAGCGGTCCAGCGATAGCCGGCGAGCTGCCTGCCGTCGGCAGAACTTAACGAGAATATGTCGGGGTCCATCACCGGGTTCGGCTCGCTCGCTTGCGCCGGGGCGCCCTTGATGGCAGCACAGAAGAAACATTAAAATGGTCAGACCGAAAGAGTCAAGCTTCAATTCCCGGCCTCACAACGGAGTCGACGTGCCACCGGCCCGGCCACGATCGACCTTGTCGAAGAACTGTTGAGATCGCTCCACCACGGTGGTGTTGCCGCCGCACAGCGCACACGCCCACATCGCTTCGACACGCAGCTGGTCGTACAGCGGGCGGCCGATAATCTCTAACACTATTGAGTGGCATCGGGACCGGCCGTCGGGGTTTGTCCCAGGGTATGCATTGGCGCGCTGCGGTCCCGCAGACCGGTTCCGGCCAGCGCAACCTATAGCTGCGCAACGAAGTGTGAACGTTTCCGTTGCCGATGCCTTCGTTGCAGCCGCTTACGTACTCCCGCAAGTCAGGCCGACCGCCAATGTATCGGTCGGGTCAGCGAACTCGCCGGGTGGCAGCACAGCGGGACCGCCATAAAGCGGCATGCACGGCCCTCCGGGTGCCCCGAAGGGGCGCGGGCTCAGCCCAGGCCGAGCTGGGTCAGCAGCGTGCCGACATTCCAGTAGGCGTGTACTAAGACGGCCCGGCCATCGTTGTCGACCTGCCAGACGTCGAATCCCGGGATGTCGAACCGGCGACCAGTGGGCGCGATCCCCGGCGGGAACCCCTCGCCGGTGTGGGTGCCAACCATCCGCCACTCCTGCGCTACACGGCGATTGATGACATCGAGCAGCGGCTCATCAACGGGGTGAAAGGCTAGGTCGGGGAAACCTGACCAGGCCGCGGTGAAGAATCCGCCGGCCTGCTGGTGGTCGGTAATCGGGGCGGGCAGCGAAGGGTCCTCCCAGTGCACTGCCTCAGCGATCACGGTCAGGGCGGTGGCCAGGTCACGCTGATTCCACGCGGCGAAATAGCGTGCCGGGTAGGCGGCGAGGTCGGTGGTTGTGGTGGTCACGAACGTCCTTTCACTACGGAACGGTCTTCAGCGCGGCACCTACGGTAGCCCCGAACGGGCCTGCGACTCGTCCCCCAAACGGGAGATTTTCGGGCTGGGGGGCACGCCGAGCAATTAAGCGCGACATCGCCGATCATGTCTTCCTGGCCGCTGACCTGGCCGCGTCGGCCGACCTCGATTGGGATTTCGCGCACATCAAGTCCGTAGTGCTGCGCGGTGCGTTCGGCGTGGCGCAGAAAGCAAGAGTAGACGGGTCTGTGCCGATAGTGCCCGAGCCGATGACGGCGACCTTGGTGCGCGTCATGGCGTCACCTCGGCGAAGGACACCTCGACCGAACCGATTGTGTCGATCTGTGCCGTGTACTTGCTGCCCGGGCGCACCGGCACCATGGGACCCAGCGCTCCGGAGAGCACAATGTGGCCGGCGCGCAACGGCGAGCCGTTGTCTCGGGCAGTGCGGGCCAGCCAGCGTAGTGCGTTGAGCGGGCTGCCCAGACAGTCCGAGCCCCGCCCGGTGGAGACCGCTACGCCGTCTTGGGTGAGCTGCATGGTGCGCGAGGCGAAGTCGAGGTCGGCGGAGGCCGCCACTTCTGACCCCAAGACGAACAGGGCTGACGAGCCGTTGTCCGCGATGGTGTCGACAATGCTGATCGACCAATCGCGCACCCGCGAGTTAACGATCTCGATCGCCGGTATCGCGACGTCGGCGGCGGCTCTGATCCGCGACTCCGACAGGTCGCCGTCGAGGTCCTCGGCGAGGATGAACGCAATCTCTGCCTCGACCTTGGGTTGCAGCAGCGTGTGGGTCGCCACTGTGGCGCCCGACGCCACCTGCATGTCGGTGAACAGCACTCCGGAATCGGGTTCATCTACACCGAGTTGCCGCTGCACCGCCGGGGATGTCAGGCCGATCTTGTGGCCGACGATCCGGCGTCCGCGCGCCACAGAGTCCTCGGTGAGCAGGCGCTGCACCGCATACGCGATGTCGGCCTCGCCCAGGATGTCGCGTACCGGGTCGCACTGCAGCGGGCCGGCCGCGGCTGCGATCAGCCGATCTGCGGCCGCGCGCGGACAGGTGGCGCTCAGGGGCATCAGATTTGGGTCCTTCAGGTTGTGGGGGCAAGGGCCGTCAGCCCATGCTGCTGCCGCCGTTGACGTATATCGTTTGCCCGGTAATGAATCGGCTGTCCTCGCCGGCAAGGAAGGCGACGGCTGCCGCGACCTCGGCTGGATCGCTTGGGCGTCCAAGCGGGACGATGGCCGTTGCTTCCTCGACGACGTGCATCAGACGCGCTGGTGTATCGCCAGATTCGAGCAGCTTGGCCAATTCGGGTGTGCGCACGTAGCACGGCGCCACGGTGTTTGCGGTGATACCGGCGCCGGCGAACTCGCGTGCGATGCCGGTGACCATCGCGTGCACGCCGCCCTTTGCGGCGTTGTACATCGCGTGATCCACCAGCCCGGTACGCACCGAGTCGGCGCCGATGTTGACGATGCGCCCGTACCCTCGAGAGACCATGTGCGGCAGCACCGCTTGTACGCAGTAGATCGCCGTCCAGAGGTTGTTGTCGACGGTGGCTCGTAGCGTCTCCTCGGTGTGCTCGAGGGTGGGCCGGATCACGCCGCCGCCGGCGTTGTTGACCAGAACGTCGACGTGGCCGAGCATCTCAACTGCCCTGGCCGCCAGGTCGTCGGCCACGCGGGGATGATGCAGCTCGCCGGTGAACCCACCGGTGATCGCCGCCTGCTCGTACACGCGCTCCAAGTCTTCTTTGCTGCGGGTCGCCGCGAAAACCTCTGCACCATCCGCGATCAGCCGCATGGTGATACCCAGGCCGATACCGGAGGCAGCACCGGTGACGATTGCCGTTCGGCCGCTTAGTGTGCCGCTCATAGGATGATCGCCACGTCGGCGACGGAACGCAGGTCCGTCATATCCAATTCCGCCCGCTTGGCGGCGATCCGGAAACCGCCGTCACGGCGGCGCAGCCGGTAGCGGTACCGGCCGACGTAGCAACTAGTGCGTCCCGCTCGGAATCGCCACACCGTGAACGACGTTGTCACCGATAGCTCTTCGGTCGACACGTCCTGCACTCGCACGTTGAACACCTGATGGTTGGTGCGCGAATGCGGGTACTCGCGGTGGGCACGTCGGCTGTTGAGCCGGTCGACCCTGGACGCCAGGCGCGCGTGGTTGTCATCGATGAGCATCAGGTCGCGGGCCGGATCGCCGTCGGGCGCATCGTTGCAGGGAACCTCGTACTTGGCGTCCTCGTCGAAGAGCAGCAGCCAGTCGTCGAGTTGCCACGCGTCCAGCAATGCCGCCTCGGTGTAGAGGAATTCCTCGACCTGCTGGCGCGATATCGCCTGCTGTGACGACGCCATCGCGGTCATTGGGCATCCGCCAGGTCCGCCGCGGTGCCCATCTGGTGCTGCCAGCGCCGCCAGAAAGCGCGCATCTGTTCCTCGTCGTTGGCCACCGGCGAGCGACCCATCCCGCGGGAGATGTCGTTCCATTCGACCCCGCCGCTGACGAAGCCCTGCTGACAGGACTCCAAGGCCTCCAGGTCGTCGGGAGTGGCGAAGCCGCCTGGTCCCAGAAACGTCAGGAAGCTGTCGAGGCGCCGCTGGCGCAGGGAAGGCAACTCGTTCACCGGCGCCAGTTCCCACGCGGTGACGTCAACGACGTCGGGCGCGGGTGGATAGAAGGTGCGTACCGTCACCGCCATGATGTCGTTGATTATCAGGTTCGGGTAGATCAGCATGTTGCGGTTGACTTCGGCCATGGTGTGCGCGCGGTCCTCGCCGTGGCGGGCAACCAGATCGGCTCGTAGGCGGTCGATTTCGGTGCGGGCGTCCTCCCCGAACAGCGGCTCCCACTTGGCGACTGGGCGGCCCCACGGTGAGCTGTACTCGATGACGGCGTGACCGTTGCCGAGGTCGATTGCCCGGCCGCTGACGCCGCCGCGCAGGTTGGTGCCGATCGACACCAGGTACTTGAAGTATGTGTTGTGCGTGGACTCCGCGTGGTAGCCGTCGATGCTGTTTTCCACCAACAGCTTCCAGTTAGCGTCGAAGCTGTAGTGGTGGGTGCCGCGGACTATCTCGACCGAGCTGCCACAGCCGTCGATGACGAGATCGATGTAGTCTTTGGCGCCGGCGAGATAGGTGTGCAGGTCGACGATGCCGGGGTCGAAGCTGGCAAAGACAAAGCCTCGGTAGGACTCGACACGCGCTACCCGCTTGAGCCCCAACTCGTCGAAGTTCAACCCGCCGGCGTAGGCGTCGCGGTCGGGCACCCCCTTGAGCTGTCCTTCGGAGTCAAAAGTCCACGCGTGGTAGAAGCACTGGAATACTTTGGAGTTGCCGGATTCCTGCCGGCACACCAGTGCGCCGCGGTGCGTGCAGGTGTTGTGGAACACGTTGACGTTGCCGGTTTTCACCCCGCGGACCATAAAGATAGGCCGGCCGCCGACCGGCCGCCGGACGAAGTCACCCGGCTGGGGGATCTCCGATTCGTGGCCGACGTACAGCCACGACTTGGCGAAGATCCGCTCGACCTCGGCTCGGTGTACCTCTGGCGAGGTCATCGCCGAGCGGTGCACCCGAAATCGTTGGGCCGTGGGGTCTTCGACGACGATAGGCATTTGCGCTGCTACGTCGGGTGCCCGAGTGAGCATCGGCTTGACACCGGTGCTCATGGCCGTGCCAGGTAGTCGGCGACCAGTGCGGAGAACTCGTCGGCACGTTCGATCTGGGTCCAATGTCCGCATGCGCTGAACACATGCAGGTCGGCGTTGGGCAACAGCCCCAGCATCGTGACCGAGACTTGCACCGGTACCACCTTGTCCTCCCGACCGTGCACGAGCAGTGTCGGTGTGGCGATGCCGCGTACCTCGTCTTCGGTGATACCGAGTTCGGATCCGGTGTGGCGTGGATCTAAGAACATGGCGCGATACGCCGCGTAGGCGCCGTCGGCGATGCTGGCCTCATACCGGATCGCGACGAGTTCGTCGGTGATTATTGCCGGATCGGCTGCGAAGTAGTTGCGCAGCAGATCCCGCATCGCGTCATGAGACGGTTCGTAGGCGCGCAACGCGGCAAGACCGTCGGTGAGCGTCATGCCGACACCCGGTGCTCCCATCAGCACCATTTTGGCGATCCGGTCCGGCCGGTCGGTGGCCATCTGCAGCGCGATGCGCCCACCCAGCGAGTTGCCGACAATCGTGGTCTTCTCGATGCCGTGTGCGTCCAGGAACGCCCAGATGTGGTCGGTCCAGGTGCGCAGCGAATAGACGACGTCATCGGGCCGCTCGGTGGCGCCGAAACCGACGATGTCCGGAGCGAGCACGCGGAATCGTTGCGACAACGTTCCGATGTTGTGCTGCCAGTTGGCCATCGCTGACACCCCGGGACCCGAGCCGTGCAGCATGACAACCGGTTCGCCGGCACCGGCCTCGAGGTAGCTGGTTTCGATGCCTCCGGCATCGATGGTGCGTGGCTCTAACGCGATCCCTGCGACGGTTGATGTCATCGCGAGCCTCCTTCCTTGAACACGGCAAAACATTTGTTGGAGTTGAAGACATCGGTGGTGACGAGTTCTGACCATCCAAGGTCGGGGCCGAGTTCGGCGACCGCTCCGGTCAGGCAGAACCAGTTGAGCATTTCGTGCTGACCGGAGTCGACGATGTCGCGGCTGGGGGTGGCCTGCCACTTCTCGTAGTCACGGTCGATGAACAGCTGATACAGCCGGCGGTCGGCGGCGGTGTCGGGTGTGATGTGCCAGGTCTTGTCGGTCAGGAACGCGTGCGACCAACTCGACGACGCCACCAGCGCCACTCGTAACTCGGTGTCGCGGAAGGCCTGCGCGACCGCGCGGCCCAGCGCGAAGCAGCGGGCCGGAGTCGGCCCGGATGGGTCGAGCCTTTCGTCGGCGATGGCGGCGAACCGCGCCAGGCCGCCGCGGCGGGCGATCGCATGCTGCCCGTAGCAATTGACCGTGATGGGGATGATCCGGTACGCGAAACGCGCCCCAGCGTTGGGATAGTCAAGGAACAGTTGGGTATTGACGATCGCGTGCGGAAAAGGAGCATCGCTGCGCTTCCGGTAAGAGTAGGCGATGTCGAATCCCCGGCCGATCAGGTCGTCGGTGAGTCGGCAGGCGCCCTCGGGGTCGCCGTGCAGAGTGATGGTGGTGTCGTCGGGCAGGCTCCAGGCGTTCGGGCTGCCGCGACGGTTCAACAGCTCGAAGGGGTTCACGTCGACGTCGCCGTAGGCGAGCACGCAGAACGGGGGGACTACCTCTTCGCGGAAGTTCTCGTACTGGTCGTCGCCCCATACCACCACGACGTCAGGGGCGAATTCGTCAAGTGCGTCGCGACAGCGAGCAAGATTATCCACCAACAGCTTTCGGTGATGCGCCGCAGAAGCGATGCCGCCGTCGGTGCCCCATTCGGCGCGCATCGACGCCGACCAGTTGGCGGGATCCTTTGCCTCGGCGGGAATGTCGGGATCAGTCAACGTCCAGCGCAGCAGATCGGCCATGTGCTCGTCGGTGCCGGCCAGTAGTGGATAGTGGGTCAGGCCCAGGCCCAGAAAGTGCGCCATAGTCCTCCTCTAAATTGGTGCGGCAGATCCTGCGACGCAGGTCGGCGGGTAGGGTGGCAACGATGTCGTCGAGGGGCTCGGGCATCGCCGGGAAGGGGTAGTCGGATCCGAAGACGACGTGGGCGCTTCCGAAGACGTCGATCGCTCCGTACAGCGCTGGGCGGTTGTAGGTGAGGCAGTCGCACCACAGCCGGCGGGCCAGGCGGCTCGGCAGGTCGGGTGACTCGGCGGGCATGCCGGCGATGATCGCCCCTTTGTCGAGTCGTCCGATCATTGCCGGCAGTGCGCCTCCGCCGTGCGCCAGGCAGATTCGCACTTCGGGCCGGCGCGCTAGTGCGCCGTGGGCGATCAATGCCGCCGCTGCCAGTGCCGTCTCGATCGGCATCCCGGCACCAAAGCCAAGTCCGAGCACAGTCACTCGCGACGGTAGGTCCTGGTCGCTGGGATGGACTAGTACTAGGGCACCAAGTTCTGCCGCGACAGCAAAGAACCGGTCCAGGCTCGGATCGGCGAGTTCGATATCCCCAACCCGCGTGCTGACCTCGACACCGAGGAAGCCCCTACGGCGCATGCACCGCCGCATCTCGTCGACGGCTCGATCGGGGTCCTGCAGGGCGACGGCGCCCAGCGCCGCGAAGCGGGTCGGGTGCTTGTAGGTGATTCGGGCGAAGAACTCGTTTTGCGCCGAGGCAAGTTCTGCGGCGCCGGCCGCCGACGCCGAGTAACAGAACGTCACCGGAATCGGCGAAAGCACTTGCACGGCAACACCTTCACGATCCATATCGATGATCCGAGCCTCCGGTGACCAGCACCGTTGATCTATCCGACGGTAAGGCTGTCCACCGAACAGCAGGTGCGCCTCGGTCTCGCCGGTGCGCTCGACGCTGGGCCAGCGGTCGTGCGGATAGGCGCGCTGCAGGTCGGGCAGATCATCATCGATGGCGTGAGTGTGGACATCGACGAGGCCTGGGTGGGCGGATTGCTGAGCGTTGATGATGGTGGCTCCGCGCAACGTGTGAGACGGGCAAGTGCCACCGAGGTTAGCTATTGTGAATGCACAATTCAAGATGTGTATGCATAATGTTGTGCGTCACATCTCGAAGGCTAGGCACGGGAGTGACCGGCGAAGTTCGGTCAGGGGTGCTGGGGGGTGTTCGGGGTGCGGTCCGGGTCGTCGGCGCGGATCAGGTCTTGATCGTGCCGGTTGATGGCGTCGACGAACGACGCCTGATCATGCAGCGCGATGGCGGCCACGATGTCGTCGTGGACGTCGAGACTGCTCGCCAGCAACGGCTCGTGGTCGCCGACGAACACCACCCCCGTCAGCACAGCCTTGATGCTGGTCACGATGAGCTGGTGCATCCCCTCCAGAACGGGGATGTGGGCTGCGGCCGCGACGACGCGGTGGAACGCGAGCACGGCGTCGAAGAACTGCTCGGCCTCGGTGGTGGCCCGCAGCGTGACCATCGCCGACCGCATCGCAGCGATGTCGTCGCCGGTCGCACGCTCGAACGCGGCCTTGGTCAGGCCGAACTCGAGGTACAACCGGGCTTCGAACAAGTCCAGGGGGTGCGGCGTGGAAGGCTGAAACCACAGATCCAGCGCCCCCACGCGGACCTGCGGGGGCGCGCTGGCCACGGTGATCCCGCCGCCCGGTCCTGGCCGAACTGTCACCAGGTCGCGATCGCGCAGGATACGCAGCGTTTCGTTCATTACCGTCGGGCTGATGCCGAAACGGTCCATGATCTCCGAGCGGCGCCCTAGATGAGCTCCGATCGGCAGGCGGGCACTGAGGATCTCGTGTTCCAGATCGGCAGCGACCCGTTCAGCCCGAGAGGACCGGAGTGCGGGCTCGCGACGTTGCACGCGCAGTCTCCTTAGGGTCGCCGCTAGCGCAGCGTGACGCTGCAGAGCAAGTCTCTCAAAGAACCTCGAAAAGAGGTCCCACTAAAGGCTATGTGAGGAGTCCGGACCCGTGGACCCAACAACTGGGCGAGCAGCCTACCGCGCTGTGCGCGACATCCTGGTGCGACACCGCGACGACTACGACGCTGCGGTCGCGGCGTTCCGCTGGCCCGAGATCGGCGACCGGTTCAACTGAGCGCTCGACTGTTCGACCCCATCGCCGCGGGCAACGGGCGAACGGCGCTGCGCATTGTCGGGCAGGACGGGAGCGATCGCTCCTACTCCTTCGCCAAGTTGGCCGCGCGCTCCGATCGGCTTGCGACATCACCGGCCGCCGGCGGCGTCGCGCCCGGCGACCGCGTCATGGTCGTGCTGGGTTTTCGCCCATGCCCGCCGAAATCTTGCGCCCTATCAATGCATCCGGCGAATCGAAATCATGGAGCTGCCTGAGACCATCTCCGGCAAGATCCGGCGTGTCGACATGCGAGCTTGCGAAAATGCTTGTGCACCTGAAGATTTGACGAATGAATATCGCGACTGATGAGTCGGGCCCACTTCGCCACGGCCAGACGCTCTGCGCCCCACGATCACTCGCCGCGCAGATACCGCCATATCGGCACCTGACCTTGACCGATGATCCCTGTGGTGGCGTTAGACCAACAGCTGGTCAGCCGGACGCCTGGGAAGTGACCCCGATGGGGGACCCATTATCCCTCTTGGTGGAGCAGTCACCGGACTGCGCGCCTCGCTAGCGTTCGAGCATGCCATCGGCTGGCCGTGATTATCTGCAGCTGCGGGCGACTGGGGGCGTCCTCGCCGTGGCAGTATGCCTAGGCACACCGGGGCGCAGTCAAGTCCGCCCGCAGAAGGCGGCACGTCCGCAACCCGGCGTCACGCTCGCGTCGTGGGAGCGCTTGCGGTGACGACGTACGCGGTTACCAAGCCCCTCCGTGCCGTGGGCGGCTTCTTCGCGATGTCACTGGACACGTTGGTGTTGATGTTCAGGCCGCCTTTCGCCTGGCGTGAATACATTCTTCAGAGCTGGTTCGTGGCGCGGGTGTCAATGGTGCCGGCGCTGATGATGACGCTCCCGTACTCGGTGATCTTGACGTTCATCTTCAACATTCTGCTGACCGAAATCGGTGCCGGGGATTTCTCCGGAACGGGCGCGGCGATCGGCACCGTGAACCAGATCGCACCTATCGTCACGGTGCTGGTTGTCTCCGGCGCGGGCTCCACCGCGATGTGCGCCGATCTGGGAGCGCGGACCATCCGCGAAGAACTCGACGCGATGCAGGTGCTGGGCATCAACCCCATCCAGAGGCTGGTCGTTCCACGCGTGCTGGCGGCCACCACGGTGGCTTTGGCGCTGGAATCGGCGGTGACCGTGGTGGGTCTTTCCGGCGCGTTCTTCTTCACGGTGTATGTCCAGCATGTCTCGGCGGGCGCGTTCGTGACTGGTCTGACGACGCTCACCGGCCTTGCCGACGTCATCGTCTCGCTGGTCAAGGCGACGCTGTTCGGGATGGCGGCGGGGCTGATCGCCTGCTACATGGGCATTTCGGTCGGCGGCGGCCCGGCCGGTGTCGGCAACGCCGTCAACGAGACCGTGGTGTTCACCTTCATGGTGTTGTTCGCGATCAACGTCATCGTGACCGCCGTCGGTATCCAGTTCACGGTGTCATGAGGTGAACCCGTGACACAGACCGTTCCCAGTAGCCGCCCAGCCACGCTGCATCCGCGGCTGCGGCGCACGTTAGACAGCGCCGCGAGCGAGTGGAATCGGGTCGGATCGCAGATGCGGTTCTATGGCGCGACGCTGCGTTCGATTCCCGATGCCGTCGTCAATTACCCGAGCGAGTTGCTGCGATTGATCGCGCAAATGGGGTTGGGTGCCGCAGCGCTCGCGATGATCGGGGGGACCGTCGTGATCGTCGGCTTCCTGACGATGACCACCGGTGCCTTGGTGGCGGTGCAGGGCTACAACCAGTTGGCGTCGGTCGGTATCGAGGCCCTTACCGGGTTCGCGTCGGCATACTTCAACGTCCGGCTCATTGTGCCCGGTACTGCCTCCGTCGCGTTGTCGGCGACCATCGGTGCCGGCGCCACCGCTCAGATCGGCGCGATGCGGATCAACGAGGAGATCGATGCGCTCGAGGTGATCGGCATTCGCAGCGTCAGCTACCTGGCGTCCAGCCGGGTTGTCGGCGGCATCGTGGTGGTGATCCCGCTGTATTGCGTGGCCATCATGATGGCTTTTCTGGCATCTCGGGCCGGCACCACCGCCGTCTACGGCCAGGGCTCCGGTGTCTACGACCATTACTTCAACACGTTCCTCAGTCCCCGAGACATCATCTGGTCCTTCTTTCAGGTGGTGGCGATCACGGTCGTGGTCATGCTGGTGCACACCTACTACGGGTACACCGCGCACGGCGGACCGGCCGGAGTTGGCGAGGCCGTGGGCCGGGCGGTGCGGACCTCGATGGTGGTCGCAGCGGTGGAGATCGTGATGATCACGCTCGCCGTGTACGGCCAGTCCGGCAACTTCCACCTCGCGGGCTAATGGCATGAAACGCAAGCCAGGACAACACCGCATCCCGACCGCATGGTGGACGCTGATCCTGTTGGCGGCGATCGCCGCGTTCCTGTTCGTAACCGCGGCGTCCTTCGCCGGAACGTTCAGGTCCTATGTGCCGGTCACGCTGACGTCGGATCGAGCGGGGCTGGTGATGGAGACCGGCGCCAAGGTCGAGCTGCGCGGCGTCCAGGTCGGCACGGTCAGCCAAGTTGGCGGTGGCTCGAAGCAGGCCAGCTTGAGGCTCGAGATCGACCCCGATCAGATCAAATACATCCCGGCCAACGTGCAGGCACAGATCAGTGCCACCACCGCGTTCGGTGCCAAATTCGTCGAGCTGGTGTATCCGCAGACCCCGAGTCGTGCTCGGCTGGCCGCGGGCGCGGTGCTGCATTCGAAGAATGTCAGCACCGAGATCAATACGGTCTTCGAAAATGTCGTCGACCTGCTCAAGATGATCGATCCGGTCAAGCTGAACGCGGTGCTGACCGCAGTCGCCGAGGGGGTTCGCGGACAAGGTGAACGCATCGGTGAAGCCACCACCGACCTCAACCAGGTATTGCTGGCACTCAACGAGCGCAGCGACACGATCCGCGAGGACTGGCGCTCCTTCAAGGACTTCAACGACACCTACGACGCGGCCGCCCAGGACATCCTCACGATTCTGAAAGCCGCGAGCACCACCAGCACCACCGTGGTGAATCACTCGGCGGCGCTGGATGCGTTGCTGCTCAACACCATCGGTTTCTCAAAGGCCGGGACCAACCTGCTCGCCGCAAGTAGGGACAGTCTCGTCGCATCGGTGAACACTCTCGAACCGACGACCAACCTGCTGCTCCAATACAGCCCCGAGTACACCTGCATGCTGCAAGGCGCCACGTGGTTCCTCAACAATGGGGGCTATTCGGCGTGGGCCGGTGCCGACGGCCGGTCGATCCAACTCGATGTCTCCTTGTTGCTGGGCAATGATCCATACGTTTATCCCGACAACCTGCCCGTCGTCGCGGCCAAGGGCGGACCGGGCGGCAAGCCGGGATGCGGGTCGCTTCCGGATCCCACGAAGAACTTCCCGGTGCGCCAGCTCATCACCGACACCGGTTGGGGAACGGGGCTCGATATGCGGCCCAACCCCGGCATCGGGCATCCCTGCTGGGCTGACTGGGGACCGGTGACTCGCGCTTTTCCGCAGCCGCCCAGCATCCGTCAATGCATTCCCGGGCCGGCAATCGGGCCCAACCCCGGGGGGCCGCCGTATGGGGCTGCACTGTACGGGCCGGGCGGGGTCCCGCTGTGGCCGGGAGTGCCGCCGGCCACACCCGCCCCACCGCCGGCGGAAACGAGTCCGCCCGCTGCGGAAACGGGTCCGCCGCCACCGTAACCCCCACCATTACCGCCCAACAACCACCACACAAGCAGGAGAGCAGCCATGGAGGAGAACCTGAGAGGCGTCGTAGTGCGCCTGGGCACCTTCCTGACGGTCTGCCTGCTCGCCGCGTTCCTGCTGGTTTCAATCTTCGGGCAGCTTCGGTTCGGCGAAGGCAAGGCCTACTACGCCGAGTTCACCAACGTATCCAATCTGAGGGAGGGCAAACTGGTCCGCATCGCCGGCGTTGAGGTCGGCAAGGTCAAGAACATCTGGATCAACTCTGACGCGACCGTGCGGGTCGAGTTCACCGCCGACAATTCGGTCACCCTCACGGAGGGAACTCGGGCGGTGATCCGGTATGACAACCTGTTCGGCGACCGCTACCTGGCGCTTGAGGAAGGGGCCGGCGGGTTGACGGTACTCGGTCCCGGTCAAACCATTCCGCTGGCCCGCACCGAACCGGCGCTGGATCTGGACGCGGTGATCGGAGGCTTTCGTCCGCTGTTCCGTGCGCTGAACCCGGAGCAGGTCAACGCGCTGAGCGGACAGTTGTTGCAGGCGTTTCAGGGGCAGGGCGCCACGATCGGGTCATTCCTGGACCAGGCGGCGGCAGTGACCAACACGTTGGCTGAGCGCGACCAACTGATCGGGCAAGTCGTCGGCAACCTCAACGTGGTGTTGGGGTCGCTGGGCGGCCAGAGCGACCGGCTGGACAAAGCGGTGACGTCGCTGTCGCAGTTGATTCACGCGCTGGCAGAACGCAAAACCGACATCTCCAACGCGGTGGCCTACGCCAACGCGGCTGCCGGATCGGTCGCCGACTTACTGTCGCAGGCCCGGACACCGTTTTCGAAGGTGGTTCATGAAACCGACCGGGTCGCGGGCATCGCCCTTGCCGACCATGACTACCTCGACAATTTCCTGAACACGCTGCCGGACAAGTACCGCGCGCTGGACCGCCAAGCGATGTACGGCGACTACTTCAGCTTCTACCTCTGCGATGTCGTGCTCAAGCTCAACGGAAAGGGAGGCCAGCCCGTTTACGTCAAAGTGGCCGGTCAGAGCTCGGGACGGTGCACGCCCAAATGAAATCGTTCGCTGAACGCAACCAGCTGGTCGTCGGCGCCTTCGGCGTCGCGGCAGTCGCCGGGATTGTGCTCGCCGCGCTGCAGTACCAGAAGCTGCCGTTTTTGAACCAGGGCAAGAATTGCTCCGCCTATTTCGCCGATGCAGGCGGGCTGAAGGACGGCGCCGCCGTCGAGGTCTCGGGTTATCCGGTCGGAAAAGTGTCCAGCCTCGAACTCGATGGGCCTGGCGTGCTGGTCAAGTTCAAGGTCGGCGGAAACGTTCGGCTGGGGGACCGCACCGAGGCCGCGATCAAATCCAAAGGCCTCCTGGGTAGCAAGATCCTCGACGTGACACCCCGCGGCGAGGGCCAGCTCAACGGTGCCATCCCGATCGACAGGACGATGTCGCCCTACCAGCTGCCTGATGCGCTTGGCGACTTGTCCAACACGATCAGCGGGCTGAACACCGACCAGCTGTCCAACTCGCTGGCCGCGCTGGCGCAAACCTTTGCCGGTACCCCGCCGGATCTGAGGAGTGCGGTGCAAGGGGTGGCGCGGTTTGCGCAAACCCTCAACGATCGCGACGCGCAACTGCGCAACCTGCTCGACAATGCGGCCAAAGCGACCGGTGTGCTGGCCATGCGCACTGACCAAGTGGTCAGCCTGGTTAGGGACACCAACGCGCTGCTGGCGCAACTGCGGACGCAAAGCAGCGCCTTGGATCAGATTTGGGCCAATATCTCCGCGGTGTCGCGGCAACTGAAGGGATTCATCGCCGAAAACCGCCAGGAGCTGCGGCCGGCGCTGGACAAGCTCAACGGCGTACTGGCGATCGTCGACAACCGCAAAGAGCGCGTGCAGCAGTCCATCAAGCTGCTCAACACCTATGCCATGTCGCTCGGGGAAGCCGTCTCGTCGGGCCCGTTCTTCAAGGCATACGTGGTGAACTTGCTGCCCGGCCAGTTCGTTCAGCCGTTCATCAGCGCCGCCTTCTCCGACCTGGGACTGGACCCGGCCACCTTGTTGCCGTCGCAGCTGACCGACCCGCAAACCGGCCAGCCAGCGACCCCCGGGTTGCCGATGCCGTACCCGCGGACCGGCGAGGGCGGGGCGCCGCGGTTGAATCTGCCCGACGCGATCACCGGCAACCCGGGCGACCATCCGTGCGGTTTGCCCGGCTTGGCGTTGCCAGGCCCTGGCTGCTACCCCGATCGGCTACCGCCACCGGCCCCGCCGCCCGGCGGCCCACCGCCTGGGCCACCTGCGGTACCGCCGCCCGGCCTGCAGTCAATACCAGAACCGACACCGTCGCCGGTCTATGTGCCGGCACCGGGTGAGGTGCCGCCCGCGCAGCAGCCGGGAGGCCGACCGTGATAGGGAGGCTGCGACGGGCTCGCGTGGTGCTGGCGACCACCCTCATTCTGGTGCTCGTCGCCGGGGTGTTCGTCGCAATGCGGGCCGCCGGCGAGGCCGCCCGGACGATCGTCGTGGCGTACTTCGACAACAGCAACGGCGTGTTTCCCGGTGACGACGTGCGCATCCGGGGCGTGCCGGTGGGCAAGGTCCTCGCCATCGAACCGCAGCCGCTGCGGTCCAAGATTTCGTTCTGGTTCGATCGCAAGTACAACGTCCCGGTCACTGCTAATGCCGTGATTCTTTCGCCGCAGCTGGTAACCGGTCGAGCTATACAGCTGACGCCGCCCTATGCCGGCGGACCCACGATGCAGAACGGGTCGGTCATCCCGCAGAACCGCACCGCGGTTCCGGTCGAATGGGATGACCTGCGCGAGCAACTCCAGCGGGTGACTGAGTTGCTGCAGCCCACCCGGCCGGGCGGGGTGAGTACGCTCGGTGCGCTCATCAACACCGCGGCCGACAACTTGCGGGGGCAAGGTGGCACCATTCGCGACACCATCATCAAGCTATCGCAGACGGTGTCCGCCCTGGGCGACCACAGCAAAGACATCTTCGCCACGTTCAAAAACCTGTCGACGCTGGTGTCGGCGCTGCACGACAGTGCCGATCTGCTCGAGCAGCTGAACCACAACCTGGCCGCGGTGTCGTCACTGCTGGCCGATGACCCCAACAAGGTGGGTCAGGCCGCCGAGGACCTCAACGCGGTGCTGGCCGACGTGCGCAGTTTCACCGCAGACAACCGCGAAACGCTGGGCACCGCGTCAGACAAGCTGGCTTCCATCACCACGGCGCTGGTGGACAGCCTCGACGACATCAAGCAGACGCTGCACATCGCCCCGACGCCGTTTGTGAATTTCAACAATATCTACGAGCCGGCCAACGGTTCGCTGACCGGTGCGCTGGCGGTCAACAACTTCGCCAACCCGATCTCCTTCCTCTGCGGAGCGGTGCAGGCCGCCTCCCGGCTGGGGGGCCAGCAAGCGGCGAAACTCTGCGTGCAGTATCTGGCGCCGATTTTGAAGAACCGCCAGTACAACTTCCCCCCGTTAGGGGAGGACCTCTTCGTCGGTCCACAGGCGAGACCCAACGAGGTCACCTTCAGCGAGGACTGGATGCGGCCTGACTACGTTCCGCCGGCAGTGAATAGCACGCCGGCGGCCCCACCGGCTGCCCCTGGTCCGCCGGCGGCGGTGCCCCCCGGTGTGCCACTGGCCGCCGAAGCACCCGCCCCGGGTGCGCCGGCCACCGCGACGGTCGCGACCGACCCCGCGGCCGGCCTACCCGGCCTGATGATGCCCCCGGGCGGTGGCTCATGAGATCCAGCCGCTGGTGGCGCGCGGCGGCGAGTCTGGTGATGGTCCTGGTAACGGCTGGCTGCGGCTGGCGTGGGCTTAATTCGCTGCCGCTGCCCGGTACGCAAGGAGACGGTCCGGGCTCCTTCGCGATCCAGGCGCAGATGCCCGATGTGAACAACATCCAACCCAATTCGCGGGTGCGAGTCGCCGACGTGACGATCGGCCATGTGACGAAAATCGAGCGTCAGGGCTGGCATGCGTTGGTGACCATGCGCCTTGATGGCGATGTCGACCTGCCCGCCAACGCGACCGCCAAGATCGGCACGACCAGCTTGCTGGGTTCCTACCACATCGAGCTGGCGCCACCGGCAGACGCTCCACCGCAAGGCAAACTGCGCGACAGCTCGCTCATTCCGTTGTCACACGGGGGTGCCTACCCCACCACCGAGCAGACGCTGGCGGCGTTGTCGGCGGTGCTCAACGGCGGCGGATTGGGCCAAGTACAAGACATCACCGAGGCATTCAGCACCGCGTTTCGGGGGCGTGAGCACGACCTACGAAGTCTGATCGGGCAGCTGGACAAATTCACCGCATACCTCAACGACCAGAAGGGTGACATCATCGCGGCCACCGAGAGCCTGAACCGCCTGGTTGGAAAGTTCGCCGCGCAGCAACCCCTGCTGGACCGGGCCTTAGCGACCATCCCCGACGCGCTCGCTGTTCTTAATGGCGAGCGCGGCAACCTCGTCGAGGCGGCCAATCAGCTGAGCCAATTCGCTGCGCTGACTGCTGATTCGGTGAACAAAACTACGGAGAACTTGGTCAAGGAATTAAAGCAACTCGGACCGGTGTTGGAGTCGCTTGCCAACGCCGGCCCCAGCCTGACGCGAGCGCTCAGCCTGATTCCCACCTTCCCATTTCCGAACGAAACCATCGAAAAATGGCAACGCGGTGATTACGCCAACCTGACGGCGATCATCGACCTCACGCTCAGCCGAATCGACCAAGGACTCTTCACCGGAACCAGGTGGGAGTGTCATCTGACACAGCTAGAGCTGCAGTGGGGCCGCACTATCGGCCAGTTCCCAAGCCCGTGTACCCGGGGCTACCGCAATACCCCCGGTAATCCACTGACAAGTCCCTACCACTGGGACCAGGGGCCGTAGATGCATCTCCATCTCGATAGACGGATCAAGATCCAGCTGGTCATCTTTACCGTGATCGCGCTCGTCGCGGTGGCCATGATGTCGCTGTACTTCATGAAACTGCCGGCGATGCTGTTCGGTGTTGGCCGCTACACCGTGAAGATGGAGCTGCCGCAAGCCGCCGGGCTGTATGGCACCGGCAACGTCACCTATCGCGGCAGCGAAGTGGGCCGGGTGGATTCCGTGCGTCTAACCGATACGGGCGTCGAAGCCTTGCTGGACCTGACGTCCGGCATCCCTATCCCGTCGGATCTCAAAGCCGAGGTGCACAGCCAATCGGCGATCGGCGAAACGTACGTCGAATTGCTGCCCCACAGCGCCGCCTCGCCGCCGCTGAAGGACGGCGACGTGATTGCGCTGGCTGACAGCTCGGTGCCGCCCGACATCAATGCTTTACTCGCTGCCGCGACTACCGGTCTACAGGCAATACCGCACGAGAACCTGAAAACCGTTATTGACGAGTCGTACACCGCGGTGGGCGGGCTCGGTCCAGAACTTTCCCGCCTGGTCATGGGTTCGTCCAACCTGGCCATCGAGGCGCGCAAGAATCTCGACCCGCTGATCGCCCTGATCGAGCAATCGAAGCCGGTGCTCGATTCGCAGACCCACACGTCCGATGCCATTCAGGGGTGGGCGTCGCACCTGGCCACGGTGACCACGGAATTACAGACACACGATGGCGCGGTCGCCGGCATCGTGGATACGGGTGGTCCAGCGCTTGGGGAGGCACGGCAACTGGTCGAGCGGTTGCAACCCACCCTGCCGATTTTGCTGGCCAATCTAGTCAGCGGCGGGCAGGTCGGGCTCACCTATCGAAGCGACATCGAACAGCTGCTGGTGTTGGTGCCCCAAGTCATCTCCGGAGAATCGGCCGGTCTGGTGGCAAACGTGAACACCAAGCAGGCATATAGGGGTCAGTACCTCAGCTTCAACCTCAACATCAACCTGCCGCCACCGTGCAGCACCGGGTTTCTGCCGGCTCAGCAGCGGCGAGTGCCCACCTTTGAGGACTACCCGAGCCGCCCGGCAGGTGATCTGTATTGCAGGGTGCCGCAAGATTCATGGCTCAACGTCCGAGGTGCCCACAACATTCCGTGCGAAACCGTGCCCGGCAAGCGCGCACCCACCGTGAAGTTGTGCGAGAGCAACGAACAGTACGTGCCGCTCAACGATGGCAACAACTGGAGAGGCGACCCTAACGCGACTCTAGGCGGTGGGGACGTCCCGCAGCTGCCGCCCGGGTCGCCGCCGCCGCCAGCGGGTTCGCCGGGGCCCGGTCCGGCGCCGCCACCGATAGCAGCGGCCCAATACGACCCGGCCACCGGCACCTATATCGGACCTGATGGGCGTCAGTACACCCAATCCGACCTTGCCCACACCGCGCCGAAGGACAAGACATGGCAAACGATGCTGCTGCCGCCGCCGGGCAGCTGACAGCACTGGCGGGAAGACTGACCAACCACGATGAACGGAGGACGGCATGCCGGCAGCGACTGATTCAGAACTGCGCGTTGACGACGACATAGTCGACGAAGGGGAGATAGTCGGCGAAGACGGCATGGTCGACGAAGAGGGCCGTACCTCCGAGTCCACTGCACTTGATGCAGACAGCGAGCCGTGCGCCCGGTTCAGAAAACCGATCTCGGCGCAGTGGTGCGCGACTCTGTTGGGCTTGGCCGTTGTCATCGCGTTAGCGGCGCTGATCGGATGGTTTGGATTTCGTGTCCACCAGTCGCAGCAGGCGCAGGCCCAGCGAAGTCAATTTCTGCAGGTGGCCAGGCAGGGTGCGCTGAATTTGACGACGATCGACTGGCAGCATGCCGACACTGACGTGCGCCGCATTCTGGACGGGGCGACGGGGGAGTTCTACGACGATTTCGCCAAGCGGTCACAGCCGTTCATCGAGGTGCTTAAGCAAGCCAAGGCGACTACGGTCGGCACGATTACCGAGGCTGGGCTGGAGTCCGAGACGGCTGACACAGCCCAGGCGCTGGTGGCGTTGTCCGTGCAGACGTCGAATGCCGGTGTACCCGACCAGGTTCCGCGGGCCTGGCGAATGCGTATCCACGTGCAGAAGATCGGCGATCAGGTCAAGGTCTCGAACGTCGGGTTCGTGCCGTGAGCGCGGTCACGTCGTCCCGCGCGGGCGAGCGCACTGTTACCGACTCAGTGGTGGAAACACCTGGTGAGCCCCAGCAAACAGTGACCACTGAGGAGGCCATCGAGGACGAGGCCGTTGCGGACGAGACCAAGAGGACCGCTGCGGCCACCGAGGTCGACGAGCCAGACCACGATGAGCAGCCGGCGAAAGTGCAGCGTCGCATCCGCTGGTCGCGGTTGATCGCCTACGGGCTACTCCCCGGGCTGGCGTTGTTGTTGGCTTCTGCCGCAGGCTATTTCAAATGGCAGGACGCCTCCGTCCGCGACGCTGCGGTCGCCCGCGCGGAATCCGTGCAGGCCGCGACCGACGGCACTATCGCGCTGCTGTCCTACCGGCCCGATACCGTGCAGAAGGACCTTGAGGCCGCGCGGGGCAGAATGACCGGTACCTTCCTCAACGCCTATACGTCGCTGACCCACGACGTGGTGATCCCGGGAGCAAAGCAAAAGCAGATCTCGGCCGTGGCGACTGTCCCGGGCGCCGCGTCGACGTCGGCGACCGCCGACCACGCCGTCGTCCTTTTGTTCGTGAACCAGACCGTCGTCGTCGGTCAGGACGCGCCAACCAACACCGCATCCAGCGTTCGAGTCACCCTCGACAAGATCGGTGGCCGGTGGCTGATCTCCGGTTTCGATCCAGTCTGATCGGGACGACCGTGCAGCACCGATCCTTATGTTGTCGCACACTGGGCAAGTCGCTGGTGGGCCCGGTTTTCGCATGTATGGCGCTGTTTGGTGCCGCGACGTTGGCGTCCGCCCCCTGCGTCCGCGCCGATGTTGTGGCCTATCTGGTCAACGTGCATGTGCGGCCCGGCGACAACGTCGCCAACGCTGACCAAGCCTTGGGCTACGGACATGTCATCTGCGACAAGGTCTCTGCGGGCCGCAGCTATGCACAGGTCATGGGGGCTGTGAAGGCTGATTTCTTTACCACCGATGAACACCAGGCCTCGTATCTGATCAGTCAGGCGGGCAACGAACTCTGCCCAGCGCTGATCTGGCAGCCGCGAAACTCCGCAGTGCACTACCGGCCGCCGCCAGGCAGCTGACAAGAAGGAGATCGACATGCAGTATTGGCCGTTAACCCTGCCAGCGATGATCGTCGTCGGTGCCGGCACCGTGCTGGGCATGCCCGCCGCACATGCGGATGGTGACAACAACACGCTCATACCGAACAACAAGCGACTCAACGACGGCGTGGTCGCCAATGTCTTCACCGTTCAACATCAGGCCGGCTGCACCAACGACGTCAAGATAAACCCGCAATTGCAGCTGGCCGCCCAGCGGCATGCCCGGGATGTGCTGAACAATCGCACCCTCGACGGTGACATCGGCTCCGACGGGTCCACGCCGGAAGCGCGCGCCAGTGCAGCGGGCTACCGAGGTCGAGTCGCCGAAACGGTGGCGATCAATCCCGCCTTAGCGATCAGCGGCGTCGAGTTGCTCAACCAGTGGTATTACAACCCTGCAGATTTCGCGATCATGTCAGATTGCGCCAACACCCAAATGGGCGTGTGGTCGGAAAACAGCATCGACCGCACCGTTGTGGTGGCCATGTACGGGCAGCCTGAGCGAGCCGTCGCGCCCACACCGCTTGGATCGAATGTGGGGCTTCCGCCGCCGGTGGTCATGCCGGAGAATGTTCCGCTCGATCCCAGCCCCGACTACGACGCCAGCGATGAGATCGAATTCGGCATCAACTGGTTCCCGTGGATCCTGCGCGGCGTGTACCCACCGCCAGCGATGCCGCCGGATTAAACTTGGTTCAGGCCGTCGGCGGCGATGAGTCTGAAGATCAGCGCGGCTACTCCACCGGTGGTTGGTAGTGCGCTGCTGAATTCCGCAGCTGCCAGATCTGCTCGGGGCACAGTAGATTAACTGCGTACGAGATCAGGTAATTTGCCGCGAACTCGTCGTTGGGGGTCACATCACTCTTAACCTCACCCATCACTTGGGCGTAGCCTTCGCCCGCGGTGACCTTTGCGCAGATCCCGTGGCCGTAGTTGAGCGCGTCGGTGGTGTTCGGAAAGTTGTAGTGCCGCCGCACCGTCACGTCATACAGATACTCCACTTCGGGAGCCGGAGCGGCATGCGCCCACGGTGCTGGCGCAAGTAAGACTCCGCCGACGGCAGCGCCGGCGACGATCAAGGCGGCCGACGTGTGACGCTTCATGGCTGAGGTCCTATGCGGTTGTACCGGCGGATGATCCGGTGACGGATTGCCCGGCTTGGCCGAGGACCGGCTGCACGCCGTTATCCGGGCTGCTGTCGCGAGCCTCCGCGGCGACGATTGATCGTGGCGGCAGGAATGACGCGGCAGCTCGCACCAGCACCAACGCGAGGCAGATACTTAACACTGTCGCGGCCGCAACCACTGGCGTCGAGGTGTGCGCGAGATGCATAGCGATGATGGTGGGCCAGCCCGCGCCGAAGTTGGCCAGGAAGAATGTGCACGGGAACAGCACGAAGAGGCCCAGCAGCTGCCACTGACCGGTGCAGCGGGCCCGCAGCTGCGATGCCGACACAGCGAAGCAGACGACCTGAGCGGCTTCGAGCACGCCAATTACCAACGGGTACTGAAAGATCCGGAACACGTGTGGACCCCAGTAGCTGTATAGGCCGCCGTTGATGCCGATGATCTCGAACGCGGCCGATTCAAGCAGCGTGATGCCGGCCCAGACGAACAGCGTGCGGCGGGTCATCATGCCGCGGGCGATCTGGCGAGCGATATAGATAGCCGGGGCGGTATACAGCACCACATAACCGCTGTGCGTCCAGATCGGTTGCGGGATGTCGAACGCGGTGAAATGCGTCCACATGCCTGGGGTGGAATAGAAGTACAGCATCATCGCCACGTCGTAAAGCGGCTCAGCGAATGCACCGATCAAGGCCCCCAACACCATGAGCGCATAGAACGGCGTCCGCTCGCGCGAACCCATTCGGATCGCGATAACCAGCAGCACCGCGGTCAGCCCCCAGCTGAGGTCGGTCAGGACCGCCTGTGTGGTCAGGTTTAATTCGTGATCGACCGGTGGCACGCGGTCAGGCTATGGGATAAATCGCCAGCGCGCGTCCCCCGGCTAGCGGTATTTCCTCCTCCGGCAGAGTGACACGGCGCCCTGCAATTTAGGCCCAGAATGGCCTGCTGGAGAAGTGCCCTAAAGTTACACGTCGATGCGAATCAGGTGAGGGCAGAATCTTTGGCGGTCAGCCGTTCGCCGGCAGCCAGGAATGAGCTGACCATCCCGGGATCGGCATAGTAGGGGTCGCCGACGCCGCTTTCGAACCGCCTGCGGCTGTACTCGTAGAGTGCGGCAAGTTTGTACATCGCCAGCGTGGCATACCAATTGACTCCCGACACATCAGTCCCGGAGCGCTCCGCGTATCGGTCGATCAGCTCAGTGCGTCCGGGATAGCCAGGCTCGAGCACCGCGGTGCCCATCGCCGATGTCGGTACCAGCGGCTCGCCTGGCATAGGGTAAGACGTGAGCAGGTATCCCAGGTCGGCGATCGGATCGCCGATGGTGGCGAGCTCCCAGTCAAGGACTGCGGCGACGCAACCGGTTGCGATGTCGATGATCATGTTGCCGATGCGAAAGTCATTGTGAACAATGGCGATTCCAAATTCCTGCGGAAGATGCGCGTGCAGCCAGTCGTCCAGCGCAACGAAGGCGCGCGGCACGATTCCGTCTACAGCGATCAGCGACCGCATCCGCCGCAACTGCCGGGCGTTGAACCCGTCGGGCTTGCCGAAATCGCCGAGGCCGACCTCACGCCAAGCCACCTTGTGCAGTGCGGCCAGAGTGTCCACCAATGATTCCCCGATGCGCCGGCGCACCTGTTCGTCGTCGGTTGGCGCCGGCGTCGATTCGGTGATGACCGCCCCATCGACGAAGTCCATCACGAAGACCGGGACGTCGAGCAGTTCTCCCGCGGCAGCGATGGCGCGCACCCGCGGAGTGGGGACGTCGGTCCGCTCGAGCGCGGCCAGGAGCCGCGCCTCCCGCAGCACGTCATGGGCGCCCGGAGGCAGCGGCGGTGGTGGTGGTCGGCGCACGACCATTCGCGAGTGCCCGTCCGACACCAGGAAAGTCAGGTTGGAATGCCCGTCGCCGATTGCCGTGGCTGTTATCGTCGAGCCGCACAGTCCCCGGTCGGCCAAAAAGCGCCCCAGTTGTTGAAGCTCGCGCTCAGACCATGACCACATCAGCTGCCCTGTGTCGATAGATAATCCAGGTAGCTTCCCTGCCAATGTGTCTCGAACTGCCCGGCACCTTGCTCGCCGTCGATGAGGGCTCGGCAGGCGCCTTCGCGGATCACCGTTTGCAACGGATCGTGCGTCGGCAACTCGATCACCCCGAAGACATCGAGCTCCAGCTCGGTTCGCGCACCGGTGATGTCTGTCAGGGTCGCGCCCAGCCGACGCTGGCGCATCTGTTCACCGTATTCGGCATGGTGATCGATGTGACGGACCGGGTAGGTGACACCGTCGCGGACGACATAGCCGGCGAAACCCCACTCGCCCTTGGCGATCCATATCCATCCATTGATCGCCCTGCCCGATTCGCTATAGGCGACGAACCACTTCCAATGCTGCGGCACACCCCAGTCACGCACCCCCCAGGAATGGTCACGGTGTCCCATTCGGTCCCACTCGATGCGGCGGCCCGCGACTTCGAGCCCTCCGCGCACCCGACCCGTCTGCTCGATCCGGTTGACCGCGAACCACGACGGCAAGCCGTCAGGATTGCAGTGGTAGCTGAACGCATCATGAATACCGTCGAACGCGAACTCGATTCGCACGCCGTCGCGGTCATAGGTCAGCAGGCACGACTTGCGCAACTCAGGCTGCGTGAGAGTCAGTCCGTCGAATGAGAACTCGTCAAGATCGGCGTGGTCTGGCACCCGCCCCTGGCGGAGGTGCAGCGCCAACGGTCGCGCTTCAGGGCCCCAAACGCAGACGTTGTACCCGACCTTCCCACTGCCGGTCAGGTAGAGATAGACCTGCACGCCGAGTTCTTCCTCGGGCATGATCAACTCCCAGAACAGGCTGTCGCGCGTTCTTTCTCGGGCCACCGGCCGGTGCCGGAGGTCGTCAGTCGGACCGAGCCCGTCGCGCAGTTCCCCGGATGCGGTCACCGCGCCTGGTCCTGCAGGCTTGCCAGCGCGGCGCGGGTCGTCGGCACCTGCACCGCTAGCGCTTGGCCGCGATTGTCCACCTCAAGCGCGGACTGGAACGAGTTGTTCTCCAGGTTGCGGACCAACGCATTCTTGGTGGATCTCACACTGTCAGCGGAGTTTTCCGCGATGGTTTCGGCCAGCTCGATCGCTGCGTCGAGCGCGCTGCCCGTCTCGGTGAGCCGGTCGGCCAGTCCGATGCGCTGAGCTTCGACGGCTCGTACTGTGCGTCCGGTGAATGCCAGCTCCGCCGCCCGGCCCGGACCGATCAGCCGGACCAGGCTCCACGACGTACCCAGCTCGCCGATGGAGAGCCCGACCCGCACGAACCCGGCGCTGAAACTGGCGGTGTGGTCAATGATCCGGATGTCGGCGGCCAGTGCCAGTGACAGCCCTCCGCCGGCCGCAGGACCGCTGACGGCGGCGATCACCGGGTACGGTAGCGCGCGCAGCGCAGTTGAACCAGACGCGGCCGTCTCAACGAGATCTGTGAACTCCGACACCGACATCCGGGTGAGGACATCAACCTCGTCCAGGTCGAAGCCGGTGCAGAACGCCTTGCCCCCCGCCCCGGTTACGATCAACGCCCGCAACGGCGCATGGCGCAACGCGGCTGACGCCCAAGCGATTTCGCCGAACATCTCGATTGTTTGCGAATTTGCGCGGTGCGGACGATTAACTGACATCACGACGATGCCTCGACGATGTTCGTCGAAGGTCAGGGTGCGTGCTGTGCGCAGTTCGTCGAGGACGTCTGCCAGCGGGCGCCGCGACACCCGATTCCACTGCGACGCGGCGGTGCTCATGCTCACCGCCCGGAGAAGTTCGGTGCGCGCTTAGCTTTGAAGGCTTGTAACGCTTCGGTCATGTCGTCACAGCGCGTCAGTAGTGCCTGCCCGCGGTTTTCCAGTTCGAGCGCCGCCGCAAAGGAGGCGACTTCCATATTGGCCTGCAATGCCCTTTTGGATATCCGAATGCCACCGGGGGAGTTGGCGCGGATCTGATCCGCCATTGCCAACGTTTGGTCGAGCAGATCGTCTGGACCCGTCACCCGGTTGAGCAGGCCGAGCCGTTCTGCCTCATCGGCCTCGACAATGCGGCCTGTGTAACCGATTTCCGCGGCGGCGGACGGACCGATCAGGCGCGGCAGTAGCCAGGAGGCACCCAGGTCGCCCGCCGAGAGCCCGATCCGTACGAACGCGGCATTGAACTTCGCCCGTGGCGACCCGAGCCGGATATCGGCCATCAGGGCCAGTGACATGCCGCCGCCGGCAGCGGGGCCGTTCACGGCAGCAATCACCGGGACCGGTACCGCACGTACGGCGCTCAGCGCGCGGGCGGCCCGCTCCTGACGATCCAACATGCCCAGGGCCGACAACGAGGCCAGTTCTTCGGCTTCGTCGAGGTCGTACCCCGCACAAAAGGCCTTGCCCGCACCGGTCAGAATCACCACCCGGATGTCACGGTCGTCACCGACCGCGCGCGCCACCAATTCCAGCTCGTCAAACATGGTCACCGTCATCGCGTTGAGACGGTCGGGCCGGTTCAGGGTCACCTGGACCACACCGTCAGCAGGCGAGCCGAGAAGCATTGTCTCATAACACCGTTCGAGATCGATCATGACACCCACTCCGATCGTTTGGTCACGCGAATTCGGGTGTGCGCTTGGCGATGAACGCGCGGATTCCCTCGACCGCCTCGCCCCGCTCGAATAAGTCTTGGACCTGTTCGACTTCAAAGCGCAGGCCGTCAGGCAGCGGGCGGTCGTAGGCTGCATCGACAGTGCGGACTACGGCCAGTTGGGCGGGCGTCGAAGCCGCGGCCAACTGACGGGCCAGTAGCCACGCCGTGGCCCGGGCGGTGGTGCCTGGTTCAGCAAACCGGTCGATCAGCCCGATCCAGAACGCCTCGGCGGCCCCGACCTGGCGCCCGGTGAGCATGAGGTCCAGTGCTCGGCCGCGTCCGATGAGACGGGGCAGCCGTTGGGTACCCCCTGCGCCGGGGATCAGGCCCAGTTTGACTTCAGGGAGACCCAGCCGCGCCGGGGAAGCGCCGACACGCAGGGTGCACGCCATCGCCAACTCGAGACCGCCGCCCAGGGCGAGCCCGTCGACGGCGGCCACGGAAATCAGGGGCAGGGCCGCGAGGCGTTCCAGGGCGCCGCGCAGCGTGTCGCCGTACTCTCGAAACGACGCCGGGTCGACCGCGGACATGTGTTTGATATCGGCGCCGGCGGCGAAAAAGCCGTCCACCGCAGAAGCCACCACGATGACCTTGGCGTCGACAGCTTGGGCATAGTCGATTGCGATGTGCAAGCCGGTAATGATCTCTAGCCCGAGCGCATTGGCCGGCGGCCTGTCGAGCACAATCTCGACGATCGCCCCATCCCGGTTCCACGTCACGGGTGCGCGGCTTCGTGGCTGTGTCATGGGGATCTCCTTTGATAACTGGGGGGTTGGGGTTAGGCCATCGTGAGTCCGCCGCTGACGGACAGTGTTTGGCCGGTGATGTACTCGGCGGCATCCGATGCGAAGAAGGCGACGGCAGCGGCGATGTCGGACGGCTGGGCCAAGCGCTTCATCGGCACAGAGCGCGTCATGCCGCCGAGCACCTTGTCGGCCTCCTGCCCGGAGCTGTCGGCGAACTTGCGCAGAGCGGGCGTGTCGGTGGGGCCGGGGCAGACGGTGTTCGCGGTCACCCCTTTAGTCGCTACTTCGCGGGCCAGCGTCTTGGTGAACGCGATGATGCCGCCTTTGGCGCCGGAGTAGACCGCTTCCAACGATGAGCCGACGCGGCCGGCATCCGAACCGATATTGATCACCCGACCGAAACCGCGTTCCACCATGCCGGGCACGACGGTGTGGGTCACGCGCAGTGCGCCCTTGAAGTTGATGTCAAGAATCCTGTCCCAGAAGTCCTCTGAGGTTTTCAGAAACGGCATGAAGTCATCCCACCCGGCGTTGTTGACCACGATCTCGATGTCCCCAAGCTCAGCCGCGACAGTATTGACGGCGCTGCGCACCGATCGTGTGTCGGTGACGTCAACGTGGACACCGATGGCTTCGCCACCGGCAGCGGCGATGCGTTTCGCGGTGGCTTCTGCAGCCTCCAGGTTCAGGTCGGCGACTGCGACCCTAAACCCATTGGCCCCCAGGGTCTCTGAGATGCCCTGACCGATGCCTTGGGCTCCGCCGGTGACGAACGCGACGCGGTGGTTCATATGTATCTCCTTGCAATGGTTGGTGGTATCGCTAGCGGCAGAATGGGGCGTCCGAGTCTGGTGCCCAGTCGATCGGACCGGCGACTATGGAGTGACTGGTAAGTTTGCGGCCGAGCACGCGTTGAGCGGCGCGGGCCGCACTGATCAAGGTCGGCAGCGAAACCCCGGTGGATACGCCCATCTCCTCGAACATGCTGATCAGATCCTCCGAGGCGATGTTTCCGGTGGATCCCGCCGGCACGGGGCAGCCGCCGAGTTCGCCGAAGCTGGACTCGAAGCTGGTGCACCCGGCCTGCAGCGCGGCGTATGCGTTGGCCAGTCCCTGGCCGCGAGTGTTGTGGAAGTGGGCAGTGACCTCGACACCGGGCAACCGTTCGATGGCGGCAGCGAAGAACTCACCGACGTACGCGGGGTTGGCCATTCCGGTGGTATCGCCGAACCCCACTTCGCTGGCGCCGGCAGCCGCGAATTGCTCGGCGATGTCGAGTACCCGCTTCATCGGCACCTTGCCCTCGAACGGACAACCGTAGGACGTTGCGATGACAGCGGCGCAGCGCAAGTCCTCGGCGACGATGCGCTTGGCGATGACCTCGTTGTCGGCCATGGACTCGGCGATGCTTCGATTCACGTTCTTTTTGTTATGTGTCTCCGATGCGCTGACGAAGATCGCAACCTCGGAGAAGGTCTCGCGGACCTTGAGTGCGTTGTCGAGTCCTTTGCTGTTGGGTACCAGCACCATCAGCGACACGTACTCGGGCGCATCGATGCCGCGTAGCACCTCGACGCCGTCGGACAGCTGTGGGATGACGTCGGGACGGACGAAACTGGCCACCTCGATGCGCTGAAGGCCGCTCCGGGCGAGCCGGTTGATCAGGTCGATCTTGTCGGTCGTGGCGATGGTTTCGGGTTCGTTCTGGAATCCGTCGCGGGGGCCGACCTCGCGGATATCGACATGCGCGGGCAATCTGCTCACAATATGCTCCTTTCGCGGTCGAGCTGATCGCGGAATTTGGGGGCGGCGATTGCGACCAGTTGTCGCGCTCGCTCTTTTAAGCTGCAGCCGCGCAGATGCGCGACGCCATATTCGGTGACGACGGTGTCGACGTCAGAGCGCGCGGTGGTGACCACTCCGCCGTCGAGCGACGCCTTGATCGTGGACTGACCACCGGATGTGGCCCGCAACGCGATAATCGACCGCTTACCGGTGAGCGCGGCAGCCCGGGTGAAGTCCACCTGCCCGCCCACAGCGCCGACATAGACGCCGCGGCTGACCTCAGCGCCCACCTGCCCGCTCAGGTCAACCTCGACGGCGAAGTTCACCGACACCAGCGAGGGTAGCTGCGAAAGCACCTGCGGGCTATGGGTGTAACTGGTCGGCAGGAACCTGGCGGGAAGGTCGGGCACCCGGTTGTACAGCTCAGCCGAGCCCAGCGCGGTGCCGGCGATAATCAGCCCAGGGTCGATCTCCTTGCGGCGCCCGGTCGCCACGCCTTTGTCGACGAGCCGCAGCAGCCCATCGGTGACCATGCCCGTGTGAAATCCCAAATCCTGGTGTTCGGTCAGCGCATCGAGCACCGCGGCACCCAGAGAGCCGACTCCGAACTGCACGGTGTCGCCATCATCGACGAGGCCTGCGACGTGGGCGGCGATGCGCTGCTCGGTAGCACCCGGTGCGCGGGTGGGATCTTCGGCCAGCGGCCGGTCGGTGCTAATGGTCGCCGCGAAACGGTCGAGCGGAATCCGTTGGGTGCCAACCGTGGCCGGCATCCTCTGGTTGATCTCGGCGATGAGGACCGGCGTGTGCCGCATGGCATCGGCGACGTAGTCCACACCGATGCCCAAAGAGCACGTCCCGTTCTTGTCAGGCGGGGACACCTGCATCAGGCCGACGTCACACGGCAGCCGGCGTTCGGCGAACATTCGTGGTAGCGCCGAATAGTGGCACGGCACCACGTCTAGGCGTCCGGACCGGCTCAGTTCGCGAAGCTCGCCGAGCCCGCCATAGGACACCATCGACATCCGGCCGGGCATCGTGATGGCGAGTTGGTCGTTCCAGCTCAGCCCGGTGAACGTGCGGATCGGACCGATCCGGGGACTCTGCAAGATCAGCGCGTCGACCAGTGGACGCGGCTCCGCGGCGGCCTGACCCCACCAGACACCGTCACCTCGGGACAGGAATTCTCTGAAATCGATCACGTCGGTACCCGCTGGATCAACGTTCCCGTCCCAAGACCCCCGCCGCAGCACATCGACACCAGGCCGAGGTCGGCCTCGCGGCGTTCGAGTTCGGCGACCAATGTGGTCAGCAACCGGGCGCCGGTGGCGCCCACCGCGTGACCCAGCGCGATGGCTCCGCCGTTGACGTTCACCCGATCGGCGTCTGGACGCAACTCGCGCTGCCATGCCAGCACCACCGAGGAGAACGCCTCGTTGACCTCGAACAAGTCGATGTCGTCAACGCCGAGATTGTTGCGCTGCAACAATTTCCGGGTCGCCGGAATGGGCCCGGTCAGCATGATGATCGGGTCGACGCCGACGGTGGTCTGGTCGACGATGCGGGCACGACGCCGCAGCCCCAGCCGGCGGGCGGCATCGTCGGAACACAGCACCACGGCTGCTGCGCCGTCGCTGATCGGCGAGGACGATCCGGCGGTGATGCGCCCGTTCTCCTTGCGAAACACCGGCTTGAGGTTAGCCAGAGTTTCCACCGTGGTTTCTGGGCGCACGCATTGGTCGGAGTGACGGAGCTGGCCGTCGAGTGTCATCGTCACCATCTCGCCAGCGAACCGCCCGTCTGCGATGGCTTTGGCAGCGTTCTGGTGTGACCGCGCGGCGAAGGCATCCATCTCCTCGCGGCCCAGCTGCCAGCGGTCGGCGATCAACTCGGCGCTTTCGCCTTGGTGCACGAAGCTGTAGCGGTCGCGCAGCTCGGCCGGCCACGGATCGCCATACAGTTCGGAGATCTTGCCGGGAGAATCGATGGGGATGTGGCCCATGTGCTCCACACCGCCGGCGATCACGACGTCGTGTGTGCCCGACGCTACCAAGGCCGCAGCCATTTCCACCGCGGTCTGTGCCGAGCCGCAGCGCCGGTCGAGCGTGGTGGCCGGTACCTCGGGTGGATAGCCCGCTTGTAGCCAGGCGTTGCGGGCGATGTTGCGGGACTGTTCACCGAACGGGGCGGTGCAGCCGATCACCAGATCTTCGACCAGTGCGGGCTCGATTCCCGTGCGACTGATCAGCTCGGTGTAACAGGCGCCGAGCATCGCGTTGGGGTGCATGTCGCGGTACCACCCGCGCTCGGGATGCGACCTACCGGTTGGGGTGCGCACGGCCTCGGCGATGTAGACCGCACGGCCGGTCGCAGCAAACGGACCAGTCACGTTGTGGCGCATCAGATCACCGTCCCGCCGTCGACCGGCAGCACCTGGCCGGTGATGTAGGACGCCGCGTCCGAGGCCAGAAAGACGAATGTCGGCGCGATCTCGTCAGGAAAAGCCCAACGTCCCAGAGGGATTCGGGCCAGCGTCTTGGCCGCAAGCTTTTCGTTGCCGCGGATGTTCTCGGTCATCGCAGTGGCGGCCAGCGGCGCTACGGCGTTGACGGTGATGGATTGGCGCGCCAGCTCGCGGGCCAGCGACTTCGTCAGGCCGATGATGCCGGCCTTGGCCGCCCCGTAGTTAGCCTGTCCGATAGTCCCGGTGAGGCCGGCCGCGGAGGTGACGTTGATGATGCGGCCAGTGCCGTCGCTCGGTAGGTGTCTCAGCGCTGCCTGGCTGCACACGAAGCTGCCCACGAGGTGGATGTCGACGATCCGGCGGAAGTTCCCCTCGGAAAGGTCCGGGAACATCGCGGGTGCGATGGCGCCGGCATTGTTGACCAGGATGTGCAATGCGCCGCCGCCGAGTTCGGCCGCCGCGGCGGCGGCTTCGGTCGCCGCCGCGGAGTCGCGCACGTCGAGGACGAACGGCTGGGCGGTGCCGCCGGTCGCGGTGATTGATTCTGCGGTGGCCACCGCGGAATCCTTATCGATGTCGGACACGAGCACTGCGGCCCCGGCCGCGGAGAAAGCGCGGGCGATCGCCGCGCCGACGCCGCTGCCCGCTCCGGTCACCAGCGCCGAACGGCGGTCGAGCCGGAAGACGTCACGCTGCGGGGTCATCAGTAGCTCCTCGGCAGGCCCAGCACGTGCTCTCCCAGGTAGTTGAGCACCATCTCTTGGCTGATCGGAGCGATCCGTGTCAGCCGCGCTTCCCGGAAGTACCGGGCCACGTGGTACTCCTCGGAGTAGCCCATGCCGCCGTGTGTTTGCAGTGCACGGTCGGCTGCGTCGAACGCCGCGTCCGCGCATAGGTATTTGGCCGTATTGGCTTCGCGCGCGGAGGGTTTACCGTTGTCGTAGAGCCAGGTGGCCTTGCGTAGCACGAGCTCGGCTGCGTCCAGGCGGGCCAACGAGTCGGCGAGTGGAAACTGCAGTCCCTGGTTCATGCCGATCGGCCGGCCGAACACCTCACGCTCGTTGCCATACCGCACTGCCGCGCGCAGTGCGGCGCGCCCCATGCCCAGCGCCTCCGCGGCGATCAGGCAGCGCTCGGGGTTAAGCCCGTCGAGGATGTACCGGAAACCCTGGCCTTCCTCGCCGACGCGGTCCTCGACGGGAACCTCGAGGCCGTCGATGAATAACTCGTTGGAGCTGACGGCGTTTCGGCCCATCTTAGGAATCGGGCGAATGTCGACCTTGCTGCGATCGAGATCGGTCAGGAACAGGGTCATGCCATCGGTCTTGCGTGTCACATCCTCGAACTTCGTGGTGCGGGTCAGTAGTAGGACCTTCTCGGATTCCAGCGCCTTGGAGATCCATACCTTGCGGCCGTTGACGACGTAGTGATCGCCTTTGCTCCGAGCGAAGGTGGTGATCTTGGTGGTGTCCAGTCCCGCGCCCGGCTCGGTGACACCGAAACACACATGAAGATCGCCAGTCACGATGCGGGGCAGCGTGCGCGACTTGAGCTCCTCAGACCCATGCACGATCACCGGATGCATGCCGAATATCGACATGTGCATCGAGCTGGCGCCATTCATCCCGGCGCCGCTGGCCGCGACCTCCTCCAGCAGGATCGACGCCTCGGTGATGCCGAACCCGTGACCGCCGTATTCCTCTGGCGTGGTGATACCGAGCCAGCCGCCCTCAGCGAAGGCGTCATAGAACTCTGTCGGGAACTCGTGGCGCTGGTCCTTCGTCATCCAGTAGTGGTCGTCGAACTTGCCCGCCAGTTCAGCGACAGCTCCGCGGATCGTCTGCTGATCCTCGCTCAATTCGAAGTCCACACCGCTCTCCGCTCGACAGTGTTGGGTATCGGTCTAAGCATTAATTGTACTAATGGACAGACCAAAATGGAAGGTCGCTTGCTGAGTCGCCGATCACCTTCACGGGTCATGCCGTAGCGGGCAATAGCGGAAGAACATCCGCGATGCGCTCGTTCCAGGCCGTTGGTGTGCCGAACAGCACCCGGTCGAGTTTGGCCCGCTTGTAGAACAGGTGCAGATCGTGTTCCCAGGTGTAGCCGACGGCGCCGTGCAGCGTCAGTGCGCTGTCGGCGATTTCGGCGGCGCCGCGGGTGACCTGCGCCTTCGCGACGGCCGCATGGGTCGCGCGCTCAGGTAACCCCTCCTGGGCCGACTGCGCCGCGTAGCAGACGATGGACATCGAGGACTCCACGGTGACCAGCATCTGCGCGGCAGCGTGTTTAACCGCCTGAAACGAGCCGATCGGCCGGCCGAACTGCTGGCGCTGCTTGCTGTAGTCGACAGCCAGTTTGAGCATTCGTTCAGATGCACCCAGCGCGTCGGCGGCGACGAGAATCGCTGCCCTGGTGGCGATTTCGTTGAGCGCGGCTGTGGCGTCGATGTCGAGCCGGCGGGCCGCGACGTCATCCAGGATGACATCGGCGACATCTCGCGAACGGTCCAGCAGCGGCCGGGGGTGGATCCCGACCCCGCCGTCAGCGCCGTCCACGAGCCACAGCGACGCGGCCTCGCCGTCGGCTACGGGCACCAGCAACCGCTGCGACCGAGTGGCGCCCAATACGCACGGTATCCGCCCCTGCAGTCGACCAGTGCAGCTCTGCACCGACGTGACCGCCGCCGGGATGCGGTCCGCCCGGACCGCCAACGCGGTCACGTCGCCAGACTCCGTTGCCGCGCGAACCAACGCTGCCTCGCTGGCCAGCGCCGGGACGATGATCACCGACTGGAGCCAGCTGGCCGACGGTGCCGCCGCGCGTCCCAATTCCCGCGCGGTGAGCGCCAATTCCAGCAGGCCGCCGCCTTGGCCGCCAAGGTCCTCGGCGAAGCCGACCCCGCCCCATCCCTCGCCGACGAAGAGTCGCTCGAAGGCGGCGGGATCGCCGGTGTCCAACCAACCACGGACCGATGCTGAGCCAGCGCGTTCGCCCAACCACTCGCGCAGCGAAGTGATGAACAGCTCCTGTTCGTCGGAAAGCTCTAAGTGCATTGGCGTTTCTCCTGCAACCGACCGGCCGAACATATAAATGGTATCTTAGGTCTGACCATAATCGATGGGGGTAGGCGATGGAAGTGGTGGACCCCGCGAACCGACGCTCGAGGTCCGCCATCAGGCTGAGCCCAGTCGATGTCCCCAAAGCCTCCGACGTACTCGCCGGCGAACTGCGTGAGCGGATCCTGACCGGTGAACTCGCCGAGGGTGACCCGCTGCCCGCAGAACGTGAGCTGGTCAAACAAGCGCAGATGAGCAGAGCCGCGGTGCGCGAAGCGCTGCGCATTCTTGAAGTTCAAAACCTCGTTCGGGTTAAGGCGGGGCGCGCTGGCGGCGCGTTCGTTCAGCGGCCCACCACCAAGTCGATGGCCAACTCCGTGAGCATGCTCATCCGCGGCAGGCGTATCAAACTCGTCGACTTGATGGAGACCAGAGAGGCCCTGGAGCCGTTCTGCGCCGAGCTGGCCGCGCGCAACCGCACCCACGAGGACCTCGCGGAACTGGACCGGGCCAACCAGGCGATCGCCGACCCCGAGGCTGACCTCGGGCAGTTCTTGCAGGCTAACCTCGATTGGCATGTGGGTGTCGCGGTAGCCAGTCACAACGAGCTGCTGATCGGATTGATGAGCGCGCTGTCACAGGCAATCTATGCCGGCACCGAGAACGCAGCCTTCGTCGACACCGAGGTTCGCGTGGTGGCAAGCCAGGCACACTGGGCGATCACCAGTGCGATTCGGGATCGCGACGCCACAGCTGCCGGACGGCGCATGCGTAGGCACGTCCACAGTTACGCCGACGCATTGGCCGAATCCGACGAGCGCGAGGCCGTCGTCGTCGGCGAGGCCGCCGTAGGCGATTAACCGTAGCCGCGGCGATCTCGCATCGTCCCTGGTCCTCGGGAGCCAGCTCGATAATCAGCGTGCTGCTTGGCTTATCAGCTGCCGTCGGTAGTGGATGCAGATTCAGGAATCTGGGCTCCTTCGGGTGCCCGCTTGAGCTCTTTCAGCGTGTACCACGTGGTCAAGGCGATGTACGTGACGAACTCCGAGGAACCCCGATGGAGTAGGCGATCCCCCGCTCGTTGACGGGGGTAGGAGTGGGGGTACATCGCGCCCGAGCAGTAGACCCGAGCATCCCGCTCGGCGAGTTGACTTTGCCGTCTCAAGCCCGACACGGCCGTGCCCCGAGAACCGCAACGCTGCAGTCGGCGACGAGTGAGGACTGCACAGGGATCACGGCACCTCGTCGAGGATCGCGGGAATCGAGGACCGGTGGAACCCGTCGAAGGCCACATTGTTTTTGGCCGGCTGCAGATCCCACCATCCACGGCGGGCGTTCGGCGCTCCGCCGTCGATGCGGATGCAGGAGCCGGTGATGTAGCTCGCCGCCGGCGACAGAAGATAGACGATCGCCGCTGAGACTTCGGCTTCAGTGCCGAACCGCTGCAACGGGATACCTGGAGTCAAGTCGTTGCGAATGAACACCGTGTCCTTGTCTTCGTAGGTGTCCAGACCCTGCGACGCGATCGATCCGGGGGCGACGGTGTTGACACGGACACCCGACTCGGCCCATTCGGTCGCCGCACACTCACTCAGCGTGAGCATTCCGCCGCGCGCCGCCGCAGAATGCGAGAAATGCGGCCACCCGTGCCAGATGTCGGCGATCATGTTGACGATCGCGCCGCCGTGATCGATCATCCACCAGTTGTAGACCTCCCGCATGACGATGAATCCACCGGTCAGATTGGTTCTGAGCACGGCGTCGAACCCCTTTGTCGAGATCGTCTTCATCGGAGCGCGATATTGGCCGCCGGCGTTGTTGACCAACCCGTCGATGCGGCCATGGTCGGTGAGCACCCGCTCGACGGTGGCGATGACCGCGTGTTCATCGCGAATGTCAGCGACATGGGCGGAAATCGAACCACCGTCGGATTCGATCTCACAGCGCACACGCTCGAGTTTGGCTTCGTTGCGCCCGACGATCGCGACATGCGCACCGAGAGAGGCCAACTCATGGGCGGTGCAACGCCCGATACCGCTGCCGCCGCCGGTGATGACGACGATGTGGTCACGAAACAGGTCGCGACGGTAGATCGAGTTGTATGACATGTGTTCTGTCCTGGGCTAGTCAGTGACGCTCGGAGCCTGTCGTTACCCGGTCGGCGTCGCGCCGTTCGAGGAACTCCTGCTGGCGCTCGACGATCTCCGGATTAGCCATGGTCGAATAGCCATACAGGCACTCAAGCCTGAGCTGGTCGTCCAATGGGCGGCCGATGACCTCGAGGATTGTCTGCTTCGCTGATTCCACCGCGGCCCTGGGATTGCGCAGAATCTTGGCCGCGATGTCCTCGGCCGTGGCCATCAGATCACTGTGGGGCACAACCCGATTGACCAGATGCACTTCTTTGGCCCGGTGCGCGTCGATGGGTTCACCCATCAGCTCCAGCTCCATCGCGATGCCCACCCCGACTGTGTTGACCAGCCGGACGATGCCCCCGTCGGCGAAATGCATCCCCCGCCTCATGTGGAAGAACCCGAAGTTCGCGTGCTCGGACGCGATCCTGATGTCGCAGGCCAAGGCCAGTTCGATGCCGCCCCCGATGGCCCAGCCGTTGAGCGCCGCGATGATCGGTTTGGCTGTCCGATGCAGCCCTCGGGTGATCCGGCCCGCGAACCCTTTTTCCAGCAGGTTGCGTCCGAGTTCGGGCCCGGCGTTGAGCCAGTGATCGACATGCGATTTGAGGTCGGCGCCCGCGCAGAAGGTCTTGTCGCCGGCCCCGGTGAGGATCGCGATCCGGACATCCGGATCATCGCGGAAATCTGTCCACGCCTCGAACAGCAGCTCATCGGTCTCGGTGTCGATGGCGTTGTGGACCTCGGGCCGGTTGAGCGTGATGTATGCGATCTGATCGCGCTTTTCGTAGATCACCTTGGCCATGGGGAGTCCCTCGGGAGTCATGCCGAAACCGCGCTGCGGCCGGCCTTCTGTCGGGCAATGATGAGCTTCATGATTTGCGCGGTGCCGTCTCCGATCTGCAGGCCGAGGACGTCTCGCAGGCGTTGTGCGTAGGGCATTTCCTCGGTGTAGGCACCGTGCCCATTGAGCAGCAGGCAGGTTTGGACGATGTCGAAGGCCAACTTGGGTGCCCACCATTTGCACATCGCTGCCTCAGCGGTGTGCGGCAGCCCCTGGTCCTTGAGCCACAACGTCTTCAGGCACAGCAAGCGGCATCCCTCAAGTTGGGTCTCGGCCTCGGCCAACGGGAAGGAAACACCCTGATGCGCGATCAGCGGTTTACCGAAGCTGGTCCGCTCAGAGGTGGACAGCCAAGTCTCGTCAAGCGATTGCCGGGCGACCGCCAGACACTGGAGCCCGATCAGGGCACGGCTGTAGTCGAAGCCCTGCATCACCTGGATGAAGCCGTCATTTTCCCGGCCGATCAAGTGCGTTGCCGGAATCACCACGCGGTCAAAGTGGATCGAGCCGCGCCCGGCGCACCGACCGCCGAGATCGTCGAACTCGCTGGTCTTGATGCCCGGCAAGTCCAGGGGGACAAGCAAGGCGCTGATTCCGCGCGCGCCGCTGGACGGTGCGCCGGTGCGGGCCCAGACGATCGCGAACGCCGCCTGGGTAGCAAAGCTGGTCGACGTCTTCTCGCCGTCAAGGATGTAGCGAGCACCGTCTTTGGTTGCCCGCAGTGTCAGGTTCGCGGCGTCTGATCCGCCGCCCGGCTCGGTCAGGGCGATGGCCGGGATCATCTCGCCGGCGGTCACGCCGCGCAGCCACGGCGCGACGACCGCGGGATTTCCATGCTGGGCCATGATCACGCCGCTCAACGACATCGTCACCATCAACTGGCCGATGTTGTAGTCGGACCGGCTGATGGCCTCAATGACGAGACCCGCTGTCGTGCAGTCAAGTCCGAGGCCACCGTCCTCTTCAGGCAGCTCTACCCCGAAGAGTCCAAGGTCGCCCATCGCCCGCAATGTCGTGCGATCGAACGCACCTTCCTGCTCGCGGTGCTTGTAATACGGAGCCAGCCGCCGCTCACCGAAGCCGCGGGCGACATTGACCAGCGCCTCTTGCTCTGCGCTGATCGAGAAGTTCAACGGTCCCGTCATGGCCCTCCTCGTCGTGACTCGCGACGCACGAACGTGGCAATCACGGTGCCCTCTGGCACCGGATTCGGTGTAGGTACGTAAGTTGCCACCATGATACATGATTGCATCATGTGATTGGCGTCTGTTCCGGTGGGGTTTATCCCTCACGCCGTAAATACAGCGGGCCGAAGCGTTCATCAGGGGCGGCGGGAGAGCAACGAACCATTCCGCGGCGGGCCGTCGTCGCCGCGGTTCTGCCTCGACGGCGACCGGGCCGTCACGACCGACCGAGCAGGCGTGCGAGCGGCCTCGGCCCCGACTATCCGCTGCTGTACTTTCGGAGACGCTCTGAATAGTTTGCGTTGAAATCGGTGTAACGCTCTCGAAGTCGATCACCTGGCCAGCCTGCCGGCAGCAGCTCGTCCGGCAGGTACGGATCGAGCAGCAGGTGTCGGATGACCTCCGCTGTAGCGATGAACCCTTCGGCGAGACTGTCTGCCTCGTCAAGCACGGTCAGCAATCGGTCCGCCTCGGCTGCCCATCCTGGCAAGTCCCAGAGCGACGCTGCCAGGCTCGGCGAGTCAGAGTGGTGACTGACAAAAAACTCGCACTGCTCGGCGATGATGCCGTCGAGCTCGCGAGACAGGTTGTCCGGCCGCATCCACACACCCTCGCGCAACTCGCCCATCCGGTGCCGCACCATGCTCTTACGCAGTGCGACCCGCTCGGCCAACGGTCGGGTCGTGCTCGTGACGATGGCCGTCTCCCACCCGCCAGTCCACCGCCGGGTGGGGGGCGAGGTGAGCCCATCCTGCTGGGCCTGCCGTCGCAGCAGCCGCTCGGACAGGCGGTACACGCCGTTGTCCACGGTGACATCGCCGTCCCTCACCATCCGCGTCAGCGCAACCCGGGTGGCGCGGTCCGCGATCCCAAACAGCTCGCCCACCTTCACCAAGGCGCTAATCGGAAGCGCCGGGGGGTGGTATCCGAGCAATGTGCTCAATGCGACCGATCTCGCGGTAAGCGGGGTGATCGAGGGCAGGTGACGGTCCGGGACGGCGGGATACATACACGAACTCCATCACTTGTCCTACAACACATCGATCGCAATGCGCCCACGCATCGACTATGCAAACCTATTGCAGTGCGCACGTAGCCCATCTCCTTAATACAGCCCCGATCCGGCGATGACGCGGCCTGGTCGGCCTGCGCGGGCGGTACACCCGCCGGCGCGGCGCCGGATCACACCAGGTAGACGGTCACGATGAGCGCGGTGACCGCGAGCAACCAGCCGTCGCAGACCAACCGCAGCGCCAGTGGCGCGAGACGGACCTCCATGAAGTACCGAATCACCAATCGCACCTTGACGGCGGCGATGAGCATGATGGCCATCGTCGCCACCTCGGGTGTAACCGAGTTCTTCGAAAGCAACCAGGTCGATGCGCAGGTGGCCAGCATCAACGCGGCCCACACGATACTGACCGGCTTGCGAACCTGCTCCATAGTCACCTCACCAGATACAGGAGCGGGAACAGGATGATCCAGATCAGGTCGACCATGTGCCAGTAGATCGCGCCGCATTCGAGAACGACGGGCCGTTGCGGGTCGAACGAACGGGATCGGGCCATGAACCACAGCACGAGCAGCACGACATTGCCCGCGACGACGTGGAACAGATGAATTCCGGTTAGCGTGAAGTAGTACATGAAGAAGTCGTTCGTCAGCAGGCTGATGCCCGCGTTCAACTTCTCGGTGTACTCGATGGCCTTGGAAACCATGAACGCGAGGCCGCAGAGAAAGGCGCCGCCGATTAAACGCTGTGCTAGCACAAAACGGGATTTGCGCACGGCGTCGAGCGCGAGCGCGGCAAACCACGAGCTGGTGAGCAGGATGAGCGTGTTGACGCCACCGAAGTTCGGGTTCAGGGCGTGTCGGGAGCCTTCGAACAGGCCAGGATTCTGATGGCGGCCGATGATGAAGGATCCGAACAGGACGGCAAAGACCGTCATGTCGGCGATCACGAAGACCCACACGCCTTCGACTCCGGGCAGCCGCCGCGTCGGATCGCCGACCGGCACGAATTGGGTGTCGGTTTCCGAACTCCTCAACACGCTCCCCATCAACACTTTCCCCGAGACTCATCAACACTCTCCCGAGCGACGCGGTGATCGGTCCTTGCCCGACCACCGCTGAGCAATGACGCCAGCTGACGCCAGGGACGGATAGCCGTCCGCTCCCGACCGCGCACGACGCGTGCGAACTTCGGTCGCAACACTGTCGCATCGCGCGGACGGGAGCGGAGACCAAGGGCACCTGCCCGATGGTGCAGGTCAGGACGCGAGAGCCGTCGCCCGAGGGGCCCCGCCATCCACCAAGGGGCTGCTCTCGAACTCGCGCACGCGCCGACGAACATCCTTGATCAGGAAGGTGCTGGCCGTTATCTCCCAGCACAGCCAGCAGAAGTACGGGAAGTAGTAGCTCATGACGCCATTCCAGGCAAACGGGCCGGTCTTCAGAACGCCGGTGAGGCTCGCCGGGAAGAAGCTGACCGCGCAGAAGATGGTGAGGTAGCACGCCCAGTTCGGCATGAGAGGCGTGGCCTTGTTCTTCCGATCCGCCAGAACCGCCAGGGCGAGCGCCACCATCTGCAACGTGGTGCACGCGTACTGCAGGTCGATGAACAGCCAGCCGGTATCGGTGAGCAGCTGGATCAGCGCCGGGTCTCGCTCGGGCCGGAATGCCGCGACGGCCCAGAAGCAGCAGCTGAACGACACCACCGCGACGGTCAAAGCACCACCAATGAGCTGTAGGTTAGCCAGCACTGGATACGCGCCCTCGATCCGCGCCATCCGGGCGCTGATATACGAACACCACGGCATATACAAAACAACCGTGATGAGCGCCACGATGAAGCCCAGACGAATCTCCCCCAGGTGCTGCGAATACCGAGCCGCGAGGTCTGCTGCGCTCAACGCGGGTGACGGATTCGGAATGTTGCGCCCGATCACCCCCCAAAACAGCACGAAGGTGACCAAGAAGGCGGGGCCACACCAGGCGCTGATGAGCTGGAATCTAAGACTGGTTTTTTGATCCATGTATTGCTCCTTTCCGGACGATTCGGGACGATTCCGGGAGATGGCTGATTTGAGCCGTCTACTCGTGAAAGCATCACGCGATGCAGAAATGTAACATCACTGGCGCGGCGTGGCAACCTCCCCAAGGAAGGGTCTGTCCGGCATCGCTGCGGGTGTTTGGTGTCTTCCAGAGCCGGATTTGGGGGCATCCCCAAGGAGGGAGGGCCAAAAGTGCCCCGTTTGGGGGAAGCCTGAGCCCGTCGCGTCGGTGAGGATGGCGATGTCTGAGAAGTCACCAGCGTCGTAGTGGAAACAAGGCGATTATGGAAACACCCGCTCAGCGCCAACCCAATGTCGTCGTCCTCGGGGGTGGCTCCTGGGGCACCACGATCGCGTCCATCTGCGCGCGCCGCGGGCCCACGTTGCAGTGGGTGCGCGCAGAGGTCACGGCGCAAGACATCACCGAAAACCACCGCAACAGCCGCTATCTCGGCAACGACGTCGTGCTGAGCGAGACGCTGCGCGCCACCACGGACTTCGCCGAGGCGGCCGATCGCGCCGACGTCATCGTCATGGGTGTGCCGTCGCACGGCTTCCGCAAGGTGTTGATCGAACTCGCTAGTCAGCTGCGCCCATGGGTGCCGGTGGTGTCGCTGGTCAAGGGTCTTGAGCAGGGCACCAACATGCGGATGAGCCAGATCGTGGAGGAAGTACTGCCCGGGCACCCGGCAGGCATCCTGGCCGGGCCGAACGTCGCCCGCGAGGTGGCCGAGGGCTACGCGGCCGCGGCGGTGCTGGCAATGCCCGATCAGCACCTGGCCGCGAATGTCGCAGAGTTATTCCGTACCAAGCGATTTCGGACATACACCACCGACGATGTCGTTGGCGTCGAAATGGCGGGCGCGCTGAAGAACGTCTACGCCATCGCTGTCGGCATGGGCTACTCACTCGGTATCGGGGAAAACACCCGCGCGATGGTGATGTCCCGGGCGGTGCGCGAGATGTCCAAGATGGGCGAGGCGGCGGGCGGGCACCGCGACACGTTCGCCGGGCTGGCCGGCATGGGCGATCTCATCGTCACCTGCACCAGCCAGCGCAGCCGCAACCGGCATGTCGGCGAGCAGCTCGGCGCGGGCAAGCCGATCGACGAGATCATCGCGTCGATGAATCAGATCGCCGAGGGCGTCAGGGCCGCCAGCGTCATCATGGAGTTCGCCTTGAACTACGGCCTTTCCATGCCGATCGCTCGCGAAGTCGACGCTGTCATCAATCATGGCGCAACCCCTGAAGGCGCGTACCGCGGGCTCGGGGCCGAGAAGCCCGGCCACGAGGTCCACGGGGCGGGTTTCTAGCCGCCGCGCCGACTGCGAACCCTAGCGGCACAACTTGGCCGAGTTGAGCCTCGGTTGTATGTGCCGGCATTTTCGCGACATGCCCCGAACAGGTGAGCAAAGGTACTCATTCGGGGTGAAGCGCGCGATGGCCGCAATCGGCGACGATGAATACCGAAGAAGCATGGCGGACTTGGACCGTCGATGCGGTTCGTACCCCCTTATTTTTAAGGAGCAAGTTTCCGATGGCAACACATGCCGAACACGCCACCTCGGTCTCCGCGCGTGCCCTGCCGCCTTACCCGGCCGACTACAGAACGTGGAAGATCTTGGCATGGACGGGTCCTGTCTTTCTGGCGGCGGTCTTCGGCCTCTGGGGGCTGCTTGCCCGCAACATGCCGCCATTCCCGCCCAGCGCGACGCCGGACGAGGTCAAGGCGCACTTCCTCGAGTTCAGGCTTCCGCTGTTGGTTGCGTTAAGCATCTGCGTCACGATGACCGCCTTGTACATGTCATGGAGCGTGGCGGTCGCCCGGGTGATGGAACGTATCGAGGGTCCCGGGGGCGTGTTGTCCAAGCTAGAGATGATGGGTGGCACGATCACCTGTGCGCCCGTCATGGTGACTTTAGCGATCTGGCTGACAGCGGCACACGAAGTCAACTACCTCACTCCGGGCGTCATGCACATGCTCTATTGGATGGGCTGGCTCCTGTTCGACTTGGCATACTTCGTCACGTCATTGCAGATCGCCGCGATCAGCATCGTGTTCATGCGTGACAAGCGGGAAAAGAAGTTGGTCCCGGAACCCGTCATCTGGTGGGGCTGGGTCACCTTTGCGTCGTTCTTCGCGGTAAGTGCGATCCCGTTTGTGACGACCGGGCCGCTGGCCTTCAACGGCGTGATCAGCTTCTGGATCGCGTTCTTCACCTGGTTCTTCTGGATCCCCTCGCTGTCCTACTTCATCATCAAGGCTGTCGACCGGATCAAGGCCGAGGACAAGGTCGCCGGACGCGTCAACGCTTAGTCGTGTGGGGGTTGTTACTACTGACCGCGTGAAATCCAGGCGCCTTCCCGGCGTGGATGGCGTCTGGGTTTTCATTGGCGCGGACTCGGTCATCTTCGCGATCCTATTCCTGACATTTATGCAGGACCGGCTCAAAAACCCGGCTCTGTTTGAGGCCTCCCGGCACACGCTCAACATGAACCTGGGTGGCCTCGATACGCTGATCCTGCTGAGCAGCTCGTGGTCGGTCGCCCTTGCCATCCAGGCCCTCAAGCGTGACCTCGTTGACCGAGTGCCCCGCTACCTGCTGGGGGGAGTGCTCACCGGGCTGATGTTTGTGGTCTCCAAGTCGATCGAGTACTTCCAGAAGTTCGCTCACGGCCTCACGCCGGGCACCAACCCCTTCTACATGTGGTACTTCACGCTGACCGGGATGCACCTCGCACACGTTCTGCTGGGCACCAGTCTGCTGACCTTTCTGTGGATCAGATCTCGGCGCGGCGCATTCAGCAGCGTGCACCGAGCGGTGCCGGAATCTGTGGCGTCATTCTGGCACCTGGTCGACCTGTTGTGGATCGTGCTGTTCCCCTTGCTCTACCTGATGAAGGCGGTCTGATGTCGGTATTGCGCGAGCGGGTCACGTGGGTGTGGCTCGGCCTGATGGTGTTGACGTGCGTGACGACGTGGGGCCTGTCCAAGAATCTGTTCAGCCCTGCCGTCGCAGTGGTCGGCAACTTCCTGATCGCCGCAGTGAAGGTCAGGTACGTGATGCTGGACTTCATGGAGCTACGGCAGGCACCGGTCCCGGTGCGCGCCGTCTTCGAGGCGTGGCCCGTGCTGGTGGCGGCGATTATCTTGGGCTTCTGGTTCGCCACGCCGGCTATCAGGTGAGGCCACGTCCCGCGTTTCGCGTTACGGGTTCGACTCCGCCTATAACGTCACCTTGTATTCACTTCGTTCATACTCGGGAATCGACTGCAAACGGTGAGGTTTCGTCGGTCTACGTTCGAATCCAAGCGCCTTGTCGCACAACCATTTACCGGTCTTTCGAGCAGTCAACGAGAACCCAGATTCGCGAATCCGTTGGTCGTGGGCTTGAGCCCCACCGGCCTGATGCGAGAAGGCAATTTCTAGACCAGTTGGCGTCAATTGCAGGGTCGCCGGCACCTCCGCTGACGTACGGTTGGGCGTCTCCATGCTGGGAAAACCGGACGTTGCCGCCAGTCTGTTGCAGCCACATCACGCCGTGGACATGCGCGCGATGTCCTCGCGACCACTGGTCCCCACAGGCCAGCACGAACTGCCGCGATCAACGAGACTTTGAGAAGTGAACGACTGGGCGGAATCTGACCTGGCGTGGGAACTGGCCGATGAAATCGGCTCCCTCCTTGCCGACCGCGAACGCGCGCAGCTTTACGCCACTATCGGCGCGGGTCACTCCTTCACCGCGATCGACACGCTGCTGCAAATCATTGCGCGTCAACGTCTAACCCTGTCTTTCGAGCTGGTAGCCAAAATCGCCGACTGGCTCGACGCCTACGCACACAGTGACGACGCCCCGCGGCTGCACGAACTGCTCTATGCCATCAAGCACTTGCCTCATGAGTGAGACATCCGATTCCCAAACTGATGGCGCTGCATGGCACATTACGGGTTCAGGCTTCGGGGTGGTTCGTAGGTTCTCAATTCACCCGTCCTCTAGCGATCGCCTGAAATGCAACTATGCCAGATCGGCGAGAAGCCCTGAAGCACGGCGCATCTAGCGTCAGGGTGGATACTGGCCACTATCGATGCAACGTCGGGATGATTAGCCGGTCTGAGTCGGAGGGGATGAACCAGGCTTAAAGGAAAATTCCTGAAGGATCGACAAGAGCAGCTCGATTGTCTGATCGGATGCACGGTCGTAGGGGAGCAGGCACTGTCACGGTGGTGAGCGTGGGCGACCTGGGAGGATCGGTTGGGGTGGGCACCGCAACGCCGTCGTACAAGGGCCACCGCTTCCCGGTCGAGATCATCAACCACTGCGTGTGGCTGTACTTTCGGTTCCCGCTGAGCTTTCGTGAGGTCGAGGAGCTGATGCTGGCACGTGGTGTCGTGGTGAGTTACGAGACGATCCGGCGGTGGTGCGCCAAGTGCGGGCAGGCCTACGCTAACCAGCTGCGTCGGTGGCGCCCGCGCCCGGGCGATAAGTGGCACCTTGACGAGGTGTTCGTGAAGATTAACGGCATCACCTATTACCTGTGGCGTGCGGTCGACCAGCACGGCGACGTCTTGGATGTGTTGGTGCAGTCACGGCGAAACGCCAAAGCAGCCAAGCGGTTCTTCGGTAAACTGCTCCCGGGCCTGCGCTATGTGCCGGGTGTGTTGGTGACCGACAAGCTGGCCAGCTATGGGGTCGCGCACGGCGAGCTGATGGCGTCGGTGATCCACCGGCAGTCGAGGTATCTGAACATTCATACTGAGTTCGCTGGGGCCCGGCCATCACCTCGGTAACTAAATCGGAGCAGCGCGCGTGCTGACTTCTGGCGTGTTGAGTGCGTGGGTGGCCGG